>VFSW01003483.1_pt1 | contig 23611 bp, 17 predicted proteins | sample 5358111 | NCBI WGS metagenome assembly VFSW01 (sample SAMN11554181, study PRJNA540505) | mine drainage metagenome | isolation source: sediment from site ElyBrook_90M | place: USA: Ely Copper Mine, Vershire, VT | collected 2017
ATTGTCAAAGTGCAGCACTACTTTTTTGTCGATTGATACCAAGACGTATCCGTGTGGATCTGGGGCAAAAATCTTAACTGGCCTGCCAGCCCGCCTACCTGTGAGGCGACGGAACTGCCGCAGGCGCAGGCAAGGTCGAGGCAGCCCTTGAGCGGCATATCGCGCAGCCAGCCGGACAGGAAGCCGGCGTCGAAACTGTCGCCCGCCCCGATCGAATCACCGCCGCTGACCGGGGCCACGGCGCGCCGCAGGGTGGCCTGGCCGTCGTCTACCAGGGCGCCCTGGGCGCCCAGCTTGACCGTCACCAGGCGCACCCCCTGGGTATGGAAGCTTGCCACTGCCTCGGCCAGGCGGCTCTGGTGGCTGATGAAGCGCGCTTCCTGCTCGTTGGGCATCAGGATATCCGTGTAAGGCAGCACCTCGGCCAGGTTGGCGTCCCACAGCTCTTGTGGGTCCCAGTTGGGGTCGAGGGAGGTGCTCAAACCGAGCTGTTTAGCCCGCCGGAAAATATCCGGGATACCCGGCAGCAGGCCGGTGTGCAGGTAATAGCTGCCGTGGTGCAGGTGGCGCGCCGACGCTAAAAGGGCACCGGTCACGTCTCCCGGTTGGAGCACGTTGATCGTGCCCATGTAGGTGAGGATGGCGCGGTCGTTGTCCTGGCACAGGGCAATCCCCAGGCCGGTCTTCACGTGCGGGTCGACCGACACGTAGCGGGTATCTACGCCGCATTCTTGCAGCCGGCGCACGACCAGGCGCCCGAAACTATCGTCGCCCACCCGCCCCAGGATGGCGGTGCGCAGGCCCAGGCGGGCCGCCTGGCAGGCAAACAGGCTGCACGAACCGCCCATCTCCAGCGTGTAATCGCCGACCAGTTTTTCCACCTGCCCAAACTGCGGCCGTACGTCGTCACCGCTGACGATCAAATCCACGCACAGGTCGCCAAAAGTCAACAAGTCAAATGCTTTGTGGTTATCCATGATGCCTCTATAGAGCATTGCAAGGGTCTGGTCAGATGGCCGGTTGACAACGATCATCTGCATCGGGCTCGGATTTATCCGCCCGGGTTGATTGAGCTGCGCAGGGCTGCGCCCGTAAGTGAATGCGTCGCGCCAAGGAGCTGCTTTGGCGTACCCTCGAAGATGACCTTTCCACCCTTGTTGCCCCCTTCAGGCCCCATATCGATGATCCAATCCGCATTCTTGATGACTTCCAAATTGTGCTCGATCACGATCACGCTGTTACCTGCGTCAACCAACCGGTTGATGACCTGCAGCAAATGACCAACGTCCGACATGTGCAGGCCAATCGTCGGCTCGTCCAACACATAAACACTGCCTTGCTTGTGCAGCTCAGCGGCGAGCTTGATGCGTTGGCATTCGCCAGCCGACAGCGTACTGAGTGGCTGGCCGAGGGTAAGATAATCCAGGCCCACGTCGCTCATGGCTTGCAGTTTACGGAGGACGTCCTGGATTTTAAAGTAGCCCAGAGCCTGTTCGACGCTCATGGCCAGTACGTCGGTGATCGACTTTCCATTTAGCTTATAAGCGAGCACTTCGTCCTTGAAGCGCTTTCCCCCACACACTTCGCAAGGGATTTTTACTTCGTCGAGGAACGCCAGATCGGTGTACACAACCCCCAGCCCCTGGCAGTTTTCGCAGGCCCCTTTGGAGTTGAAACTAAACAACGAGGGGCTGACTTTATTGGCGGTGGCAAAGGCTTTGCGGATTTCGTCCATGATGCCGGTGTACGTGGCAGGATTGGAGCGGGTGGAGGTGCCCACGGCAGATTGGTCGATCACAACCGCATCCGGATGCTGGCGCAGGAACGCCTGGTGAAGGAGCGAGCTTTTGCCCGAACCCGCCACACCCGTCACGACGGTCAGCACACCGGTGGGTATGTCTACACTTACATTCTGCAAGTTATTCACGCGGGCATTTTTGATGGCGAGTATGCCTTTGGCGGGACGGAAGCTGTCTTTGATCGGCAGCGCCCGCTGCATGAACCGGCCCGTCAGGGTGTCGGCGTGGAGCAGGTTTTCAAAAGTGCCTTCATAGACAATCGTGCCCCCGCCGCTCCCGGCGTGCGGGCCAACGTCTACAATATGGTCGGCGATTTTGATCACATCCGGGTCGTGTTCGACAACGATAACGGTATTGCCCTTGTCACGCAGCTTGCGCAGCAAGTCGTTCAAGCGGTGAACGTCGCGCGGATGCAAGCCAATACTGGGTTCGTCAAAGACGTACATCACATCCACCAGGCTGCTGCCCAGATGCTTGACCATCTTGATGCGCTGCGATTCACCGCCCGACAGGGTATCGGTTTCTCGGTTGAGGCTAAGGTATTCGAGACCAATATCAATCAGGTACTGCAGCCGCTCGGTGAGCGTGGCAACAATGGGCGCGGCTTCCGGAGCCTTTATCGCTCTGATCACGTCGATCAGCTCGTCAACTTCCATGGCGGCCAGCTCAGCGATGTTGCGACCATTTATTTTGGAACTTAGCGCCGCCTGGCTGAGGCGCGTACCCTTGCAGAGCGAACAGGGGCCGAAGGTCATGTACGGCTCCACGGCTTTCAGGGTGCGCTCTGACGGGGTAAATTTAGCCGGGGAGATGTACTTGCGCGTGAACTTGTCGACAATTCCCTCGAAGGTGAGGTTGACCATTTTGCCGCCAAACTGTACTTTTACCTTTTGAGGTTTACTGTGCAGGAGAAGCTCCATTTCCTGCTCGGTGTAGTCGGCCAGTTTTTTGTCCATATCGAAAAACCCGGATTGGGCGAGTTCGTTGCTCCAGCCCCAACTGTTGACAGCATACTCCGGGAACAAGATCGCTCCTTCGTTGAGTGACCTGGATGGGTCCAGAAAGGCATCCATATTCACGCCGATTTTGCGACCCACCCCTTGGCATTCAGGACACATGCCCTGCGGATCATTGAACGAAAAGACATTGTAATTTCCCACGAATGGCTGACCGATCCGCGAGTACAGCAGGCGCAGTACGGTGTAAATATCCGTGATTGTCCCCATGGTCGAGTGCGAGCCACCCCCCATGCGCTTCTGGTCAACGACAATCGCCATACTCAGATTTTGGATGGCGTCAGCATCCGGTTGGGCATAGTGGGGCAAAAAGGTGCGGACGAAGGTACTGAAGGTGTCATTCAACTGGCGACGGGCTTCGGCGGCCAGGGTATCAAAAACGATAGACGATTTACCAGAGCCAGATACACCGGTAAAGATGGTAATGTTGCGTTTGGGAATGCGCAACGATACATTCTTGAGGTTGTTCTCGCGGGCCCCCCGGATTTCGATATATTCTTGGGGCATGATTACTCTCTTTCTATCCATTAAGAAGGTATCTATCCGAAAATTCGAAGGGTTTCACTTTTTTATATTCAAAACCTACGGTGTTGAATATAAAAAAGTGATTTTCTGATTTCGGATAGGTTAAACGTTTCTATTATATCCAAAATAAATGTCTGGGCTCTCAGAAACACATGGGTTCTCTGGGATTTGGCGTGGTAGGGCCCCGGGGGTTTGTGGGTGGGGGGGGGGGGGGCGGGGCCCCCCCCCCCCCCCACCACCCCAAAACCGGGGAGGTCACCACGGCAACTCCCAAAGACCCAACACATGTGAACGTTTGCGTGATTCATTTGCACAGATTTGATTATTTGCGTTGACACGCATGTTTGCTCGTGATATGATGAAGACGTAGTCGCCCGTTTTTCCCCATTATTGAGAGGTGCAATTGAATAGCCTGCTGAAAGAGGAACGCCAACGACTGATTCTGGAAGCCCTTCAAGAAAACAAGAAGGTGACTGTCCAGGAGTTAAGCCTGCACTTCGGCACCAGCGAGGTCACCATTCGCCGTGACCTGCAAGAACTGGCTTCCAGTGGCATGCTGCGCCGCGCCCATCGCGGCGCCATTTTGGTTACCCCGGCGCCTCCCGAGCCGCCGGTGATGCACCGCATGACCCTGGAGCAACATGCCAAAGACCGCATTGCTTACTGCGCCGCTAGCCTGGTTTCAGACGGCGATTCGATCTTTATCGGCTCAGGCAGCACCTGCGCTTACCTGGCCCGCCACCTGGCCGCCCGCAAAAACCTGACCGTGGTGACCAACGCCCTCAACATTGCCGCCGACCTGGCCCTGGCCTCGGACAACATCACTACGGTGGTCACCGGCGGGGTGGTGCGGGCGCCCGAGCTGTCGATCCTGGGGCACATCACCGAGCTGACCCTGGAAGAGATGCGCGTCAGCAGGATCTTTATGGGCATGCAGGCGGTCAGCATCGAAGGCGGACTGACTACCGACCACCTGCCGGAAGTGGCTACCACGCGCAAGGTCATCGACATGGCGTCTGACCTGACCGTGCTGGCCGACCACACCAAATTGAACCGCATGGCGGCCGCCCATATTTACCCGATCATCCGCATGACGCATTTAATCACCGATAATGGCGCCGACGCTGATTTCCTGGCTCGCCTGGAGGAGCTGGGTATCCGGGTCCTGATTGCCGAAGACTGACCTAAACCCCATCTGGAAAAGGAGGGGAAAGCGAACCCGTTTACCCCCTTTTGACGATTTATCCCAACCCTCGTATTAACCAGTTCGATTCGGAAGGAGAAAAAATGGCTAAGAATTTCAGTCGTCGTGATTTCTTGAAGAGCGCCTCACTGGCTATGGTGGGCGGCGTATTGGCTGCCTGTTCGCCTGCAGCAAACCCTCCAGCCGCGGTTTCTGAGGCAACTGCTACGAGTGGGGTTGTCCAACCACCGACTGCCGTCCCAACCCTGGTGCCCACTGCTGTTCTGGTCGGCGCCGGATCGAAAGACCTGACCTTTTGGACTCAATGGGGTGCAGGTTATCCGGATAAAGTTTGGGGTGAGCTTGCCAAGCTGCCTGAATTTAAAGAATATTTGGGCGATTATAAATTGAGCGTTTTGCTCAAATCAGAAGATAACCTGGTTACTTCTCTGGCCGCCGGCGCCCCACCCGACTGCGGCGCTAACTACAACTACCTGGACTATATGGCCCGGGATGTCTGCCTGCCGATTGATGATTATTTTGCCGCCAGCAAGCATTTTAAGAAAGAGGATTTCCTCGAACCCGTCTGGGCCGTCTCAACCTATAAGGGCAAAATGTATGGCATGCCCTTCAACGAATGTTTCTTGCGCTATGGCATGATGATCAACACCAAGCTGGTCAAAGACGCCGGAGTTGATCCAACTCAAATACCTGAGACATGGGATGAAATGCTGGATTGGCACAAGCAGTTGACCAAGTTTGACAGCGCCAAGAACTTAAAAATTGTGGGTTTTGACCCGGTTGATTTCATGATGGAATCGGTCTGGTCAACGGATGGTTGGGCGCCGGGGGTTTCGTGGGGGTTCACCTATTATGATGACGCGAATGCCACGTTCAACCTAAACAATGAGCAGATGGTCGATTACTTCGCCACCCATAAGAAGTTCATGGATGTAATTGGCGCTGATAATTTGGCCGGCTTGCACGCCGCCGCAGGACAGGGCACCTGGGGGCCTGGTTTTGATGCACAGGTCGAGACAGTTGTTTTGCAGGGTTATTGGGCCTGCGGCCAGGAAATGGTTTCCAAACCGGAAATTGTCCCGGATCTCGTATACACATGGATCCCGGTACCGGCGGCCCGCAAGGGTGTCAAGACCCAACTGGCCGGCGGTCATACGCTGCTGACATTCAAAGGCACCAAGGTATCGGAAGGTACCTATGCTATCCAGGAATTCTGCAATACCAAGGCTGCCAGCGATGTGATTTTTAAGCTGGCCGGTTTCTTGCCGGCTGTCAAGTCTTACCTGGATACTTTCGATACTACCACAGTGCCCGGGCTGGATTTCTTCTTTAAGTCTTCCAAGGAAGCCACCGAATGGCACGGCCCCGAGCAGTGCCCTATCGTGAACTTTGTTGGTAAAACTTACGTTGAGGTTCGTGAAAAAGTGGCCCGCGGCCAGATGACCCCGGAAGAAGCTGCGAAAGATTTGCAGGATCGCAGTACGGAAGAATTGAAGAACGCTGGTTTCTCCAGCTAACCGCCTGGTAGGATGATGGGCTTGCAGTATACGCTTGGATTGCAAGCCCATCTGATTTTTTGGGACGAGGTGAACAATGGCTGTGACAACCGCCAAAAGACAGAAGATGACGCGGATGGAACGGCGAAATTTTTGGGTAGGCCTGGCGTTTATTTCACCATGGCTGATCGGTTTTTTATTGTGGACGGTTTTCCCGCTGGTTTCATCAATCTACTACAGTTTCACGCGTTATGACCTGCTGCGTGCTCCGGCTTTCATCGGCCTGGCCAACTTTGTTGAAATCTTCACCCACGATAAAACCTTCGGGGTCGTCGGCGGTAACACACTTTATTACGTGATTATTGGCGGCCCGTTGTGCGTGGTGGCAGCATTCCTGCTGGCGAGCCTGTTGAACCTGAAAATCAGGGGACGCTCGCTTTTCCGGGCGATTTTCTTTTTCCCTGCCATCGTCCCGGCGGTGGTGGTTGCCATGATCTGGTCCTATCTGCTCAATACACAGTATGGTTTGGTGAACGGCGCCTTGCAGGGGCTGGGCCTTCCGGCGATTCGCTTCCTGTCTAATCCTGGACTGGCTAAACCATCTTTGATCATGATTAACATGTGGGCCTCCGGTACAGCCATGGTCATCTTTTTGGCAACCTTGCAGGATGTACCACGTGAATATTACGAAGCGGCCACTGTGGATGGCGCCAATGCCTGGTCCAAATTCTGGAACATCACCATCCCGATGAGCTCGCCGATCATTCTCTATAATCTGGTCATGGCGTTTATCTGGGGATTCCAGGATTTTACTTTGCCGCAGTTGCTTACCAGCGGCGGACCCAACCAGGCGACCCTGTTTTACTCCCTCTACCTGTATCTGAACGCGTTTGTCTATCTGCGGATGGGTAAAGCGGCGGCCCTGGCCTGGATTCTGTTTGCAATCATTGTTGTTTTTACCCTGATTACATTCCGCCTTTCCGGCCGTTGGGTGTACTACGGCGGCGGCGACGATTAAAAGGGAGCTGGTATGAATCCGTTTCAATATGCCGAACCTCAAACGCCCAAATACATTTCTCCGTTGCAGAGGTTCCTGTCATTCTTGAAATATGCCATCCTGCTGTTACTGGGTGCCAGTTACCTGCTGCCTTTTTATTGGATGGTTTCTTCAGCCCTCAAGAATGAGAACGAGGTGTTTGTGGTTCCCCCGGTGCTGGTGCCGTTTCCACCGCGCTGGTTGAACTTTGTGGAATCCTGGACCTCACTGCCGTTCAACACTTATCTTTTCAACACATTGATTAAGTATGCTTTGCCGATCACGATTGGCACGGTACTTTCTTCGGCGATTGTGGCTTACGGCTTTGGGCGGGTCAAGTGGCGCTGGCGCAATGTTTTCTTCGCGATTTGCCTGTCTACCATGATGGTGCCGTTCCAGGTAACCATGGTGCCGTTATTTGTGATCTTCAGGCAGTTGCATTGGATCAATACCTATTTGCCGCTGGTAGTGCCGGCCTTTTTCGGCAACCCTTATTTCATTTTTATGCTGCGCCAGTTCTTTCGATCCATTCCGGAGGAACTATCCGATGCGGCGCGCATCGATGGATCGAGCGAACTGGGCATCCTGTTCCGGATCATTCTACCCCTCTCGCGCCCGGCGCTGACCGTGACGGCCTTATTCGCCTTTATGGGCGCCTGGAATGATTACCTCGGTCCGTTGATTTACCTGCAAAAACCGGAACAATACACGCTGGCAGTCGGCATCGAGTTTCTGCGCAATGCCATGACCACCAAAACCACCCATTCGGCCCTGTCCTATCCTTACCTGATGGCGGTCAGCGCGGTGGTCACCTTACCTATCGTAGTCCTGTTTTTCTTCGCCCAGCGTACCTTCATTGAAGGGATTACGTTGACGGGGCTGAAGGGATAGGCGTCAGGGATCAGGTGTCAGGTTTCAGGAAGAAACAACTTTGTTATTCTTCGCTCTTTCTGACACCTGACACCTGATCCCTGACAGCCCAAACTAAAGATCACCAATTTATCAATTACTCATCACCACCGAAAGGAACCCCCCACCCATGTCCAAGAAAATCGTCCTCATCGGCGCTGGAAGCGTCAAGTTTTGCGAAGGCCTGATCATCGATTTGATCCGCGATGGCGGAGAATACGAGCTCGGCCTGGTCGATATCGAACCCTCCCAACTGGATATTGCCTTCAACCTGGCCAAACGCATGGTCGAAGGCTACCAGGCGCCCATCACAGTCAAAGGCTCGACCGAGCGCGGCGAATTATTACCCGGCGCGGATGCGGTGATCACCACCATCGGGGTGGGCTCGCGCCCGGCCTGGGAGCAGGATGCCTGGATCTCGCGCAAATTTGGGATTTACTTCCCGGTTTCGGATACGTATGGCCCTCCTGGCATCTCGCGCTGCCTGCGCATGATCCCGCCCATGGTGGATATTGCCAACGACGTGGTTAAAATGTGCCCGGGCGCGTTGTTCATCAACTATTCCAACCCCATGTCGTGTATCATTCGCTCGATCTACAAGGCCACCCAGGCCAAAGTGGTCGGGTTGTGCATTGGCGTTTACCAGATCCACGAGCACCTGTGCCGCATCCTGGGTGCGAAACCGGATGAGGTGTGGTCGAAAGCCATCGGCGTCAACCACTTCACCTGGTTCACCGAGCTGCGTTACAAAGGCCAGGATGCCTGGCCGCTGCTGAGGCAGAAATATGTCGAGAAATATGGTCAGGAAAAAGAAGAACTATGCTGGCAGCTTTTCCAGGCCTATGGCGCCTGGCCGGCGGTTGGCGATGGGCACGTGGTTGAGTTCATGCCCGGCGCCTTCCACGCCCAGGGCGGATTCTTTGGCAAGACCCTCGGTATCGATGGCGGGCATAACTTTGAAAAAGACATCATCGAACGCGACGAGCGTGTTTTCGAGCAGATGAAGGATAAGGCTTACGGGCGCGTGCCGTATTCGGTGGAAGATGAGATCGGCGAATACTCTGAGACGGTGGCGATCCTCAATTCGTACTGGAAGGACCAGCCGCGTTGGATTTCGGCCAACCTGCCCAACACCGGCCAGGTAGGCAACCTGCCCTACGGAGCGGTGTTGGAAGCCACCACGCTGGTGAACGGCTCGGGCTTTCATCCCTTCTCGTTTGGCGAGCTGCCGGCCGGCATCAATGCCCACCTGCTGCGCGTAATTGGCGTGGAAGAACTGACCGTCGAAGCCTCGCTGAAGGGTTCGCGCCAGTTGTTCGTGCAGGCCCTGCTGGCGGATGAGAACGTGCAGACCCTGCCGCAGGCCGAAGCCCTGGCGGACGCCCTGCTGGACGCCCAGCGCCAGTGGCTGCCGAACTTCTTCGCATAGATGAATTTTTAGTAATTGCAGGCGGTGTATACCGCCTGCAATTACATAAAAATTCACTCATCCGGAGCGCAGCCATACCCGCATTTCGCCCGGGGCACGGTTATCCCAGGCAAAATAGGGGATGGCGGTGATGGCGATAGCTTTTTCCCTGGCGGGCCGGGTGTTGTACAATCCGCCCTCCCAGGTCTGCTCATCGATCACTTTGCCTGGCCCTTCAATCACCGTGACACCCCCCAGCAGGTCGGAGCGGTGGGTGGCTGTGAAGTTGGGAATGTTCTGCGGGTTGATCGAGATTTGATCAAGAACAAAATCACCGTGATCCACGCCTTCCAGACAGTAGATCAGTGGTCCGCGTTGAATGGCAAGGCGGCCCTCTAACTGGCGTACAGCCGGATTGGCAAAGACCGCTCGGACCGGCATATCCATTATGTACCCTAGCGTATCCCCTGTTTTCCACTCACGCGTGATCGCCAGGTAGCCATTTGGCTCGGGTTTGGCTGCCAGCATTTCACCGTTGACTGCCAGGTGGAAGGATTCACACCAGCCGGGCAGGCGCAGGTGCAGGGTAAAGGTGTGCGGCTTTTGCACGCCCAGCGTGACAGTGACCGTTCCATCCCAGGGATAGCGCGTGTGCTGCTCGACTCTAACCAGGCTGTCACCGATTTCCACTTCTGTGGAGTTCCCGGCGTAGAGATGCAGCCAGAGATCGCTTGGCCCGGTGGAGTAGAAGTAATTGCCAAGACTGGCGATCACCCGCGCCAAATTTCCCGGGCAGCACGGGCATAGAAACCATTCCTGGTGATGGTGGTCTCCGGCGCTGGAAAGCGGATTCTCGTAATAAAATTTAGTGCCATCCAGCGAAACGCCGCTCAAAAAACCGTTATACAACCCGCGTTCCATCACGTCTGCGAATTTCCGGTTGCCTTCGAATTGCAGCAGGCGCTGATTCCACATGATCAATCCGATAGTGGCGCAGGTTTCGGCATAGGCCGTTTCATCCGGCAGGTCGTAATCGGTAGTGAAGCCCTCGTTGTGCTTCGATGGGCCTATTCCGCCCGTCAGGTACATGCGTTTGTCGATCAGGTTGTTCCACAGCCGGTCGCAGGTTTCCAGCAGCGACTGGTCTTCGTATTCGCCGGCCAGGTCGGCCACCGCGCTGAACAGGTACACCGCCCGCACGGCATGCCCCACCACCTTCTGCTGTTCGCGGATGGGTTGGTGCGACTGGTTATATTCATAGCTTTTGAAAAAGAATTTCTGCGGGTCTTCGCCGCGAACGCGTGCCTCGAGGTCATAATAATGCGGCTTATCGGGCGCTGTGGTGCCGCGCTCGTCGATAAAGAACTTCGACAACTCCAGGTAGCGCGGGTTGCCGGTGGCATGGTAGAGCTTCACCAGGGCCAGCTCGATCTCGGGGTGGCCGCAATAGCCGCGCAGCTTGCCCGGCTGCGGGCCAAAGGTGGCGTCGATGTGATCGGCGTAGCGGCCGAGCGCATCCAGCAGTTTAGGCTGTCCGGTAGCCTGGTAATGCGCCACTGCCCCTTCGATCAGGTGCCCGGCGCAGTACATTTCGTGCAAGTCGCGCAGGTTCTTCCAGCGCATCTCCGGCTGGATATGGGTGAAATGCGTGTTCAAATAGCCATCCGGCTGCTGAGCGCGGATGATCTTATCTGCCACGTAATCCACCTTCGCCTCCAGCTCGGGGTCGGGGTGGGTGGCGAGCGAATAGCTGGCCGCCTCCAACCACTTGCCCGGGTCGGAATCACCAAAGATCAGTACGATCGGCGCAGGCACCTGGCGTTCGAAGTTCAGGTCGAAGGCGCTGATCCTTCCACTCTCTTCCAGCTTGCGGAAGATGTGCGGAATGGTGGCCTTGCGGTTGGTTTCGATACGCGGCGCCCAGAAGGTGTCGGAGAAGTGCACCTTCGTAAAAAGGACAGGGGTTAGTTTTCGCATAGTTTATCCCTTAATCCCGCTCATTACCACACCTTTTATGAAATAGCGCTGCAGAATAAAGAAAACCATCACAATTGGGGCGGTCATCGCTACGGAAGCAGCCATCAACAGGTCCCAGCGCGTGCGGCCCACCCCCATCATGCTGCGGTAGGTCGCCAGGCCCAGGGCGATGGTGAATTTTTCCGGCGAGTTGATGTACAGCAGCGGTCCGATGAAGTCGTTCCAGCTCGCCATAAAGGTGAAGATGGATACCGTGATCAGCACCGGCGTCGAGAGCGGCACGAAGATGCGCCAGAAGATACCAAATTCACTGCAGCCATCAATGCGCGCCGCGTCTGAAAAATCCTCGGGGATGGTGCGGAAGAACTGGCGGAACAGAAAGATATTGAATGCACCGCCGCCGAAAAAATAAGGGATGATCAGCGGTTTATAGGTGTCCATCCAGCCCAGGCGGCTGAACAGAATGAATTGGGGCACCATCGTCACGTAATAAGGCAGCATCATGGTTGCCAGCGCTATCCCAAACCAGAGGTCCCGGCCGGGGAAATCGATACGCGCCAGGGCATAGCCGCACAGCGAGGCTGTGCCCAGGATGGCAATCTGGTTGAAGATCACCATGATCATCGTGTTACTGAAGTAGAGCACAAACGGTTTCTGGGTCAGCGCGTCGACATAATTCATCCAGCGGACCGGGTTCGGAATCCACTGGATCGGAAATTGAAATACCTGGAGTTCCTCTTTAAGCGAGCTGCTGATCAGAAACGCAAATGGAGCAAACATGAAGATAGCGCCGACGATCAGGATGATTAAAATTCCGAAACGTCCGAGGGCTTTTTTGCCTGAGAAGCCTTTCTTTAAAGATTTCTGCATGGGACGTTGAGCGCTAAGCCGGGCATTTTGTGCAGTCATATTCACCTCTTTCGGTAGGTATCTATCCTAAAGTCGGAGAGGTCCACTTTTTTATATTCAAAAACCGCAGGTTTTTGAATATAAAAAAGTGATTCCTCATGCTTACTGGTAATATACCCGGCGTCCGACCGTCCGGAAAATGATCACGGTAAAGAACAAAATGATAAAGAAAAGTACCCAGGATAGGGATGCCGCATAGCCCATCTTCAGGCTTTGAAAGGCCATCCGGTACAGATACAGCACGTAAAACAGGGTGGAGTTTTGCGGGCCGCCGCTGGTGATCAGGTAACCAGCCGTAAAGACCTGGAATGAACCAATCACTCCCAGGATGAGGTTAAAAAAGAGCACCGACGATATCATGGGGATGGTGATGTGCCACATCTGGGCCCACCACCCGGCGCCATCAATCCTGGCGGCTTCATAATAAACGTCATCGATGCCCTGCAAACCGGCCAGGAAGATGATCATGGCTTGCCCTACGCCCCACAGGCTCATCAGGATCATGGCCGGCATGGCAAATTGGGGCTCTTGCAGCCAGCCGATTTTTGCCATCCCGAGATAGTTCAGCACCGCGTTGAGCAAGCCGAAATCGGTATTTAAAATCCACGCCCACAGCACAGCGTTGGCGACCGCCGGCACAATGCTGGGCAGGTAATAAATCGTGCGGAATATAGCAATTCCGCGCACTTTCGTATTGATCAACACCGCCATAGTAAAGCTAATCAATAAACTCATCGGTACTGAAAAAAATGTGAAAACTCCGGTAACTTTGAGCGATTGCCAGAAAAGGGGCTCATTGAGCATCGTTGTGAAGTTATCCAGGCCGACATACGCAGGTGGATTAATTAAGTTCCATTTCTGGAAAGACAACCAGGCTGCCATCCCCGCCGGATATACGACCCAAAACAATACCCCCAAAATGAAAGGACTGAGAAAAAGGTAACCTGTTATTGTCCGGCGGCCTTTGGGGCCTTTAAACCAGTTGACTAACCTGCTCAAGATGGATTGACCTTGAGAAGACTCGGACGTCGCCACTCCCATTGCGCTATTACCCATATTGACCTCGTAGTGGGTGGGGGAGTCCTGGCGGTTTTGATCGTCAGAACTCCCCCGTTCGGTCTGTTTGGTAAGTCCTGATCCGCTAGAGATCAGGCTGATAACGAATTTGACCTGGTCAAATTTCTCTTATTAGGCCGCGGCTTGCAGTTTCGTGTTTGCGTCCGGAATTGCCGCTTTCATGGCCGCTTCGGCGGTTTTGTCGCCCGTCCAGACCGCGTCCAACGCCGGAGTGACGATCGCATCGGCATCCGAATAACCTGGCGGCATGTACATGATGTGACCGTACTTCGGCACGTAATCCTTCACAATCATATTGTAGCCGGTCGGATGGATCCCCTCGCCGGGCCCGGTACGGTCGGTGTACCATTTCTTCATGCCTTCGTCGGTCATCAGGGCTGTCTGGCTGGGCAGCCACAGACCGATCTTCAGGAAGGTGAGCTGGTAATACTCGGTCCCCAGGAAGCGAATCCACTTCCAGGCCGCATCGGGGTATTTCGACTTGGCGAACGGGCAGTGGATGTGCGCCTGCATATCGGTCGCCGGCTGCTTCAACATCGGCAGGACGCCCGTGCCCAGGGTGGCCTTGATCTTGGTGATCCAGGACAGCGCCCAGGAGCCATCGACTGCCATGGCCAGTTTACCATTTTCCAGCATCTGGGTATTGGTCAGGCCCAGGGCCGAGAAAGCCACGTTACGTGGGCTGACATTTTGCACCAGCATCAGGTCGGCTACTTTCTGCAATGCTTCGATGGCTTCGGGCTTATCCAGCTCCAGTAAACCGGTGTCCATGTTGACCCAGTTGCCGCCGTTCGAGGCAATCGCGGCGTGCAGCGGGATCGACCAGGTCGGCCACTGGATGGCCCAGCGCTCCATATTGTCCTTATCAAAGCCGGCATCCGAGGGATGCTTACCCTTCACATCCAGGGTCAACTGGTCGGCGACTTCCAGGAAATGGCTCCAGGTCCAGGCCTGGGCGGGATCGTTGCTCGGCGGCTCGATGCCCTCTTTGTCGAAGATATCTTTGTTGTAATACAGGTGCGGGGCGACCCAACAGGAGCCAATGCCGTACCATTTGCCATTACGCGTGCTGCGCTGCTGTTCCTGGGGTTGGATGAACCAATCTTTGGCGCCGATCACCGGATCCGTGCTGATGTAGTTGGTAATATCCATCAGCAAGCCCTCTTTGGCATACTGCTGGAAATTGCCGTTGTCAATAAAGGCGGTATCCGGCGGGGTTCCGGCGGCGACCATGGCCATTGTTTTTTGGGCATAATTTTCCGGGATTTGAATCCAGGTCACTTTCATGCCGGGGTTGTTATCCTCGTAATACTTAATGGCATTCTTTACCCCTGCGTCTTCCTCGGTCCCGCCCCAGCCGGTGAAGGTGATGGTAACGGGCTCCGCTGCCTTTGGAGCATTGGTGGGGGCTTCGGTCGCATTCGCCGGGGCCTGGGGCGCTTGCGTTGCCTGCGTTGCCGCAGGGGCGCAGGCGACCAGAACGCTCGCTCCGCCGGCGACTACTGCCATCTTGATAAAATCACGCCTGCTGATGTGTTTCTTCATGGTCTTATCTCCTTAGTATCAGAAAAAGAATATACGGATAGAAACAATTGTTTGACCGGGCAACATCTCCGCGAATTCTCAATCGTTCTTATTTAGCCTCCTTTCAAAGGTTGTTCCATAAGTTATGTATCGTCATCTTCGGGGCGCCCAACTTGCTAAATGCCAGGTCAAACCTGGACGCCGCCAGCAGGCAAGCAAGACAACACTGTAGCATATGATAGGGGTTTCCTTCGCATGATATAGCCTATGGCAGATCGCCGTCCCCAAACAAAAAGCATATCTGTACGGATATTCTGTTTATACGAATAACGGGAAAGGATATGACGCTGCTAAATCTTTATACCGGTAATTCCGGCAACTTGAAGCGCCTTTGCACCGCAAGATTCCCGGATGATTAACTTTCCTGGCACCTGGGTGGCATCTTCCAGGTCTTCCCCGGCGATTTGCTGCAGCAGCAAGCGCGCCGCAGCCTCACCCATTTCAAACGACGGCATGCGCACCGTGGTCAGCGCTGGCCTGATCCAGGCGGAAAAATCACGATCGTCATAGCCCACAAGGGCGATATCCTGGGGAATGGTCAGCCCGGCCTCCTGGATGGCATACATTGCGCCCAAGGCCATGATGTCGTTGGCGGCAAAGATCGCCGTAGGCCTCTGGCCCGATTGGCCCTCGAGGGCTAATAACTCCTGCGCTGCCCGGTATCCGCTGTCCACACCCCAATCGCCATAGCGGACCAACGCTTCATCCACCGGCAGCCCATGCTTGAGCAGGACGTCACGATACCCGGAAAGACGGTTTTGAGACTCAATCCAATCTTCCAGGCCATTGATATAGCCAATTCGGCGGTGGCCCAGGTCAACCAGGTGTTGGGTCATCATCTGGGCGCCGTAGCGGTCGCCAGGCCCCACGCAGTTCCCGAGGCACTGATCGAAACGCCGGTTGACAAAGACGAACGGACGGTCCTGAATGGACAGAATTGGATCGTTATAGGTATGCAGCCAGGAATTAATTACAATAATTCCGTCAGCCTGGCGGCTGTAGAAAGAATTAATCGCCTCAATGGCCAGTTCTTTATTTCGGTTCGAGTAGGCAATTGAAATAGAATATCCCGCCGGGCGCAAGCCATCCTGGATGCCCTGAACAGTGGCTGCTGAAAAAATATTCTGCATCCGGTCAACCACGACCCCCACCAGGTGGGAGCGGTTGTTCTGTAAGCTTCTGGCGATGAGGTTGGGCTGGTAGCCCATCTCTTCCGCCAGTTTTAGAATTCGATTGCGGGTTTCTTGTTTGAGGGGATAATCACTTTTGGACAGGGCGCGTGAAACCGTCGAAACGGAGACATTGGCCAGCCGAGCAATTTCTGCGATCGTAACGCCCATTTTTCACACCCTTGATGGATTACAGCAAACGATTGCTTGATATAAATAGTATATAAGCAATCGTTTGCTTTGTCAATAAGGAATTCTTAGACCCAAAAAGTGGATGCTTAAGAATGTCATGATAGAATTAATCATGAAAGTCTTTCTGGTCTTTCCACCCCAGTGGTCACCGGCTATGCCGCACCTGGCCCTGCCGGTGCTGACTGCCTATTTACGCTCGCACGGGGTAGAGGTGATCCAGCGCGATTTGAACCTCGAAACCTATGATGCTATTTTGAGTCGCAGGTATCTTGAGCGAGTGGTCGAGCAGGTCCGCGCTGAATTCAGCAAGGTGTACCGGGGCGGCCTGCCGGAAAAGCTGCGCCAGGCGCTCAAGCAAAAGGCAGGCCTGGCCGCCCAAGTCGAACAAGCCAAGACTGTCTTTCGCAGCCCGGCGTTTTACGATGAAAAAACCAGCCTGGCGGCATTTGGCGTCATCGGGCGGGCGCTCGAATTGGCCTCACTGCCGTTCGCTCCGGCGCAGCTCGATTGGTTCAATTACGTGGCGGCTTCCCCGTTGGACAGCAGCCGCGCTTTACTCCAGGCCGTACAAGATCCACAGCACAATCTGTTTCTTGGCCTTTTCAAGCGCTTGATTTTACCGGATATCGAACGCGAACGCCCTGATCTGGTTGGCATCTCGATTCCGTCCGGCGGGCAAATGCTGGCGGGCATGACCCTGGCGCATCTGGTTAAACAGTCCGGGCTGAAGTGTCATGTCACGGTGGGCGGGCCGCATATCAGTATGCTGCGCGAGCAACTTCCGCACACACCGGCGTTATTTCGCCTGATCGACAGCGCGATCGTGTTTGACGGAGAGCTTCCGCTGCTGCGGCTGGTTGAGGCGCTCGACACGCCTGACGGCGAGCGCGATCTGGGCGGCGTCCCCAATTTGATTTACCGGGCAGGCGACCGGATTATGGCCAATCCGGCCGACCCGACGCCGCACCAACGTTCTGATGAAAGCATTGCCACACCGGATTTTGACGGCCTGCCGCTCACCCGCTATCTGTCGCCCGAACTGGTGTTGCCGCTGATGACGGCGCACGGCTGCTATCACGGCCGGTGTGCTTTCTGCAACGTGGGTTATGGGGGCGGCAAAGCTTTCTATGCGCTGCCGGTGGAGCAGGTATTCGATCAAATCCAGACGCTGCGGCAAAAATATGGGGTGCGCCACATTTTCTTTGCCGACGAAGCCATCCCACCCCGCACGCTGCGGCTGCTTTCGGAGCAGTTGGCCGGGCAGGGTTCGCCCATTTCATGGTGCGGCTGCGCCCGCTTCGAACGTTCGCTTTCCAAGAACTTGCTGGATGGGATCGGGCGGGGCGGCGGGCGGATGCTGTTTTTTGGACTCGAGACGGCCTCCGAGCGGATGATGGAACACATCGTCAAGGGCACTCAGCGCGAGACGATCAGCCGCATCTTGAAAGAGGGCGCCCAGGCCGGCATCTGGAATCACTTATTTTACTTTTTTGGCTTCCCAACCGAGACGATGGAGGAGGCACGCGACACGATCGATTTCATCCGTGCTCATCAAGATTCGATTCATTCGGCTTCGCCGGGCGAATTCGTGCTGGAACGTTATTCGCCCGTCTATTGCGATCCACGCCGGTTCGGCGTCGCGCATATTATCCAAAATCCCGATTTGGACCTGGCCGTCTATTTCAAATACGAGCTCGAATCGGGTATAGATGCAGCCAAAGCCCACACGCTCGTTATGCAACTGGGCGATATGTTCCCCGCCAGGCGCTACTTTCAATTCTATGTTTATGACGTATATCGGTTTTTATACGCCAGCCATTTGCGCGCCCAAGGTCATGCGCTGCCACTCTGGCTGGCAGATGAAGCAGCCTGATCGCCTCATTTCCACTAAGAGAAGAAATTGAACAGGGATGGAGGGGATAAGAATAAGAAAACCCAGGAAGTTCATTTTTTCATCCCTTGTATTTTCTTTATCCCTGTATAATTATTTTATAGGGTAAATATATGCAACTTTTGCATAAAGATTTAACTGAACAAATCCTTGCAGCATGTTTTCAGGTAAGCAATGAGTTGGGAGCCGGTTTTGTTGAATTGGTTTATCAAAACGCCCTTGTTATTGTGTTACGCGAAAAGGGTCTTCAGGTTGCATGTGAATTCCCGTTATCTGTTTCTTTCCACGGACAGACGATAGGTTCGTTTTATGCCGACCTTTTCGTCGAAGAGAAGGTAATTGTTGAGTTGAAGGCAGTCAGTGCATTGACAGATGGGCATAAAGCCCAGTTGATTAATTATCTAAAAGCTACCGGGGTTGACCTGGGGCTATTAGTCAATTTTGGCAATCCTAAAGTGGAATATCGCAGTTTCACTAACCGCCTGAAACAATCCCAAACTATAAACGCTAAATAGACTCTATAGTTTTCTTCTCATCCCCTTCATCCCCTTTATCCCTGTTCATTTTCTGTGCTTTTTCTTCCACTTCAAAGGAGGAACCTATGCAGTCTGTCATCGATACTCACAACCTGAGTAAAACCTTCCACCTGGTCATGGCTGCCGTGTTTGTGACGGTGGCCTTGTAATGTTCTAAAGACAGGAGCTTAAATTTGACAATCGAAGAAGCACAGCGTGAAATGCGCACGGTTTTCCTGGGCGGGTCGGTGGGGCAGGCCGTTTCGGGCGCCATCTGGCTGGTGTCGGCGGGCCTGGGAACCTGGGTCAGCGTCCGTTATGGCCTGATTGCGCTGTTCTTGGGCGGCTGCTTTATCTTTCCGCTGACCCAACTGGTGATCAAGCTTTCCGGGCGACCGGCCTCACTCAAATCCGGCAACCCGCTGGAAGGGCTGGCCCGGCAGGTGGCTTTTATCGTGCCGCTGTGCCTGCCGGTGATTGCCGCGGCGGCATTATATAAAGTCAACTGGTTCTACCCGGCATTTATGGTGGTGGTGGGGGCGCATTACCTGCCTTTTACTTTCCTGTACGGAATGCGCCGGTACACCCTGCTGGGGGCGGTATTGATCGCCGGGGGCGTGGCCTTCGGCCTGCTCTTGCCGCAAACCTTTGCCCCGGCAGGCTGGTTCACCGGGGCAGTGCTGGTGCTCTTTGGGCTGTGGGTCGGGTTTACTTCACGCCGATCTTAAATCTAAGGTGTGGTTTTCCGAAAGACTATCTAAATATCTCCGGATGGATGATTCTGGCGAGCAGCTCCACCGCCTCCACAATGCGGGCGGTCGGCCGGCTGACCATGTCATCGTTGAAGGCGTAAACATGTTTATTCTTGACGGCGGTGATGGCCGACCAACCGGGACGCTGCATCACGCTTTCGATGGTCACCCCATAAGCTGTGTCGCCCAGCAGGATGAAGTCCGGGTTCTGCTGGATGACTTCTGCAGAGGAGATCGCCGCAAAAGGTGCGTCGAGGCCCGCGGCAATGTTCTGGTCGCCGGCCTTTTCCAGCAGGATATTGATGTACGAACCGGGGCCGGCCGTATAAGGCATGCTGGGGTCGGTTGCATCGATTTCATAATATATTTTATAGTGAGTGGTAATGCTCTGCAGCTCTTCCACAATGGCCGTGATGCGCGTCTGCAGGGATTGGATCAGATGGGTGGCCTGGTCGCCCTTGCCGGTGAGGGTTCCAACCGTTTGCATGTTCTTGTACAGGCCAACCATATCACCCGGATTTTTGAGATAGAACACGGTCAGGCCCATTTTTTCCAGGGATTTAACCTGCTCCGGGGTGTTGATTTGAGCAGCTAATACCAGGTCGGGTTTGAGGGCGTCAATGGCTTTCAGGTCATAGCTGCCCATCGAGCCGCCCACGCCGGGCAATGATCTGACTTCCACAGGGAAATCACTGAATTCATCGATCCCGACCACCTGGGCGCCCGCTCCCACTTCGTAAAGCAGCTCGGTGTTTGAGGGGGCCAGCGATACGATTCTTTGCGCAGGTCCCTTCAAATTGACAGTCCGGTTCAGCCCGTCGGTCAGGCTGATGGCATTGGCAGCCGGAGCCGGGGAACAGGCCGCCAGCAGCAGGCCCAAAGTTAAGATCAGAGAAAATGCAAAAGAGAAACGAAGTCTAAACATGGTATTCCTTTGGTATCTATCCGAAAAATCGGAAGGATCCACTTTTTTATATTCAAAAAAACCGCAGGTTTTTTTGAATATAAAAAAGTGATTTTCTTATTTTGTAGTCCCTGTTAAAGAAGCCTGGTAACTCGCCAGGAATTCCGTTCGGTTCTCACGCATGTCCAATCCGGTAGGGCCAGAAGGATACGGGGTGTCGCCCATTAAGCCTTCCCACAGGATGCGGTTGTAGCTGGCGAAATCCATTTTGTCCTCGGACGAGAAATCTACCCCGGTGGTGACCCTGGCCCAATAGGCCGCGTCGTGCGTCGACTTTGGCACGACCAGTCCGGTCGCTTTGGGAGGCAGCGGCAGTTCAGTAGTATAGAGGATCGCTGCGGGAACGGCAGTAAAGCTCCACGGGCTGGGCGTGGTGTTGAAGATGTCGGCCATGGGTCTCGCCAGGGCATCGTTCAGGTTCATGGGCGGCAGGCCCAAAACCTCTTCGATCGTGCGCACGAGGTTGACCGTGTTATAACTCGAAGAGACCAGGGCGCCTTGCTTGACGTACGCCCCCGCCACTAAGGCGATGGTGCGGTGCGAGTCGACGTGGTCGGGGCCATCCTGCGAGTCGTCTTCAACGATAAAGATCAGGGTGTCGTTAGCATATTTGCTTTTGGAGATCTTTTCAACCAGCAGGCCGACCGCATAGTCGTTGTCAGCTTGCTGCGCCTCCGGAGTATTCACGCCGTCAATGGCGGTAGCGAAGTTGCCGGTGTGATCGTTCATCAGGCGGACCAGGCTCAAAGCGGGCAGATCCTTGGCGCCATTGGCATAAATGGTATCGAATTCGCGCTCCCACTCTGTGTAACGGAAGTAATCCGGATAAGTAGGATCCCAACCCCGGAAGTATGGATCGGTGTACGGGGCCAGGGAAGCATTCATAGGGTAGGCTACGATGGTGTTGGTCGAGGCCGGATCGTGGGCGAGGGAAAGGCTGTAAGAGGAGGACTGTGGGAAACTATAGCGGGTACCGTCGACCGAGAAACCATAGCTGCGAACGGTGAGGTTTGCGCGCAGGACAGAGTCCCATAAAAACCCGGTATTGATTTCATTGTCCGGCCCATCCGGCGCAGACACATCCGTCTGGCCCGGTAACACATCCGGATCGTCGGATGTCAGAGGATTGGCTTTCTGCCGTGTGATCGTATCGGGATCCTGGCCTGCAACGGCGTTCGGAAGGGCAACGTTCACATTACGGTTCGTACCACCCTGGTCCAGGGCCAGGCCGCGTCCCGCATAGGCTATCGGGTATTGGCTTTCTACCACGCCTTGCGCTTGAGCCGTAGTAGACCAGGCCCAACCGTCATAGCTGACTTCGGCGCTGGCATAGAAGTTATCCAGCGTAACGAAGGTGCGCGCCAGGTTGTGCTGGTTAGGGGTGAGCGGCTCGCCAAACTCAGCCAGAGCAGGATCGCCATTGCCGGTCTCCAGGTCGCCCAGAATCTGGTCGTAGGTCCGGTTTTCCTTGATGATGTAGATCACATGCTTGATGCCCTTGCGTACAGCCGCCATCACTGCTGCGTCGTTGGCGCTGTCCGTATAGGAGAAGCGGTTGTTCACGGCCACCTGCGTCGTCAGGCTGGCGAGCTGGGCCGCATCGGGGATCGGGAAGCTCTGCAGCCCGGCTTTGACCAACTGGGGATTATACTGGTTGGATGCATTGCCATTCTTGTGGGTCGGGGGCCCGTAGCTGTAGTAAAAGTCCGGATTGGGGCCGGTCGGCGACTTGCCATTGATCACGTACATCCATTCGCCATCCCCACTAAGGCTGACCGAGTTCGGGTATAAACCGGTGGGAATGAAACCCATCACCTGGTCGCCGCTGTTCGTTCCGCTTAAAGCCACCACGGCGACGGCATTCAGATTGCCGAGCGTCACGTACAGCCACCTTTCATCCCGCGTCAGCGTCACACTGTTGGGGTTGGCGCCTTTATATTGCGCCAACGCAGCCGGCAGGACTTCCTGGTGAGCGATAACGGGGATGCTTTCGAGGATCACATGCTTGGCGGCGTCGATGACGTCGACCCTATCCGACTGGTCTTCGACGACGTACAGGAGCGATTCGCTTGCGTTCAGGGTCATTTTGTTGGGTTGGCCCTTAACCGGGATACGCGCCGTTACCGCTGGCTTCCCGGCCAAATTCACGACCACAATTTCGCGATCACGAATGCTGGACACAAAGGCGATGGCGTTCGATCCACTGCCCTTCACCGCCACCCAGAACGGATATTCTCCGCCCGGGATACCTGCCTGCGTGGGATCGCTCTTGCCGGGGCGCAGGTCGAGTTCGGTACCCTTGGACCAGTTGCCCAGTCCTCCGGTGAACACCGTGATCGAATCGTTGAAGTAATTCGCCACCACCAGGGTCTTGCCATCATTCGATATGTCCACACCTGCCGCGCAGGGAGATACGGAAACCCGCTGGTTGACCGGGATTTGCTCGCCGGTGGGCGGCTCCACATCAAGACCAAGGCCGGCAGTGTGGCCCAGGGCCAGCTCGGCTGCGTGTTGCCAGGTTCCATTGGCGGCGTTCAGGGTAAAGATGTGGACGTTGTCACCGGCGCTCTTGGCGGGGTTCATGCTGCCGGTGCTGTCAAATGGGAAATCCCCCATACCGCTGGACACGTAGAAAGCCTTGCCGGAAGGGTCGAAGACTATCCCGTGGTAAGTATTTGGGATGGGTAATACCTGTTTCTTGACCGGGGTGTTGGTTGAAATGTCGTAGACGAACACGTACTCTTTCGAGTCCGGCCAGTTGAAATATGAGCCATAGGCGTCCGGAACGTCGGTGGTGGTGAAGACACGGTTATAGCCGCTCGTCAGAACCAGCATGGTCTTCTTATCCGGACTGACCACGCTGGTGACCGCCTGTCCGGCCAGCCAGGTCGGGTTGTCGGGCAAATCGGGGTTCAAGGGGACAAACTGAGAACCCTTGGGTTCTAACGGGGTGATATTCTGGTTCACATTGGGCAAGAACTGTGTCCCCGGCGGGAGCGCAGTCGCGGTGGGTGTGGCCGGGACAGGCGCAGCGGTTTGTGCGCCAGAGCGGGGAGCAAAGCTAAAGCCCATGACCATTCCAAATATGACGATCATTGAAACAAAAACGATAAGATTTTTCTTCATTTTTTCCCTTAATATATGATTCGAACGGACGCAGTCCAGTAACTTTATTCAAAGGCATATTT
>VFSW01003484.1_pt1 | contig 23607 bp, 22 predicted proteins | sample 5358111 | NCBI WGS metagenome assembly VFSW01 (sample SAMN11554181, study PRJNA540505) | mine drainage metagenome | isolation source: sediment from site ElyBrook_90M | place: USA: Ely Copper Mine, Vershire, VT | collected 2017
CGGCAAGCCAATGCCAGAAAAAATCCGCTTCCCTCCCGCCCATTTTGCTTTCTAGTATGTCGGCTTGTTTGCCGACACGCCACCGCCGGACTATAGGAGGAAAACATGCAAATCTCCCCTCTGACACTCGTACTCGCTGGCTTTTTGACCCTGCAAAGCGCCCCGAACGCTTGGCGACAGCCCCAACCCAGAGGGGGCGACCACGCCAAAATTCGGGTATATGTGACGGACAGCGAGAGCTGGGAGACAGTCGGACGATGGGCCACGAACAACGGCTCCGGAGGGGGCCACGAGGCAGGGGGGGGCAAGACCACAGACCGCGGAGATAATCAAAACCTTTGGCGAGCGCTGCCCACAACTAACAATCACCTCCAACAAGAACCGGGCCCAATTCGCGGTCATCCTTGATCATGAGGGCGGCAAAGGCTACCTCATGCACCGAAACAAAATCGTGGTATTCGACCGCTCAGGCGATGCCGTCTTCTCAGGGTCCACCCGCAGCCTGGGAAACAGCGTAAAGGACGCCTGCGAAGCCATCGGCAACGCGGGCCCAATAACCCCACAAGCAAGCGTGCCCGCAACGAGCCCGACCGACATCGTCGCGCCGGCGCCGACCCAATCGTCCCCCCAACCACAACAACCCCTAGCGGCCTCCCTGGAAATCTCCTCCACTCCAAAAGCTGCGGACATCGAAATCGACGGCAACTTCGCAGGCGACACCCCATCCAACATAGGTGTAACTCCCGGAGACCATACGGTCGCGCTGAAAAAAGCCGGCTACGACACATGGCAGCGCAAGATACGAACATCCAGCGGGAAAGTAACACTCACGGTCGACCTCCAACCAAGCCCCGCCTCGGCCCCGCAGGAGACCTCGAACCCAGGGCCCGACACCGGGGCACCCCAGCCCAGGCCTACAGAAGATGGACACGGCCCCGGCACGCCGGGGAAATTCTCCCAGCTAAGCAGACTATTGCCCCGGGGCTGGATCGTCGAGTCTCATGAAGGGCCCCAGCCGGGCCCGTCCGAAACGCCCGGCCCACAGCCCATATTCTATGCGTCGCCTGGGGGCAAAGCCCAGCCCGGCACGATTGCGGCACCATCGGTTCGCATCACCACCCAGCCTTGGACCGCAGAGCCGCCTAGTCTCGACTCGGCAGCACGCGACGCCGAAGAAAAGGCCAAGGAGGGCTCGACGCTTCTCGGCCAGCCGGAGCAGACCAGCTCGCCGGGCGGCCGCGTCTTCATCCGCACCTCTTACCAGGACGCACACGAGGACCCGCCGCGATGGGAATCGCGCGTCGAAACATTAGCCAACGGCCAGCTCATTACCCTGGAGATCTACGCGACAAGCGCGGCCGAGCTGTTGGATCTCGAGGCCAAAACCGTGGACGAGTTTATGAGGGCCGCGCAGTAGCCGCGCGCACGGGCCCCTATGCTACCCCCCTGGACACCCCACCAAGGCGCGAATGCGGCGCGCACGTCGAGCCCTCGGCCCGGAGCCCCATAACCACAGGGACAAACCAGTCACGCGAAGCCCCACAGCACCGAGCATCCATCCGCGACTGCACGTTGCCGTCGCCCGAATTCCCTGATATAGTCCAGCGGGAGGACACGCTAAATGGCCCTATCGAAAGTGCTCCTAGAGACACTGGTCTGCCCAATCTGCCTGACATCAGTCAAGCCAAACCATGACCAAACAGGTGTGAAATGCACCAGCTGCCGAAGGGTCTACCCAGTCCGCGAAGGAATCCCCGTGATGCTCCCCTCCGACGCAGCTATCGAAGCAGACTGACGCGCCACAGCAGCCGCGCCCACCCGCCACCCCTTCCAGGCCAAGAATGCGGGAAAGAAGGACGCCTTCGTCACGGAACTCACCTCCAAAGGCAAAAGCCTGGTCTTCTCCACTTTTCTTGGTGGCGGCCAGAATGATGATGGCCAAGCCATCTATGTCTCATCCAGTGGCGCCACCTACGTTGCCGGTTGCACCACTTCCCTGAATTTCCCCACCATGGTTCCCGTCCAGGCTGCTTATGCGGGTGGCACAAAGTTCGGCGATGCATTCATCGCCAAGCTCGCAGCCGGCGGCGCCTCTCTGGATTTCTCCACCTTTCTCGGTGGCTCCGGCGATGACGCTGCCTATGGCATTACCGTGGATATCAATGGAAATATTTGGATTTCCGGTTTGACGAATTCTACCGATCTCCCCACCGCGAATCCATACCAAGCCGCCAATGCCGGCGGCTACGACGCCTTCGTCTCTGAAATTTCACAATAACCTTTATCGCTTTGGCTGTTAACAGGACGGGACCTGCGCACTCCCGCGCAGGCTCCGTCCTTTCTTTTTCCCTCTGCTTCCCGGATTTTTTCCCGCGCCATCGCACCTCTTCCGCAAATCGCGCCTGCCCTCTGCGCACACCCCAGTGCGTTCCCTCCTTCGTCCTTCACCGCCGCATGTTAAAATCGCCCTTCACGGCCGATTCCGTGCCACCGCCATGTCTGCCGCCTCAACCTTGCCGGCCCCCGCCCCCCGCACCTTTGAAGTCCTGGACCGCTATCTGGCCGTCTCCGTCTACCTGCTTGTGGCCACCGGCATTTTCGCTCTGGTCTCCACGGGCAGGCTAGACCCTCTCTCCTCCAGCGTTGCCGCCGCGGCCATACTCCTGAAGGGCATCCGCATCCAGAGGCGTTTGCCGCCGGAGATATCCCCGCGGCGCGCCACTTTCCTGGTCCTGCTCTATTGCCTGTTCTTTCCCTTCGATCTCTGGCTCGTCTCCCGCACGCTGGCTTCCTCATCGCCCGATCCCGCTCTGTTTGGCGCCGTCTTTGCAGCCATCCACCTGCTCCTTTTCGCGACCATCGTGCGCCTGTTTTCCGCCAGTACCACGCGCGATTTTGCCTTCCTGGCCATGCTGGCTCTGGCTTCTCTGCTGGCTTCCGCCATCCTCACCGTGGATACCAGCTTTCTTGCTTCTCTGGCTCTTTTCCTGGTCCTCGCCGTCTCCACTTTTCTGGCGCTTGAAATTCGCCGCGCCGCAAGCGCCGCACTGCCTCCTCTCCCGGAGGCTTCCCCGGCTCCTGCCTCCTTCAACGCCGCTTTGGCCGCCGCTTCTTTTTTGGTTGCCGCGGCCACTCTTGTTCTCGGCGGCGTCCTGTTCTTCCTCATCCCGCGCTTCACCGCCGGCTACCTGAGCACGCTCAGCATGCGCCCCCAATTGCTCTCCGGCTTCACCGACGATGTCCGCCTGGGGGAAATCGGCCGCATCAAGCGGAATCCCGCGGTGGTCATGCGCATTCACATCGAGGGCAATCCCGCCCTGGCCGCGGACGTCCGCTGGCGCGGCATTTCCCTGCAGCATTTCGATGGCTCCCATTGGACCACCCCCGCCGCCAACACCGTCGTGGTCCCCAGCGATGCCACCGGCGCCTACCATTTCCCTCTTCCTTCCGTGCCTCCATCGGATTTCACGCCTCTCCGCTACCGCGTGCTGATGGAACCCATTGACACCTCCGTCATCTTTCTCGCTCCCTGGCCCTCTGAACTCTATGGCCGCTTCAGCGCGGCAGACGATTTGCCCGTCCCGTTTCGCCGCGAATATCTCGTGCTGGATCAGGGTGATTCTGTCTTCCGCCCCGCTGCTTCCTCCTCCCGCATCGCCTATTCCGCTCTTTCGGAGCTGTTGAGCGTTCCCCCTGCCGCCCTCCGCTCCGCTCCGGTCCTCTATTCACCGGAGATCCAGGCGGTTTACCTCCAGCTTCCTTCTCTGGATGCTCGCGTGCTCCCCCTGGCGCGCCAGATCACCTCTCGCGCTGTCACTCCGTTTGACAAAGCGGTGGCTATCGAATCCTATCTCCACTCTCATTTTCGCTACACGCTCAATCTCACGGGCCATCCCGCTGCCGATCCGCTCGCCTATTTCCTCTTCCAATCCCACGCCGGCCATTGCGAATATTTCGCCACGGCCATGACCATCATGCTCCGCTCCGTGGACGTCCCGGCCCGCTACGTCACCGGCTTCCTTCCGGGCGAATATAACGACATCGGCGGCGATTACATCATCCGCGCCAGCGACGCGCACAGCTGGGTCGAGGTCTATTTCCCCTCCTACGGCTGGATCACTTTTGACCCCACCCCGCCGGGCAACAGGCCCGCCCGCGGACTCTTCTCGCGCGCCGCCCTTTACTGGGATTGGTTCCAATACACTTGGGGCGATTGGGTCATCAATTATGACGTCGCCCACCAGGTCTCCCTCGCGCGTTCCGTCCAGCGCTCCACCCGCGATTGGAGCGCCACCCTCCGCACCGCCTGGCACGCCCGTCAGGACCGCGCCATTGCCCGCATGAGAATCTTTCAATCTTTCCTCATCTCCCGCCGCCGCTCCGTGATGCTTCTTCTCCTGCTTCTCCTCGTTCTTCTGGCCATCCTCCGCTTTCGCTCTCTCTTCGCGCGCGTTGCGCGACTTCTCCTCCTGCGGGCCGCTCCGGCCGCCCAGGCGTCTCCCTCTCTCGTCCTTTTTTCCTATAGGGAAATGCTCCGCCTGCTCGAGCGCCGCGGCTGGCGCAAGCGTCCCGCGCAGACTCCCGACGAATTCGCCGCTTCCATCACCACTCCGGAATTCGCGCAAATTGTGGGCGCTCTTACGGCCCTCTATCAGGCCGCGCGTTTCGGCCATCGCCCCGCCGATTCCCGTTCTCTGGCAGACTGGCTGCTTCGCCTTCGCTCCCTGCGCAGGCCGCGCACTTCCTCACCGCCTCCTCCTCTTTCCCCTCCTCCGGGCCAAACTTCCCGCTCGGTGTGATACGCTACTTATTCGTCCCCCTTGCCTTTCCGGGACACACCCAGATGAAAAAAGTTGGTTTCGTCAGCCTCGGTTGCCCAAAAAACCTCGTTGATAGCGAGGTGATGATGGGCCTGCTCGCCCGCGATGGGTTCGAGCTTACACCACACCCTGAGGACGCCGAGATCCTGGTCGTCAATACCTGCTCGTTCATCGGACCCGCGCAGCAGGAATCGGTGAATTCCATTCTTGAAATGGCGGAGCTGAAGCGTTCGGGCCGTGCCCGGCGGCTGATCGTTGCCGGCTGCCTGGTGGAGCGCTATCGCGAGCAGATTCGCGAACAGATTCCGGAAGTGGACGCGGTGATCGGCACCGGCGAAGTCGAGGACATCCTCGCCGCCTGCTCCTCCGCCTCCTCGAGCGGCGCGGAGCTGCCTCACGCTCCCCGTCCTCCCGACTATCTCTATCAGGATGCCACCCCGCGCCTGCTCACCACTCCCCGCCACACCGCCTACATCAAGATCAACGAAGGCTGCGACCACCCCTGCTCCTTTTGCATCATTCCCCAGCTTCGTGGCCGATTCCGCAGCCGTCGTTTCGAATCCGTCGTCCGCGAAGCTTCCTCGCTGGCTCTCTCCGGCGTGCGCGAAATCACACTGGTCGGGCAGGACACCACGGCCTACGGCGAGGACCTGGGCAGCTCCGCGGCGCTCGCGCCGCTTCTCGCGCGGCTCGCGGAAATTGATTCCCTCGCTTGGGTCCGTTTCCTCTATTGCTATCCCAACCGCATCACCGCTGCCCTCCTGGAAACCATCGCCGCCCATCCACGCCTCGTCAAATATCTCGATATCCCCCTGCAGCATGCCAGCCGCGCCGTGCTCGCGCGAATGCGCCGCGGCTCCCATGCCGCCGCCTTCCTTCGCCTCCTCGAGCGCATCCGCCGCACCATCCCCGGCGTCTCCCTTCGCACCTCTTTTATCGTCGGATTTCCCGGCGAGACCGAGCAGGATTTCCGCGAGCTTTGCTCCTTCGTTCGCTCGGCCGAATTCGATTGGCTCGGCGTCTTCACCTTTTCCGATGAGGACACCGCCGGCAGTTATTCTCTGGATGCCAAAGTGGATCCCGCGCTCGCCGCCGAGCGCCGCGACCATCTCATGTCACTCCAGAAAACAATTTCCTCACGCCGCCTCCGCTCCAGGCTCGGCGGCCGCTTCACCGCCATGATGGATGGCCCGGCTCGCGAAAGCGACCTCCTCCTGGAAGCCCGCCTCGAAGGCATGGCCCCGGAGATTGATGGCCGCATCTATATCAATGACGTGCTCTCTCCCGATGGATCCCCCTCTGCTTCCGCGCCTCCGCCAGGCTCTCTGGTCACCGTCGAGGTCACCGAAACGCAGGATTACGATCTCATCGCCCGCGTCGTGGATTTCCTCCCCGAGGAGCCTTTCGCCTCGCTCCTGACTGAATCTTCTTCTTCCGCCATGCCCCCCATCGCCGCGTCGGGCCCCTTCCACATTCTCGGGGCCCGGTGAGCTCGCACATGGATTTCCGCTGGCCCATCTGCCACCTCCCGGTTCGCTCTTCCTCTCATCCTCTCTTCCCTTTCTGTTCGGATCGTTGCCGCCTCACCGACCTCGGCAACTGGGCATCAGGGCGCTACGCTATTCCCGATACCGCTGCCGAGGATTCCACGGAGACCTCCGGTCATTCCGATGAGCTCGAAAACTGAGCATTCCGCCGCGAGCGCCACGCCCCGGCCTCCTCTGTTTTCGCTTCTCCTGGCCACAGGACTCGGCGCCGGCTATCTTCCTTTCGCTCCGGGCACCTGGGGTTCCCTCGAGGGCCTCGCCATTGTTTTTCTTTTCCGCTCCTGGGTGGCCAGCCACTCGCCCGCCGGCGCGGCTTCTTTGCCGTTTCGCCTCTTCGGCCCCTCCGGCCTCGCGGCGCTCATTCTCCTCTTCCTGCTGGGAGTTTATGCATCGAGCCGCGTTGCGCGCCATCTACGGCTGGTGGATCCGCAATGCGTGGTGGTGGATGAAATCTTCGGCCAGTGTTTCACGCTCTTCCTCGCTCCATCGCTGAACTGGCGTTATTGGGCGCTCGGATTTATACTTTTTCGCGCGTTCGATATTTGGAAGCCTTTTCCGGTCCGCCAAGCTGAATCTCTTCCGGCGGGGTGGGGTATCATGGCGGATGACGCACTGGCGGCACTCTATGCGGTTGCCGTCTTGTGGCTGGCCAAGGTCGCCGGCCTGCCGGCATGAACGCCACATGCCCGTTGCACTGTGGCCGTTCTGGCGCGGAAGATTGGATTTTCCAGGAGGCAGCGCGCTAAGCGTTTCATCTTGACCGAAAACGGCATACCTCGAGTCGAACGCATCGTGCCCGCGGCGGCCTTGCCGGGAGGTGAAATCGCCATTCTTGGCGCAGGTTTCGCTCCCGATAACCACACGCTTCCCGCCGTCCGCTTCGGCGAAGCCGAGGCCAGCCTCCTGCTCTCTTCCGATTCCTATCTGCTGGCTCGAATCCCCGAGGATGCCGAAGGCGCCACGCTCCGCGTCGCTCGCCCCGATTCCGAAGGCTCTCCTTTCCCCATCGCCCTCGGCAAGCAGATCGCCGATAATCTTCATCCCGTCGCGAATCCCGCCGTCGATCCCGGCGGCGACGTCTACGTCACCTATAGCGGTCAACGCGGCCAGAAAGTTCCCGTCTCCCTCTATAAGGTTTCCGGCCATCGCGTAAAGCCATTCGCCACCGAGCTGATCAATCCCACCGGCCTGGCTCTGGATCGTGATGGCAATCTCTTCGTCTCCTGCCGCAACGACGGCTCCATCCATCGCGTCACCCCGGATGGCCGCGTCACCAAATGGATCGAAGGCATGGGCGTGGCCACCGGCATCGCTTTCGATCCTGATTCCAATCTTTACGTCGGAGATCGCAGCGGCACCGTCTTCAAGATCAGCCCCAATCGCGAAGTCTTCGTCTTCGCGACCCTGGAGCCCTCCGTCGCCGCCTATCATCTCGCTTTCCATCCCAATGGCGATCTCTACGTCACCGGACCCACTCAGTGCAGCTTCGACCGCGTCTTCAAAATCTCTCCCGCCGGCGAAGTGTCTGTCTTTTATCGCGGCTTGGGCCGTCCCCAGGGAATGGCCTTTGATGTTCACGGCAATCTCTACGTCGCCGCCTCGCTTGCCGGGCGCCGCGGCGTGGTTCGCCTTTCCCCGGACGCGCACGCCGAGCACGTCCTCAGCGGCCCCAATATCGTTGGGTTCTCATTGCTTCCGGGCCGCCGCGCCATGATCGTTACCTCCACGGCCCTCTTCTCCCTCGATTGGGATGTAGAAGGCATGCCACTTTTCGGGTGATGGGCGCTCCCGACTTTGGCGTTTCGGCCTGCGCTCTGGCCCTGCGATGAACGCCGAAATCATTGCGGTCGGTTCCGAGCTGCTCACTCCCTGGCGCCAGGACACCAATTCCCTCTTCCTCACCAGCCGTTTGAACCTGCTTGGCATCCGCGTCCTTCGCAAGACGATTGTCGGCGATGATCCTCTCCTGATTGCCGCCGCGTTTCGCGATTCCTCCTCCCGCGCTCCTCTGGTCATTTCCTCTGGCGGCCTGGGACCCACCGAGGATGATCTCACCCGCGAAGCTCTTGCCTCCCTGCTGGGCCGCACACTCTTCCTCGATCCAGCCCTACTTCAGGAAATCGAGGCCCGCTTCCGCCGCTACGGATGGCCTATGCCGGAAACCAATCGCAGGCAGGCTCTCGTCCCGGAGGGCGCTTCCATTCTTCCCAATCCCCGGGGCACCGCGCCCGGCCTTTGGATCGAGCATGGACAGTCCACCTTCGTCCTGCTTCCCGGCCCGCCTTCGGAGCTCGAACCCATGTTCCAGGACGAAGTCTCCCCGCGGCTCGAAGGCCGCTCGGCTGGCCTGCGCCTTTTCACCATGGATATCCGCGTAACCGGCATCGGCGAATCCGACCTCGATCACAGGATTTCTCCCATCTACAAATCGTTCTCCGGCGTCGAGACCACCGTCCTGGCCAGCCCCGGCGAGATTCAGATTCATCCCACGCTCTGGTCGGCGGATGCTGAAGCCGCCGCGCATACGCTGGGGGAGCTGCGGAATCAGATTCACTCGGTGCTCGGCGACGCCATCTTCACCTTCTCCGGCCAATCCCTGGAGCAGGTGGTCGCCGATTCCCTTCTATCCCATTCCTCCACCATCGCCTGCGCCGAGAGCTGCACAGGAGGGTTGCTCGCCGAACGCTTCACTCGAATTTCCGGCAGCTCCGCCTACTTCCGCGGCGGCATGGTCTGCTATAGCAACGATCTCAAATCCGCATGGGACGACGTCCCTGCCGCGCTGATCGATTCCTGCGGCGCCGTCAGCCCGGAGGTGGCCATCGCTTTGGCCAACGGCATTCGCCGCAAGGCTGGCTCGGCTCTTGGCGTGGGCATCACAGGGATTGCCGGTCCTCTGGGCGGCACGCCCGAAAAGCCCGTTGGCACCGTCCACATCGCGCTTGCTTCCGCGCGGGGGGAGAGAAACCACCACCGCCATTTCCCGGGCGACCGCGCGCGCATCCGCCATCTCGCATCCCAGGCCGCGCTCGATTTTGTCCGCCGCCATTTCCTCCAGCTCGATCGGGAGAATTCCTGACCATGCGCCTCTTCGTGGCCCTCGATCTCCCCGCCGATATTCTCCAGCGCCTGGCCGCCTTCCTCCGCGGCCTTCAGGATTCCACCTCCGCCGCCCGCTGGATTCCGCTCGATCAGCTCCACGTCACACTCAAATTCATCGGCCACGTCGAGCAGGCGCTGCTGCCCGCGATCCAGGCCGCGCTCGAGCCCCTCCGCCTCCCAGCTCCACTTGACATTGGCGTGCGCGGCACCGCCTTCTTCCCCTCCCCGGCCAGCCCCAGGGTCCTCTGCGCCACGGTCCATTCCTCCCCCGCGCTGCCCGCCCTGGCCTCCTCCATTGAGGACGTGCTCGACCCTCTCGGCATCCCGCGCGAGTCCCGCGCCTTTCGCCCTCATCTCACCCTCGCGCGCTTCAAATCCGGCGCCGCTCTGTCTTCCCTTCGCCAGGCCCTCGCCGCGGCAGGCAATGGCGATTTCGGCTCCGCCAGGCTTTCCCGTTTCCGCCTCTACCAAAGCCTGCTGCTTCCGGCAGCTGCTCAATACGTTCCGCTCGCCGATTTTACTTTCTACCAGGCAGGCCTGTGATGCCGCACTGGCCCATTCCGCTGATCGCCTATCTCTGCGGCTCCATTCCCTTCGGCTACCTCATCGTCAAGGTTCGCCTGCGCGCCGACGTCCGCACCGCCGGCAGCGGCAATATTGGCGCCGCCAACGTCTCCCGCGTGGCGGGCAAGACCGCCGGCATCCTCACACTTCTCCTTGACGCCGCCAAGGGCGGCCTCCCCGTCCTGCTGGCAGCCCACCTCACGCATTCCAACGTCCGTTGGATGATTCTCGCTTCTCTCTTCGCCGTCCTCGGCCACATGTTTCCGGTCTGGCTCCGTTTCCGCGGCGGCAAAGGCGTGGCAACGGGATTGGGCGCTCTGCTCCCCATCAGCCTTTCCGCCACACTGCTTGCTCTCGCCGTCTGGATTCTGGTGGTGATTCTCTGGCGTTATTCCTCCCTGGGTTCTGTGGCTGCCGCTGCCGTCCTTCCTCCCCTGGTTTATTTCCTCTACGCTCCGGGATTCTCTCCGCCCGTTCCCGTCACGTTGGGCACCTCTCTCATCTGTGCACTGGTGATCGTCAAACATCGCGGAAATATCCAGCGCCTGCTCGCCGGCACAGAGAGCCGCATCCTCTCCGGCCGCTGAGTTTCCCAGCTACGATACCTTCTTGCCGTTAGCTGTTTGGCGCCTTCTCCGCTTTCTCCGTTTGTCTTCGGCGCCCCCCGCCGATAGTTTGGGTCGTGGAGCCACACGCATTCCTGCCCGCATGGCTAATTTCGTTCGCGCACCGCATTGGCTTGTTCTGGCTGATTCTAGGAGCCCTGCTGCTGGTCAGCACCGGGCCTCTGGCCGTCTACCATTGGCGGGTCCTGCGGCTCACGCAGCGGAAGCTGCTCGAATCCGAACGTCTGCAGCAGACAGAAATCACACGCTCCATCGCCGGCTCCGTCCTTGATTTTCATTCCCGCATGGGCGGCCAGCTCCTTGTGGCGCGCGACCTCCTCGCCGCCTCTCCTTTCCAGAGCCCTTCCTCTCCCGCCTCCGCTTCCCTTTCCGCTCGTGCGACACCCATCCTGGAAGCCATCGCAGGCAATAATTCCGATTTTCTTCTCCTCACATTCATCGGCAGCGATTCCCGCGGCGAATCCGCGGGCAGCATACGCCCCGCTCAAGACCCCTTCCTGGATGCCGCGCTGCGCCGCGCCCTGCTCTTCAGCCGTCAGGGCATGAACTGGGATAGCCCGGCCTTCGCTCTTTCCTCGAACAATCAGCCCGCCGTGATTCTTTCCTACGCCGTGAGGGAAGGCGGAAAACCGTTCGGCATGCTCGCCGCGGTCGTGTCTCTTGAGCCCATCACCGCCCTCCTCCGTAACGCCAGTGTCCGCGATCGCACCGTCCTCCTCGTGGATGCCGAAGGCCGCATCCTCGTCTCGCCGGAGCAGGGTCTTGTCCCCGGGCGCCTCGCCGATGCGCGCGCGCTGGTCGCGCAGTTTCGCGAGATTCCGCCCTACCTCCGCACCACGGAGAGCCTCCTGTTTCTCCAGGCGCGCGGTTCCCGCTCCATCCACATGCTCGGAACCTACACCACCATTCCAGAGCTTCATATGGCCGTGATCGCCACGCGCGGCGTGGCCGCCGCAAGCGCCGACGCCGGAGCGAGGGAGCTGACCGCCCAGGCACTCTCTTTCATGGTCGGCGTCGCGTTATTTTCCGCCCTCTTCGCCTGGTTCTTCGCCGCGGGCATCACTCGCCCCGTCCGCGACCTGGCCGAATCGGCGCGCGCCATCAGCCGCGGCGATTATCAGCGCACCGCCCGGCCGCGTGGCTCCTCGGAAATTCGCGCTCTCGCTGAAGCCTTCAATCTCATGGCCGCACACATCCAGCAGCACATCAATAGCATCCGCCTCGCCGCGGAAGAAACGCAGCAGCTTTTTCTCGGCTCCATCCGCATGATCACCGCCGCCGTAGACGAGAAGGACCCCTACACTCGCGGCCATTCCGGCCGCGTCGCCAAATTTGCCGTCATCCTCGGGGAGATGCTTGGTCTGCTGCCGGCCGAAGTGGAGCTTCTGCGTCTGGCCGCGCTTCTTCACGACGTGGGCAAAATCGGGGTCGACGATCTCATCCTCAGAAAGCCCGGCAGACTTTCCCCCGACGAACTCTCTCTCATGCGCCAGCATCCCTCCAAAGGCGCCAACATTCTCCGCCCCGTGGCCAGGCTTGCAGGAGTTCTGCCAGGCATCGAATTCCACCACGAACAGCTCGATGGGAGCGGCTATCCGCGCGGCCTGCGCGGCGAGGAGATTCCCCTTCAGGCACGCATCATTGCCGTCGCCGACGCCCTCGACGCCATTACCACCAGCCGCCCCTACCAGTCCGCTCAGGATCTCCCGTTCGCCTTGCGCCGCATTCGCGAGCTCGCCGGCTCGCACTTCGATCCTCGCGTGGTCGATGCACTCGAGGCCGCCGTTCGTTCCGGCCGCATCCGCATCGCTTCCCTGGTCGAGGTCTGAGTTTTCTTTCTGAAATGCGGGAGGCTTACCGCTTCGCGGTTCCCGGAAACGGCGTCGAATTCAGCAGCACCGAGATCAGCCCAAACGCGGCTCCGGCCGTCACAATATCCGGCTTCCCGTCATGGTTGATGTCCGCCACCACGATTTGCACCGGCGTAGATGCCACGCGGAAGCTCACCGGTGCCTGGAACGTCCCGTCCCCATTGCCCAGTAGCACCGATACGCTTCCCAAAAAATTCGCATTGGTTACCACCAGATCCAGTTTCCCATCCCCGTTGAAATCCGCCACGGCAATGCGTTTCGGATTGGCGCCCGCCAGATAATTGCGGCTGGCCTTCAGCGTGCCATCCCCCGCTCCCAGCAGCACGCTCACCGATCCTCCGTGATCTCCCACCACTGCCGCCACATCAAGGTTTCCATCTCCGTCAAAATCTCCCACGGCCACATCCTGAGGCCGCGTGCCAGCCGAAAAACTCATGGCTGGCTGGAAGCTGCCATCGCCCTTTCCCAACAGTATCGCCACATTCCCCAGGGTCCCCAGCTGCCCGTTATTCGCCACCACCACGTCCGGAATCCCGTCGTTATTGAAATCGCCCACCGCCAATGTCTGCGGCAGCACCCCGCCCGAGGGGAACGCCCTCGTACCTCCCAGACCTCCCTTCCCGTTTCCCAGCTTTACCAGTACGCCGTTCTTCGATCCTCCCAGAAACTGCGTGTCTGTCCCCACAATGTCCGGGTAGCCGTCTCCATTCAGGTCGGTCACCGAAAGGCTGGTTATCAGGTTGCTGTTGGTCCCCGATTCCGTCGAGCTGGGAAAAAATCCGTAACCGTCGCCCAGCGCCACCACCACATCATCGGCAGAGGTCGTGATCGCGTCCACGCTCCCATCGAGATTCATGTCCGCCAGCGCCACGGTAAACGGGTTCCGCGCGGATGGCACGGGATACCACGGATGGAAGGTGCCATCCCCTTTTCCGATCGCTATGTAGAGGTCTACTGCTACTGTGCCGTGGCCGTGCTGGCCAGACCCGATCACCGCCAGGTCAGGAAATCCGTCATGATTGATGTCTCCTGCCACGATCCCGGAAGGATACGGAAGAGGCCCAAAAAACTCTTTAGGCGCCTCAAATCGCACTCCGCCACCGCTCGGCGAACCCGCGGCTACTCGCGTCTGCGCAAGGACGAGGCATGCTCCCGCGCACACAAAAACGACCAATGCTACCCACAATACTTTCAAGCCGCCTCCGGGGATGTCCCTTGTATGAGAGTAGTCCGCATCTCACCCGGCGTCAATGAATTCCGCTCGCTTGCCGGGAGCCTTCGCTGTAGCCCCCTGAAGAGCTTGGCCCCATCGTGCGGCGGTGCTGGGGCACACAAGCGGCGTTGCGCCGCCCAAGTGACCGCCCCCCCACCCGGTGGCGGCGGCTCGCGCTCAGGCACTGGCGCTGGAAAATTTGAGCGCCCTTCCACACGCAAATTTTAGAATGGCTAGAGCTCGGCGTTCGCGTAGGAGCTTATTTCGCAGCTCAAGTTTATCTCCTCAAATTCAGGCGTCGTCCATTCCATGATCTTCTCCTTTTCGGCTGGCCGCCGGTGCGTGCGGCGAGCGCTATTTCCGCCGGCCGATCGCCAGCTTTCGCCTAGCGGACCAGGCCCGCGGTGGAAATCGAGGCCGGCCCGGAACCAGCGGCATAGGGCGATCCCAATATCGCGGTGAGCTCGCCCGTCTTCGCGTCGATCTGGAACGCCAGCACTTGATTCGCCGCGCTATTGGTCTCGTACAGATATTTCCCTGAAATATCCACACTCAGCGAACTCGGGCCCGCTCCGGCGCCAAATGGCGAGCCATTGATCTGCTGCATCGCTCCGGTATCTTGATTGATGGAATACGCCGTGATGGTTCCATCGGCGGAGTTGGCTACATAGGCATATCTTCCCACCGGCTCAATCACCATGGATACCGGGCCTGCTCCGGTGGCAATCGTGCCCGTGGTCAAAGGCAAAAGCGCGCCGTTCACGCTGTCGATCGTATAGCCGGAAACCGTGTTGTCCCCTTGGTTCGTTGCGTAAAGGTACAGACCCGAAGGGTGCGCCACAATGCTCGACGGGCTGTTGCCGGCGCCATAGGCCGGGCCCATGTAATGCAGCGCGCCAACCGGATGAATGATCGAAAACCCCGTGATGCTGTTCCCACCCTGATTGGCAACATAAAGAAACCTGCCGGTTGGCTCGGCCGCCAGCGCCACAGGATTCTTCCCGGTCGAAACCTGTTTCTCATTGGCGCTCAATGCCCCGGTGGTGGTGTTTATCAGGAATGGATAGAGCTTCCCCAGTTTTTGGTCCAGCACAAACAGAAAATTGCCCGATGGATCGATGACCGCGCCAACGGGGTTGACACCGGAAGAATACGGAAAACCCGGCAGCGCGGAAAGAGCCCCGCTCGCCGCGTCGATCGCATAGCCCGAAAGTGTGCCCGCCGCCGAATTCGTCACGTAGGCAAATTTCTCCCCCGGCGTCACGGCCGCTGAGCTGGGCGCAGATCCCGCGGAAAATGGCGAGCCCGTCACCGTTGTCAATGAGCCGGTGGCCGCGCTGATCGAATAGGCGCTCACCGCGTTGCCCTGCGCATCAGGTATATATGCAAACGTGGGAGTAAACGTGACCCCCGTCGGCCCCGTAGCTATGAACATTCCCCCAGGACCACCCTGGGTTGCGGTAAGGGTAGAGTTCGCGCTGAGGGCGCCAGTGCTCGGATCAATCCGAATGATCTGGACATAATTGGAAGTCAGCTGGGACGCATACAAGAATTCCCCGGATGGGTCGATCACCACGTCGGCCATATCGGCCCCCGTGTTGTACGGTGTACCCGTGAGCAGCCTGAGCGCCCCTGTCGCCGTATTTACTGCGAAGCCTGAGATTGAGCCCCCCGCCCCGCTCGACGTGTTGGCGGTATAGACGTACCTGCCCGACGGGTGTACCGCCAAACATACAGGCATCGCCCCTGTGCCAGCGAAAAAGGGTGATCCCGCAACCGGCACGAGCGAGCCGTTTGTGTAATTGATTGTATAAGCTGTCACACCCCCAAGGAGGTTCACGGCGTAGGCGTACAGGCTTCTTGGATCTGTGGCAGCGCAGAGTGGGCTGTCCGTCCCGTTTCCCGTCGGGAAGGGCGACCCGGGCACAACGGTTAGAGTTCCGGATTTCAGGTTCCGCGCCAGACCAGACACAGTCTTGTCCACGCTGTTCGCGGTGTAGATGAAGCGACCAGAAGCAGTCAAAGCCAAGGAGAAATCGTTCGCTCCGGCCGGGTAGGGCGATCCCGCAAGATGCGTGATGGCTCCGGTGGTTTGATTGATCGCATAGCCAGAGACCACATGGTCGAACGAATTCGATATGTAGAGGAAATGGCCGCTCGAATCCACAACCGACCCGGCCGGAAATGTCCCCTTTGCAAATGGCGACCCGGAGATCTCGCTGAGAGCCCCCGTGCCCGGGTTTACGGTGTAAGCCCAGATGCCTCCGTAGACGTCCGGCGAGTACGCAAAGCGGTTCCGCGGATCCACTGTGACTGAGTAAGGATCAAAGCCAGCAAATGCGTAGCCCTCCGCCCGCAGCGCCCCCGTGTTGGCGTCGATCGCGTATATGGAGATGGCCGCATCCATTGAATTTGTAACGTACAGGAACCGCGCAACCGCAGTCCCCGGAGGCGAAACCGGAAACGGCTCGGATCGCGCGACCGGAGACGTGAAGCGCGGTACGCACAGTATTGCCAGACACACTAAAAACAGCACTGCTGCCAATGTCCTGCGGGTTCCCAATATCATGATTGTTCTCCGCGCCTGCTTCGCCACGCTATTGCAAATCATAAATTGCCAGTTCCTTTACCCCGCCAACAAAGACCTCGCCATTAGCCACTGTGGGAACGGAAAACTTCACCGCAGCGCCTGGGCGGGGATAGGCCGCTTGGCAGACATAGTTGTTCCCCGAGCTGCCGCAATTCGGATCGTTGGGCATCTGGATGTTCTGGAGGTAGAGCGGCTGGGTGTAATCCGCGCCATCGAGCGCCACTGCGGAGAGGAGGCCCAAGGACTTGCCTCCGGCGCCAACGATGCTCATTGAATTCAGCGTGCTCTCGCAAAGGTTTAGGCCAGCGCGTTGCGCGCCGTACATCGCTGTCGTTATGCATATCGAGCCTGCGGGGCAGCCAGCCACGGGCTGAGATGGGTCTTGAGCAAATGCTGTGGTCATGAAACTGAAGGCTCCGGCAAGACAAATGGCGGCCGCCATTGCCCGGCGGAGATTAAGGCTTACCCTTCTTGCTTGCTTGCTTGCTTGCTTGCTTGCTTGTGGCAGGATGCACAGGCAACTCCTTACCTAAATCTGTCCGCAGCCACGGAGGAATCAATCGAGCGGCAGTCTATCCCCGCCAGGTGTTCAAGTCAATCGATTCCAATAATGAGCTGCGCCATGCCCGCTCCATTTCCCCTTACTTTCCCGTGTACTCCACGCGCCACACCGCCTGCCCGGCATCATCGCTCACCAGCAACGAACCGTCTTTCGCCTCCGTCACTCCCACCGGCCGGCCCCACACCTTGCCATCCGCGGTGACGAACCCCGTCATAAAATCCTCGTAGCTGCCCTCCGCTCGCCCCGCCGCATTCATCGGCACGCGAATCAGTTCATATCCCGTGCGGACGGAGCGGTTCCAGGAGCCATGCTCGGCGGCGAACACATCCCCGCGGTATTGTTTCGGGAACTGGCGCCCTTCATAAAACATCATCTCCAGCGATGCATTGTGCGGCTGCAGCAGCACATCCGGCACGATCACCTTCGCCCGCAACTCCGGATGTTTACCCGGCAGGCGCGGATCGGCGTGCCCGCCAATGTAGAACCACGGCCAGCCATAGAATCCGCCCTCCTCCACGTGCGTGATGTAATCGGGCGGCAGATTGTCTCCAAGCTGGTCCCGCTCGTTCACCGATGCCCACAGCTCTCCCGTTTTCGGGCTCATCGCGATGCCCACCGCATTCCTGATCCCGCTGGCATAGACGCGAAGCCCCGTGCCGTCAGGATTAAACTCCAGGATGTCCGCGCGGTGCAGCTCCGCGGGATGGGTATCCGGATCATCCACATTGGAATGTGAGCCCACCGAAACGTACATCTTCTTTCCATCCGCGGAGAAGGCGATGTCCCGCGTCCAATGCCCCCCTCCCCACAGCAGACCTCCTCCAGGCAGAGCCGTGATCTTTACGCTGGCCCCTCGCGCCTTCATATCTCCTGAGCGGTAGGGAAACCGCAGAACGGCGTCGGTATCTCCCACGTAAACCCATTCGGGATTTGGCCCCGGAGGGTAGAACGCAATACCGAACGGCTGCCGCAGCCCGCTGGCAAACACCCCCTGCTCCACCACTGTCCCGCTCGGCGAAATTCCGCGGAGCACGCGAACCCTTCCCGCCCGGCTCTCCGCCAGAAACACATCGCCATTCGGCGCCGTGCGCATCAAGCGCGGATTATCCAGGCCGCTGGCATACAGCTCCACCTTGAATCCCGGCAGCGTGCGCGGCCATGCATTCGCCGGCCGCGCCATCATCGCCGCGCCATTTTCCGAAGATTGGGTGGCGTAAGGCGCCGGTAGGTCTCCCACCACAATGTGATGGTTCACACCCGGCGCTTCCGTATGGTAATCGCCGAACGTGATGGATTTCACATCCTTCTGCGGCCCGGCTGCACCGCTGGCTCCGCCTCTCGCGCTGATTCCCGCCAGCGCCAACAGCATCACCATCGCCGCCGCCATCGCCAACCCTTTCTTCTTCATTCCCAAATCCTCCCGAACCCCATGTGCCCCCCCCGGCCTCGCACGCCGGCCGCGCACGCCACTTCATCGGATGCACTTTACCCCTTCCAAGAAATCTGCCATATTTTCCTCCTGGGTGCCATCGCCATGTTTATCCCGCCACAGCATCAATCCCCGGCTGCCGCGTTGCTTTCGCGCCGCAACCTGCTTTCGCTATTGGGCGGCGGGCTGTTTGGTCTCGTCCTGTGGCGCTTCCACAAATCCGCTTCCGCTCAGGATGACTTCGTACCCCCTGGCCCTCCGCCGCTGGTCACCATTGTGGAGTTCTCCGATTCCAGCGAGCGCCTGGGCGCCAGAACTCTTCCCATGGTCCGCAAATCCCGGAAGGAATGGCGCAGCTCGCTTTCACCCTCCACCTATGACATCGTTCGCCGCGACGGCACCGAATTCGCTTTTTCCGGTGAATACTGGAATCTGCATGACAAGGGCCTCTTCCGCTGCATCTGCTGCTCCAGCGCCCTTTTCAGCTCCGCCGCCAAATTCGATTCCGGCACGGGCTGGCCCAGTTTCTGGGCGCCCATCGCCGCCGAAAACATCGTGGAAAGCTCCGATCACAGCTTCGGCATCACGCGCACGGCTGTCTCCTGCAGGCTCTGCGCCGCGCACCTCGGCCACGTCTTCGAGGATGGCCCTCCTCCCACCGGCCTGCGCTATTGCATCAATTCGCTGGCGCTGCGGTTTGTCAAGGCCGCTTGATCCATCTGCCCCCCGATCCTCCCGCGCCTTTCCTCCCCTCTCTGCTAAAATAGGACGCACCATCGAGGCCCGATGATTTCTCTTTTCGGCAAGACGGAATCCACGCTGCTCCAGCGGCTGAAGGATTCCGCAAAGAAAACCCGCACCGAGCTCGCCGCCAAAATCGGCCAGATCTTCACGGGCGACCGCCCGGTTGACCCGCAGTTGCTCTCGCAGCTCGAGGCCGCTCTGCTCGGCGCGGATATGGGCGTCGCCACCACCAGGGAAGTTCTCGCCGCCCTTCGCCGCCAGGTGAACGAGCATTCCCTCTCCACCGCCTCCCAACTGCGCGATGCGCTCAAGCGCGAGATTGCACTCATCCTGGATGCTCCCGCTCGTCCCTCCGCCGCTGCCCTCAATGGCTCCGCCGGACCCCGCGTCCTCTTCGTCGTCGGCGTCAATGGCGTGGGCAAGACCACCACCATCGGCAAACTTGCTCGCTATCTTTCCCGCGACGGCGGCAAGGTGGTCCTTTGCGCCGCGGACACTTTTCGCGCCGCCGCCATCGAGCAGCTCGAAGTCTGGGCGGCTCGCTCCGGCGCCACTCTCATCAAGCAAAAAGCCGGCGCAGACCCCGCTGCTGTCGTCTTCGACGCTCTCTCTTCCGCCTCGGCACGCTCCGCCGCCGCCGTCATCGTGGATACCGCGGGGCGCCTCCACACCAAATCCAATCTCATGGCTGAACTCGATAAGATGCGCCGCACCGCCGCGCGGCTCGTCCCCGGCGCCCCTCATGACGTCCTGCTCGTGCTCGACGCAACCACAGGCCAGAACGGCCTGAGCCAGGCCCGCGAATTCACCTCCCACACAGGCGTCACCGGCCTCGTCCTCACCAAGCTCGATGGCACCGCCAAGGGCGGCATCGTCGTCCCCATCGCCCGCGAACTCGGCCTGCCCATCCTTTTCGTCGGCACCGGCGAACAAATCGACGACCTCGTACCTTTTGACTCGCGCACCTATGTCAATTCCCTCTTCGAATAGCCCCCGGCCCTCCCAGGACGCCCGCCACATGGCGCGCGCCCTGGCTCTCGCGCACGCCGGCGCCGCCCTCGCGCATCCCAATCCCCTGGTCGGCGCCGTGGTCGCCCGCCAGGCCCGCGTGCTCGGCGAAGGCTTCCACACCTTCGAGGGACGCAAGCACGCCGAAATCCTGGCCCTCGAACGCGCCGGCCGCGCCTCTCGCGGCGCCACTCTCTTCGTCACCCTCGAGCCCTGCTGCCACACGGGACGTTCCGGACCCTGCACCTCCGCCATCATTGCCTCCGGCATCCGCCGCGTGGTCGCCTCCATGCCAGACCCCAATCCCCGCGTGGCTGGCCGCGGGTTCGCCCTTCTTCGCCGCGCGGGCATCGAAGTCAGCATCGGCCTGGCGGCCCAGGAAGCCCGGCGCCTGAATGAAGACTTCGCCAAATGGATTCGCACTGGCACGCCCTTCGTCACGCTGAAGACGGCTGCCACCCTCGATGGCCAAATCGCTTCCCGCCGCGGAAGCACCACCTGGATCACTTCGCCCGCATCACGCGCCCGCGTCCAGCTCCTGCGCCATTCCGCCGACGCTCTGCTCACCGGCATCGGCACCGTCCTTAAGGACGATCCCCGCCTCACAGACCGCTCCGGGCTGCCTCGCCGCCGCCCTTTGCTCCGCGTGGTACTTGACTCACGCCTGCGCATCCCCCTGCGCTCGAAGCTGGTTCGTTCCGCCGCCCAGGATCTCCTGATCATCGCCGCGCCTTCCGCCAGCCCTCGCCGCGCTCGCGCCCTGGAAAGGGCCGGAGCCGAGGTCCTCACCCTGCCTCTCGTCCGCGGTCTTTTGGATCTCCGCTCTGTGCTCCGCCAGCTCGGCGCCCGTGAGATCCTTTCCATCCTTCTCGAGGCCGGCCCCGGTCTCAATGGCTCCGCGCTCGCCGCTGGACTCGTCGATCGGCTCGTCGTCTTTTACGCCCCTCTGCTTCTCGGCGCCGGCAACATCCCCATGGCCTCTCTTCCGGCCTCCTCCCTGGCTGCCGCTCCACACCTTGACGATATCCATCTCGAACGCGTCGGACCTGATTTCCTGCTGGAGGGTCTCATCCATGTTCACCGGAATCATTGAGCAGACGGGCAGAATCGATTCGCTGGACACCTCCCCGCTGGGCGGGCGCCTGCGCATCCACATCCTCGGCCAGGCTTCCGGCCGGGCGCCGCTCGCTCTCGGCTCGAGCATCGCCGTCAATGGCTGCTGCCTTACGGCCACCGAGTTGGGTGATTCCTGCTTCGCCGCCGACCTTTCCCCGGAGACTTTGCGCCGCACAGCCTTCGCCGAAGCATCCCCGGGCGATATCGTCAATCTCGAACGCCCGCTCCGCGCCGGCGACGAGCTCGGCGGACACATGGTTCAGGGTCACGTGGATGGCGTGGGCCGCGTCGCCCGCCTCGTGCCCGATGGCGATAACTGGTGGCTCGCCGTTCACGTCCCTGCCGCGATGGGCCGCTATATCGTCGAAAAAGGCTCCATTACCATCCATGGCGTCAGCCTCACCGTCGCCTCCTGGCATCATTCCCTGGCCGAAATCGCCGTAATCCCCTTCACCTACCGGCAAACCAACATCTCCCGCCTCGCCCCCGGCCTGCCCGTTAATCTGGAATGTGATGTCCTCGCAAAATACGCGGAGCGCATCCTCGCTCCTGCCGCCGAATCCGCACCTTCGCCCTTCACCCTGGATTCCCTCACACGCCAGGGCTTCTGACCACGTGCCTTCCTCCGCGCATTTCGATGTAGCCGTCATCGGCGCCGGCATCTTCGGCGCGTGGACCGCAAAATCTCTCGTGGCGCGCCGCCGTTCCGTGGCTCTGCTGGAGGCCTTCGCTCCCGGCCACTCCCGCTCCAGCTCCGGCGGCGAAACCCGCATCTTTCGCACGGGCTACGGCCCCAATGAACTCTATACCCGCTTCGCCCTGGCCTCGCTCCCCCGCTGGCGCGCTCTGGCACGAGACGCAGGCCTTCCATTGTTCCAGCCCACCGGCGTCCTCTGGCTCGTCCGGCCCGCCGATGCCTATGCGGCCGCATCCCTAAACACATTCCAGCATCTCAATATACCCCATGACATAATCCCCGGCCCGCTCCTGGCCCGCCGCTTCCCCCAGTTCGCGCTGCTTCCCGGCGAATCCGGCATCCTGGAAACTGACGGCGGCGTGCTGCTCGCCCGCCGCTCCGTCGCCGCCGTCGTCGCGCAAGCTGTGGCCGGCGGCGCCAGATACTTCACCGCCGCCGTGCTTCCCCCAAAAGGCTCCAGGACGCTCCACGCTCTTCGCACTTCCGCCGGCGATTCCCTCCGCGCCTCTCAATTCGTCTTTGCCTGCGGCCCCTGGCTGCCCAAGCTCTTCCCCTCTCTGCTGGGCCGACGCATCTTCCTCTCCCGCCAGGAAGTCTTCTTCTTCGGCCCGCCTCCTGGCGATTTGCGCTTCTCCCCTCCCGCCATGCCCGTCTGGATTTCCACCTCCCGCGAATTCTACGGCATGCCGGATATCGAAGGCCGCGGCGTCAAGCTCGCCCTCGACCGCCATGGCCCGCCCATCCTCCCCGATTCCGCTTCACGCGCCTTTTCCCCGGAGATCTTCCGCCGCGTTCGTGCCGCGCTGCGCAAGCGCTTCCCCGCCCTCTGTGCTGCCCCGCTTGTCGAATCGCGCGTTTGCCAGTACGAAAACACCTCCAACGGCGATTTCCTCATCGATCGTCATCCCGATTTCGATAATGTCTGGCTCGCCGGCGGCGGCTCCGGCCACGGCTTCAAGCATGGCCCCGCGGTCGGCGAATATATCGCGCGCCAGCTCGCTGGCGAGGGCCGCCCGGAGCCGCGCTTCTCGCTGGCTTCAAAAGCCTCCGTCCAGCGGCGCTCCATTTTCTAGCCGCGCTGCGCGCGGGCGCCCCGCGGTTAGCCTCGCGCCTCCGCTGGCTTCCCAATTCCGCTTTGCTTTCACTGGAATTTAATTCGCCGTTCGCTGCTTTACGCCCGGTTCATCTTCTGCCGCATCCCGCGGTAATACAGCATCAGCCCCAGCCCTATCGCTCCCGCCGTCCCGCACACCAGCTTCAGCTCAAATAGATACTTGTTCGCGGAATCTCCCGGCGGCACCAGCGATAGCGCGATCCCCAGCAGCGTCACGACAAATCCCAGTCCTCCCGCCAACCATACACCGGCCTTGCCTCCCGGAATCAGCACGGTGTGCCCATCCGCTATGCGATCCTTGCGGTAGGCCAGCTTGATCGCCGCCGCATACATGTAGAGAAACGGTATGAAATACAGGATCACCGCAGCATCCACCAGCACCTGATAGGCGCTGTTGGCCGTCTCATTCACCTGGCTCAGCAGCAGCACCACACCGGAAATCCCCGCCTGCACCAGGATCGAGATGTAGGGCGTGTGCCACCGCGGGTGTATCTTCCCGAAAGCCGCCGGCATGTATCGGTCCACGCCCACCACAAACGGTATCCGCGCCACTCCCGCCACCGTGCTTCCCACCCCTCCCGCGTTCCCCACCGTCACCAGCACC
>VFSW01003485.1_pt1 | contig 23595 bp, 22 predicted proteins | sample 5358111 | NCBI WGS metagenome assembly VFSW01 (sample SAMN11554181, study PRJNA540505) | mine drainage metagenome | isolation source: sediment from site ElyBrook_90M | place: USA: Ely Copper Mine, Vershire, VT | collected 2017
ATAAAGTTTCTTATTTTTAAATATTCCTAGTAACTTTTAAAATTTTTTAAATTTGTTGTGACACACAAATTTTGGTATAGTCCACAAAGCTCGATCAACCTGGTTCAAACCCATCAAGACCTAAATAAATTTGGGTGTTTCCTCCAAAAGACCTCAAAATTACATAATTTCAAAAAAATGTCCGTGAATATTCCGTACGATATTTTGTGTCTGTTTGCGATGTTTGGCGGCCCAAAGTTGGCGGTCTGTTTAGCGTCGACCTGTCGCGCCGTAAAACGCCGGATAGATGAACGATACGAAGTAACCCAATGGGTTGATTTAGCAAAAATTTGGAACCCATACAAAAATTTTCAACGCCACTCAAGCATGGTGGGCAAATTCATCGCCGTGTGTGCATACAATGCGAGTCAGTTGGAGTGTCTGCCTTCATATGTTCAAAAGCTCCGATTGTCAAGTACAGAAACACGAGAATTCTCGCCAACTCTTCAATTACCATCTGGTTTGATTGAGTTGATTACTGTATCTTGTCAATATCCAAAACACCTCAAATTTCCTGAGGGACTCAAGCGTCTGGCGTTCATTGGCGCATTGGATATCTGGGAATTCCCTCAACATATAGAAGAGCTGACGATCGGTGACTATACCGACTCTTTGCCTCCTTTACCTCCTAATCTCAAAAAACTGACATTCAGATATCTTTTTAACCTACCTCTTATTCATCTGCCTGCCAGTCTAGAAGAGCTCGATCTCGGTTTTAATTGGAATCAACCCGTCCATGAGTTGAAATTACCACCACGTCTTCAAAAACTGACTTTTGGGTATAATTTCAATCAATCTGTGGATCAACTTCAACTACCGTCGAGTCTAAAAAAACTGACGTTTGGATTTAATTTCAATCGACCAGTGTCCAAATTGAAGTTGCCTGATGGTCTCCAAACACTGATTTTCGGTTTTAATTTCAATATGCCTCTCCATGATATCCAGTGGCCCAAAGGTCTCGAGCAGTTGGAATTGGGAAATCATTTTGACCAAACCATACCAGATCCACCACCAGGACTAAGAATGTTATATTTACCGACTGTTGCCGCGGAGCGCCGCTGTGAATTTTTCGAGTCACTTGGGTTTTTCCATGGCACAAGCGGCAATTTCAGTTGTTTTTTGCGACCTGATTAATAAAATTTGGAATCTGTGGTGATCAGTGACCCTTGTTGACTCACAAAAAAACGAAACACCAAAATGTCCAAACGGCAAAAGCGAGTTTCGGCGGCCTTTCTACTTCCTCATGATATATTGTGTTTATTTGCACAAGCTGGGGGCTACCAATTGGCCGTGAGCATGGCCCTCACCTGTCAAGCCATGAAACGTCTTGTGGACGAGATATGCGAGTTTCCAACCATGTTGCGACTCGATGCGTTTTTGGATCCACTGCGTGGTAACCGACGCCGCAGGGCTCTTGTGGGAAAATTTACTCAAGCGGAACTGGTGACTTCCTCTCAGTTACAATATGTTCCTCACTATGTGCACACCCTTTATCTGAATGGCGATTTTACTGATGTGAAACCGTCAGACGTTCGTTTTCCTGGGCGTCTGCGTGAATTGAACATCGGAGCCGAGTTCAATGGCTTTGCTTCTGAGTTGAAGTTCCCACGAGGATTACAACGTTTGATTTTCAGTGACTTTTTCGATGACCCTCTCGATTTTAGGTTGCCAACTCATCTCACAGAACTCACCCTCGGTTCCTGTTTCAACCACCCACTGGACGAAGTGAAATTTCCGACTACTTTGCGCCGTTTAGTATTTGGGGACGAATTCGACCAACCTTTGTGCAATTTACCATCTGGATTGCTAGAATTGGAATTGGGTGATGGGTATTGTCGACCACTTGTTGATCTACCTGCAACTCTCCAAAAGCTCACTCTAGGGTATTATTTTGACCAACCTCTGATGAAGCTACCCGAGAACCTGAAAGAGTTATATTTGGGATTTCGCTTCAACCAACAAATTACCCTGCCTCGACATCTCATCATTCTTGATTTGGGCGCTTGTTTTGACAAACATGTGACAGGTTCCATTCCAGCCAGCCTTCGACAAGTGCGATGTCCATGTAATCATGTCAATCTCTGTGACAGGTTGGAGAAGTTGGGCTTTGAACAAGAACCGGGGCATCATTCGCTATTTACACGTTTTTATCGGTGAAGATGGACACCGTGCCGGAGTCGTTAACGGGGTGGTTTACTAAACCATTGTGCTTTGCACGCCGGAGTTCAATTCTCCGCGGTGTCGCTTTTTTTGTTGGTGTCCAGGTAACGCTGACCTATTACAACTTTGATCCGGCACTTTTGGGGCCTGCTTGGGCTTTTTTAAAATGTGCAACTTTTACTAAATTTTTTAATACTTTGACAAACGAGTTAAAGTTGCTAAAACAAGGAATCGACCTCAATCAATAAGGAGGACCCCAACAAGTCTTCATGAGGTTGATTGACGGGGTCTATACAAAGGTCTTAGCAAATTCTTGAAGGATGTGACAGTGTTTGCAGCGTTCGCCATCTCAAACCATAATATATAGAAGAGGGGGATTTTCATACCAGTGCCAATGCCAAAAATGATTCTTCTCACATACAGCCAATAATATTTCGTCAATTCCTACCAAAACAATTGGTCAAAAAGACGTCTTCGGAATCACAGGGTATACATCGATCGAAATTGGAGCCAGTGTAATTCATCGAAAGACAATCGAATAAATGAATCGTCAATAAAATTAGTTGTTCTATTACTCGTCATATTCCAAACTGCCCGTTTTGATAAATGTGCGCAGCCGAACTCATTCCTTTTGATTTATTTGTCTCATTCGCGAATGCGGGTGGCCCTCGGGTGGCCGTAGCTTTGGCCGCGACATGCAAGGCCGTGAAGCGTCGAATTGATGAACGGTATGAAGTGAGACGAAGAGTCGAGCTGTCGTGTTTCCTCGATCCCACCAATAGCCACAGACGACCAGGGGCCGTAGGAAAGTATATCAATGTGGAGATATACCACGAACAGTCAAATCAGCTCAAGCTGCCGTATGGTGTGAAGTATCTTAGACTCAATAAACTAATGGATGAGCTTCCACCGACACTGAGAGCGCTTGAATTCGGGTTTTACTTCAACCAAGCTGTCGAGGAACTCAAGCTGCCTCCGGGATTGAGAAAGTTCAAATTGGGTGATCTCTTCAACCAACCTATCGAAAAACTGAAGCTGCCTTTGAGTCTCAAGGAACTAGTATTCGGTTGTAATTTCAATCAACCCGTCGAAAAACTCCAGTTGCCTCCGGGATTGAGAAAGCTCAAATTCGGTGATGTCTTCAACCAACCTGTCGAAAATTTGAAGCTGCCTTCTAGATTAAGAGAGCTCAAATTCGGATTTTGCTTTAACCAATCTTTGGCACAGCTGCCTCCGGGTCTTAAGAAGCTCAAATTCTCAGGTGAATTTAATCGCCCTGTGAATGATTTACCTTCAAATCTTAGGGAGCTCAATTTCGGTTGGAGATTCAATCAACCTGTGGATCAACTCAAACTACCTTCAGGGTTGAAACATCTCAAATTCAGTGATGATTTCAACCAACCTGTGGGAGAACTCCAACTTCCATCGGGATTGAGAATGCTCGAATTCGGACACGATTTTGATCAACCTGTATGCGAACTCAAACTTCCTACAGGTCTCAAGAAGCTCGTATTTGGTAGTTACTTCAACCAACCAGTGGCTAACCTGAGACTACCTTCGAGATTAAAAGTGCTCAAATTCGGTATTTACTTCAACCAATCAGTGGCTGACCTTCAACTGCCTTCGGGTTTGAAACATCTCGAATTCGGATGTAACTTTGACCAACCTGTGGTCAAGCTTCCTTTGGGATTGAAATACCTCAAATTCGGAGCTTGCTTTCAACAACATTTGGATAGACTCAAACTGCCTCCGACCATTGAGACACTCGTCCTCAACAGAACATACAAATATGTACATGACCTGAAGCTGCTCATAGGATTGTTTGACATATTCAGGGTGTGTACATATGAAATACGCTTTGGTAAATAAATTAAGCAAAACAGTTTTCCCTTGTTATAGCCAAATGATTCGTCATTTTTTTTGTCATTTTTCTGGTACGTCATGAACATTGTTAAAATTCAAAAGGCCCTCAAACGCCCTTTGGAAGACCCTTGTGGAGAAGAATATGTCTCCAAAAAACAGATCAAATTTATTGCCAGCTGTATTCAACATTATGGACATTTACGAGATGCCTCATCTTATACACCCAAACTGAAGCAACTGATTCATCCTGGTCAAGAAACATGGGCACAAATAAAAAAATACTCGGTCTGCTTGTTCAGAGATGGTCATGACTTTCTCCAAACGGGAGATTGGATCCAAACCATGGATGGCACCACTGGAATTGTGATGTATTTTACTCGAGACCAAGACTGGCTCATCAAAGTTCATTTCGCCCAAACTTGGTCCCATCGTCAGTTACCCGGTGAATGGAAGCCTTTTGTGCCAGTTACTGAGCAAAATATTCAGACTTCTATCGAATGTGTCACTGCCCTGGGCCAAATTCAATGTAGCAAAAGCTTTCGGAAGCTTCAACTATCCGGTTACCAATGGAGAAACCAAAAGATCCTATTACAAAATGGTGACTCACAAACCAGTCGAGAAAAAGAATTGATACAAAGCTACACGGTTACCTCCTCCAAGTTACTTCATTTTCATCCGTTGATCGAAAAGGCTTCTCAATTCGTTGATCTTCGTATGTCCAAACATCAATTTGCTTCGCTCGTCAAAGCCTCTTTTTACCCTTTGGCGGTTGCATATTTCAATGACGAAGAAGATAACCGAAACATGGAATTTTGCAACCAAACAGGCACCCAGACGCTCCCAGAAGCCCTATGTGATTGTTGCTGTTCCATCCAACGGATCGCATTCAACGATACTGGTTCACTTTCAGTGTGTGTGGTGTGTTACGGTCGCCTACGGAAGGTGTTTCAAATGTTTGTCACTCTCGAGTCATTGAGAAAGACTACTCGTGCCAAATATCAACCCCCGGAAATCGACACTGAATTAGTGGAAAAGGTTTCTTGTTTATTGTCTGGCGCCTTATGAAAATTGTGCGGCCAAGAAATCACTCACAAGCTGGTGTGCCACCTGTTGATGTACCTGGGGTTGTTGGTCATTTACATGAAACGTTACAAAGTGCGGGGTCGAGTCTCGGAGGCGATTGATTTGAGTACTCCCATTTTCTGGAATCGAACCAACCAAGACAATATCTCGATGTAAATTGTTATACAACACGACTTTCTCTTCCGTGATTTCTCGATACACCAGATCCATCCAGGTCTGACAAGTCGACAAGGTTTTCATGTTTGTGAATAGACAAGGCATAGTGGGTAACTCCAAATAATTAAAAAAAAAGTCTTCTTCGCTCTTGTCACGAAAGACATTAAACATTCGGGGGCCTGACACAGAAAAAAAATATTTGGGGGAAATCTTGCGTAACGGGAGAGTTTGGTCACTCAAGAAAATGGCGTGGGAAGAGATGCCTGGTATCTTTGGCATGTGAACAAAAGCCTCACTTACATCGCCTTGGAACGGCACAAAAGTGGCACCCAACAATTCATCATAACCATTTTTGGCGGAGCTCAACACATGAATTTTCTTGATCCATTCCATGTGCTTTTTCACCGCATGAATTTGGGCAATGTGACGAGCCACTCTTTCCTCCACCGGAGTGCCATTGATTTGTTTCTCATACAGTACAACATCACAATCTTCCGGGATCGTGTGAGTGCCTTCTAAAGCCAACACCACCACCGTTACTGTTCCAACCGCAAACGCACAAATGAGCGTGACAAAAATCCACAAGTACAAATTACGCCGGTTTTTCGAACGGTTCTCTTCTTTGAGCTTGTTATCTATCGTCTCCTGGGCCTCTGTAGCCAGTGTGCGAGATGACATTTTATTAGGCGTTGAAAACGACATTCATGCCAGGTACCCATTAACAAAGCATTGCGTTATAACACGCACTATTTTCATTCTTCGCCCTAACAAACAAATGGAACAAGGTTGGGTCAAGGTGAAACGTCCAAGATCAACTGATGACGCCCCCGCCAATGTCAAAAGACGACGATCAGGAAGGAAATTTGTGACCCAGTGCAAACGGAGCGACATTCCCATGCCAAAAGTATCTGTCCATGAAGGGGAACATCTGGACGCATGCGAAATGTGTCAAGAACTATGGCCGCTTTTTCTGGGAGAAGAGCACTACCAAAAGGGTTTGAATTTTGATGACGTTTGTGTCGCCTGGAGCAACTTGGGTGAAAAACAACGAGAATTGCGCCTCAAGGAACTCCGCAGGCAGACGAGAAAATCCTTGAAACAATTCACTCACAAGAGATACACCACTGCCTATCAATTTTTCTTGGCTGAGAAAAGCAAGTCCGAGGACGTGAAAAATCTACCTTTTGGTGAGCGCACCAATACATTGGCCAAGATTTGGAAAACCATGTCCAGTGACGAGAAGGCTCCTTACCAAGAACAGTCTGACAAGAGCAAAATGGAAAAGAAGGAAACCATGGATAGGATGCCGACCTACCAAAAGCGCATCGTGGCGCAAGAACAATCGAGACAACGCTCAAAAAGACGCAAGTTGTTTCCCAAGAAACCCCTCAATTCGTTCATGTTGTTTATGAAGGACTACACCTCAGCACTGAAAGGCGAAGAAAATGAAGAGCAGGCTGGTGGAGACAGGCTGGCGGCTCGAAGTCACAAGATTCGCGAAGCCGCTGAGATGTGGGCGGTATGCGATCCCGAGGTCAAGGCACGATACGAAGAAAAATTTGCTGCACTCACTAAAAAATTCCAGGAGGAGAAAAAGAAGATTAAGCAGCAGTTGAAAGAGGCAGAGTTGAAAAAAGCAGAACAAAAGGCAAAAGATAAGTAAAATGTCTCATGATCATTGTTTGCCCATTTGGCACACGAAAGCATTGAAATTTGGTAATATATTTGCCCGGGGTTTAACCTCAACTATACAAACTGATTTTGCTCCCGAATTTAGTTCTTGTTTTGCTATGAAATCTGTCGGCTCCGGTGGTCGCAAACGAACAAGAGGGCGTGCTCGAGGAAATGCTTTGGATCGTTCAGTCCAGAAATGGGTAACTGAAGGAAAAGTCCCCAAAAATAATCCCTACATGACATCACTGGCCGCAGAAATCTCTCGAAGAGGTTGGTTGCCCGTGAGCGCCCAGGCGACCGCTGGATGTCAAGAGTTACGCCTGGCGACAAAAGTGGATTTGATTTGTACGAATGAAAAACAACAGATCATCTTGATTGAGATCAAGACAGGGTATGCTTATTATTTTGATGTCCATAATCAAGGTTGCTTTCGTTTCCCTTTTGATTCAATCTCCATGTCTTGTAGAAATTTAGCTTTTTTGCAATTGTTGTTCACTACTTATTTGTATTTGCACGCTCGACCCAACATTGCATATGGTGGCTCCTATCTCATTCATCTGTTTGAGGAGGATCAATGTCAGTGTGTGCCTTTACCCACTTTTTTCTTTTCGGATCCAGAGGTGCTTCCCACCGCCCTGGAATGCATGAGGCGAAGCAAAAACAAAAACAAGCGAACAAGACAATGTGAACTCACCAACGGCAAACGACGCAAAAAACGATGCGTCTGATTGTTACATGTCTCTCAACTCTAGCAATATAAACAATCAAAAAATGGCAGATGGAATCGATGATTGGGCTCTGGAAGCCGCCTCTTTGTTGCATGAACGCATGGAAAAGAATAGCATCAAGCTTGGAAGCCCCCTTCAGTTTACGTACCTGAATGGAGCCATTGACGAAAAAAAGGAGCCTGATCCTGTTATTATTTCGTTGGATGACGAGAAAGCCAGTGAGACCGAATCCATTGTTTCCCACCCTTATGTTTCTGATTCTGATGACGACGAAGAAGATTATTTCAAGACAACGACTGATCAATTCCTGTTTCCGACTCGAATGCACTCTTTCGTATTTCGTTTTCCTGATTTTCAAGTTGTGGAGTGCCTGATGCACAAAAGGGATCGCATGGTATGGAAATGCATTCGAAAAGTTGATGATTTACCATGTGTAATTATCGTCGCCGAAGATCATCTGCCTCACCTCCAGGTGAATGGAGTACCAAGGGAGGTCCGAATCATGAGTCATTTGAAAGGTCTGGACAATGTGGTGGATATTTTGGGTTGGTGTTCTGCCTCACGAACTCGGTACTGTATGCTGTTGAAATATTATACGAATGTGGATATGGTTGAAGCCTCGTTTGAAAACACTCATTTGATCTCCAAGATGATCAAGTCGATCTTGCAAGGGATTCAGCAGATGCATTCAAGAAAGATTGTTCATCGTGATTTGGCCACCCACAACATCATGTGGAATCCATTGGATGAAAAAGCCACCATTATCGATTTAGACACAGCATCACCCATGAGAGAAAAATATTTTTCCATTGTGGGTCGAGATACTTACGATGCCCCTGAGAAATCTGAGACCATTGAACAACGCAAAAAAGTGAAACAAGAACGGAAAGAAAATAAGAAAAAGCTGTCTCACTACGTGATCAAGAAGCCACGTGTGAAATCTTATGGCCCAGAGTGTGATATCTATGCCGCGGGAGTCGTTTTGGCAATGCTCCTGTTCAATGAAGAACACTCACCTGAACCAGATGTTCTAAAGAAACGAATTCGTAAGATCATTCAAAAGAAGCGGCACAAGGAGTTTCCAGAATTAGATTTATTAGTGAAAATGTTGTCATACCATCCAAAAGACCGTATTACCGTGGATGCCGCATTACAACATCCTTTTCTGGTGAATCCTCCCGAAGCCGATGAGTTCTACACAACTATGCGAATGTATTTACAAAAACTGCATGATGGAGTTCCGATCGATGATGATGGCCATTCAGAGAGCGAAGACCAGGATGATGATCAGAACCCCCAAGACGATGACGATGATGATCAGAACCCCCAAGATGATGACGATGATGACCAGCACCCCCAAGATGATGACGAAAAATCAGACGACTAGATCATTCTTGTATGGCATAGCATTCAATAAAGCTTGTTTTTCGCTCAAAGGGACTCGGTCAAACACTTTGGTCGCTTTGGTGACTTTGTCGCCGGACGTGAGTTCCATTTCCATGTTGAGCTCATCCTGATCATTCACCCAATGGGTGGATTTGAGAAGACCCACGTTTAGATACCATCGGATCACAAAACACTGACGATTGCCCATGGGTTCCCAGGTGGTTCTAGATATACATTTTCCAAAACGCTTCTCATCATCTTCGTGATGTTTTTCCTTGTTATTGGCGACCAATTTGTGACTGTATGAAACCTTATCATATTCCAAATCAAACAGTGCTGACACGATCTGAAGCAAAGTCGAGTTCAAATAAATTTTTACGAATTTCTCAAAATAGTGGACGGGTTTTCCATCATGATTCTTGCAAAAATGAAACAACACAAAATCTTCTTCCGCCTGATCAATGTATCGAATCACCCAACTAGGTTTACCCATCGCCACCAACAACTCTTTCTGCGAAGTACTCTTGGCTAAATTCAATTTCCAATTGCCTGTGAGCGACATTTTTTTATTAATTAAAATGCTTCATCGATTTTAACACGCGTTCAGGTGTAAGGGAGGTGACCAACGACTTGTTCTGGCATCATGAGTGAAACTCCATGAAGTAATCCCACTGTGAACAAAGTATTACCCAACGCAACCAGGCATGTGTACCAAAATGGTGGCACAGAGGGAGTTCTGGTCATGGCCATCATCAAGACTGCTTGTTCAACAGCATCTACTGACTTGACCAATTTTTTCTGTTCTTCTTCGATTCGACTCACCTTGGTCTGGTACTCTTGAGTGATCTCTCGGTTGGCTTCAAGAACGTCTCGATTGGTCTGAATAACTTCCTGGTTGACTTTAACAATCTCTCGGTTGTCTTCTACGTTCTTCTGGTGTGATGTCACAAGTTCCTGATGAGACTCGATCAGTTGATTCAGTTTCGGGTTAGAATCCACCAGTGTGGTCAGATTTTTCATTTGGGCATTCATCCGATTCCAATTGGTCTTCATTTTCTCGACTTCTGTCTCCAAACCAGAAATACGCATGATTGTGTCGTTTTGGATAATCGGACGATTTTCGACAGCTACCGGCAACTGAGAGGGACTCATCCACAAATTGGCCCCTGAGGGATTAAACTCTGGAACGACCATCTTATCGGATAGCTCCTTCAGTGTATGTTTGGCTGGCCCTGGAGTTGGCTCCACAGGTGGCGGGATATCCAAACGGCTCTCGATCTTGTGTTGCGCTCGAATATACGGAAGTGTCATCACGGGCGATGCCTTATCATTTATCAAAATAGGTTGTTGGGGCAAAACACTGCTTCTCATTTTTATTTCATTTTTTAAACGGTTCTTTCAATTTGAAACACATCTCATCAGGAGCTGCAAGCATGGCAGATGGTGTCTTCGATCTTCTCACTGTTACCAGTGAAATTGAGTGCCGCTTGATTCTGGAGCCAACGAGCATAATAGATAGAAGTCTTGAGACCCAGATTGTCGGCGTACATAATATACTTGAAAAGCTTGGAATTTTGATCATCTTGATTTTTCATATAGATGTTGAGCGACTCGGATTGACAACACCAAATCGAACGATCACGCGACATGATTGCCAGATCCTTGATGGACACATCATAGACGCCCACAAAGACCTTTCGAACTTCTTCGGGGATCTCTTCAATATTTTGAATGCTACCACCGTTGGAGATGATCTTCTTTTTCATAGGAATGTAAGAGGCCTTGGTTTCTGGATGGGCCTCCACGTTCCATAGACCATGCTTGATCAACTCTTCGACCAAAGGCTCACACATTTGGAAAAATTCACCTTCCTTGGTCTTGCGAGTGAAAATCATACTATAATAAGGCTCAAAGGACTCTGGGTTGTTCAAGATGTTACTGGTGCTGGCGGTCGGCATGTGTGCAATCAAGAGGGAGTTACGCACACCATCTCTCATAATGTCCTTTCGTAGGGTTTCCCAGTCCAAATTCAATTCTGGATCAGGCTTCCAGGCATCCGGTTCTCCCACTCGTTCACAATCTTCTTTCCACATGTCATTTTGAAAGATGCCGTGAGATAAAGGACAGCCACCATTCCACGACCAGCTCTCGTAGGGACCAAATGGCTTGCCAGTGTCGGGATTAATACGCAAGGCCTCTTCATGTGATTGTTGTAAAGCAGCATAGTACATCACCTCGGCGATCTGCTTGTTTAACTTCTTGGAGGCCGCCTTGCCAAATTCCATATTCATCTTCACAAACACCAGAGCCAGACCCTGAATTCCGAGACCCACGGGTCGATGCAACGTGTTCGATCTCTTGGCCTCGGGTGTGGGGTAGGCATTGGTATCAATCACACGGTTCAATGCCTTGATAAAGATCTTGGTCGTCTGAGCTAATAAATCAAAACGATACTTTGTCGGGTCACTCTCATCCACAAAAGCCGGGAGCGAAAGAGAGGCCAGATTACACACTGCAGTCTCTTGTGGAGAACAGTATTCGATGATTTCTGCACATTGAGAAGTTAATACACCATTGAACATCCCTGCATGACGCTTGGGCTCATTAAAACAATAGGTGGGTTCAAATACATAAGTGGGTTCCACTTTTTTCACCAACAAGTCCAACTTCTCCACGATATCCAAGCGCCATTGAAGGTGCTGAGTATCGGCCACAGAAATCGTAGAAAAGAAGCCGAGTGTTTGAAGCATGCATTGGACTCGCTGTAGGAAATCACGTGAACCAGACAAACAACAGGTGCCGTCTTGGCTGTATCGTTTCCACCAATTCTGTTTACAGGCCACCGAGGCGTTCAAAGGCACCTCTTGGGTATTGTTGTCTTCAGGTATATCATCATACGATGTCACTGGTGGCAAATGAAAATCCAATAGGCGATCACCCGATTTCAGATCCCGACACTCTCTGACGAATGCTCCCTGATCTCCCGAAATCCAGAAACGATGGTATTCGGTACAATACAATTGCGCGCCATTGGTCAATGTGACTTTCCATAGTTGCGAGTCTTCACTGGTCTGCATAATCGTAGTCTCTGACCATTCTTCTCCATTCCAGACATGGGTAAGTTGACCATGTCGAGAGACGATCGGCACGTAACCGCACTCGCGAGTCAGAATTAAAGTATCGGCAGGCACACACAAGTTGGATCCCGTAATGGTGCCCAAATTCTTTTGATTGCTTTTGCGGTTTGCTGAATCTTTGTTCAACACATAAGGAACTCCTGAAGTGGAAATGGACGCCAAGATGGCCTGTATCACTTTTTTGATAGGAATACGCTCTCCAAAATGACGACCTTCCGATTCATATTTCAAATATAAGCGGTTGAATTCCTCACCATACGTGGTATCTAAACCAGGACACTCATTCGGACAGAAAAAGCTCCACAACACTGGATTTTCCGCCTCTTCATTGGGGTCTTGTTCGTAAGCGGCTTTCACTCGCTCGTAAAACAGATCACACATCCAAACGGCCAAGAACAAATCGCGAGCTCTCAAGTCTTCTGCACCCATGGGATCTTTCAACATGACAAAATCCATGAAATCTGGGTGCCAGGGTTCTTGATATAAAGCAAACGAACCCTTGCGTTTCCCACCGCCTTGATCAACATACTTGGCCACGACATTGAAACATCGTGCCATGGGTACAATTCCCGTGGAAGTACCATTGGTCCCATGTATATGACTGCCTCGAGCCCGAATCTTGCTAATGTGAAGACCCACGCCTCCACTACGCTTGGAGATGTTGGCACAATCCTTGAGTGTGTCAAAGATACCATCAATGGAATCGTCCTTGATATTGACCAAGAAACAAGAGGCCAAACCCGGTTGGGTAGTACCAGCGTTGGACAGTGTCGGAGTTGCCATGGTGCCTCGATGAAGAGACAACTCGTCATATAATTCAAAGGCGTCCTCCAAATTCCAGCCGTGTATTCCTAGGGCTACACGCATCCACATGTGTTGAGGGGTCTCAAAGGTCACTGCCGTTTCCATGTGGCGATCATTTTTGTAGACCATTTTTTTCTCTTGCAATAGGTAACCACCTTTCAACGTTTGCAATCCGAAATAACCAAACAAGTAATTGCGTTGCATCACCATACGAGCTTGAATCAAATGTCCTGCTTTACGCGCAATCGCCAATAACTCATCCGAGATCAGAGGAGCACGCTCTCCAGTCTTAAAATAACGATGAGCAGCCGCCTTTTCCGCATAAGCTGAGAAACTCAAACAATCGCGATTCTGGGCTTCTAGGTTACTCACCCAGATGTGACCAGCAAAAAAAGCATAATCCGGGTGATCAGTGATACGCGCACTGTTATCTGCAGCCATTTCATCCAATTCCGCCGTCGTAATGCCGTCATAGATACCAGCAATTGTGACTTGAGCAATTCTCCATACACCAATATTGAGTTTGCGACCAAGGAATTTCTCCACATTTTTTTTCAAATTTTTCAGTCGACTCATCACTTTGTCGGGGTTCACCAGTTCTCGCGTCCCGTTCCGTTTTATGACATATGTTTCCGACATTTGAGCAGAGTGATTTCTGAGAACCTCTCCCATAGTTTGTTAACAAAATACAAAAGTTTTTATTGCTCGAGTAAATTTATGAGACTCAAAACCAGGAAAACGGACCAAGCAAGAAAACAAACCCTCATGGAGTTGGATACGTTTGCAAGTGTCTTTGATCGCTTGTGGCCCCGGTATGAAAGCTTTTGGGCCGCCTCTCACGAAGATCAAGCTCAGCAAATCGTTCATAACACCCAGCTGTGTCAAGAATCAACGGTGAAGAAACCTCTGCGATTACTCTATATTGATGCTCTCTTTTGTGACGATATGATCCGAAAAGGAGTGGAGGGAGATGCCTTGCTCATGATTGTGACCAAACGAGTATTTATCAAAAAGGTGCTAGAACAACGAGAACAACAAAAGGAGTCCGTCGTGCCCTATGAGAAAATGACACAATGTAAGACCCTGGAGACACTGTTAGCCACCTTGAGTCATTGGATACCTACGGAGCGTCTCCCCCAAACAGATGACTCCAAAGCCCTCATTGCCGCCGTCACGAAACAGGCGCAAAAATCACGTGTGGAGTTTGCAGATTTATTTACGATGTTTGAATGTGTCTTGTATTTTCATTCGTGTCAAAATGCCCTGGCAAATTGCATATAAGAATCAAAGGTTTGATTGGGCTTTCCATACGAATTTTCCGCCTGTTTGTAGCTGAGAGCCACAACCGGTGCATCCAAGTGGATCGGATAATTTAACTGGTCGATAAATTGATTGTATTGTTCGTCGTTTAGATTTACTGTTTTTGCCATGGGTATCAGAGGGCCGATATCGTCTTCTTTCTGGCGAGTCCAATATTGAGGGTTCTCCAGGTTTTTGTTCAACTCTTCGTCCCATTTAGTTAAATTGATTTGATTTCCGTATATCACATCGATGGAATTTCGCACAAATTTCTCCAACTCCGTTTTGGTTCCTGGAAGTAGATGAGTCCATATGAGGCGAGAGGACACATAAAGCAATCGAGCGAAAACATCCTTAACTGGTATAGAGACGCTTTGCACAAAACACACTTGGTATTTAGGGTAGCTGCTGGGTTCCGTTATGTAGTTCATGGCAATCCGGCTCATCTCATACATGGTTGAACCAGAATACAGCAACTTGAGCCATCGGTAGCGCATCATCGCAAAAGAGAACATATTGGCCATGGGGGATTTCAAAGCGGAAAAGACGAAATTCAATGTCTTGAACTGGGTCAGTATTTTCAACAGCATCAAGAAGACCAGGTTAGATGTCACTACAATAGCACCCATTTCGTTGATTTCTTCCCCGAGATAAACCCTGGAATAAACCATCAACAAATTTGGAAATCCGGTCCATGAAGACCAAGCACCAATGAGATTGGTAACCAATCGATAGAAAACAATGCCAAACCACCAGTAAGTCCAATCATGAACGAGATACCAGTCCACAAATGCTTCCACAGTTTTTTTTTCTTCAAGAAGGGCCTTATAGAGCTCAGAAGACATTCCAACAGAGATATGAGCTTGATCATTATTTTGCAACTGCTTGATGAGCTCTTGTGCCTGTCCTTGAATATGTTTGTCCAATACAATCAAGATCGAATTGGGAAAACCGCTACCTTTTACCATCATATTTAACATATCCTGTTGAAGCGATGCTGTTTTGGAGGAAACAGCAAATCGCAAAGAAAATTCATCTCTCACACCTTGAGGCAATTTATTATATAGGCCGGTATTAGATGCGTTTATGCAGTTTAATTCGCTCGGAATATCAACACAACATTTCGAACGGTATGAGCGCTTGGTGGGCACCCATTGCGGACAATCCTTTGGTTTTTCTGGGAGGCATTCGGTGGTATCAGGAACATAAGGTTCTTGCAATTTCGCTTTCTCAATACCAGATACCACGTCTGTTAAGAAGCTTGTTACTTCTTCATTAACCACACAAAGTTTCGCGAGGGATTGGAAACTTGTGGCCTGGGTGTAGGCATCATGATATCTTTTGGCTTGAAGACTATTCACGATTTCTCGCAAGAGCTCTTCAACCACTGTGGTATCTAATACACAATCCATTTTTTTATTGTACAAAATTCATTTGGGATTCCAATAAGGAGTATGATGCCAGCGTGCATAAACATATTCAGCGTCGTCTGTCCAAGTGTCATATTGTTCTTTGGTCTTCTTGTTTTTACCCAGTGTCCTCCGAGCGAGGAGGGCTTTTTGCAGGCTCAAACCCGTTCTTTGGCCTGAAGCAATCTCATTATTCAGAATGCGGTGGCGCTCTTTAGACGGTAAGTGCAGATGGTATCCTGGGATTTTACCACTGATAGAGATTTTCGATTTTTTGCTGGTCAACTTTTTGGGTGGCCCATAACTCTTGGACATCTTGACTTGCTCCTGAATGTATTCAAGATCATTGTTGACTTTTCGAACGTCCACCAATCTGCGATTTTTACTCAGAAGCTGAATACCTAACAAACGACTCTCCACAAAACCTGCTCCTTGTTCTGCTATTTTGTCATCCAACACACGATGACGAATCGAGCTAGAAACACCCTTTTCGTAGATGTTCATTTATTTGGTGATGGGAAACTTTTTCCGTCACACCAATTGGTGAAATTGTCGGAATGTCACAAAATCCGGGGATATGGTCCGATTCCATACTTGCTTAATAAGCTCGTAGGCGGGAGCGTGGGCCCATCTCTTGTCGTCGGGATTAAAACGTATCAATACCATATTTTCGTCTCGAATTACTTGCTCATAGGTTTTTTCTTCTTGTAAATCATAAGAACTATGACCTTTTTCATCGATTTGGATGGCTATGCGTAGACGAGGAATAAAAGCGTCCAATCGATATTTACCGACTCGATGTTGCCGCTCCATTGCAAAAGGCAGACAGGCAGACAAGGTATCCAACAAACTGGTTTCAATGGGTACCCGGATATCTATATTCTCAGGATCAACATTAAATTTTCTCAAGAGTCGCTCTTTTTCAGCAAATCCTTTCCGAGTGCGAGCTTGGGCCCACTCCAAAAATAGAGGCAAATCAGTTTCATGGACCGAATATTGCCACCAATCATCATTGGGTAAGACTCGCCAGTCAGGAGGTGCCCATTCGACATTAGGTATCTTGCGATGAAGAGTTACACTCAAGCCTTTTGCACAAGCGCAACGATCCCGTAACTGATGACGAGAAGAATTGTTGCCGATTTCTCGAAAGATATGATAACAACTCAAATACAATCCATCTTTTTCAGAACTCCCCACCAAATGACCACATTTAGGATAGGAAGTCAAATCGAGAGTGTAGGGCGTCTGATATTCTGGTTCTGCCTCGTCCTCTGAATTCGATTCAGTGGAAAGGAGCTCAAATTTAGCCTCTTCGAACAAAGGATCTGGATCAGGAATTTCCTCGTCTGCAGTCAGCCATAAGCTCGCCATTTTTTTTAATTGGATCGCGTTCAAATTGCTTTCCATACGCGACACAAAACAAATGCGTGTACTGATCATTGGCTCCAGTGCTAATACGAATAATCTTTTGGCTCAACACATCATAAAGAACTGTAGTACCACCTGGGATGTGATATCATCTTATGCAGCCTCCTGTGTCAACTGGGGCCTCTTACCCAATGTGAAATCCGTGACCGCAACTAAAGATATCAAAGAGGATGAACCCGAGTGGAAAGGTGCTGGTATGGTGATGGAGGTGGTAGCACCCAAATTTTTTGAAAAGTCTTGGGTGCAACAGCGTCTGGAGATGAGTAAGTTTTTGGTGGTGGTGACCATTTCTCCGCTACAGTGTATCAGCAAAGACAAATTGAGCTCATTCGAACAAATTCTCTTGACCAAAACACCAGCCGCTGACAAACAGATCTTGTTTCACAACTTATTCATGGATACTAAAGCCACAACGCTCACAGATTTTCAAAGAGAGACAAGACTCTTGAGTGAAACTCAGTATTTGGATATTACAAAAGGTCAGTTAACCGCCAAGATCGAATACAAGGCCTCAGAGGCACCCCCAGCGGAACAGGCCCCTAAAACAGCACCTGCCACCAAAGAAGTACCGAGCGTGCCTGTGGGCTTGTCAGAAGTCAAATCAACCACTGTCCCAGTTCCCATTACATGTACGGAAGAATGGATCTTTTTAGAGCCTTTTGCCAAAGTCGAACACAAGACCGTGCTCGAAAAATTCAAAGAGATGATCAGTAATGTGATGATCACCCCGATGTTCTCAAAAATTTTTTATGATCAAGAGGCTGGATCACACAAGGTGCTCATTTATATTCATGTGCACAAACACCGAAAGGATTTGTTTCATGCGATTATGATGAACGTGATCGAGTCTCTCAAGTCCCACCAGATTGTGAAATTTGGAGGAATCATGTGTTGAGTCGGGGTTTCACCACATGTTTAGGTGAACGGATCAAAGGAGTAGCTGCCTTGCGTTTTTTGGGGGGTTCTGGGACAGGTATCTCACGTTGATGACGTTCATGTTCTTCTAACCAGCGTCGATAATTTTGCGAAATAAAACAATGAGCTTCACGACGAGTGAGTTCTGGCTCAGTTGAGACATAGATAGATCCCAGAGCTTGATTGATGGTTTTCTCCGTGAGTTTCCAAGAGGGATCCTTGACCATTTCACCGATAATTTCTAGATCACATCGTTTAGCCGCCACCAAAAAAGTTTTTTCATTGTAGACAGGAAACCCCAGAGCGGCCAGCAAGAACAAGGTGGAAGACATGCGTCTTTGCACAATTTCCTCTTCGATATCCTTTGGTAATTTTTTGAATCGACCATACTCAAAGACTATGTTGGCCACATCAGAGTTCCCAGACAATACTGCAGAGCGGAACAGAGATGACTTGAACTTGTACTCGGGCCTTCGGTCATGTAACAGTTGTACCAAGCGAAAATTGCGACCTTCGGCTACTGCAGCCTCAAAACACTCATCGGTGAAAAAAGTAGACATGGGGAGTGTCATGATTACTTCATATTGACCTTTACGACAGGCATCTACCAGCTCTTTTTCACCCGGTTGGTATTTGTATCGTTCATGAATGTAATTACACACCCGAACTTGTCCATTAACAAAAGCGGCATTGTAGGCCTCCTGGGGGATACTCTGATCGCTGTTTCGCTGCTCCAACAACTGTAATATGCGCAGGTGACCATGTTGGGCAGCAGCAATCACAAGATCCTTTGGCGGATCTCGATTCAAATAAGATGCATCCAAGTGAGTAAAAGCATACTCAACCATTTGACGAAAACCTTGAACAACCGCCACCTTGACTATTTCGAAATTGGTAATTCGACACAAACGAGGGACAATGGTCTGAAGCATTTCCATTAGATTGAGTTGCATCACACGAATCAGCGTCTTCTTGGAACTCAACATCTTTTCGCGCTGTATCGGGAATTTGTACAAACAATAACGAACAATCTCCAAGTAGTTTCGACGGATCGCTCGGTCCAACGAGGGACAAAATTGCAACGGATTCACTTTCACTTCATTATGCGAATAAAAAGTAAACAGGCCAGAAGTAAAGAACAAGAGAATGTCTAACAAATTGTTGTCCACACAAAACTGTAAAATATGACTGAAATTGGGTGTTTTCCCATGTGGCACAGGAACTTTGTACTCATGTAAATACCAAAGCATACCCAGGCTTCGTGAAAAAGTCGCTTCTATCCATGTCTGCTTGTTAGGAATAAAATTCATTCGTTCACGCACAATCCACCCAATTTGTGTCGCACCATACGTGACATCCAATTGGCAACTTTCCATCTCAGGGAAACATGCCAACACCTTGCGCCAAACTGCGGGTATAAACAATGGATGTTGATCCCCAACATCATATAAACCCGAAGAATATTCAGGCATGATGGAAAAATAGTCGAGTTTGTTGGACTAAAAGGTGATGATACAAAACAATGCGCATCATTTTTCATTCAAAAAGCTCATTAAGAGAAATGCAAGCGTTTTCTTTCCCAAACATTGGATTTCCCGGTCTGGGAAGAGTTCAATTTCAGAGAGCAACTCATCCGCCACCCAAGGGCAAACGGGGCAGTCCGGCGGAAAAAGAATATTATGATTTGTTGGAAGTGAGTCCGAACGCCGATTCAAAAGAAATCAAGACAGCGTACCGACGCAAGTCTGTGAGCATTCACCCTGACAAGAACACGGATGGAGACAACACCGAGTTTATCAAGCTCAAAGAAGCTTACGAAGTCTTGGGTGACGAAGTTCAACGAGCTTGTTACGACGCTTTTGGGAAAGAATTTGACAAGACACCCTGTCTGCAAGATTTTATCCGGACCATCAAACACGAAGATATCGAGGCGAAATTGGATGTGACACTCAAAGAATGTGTGAATGGTGCCGAAAAAGTGGTTGAATACAACCGAAAGAACGAAAAAGGACGGTTGGAAGCCACCAAACACACCATGTTTGTACCTCCGGGAACTTATCATGAACAAGTCTTCACCTTTGCTGGAATCGGCCACCAAGAACCCGGAAAAGTAAATGGATCGCTCGTGGTGATCATCAATATGCAACCTGATAAGGAATTTCAACGGGTCGGGAACATTTTGATCTGCGAAAAGACATTGAACTTGGCCGAGGCCATTAGTGGCCGAATGACCATTGAACACCCAAATGGAACTCAATATTCCGTGGCCAACAAGATGTGTTTCCAACCGGAACAGTGGTATTGCATTGAACAAGCTGGAGTCACTAAAGAACAACCTTTATTTATTCACACCAAGGTCGTATTACCAGAGCTTCCCTTTGAACAAAAACGCCTCTTGTGCCAGTTGTTGGGCATGCCAGTGAATGACGCCAAGGACACCCAGTACACCACAGCACCTTTTGTCGACTCGAGAGTCGTTGAGCGAAGAGTCATGATGGCCCGTCAAGAACAGGCACAGGACAGTGAACATGTTCAGCCGCCCCAGTGTCAACAACAATGAAAAAAATTTGTGTATGTGTGTCAATAAATGGCTTCCTTCACCCAAAAGGATTTGAAAGATATACTCAAGCATTTGCTAACAGGCAAGAGTTCTGCACCAGAAGCCATGTCCATCTCTGAAAAACTTTTGAACGATATTTATTCGCTAAAACCGTCTGTCGGCAGAAATATTTTGATTCAAGTGTCACAAGCTGATAGTAACGAACCAGTCGCTAGAGTCATCTCCACCATCATCCGTCTTTTCTGGTCTCACCCAGATACCAAACAATACGCAACCACCGTGGTGGCGTCTGTAGCCAAAATATATGGAGCCACTTACAAAACCGGGGGTGTTGATTTAACGTTACAATTTCTCAAACATTTGTGTCAAGTCCTTTTGGGACCAAACACTTTCAAAATACACAAAAAGCGGAAAGTGGAGGAGGCCAGTACTACCAGCTCCCTGGTGTTCATCGCAGACAATAGGGGTATTGAGGTGACCCTGGTCGATCAAAAGCATTGAGAGCCTCTAGAGCGTTCATGTAATAACGACAAAGGAAATCCAGGTTTTTCCAATATATGGATGATCGGGTGGCAATGAACAGAAACACTTGAGCCTGGATCTTGTAGCGAGTAATCTCCAGCTTAAACCGAACTTGTTCCACAGATTGACCAGAGAAGAACGACATTTTGGGTTTTTGTGGGCGCCTCACAGGGCCCTCCGAGGCTCACAGATTCTTCTGCGGAACACTCTAGGATCCTCCGGTTCCTTTTTTTTGATCACACAATTTCGAATGGCTGCCGCGGCCCTTTTAGCATTTGTGCAGCGCCGATATGAACCCAATGCGCAAGTACGCTACATCACTTGTATGCAGGATGGAAGGCGTATTGTCCGCTATTTGAGCGAAAGTCTCTACCATGCTACTTTTCGTTCTCTTTTGATCGGGAGGTCATCTTTTGCTTTTCGGAACACCTCTTTCAACACTCAAGTGTTTTTGGAGGCTAACAAGATTACTCGGGATGCCACCGAGCGCGAAAAGAAGTTTGTGCGTTTTCAGATTTCCCTATCCTGTCAGTTGGCTCGCGATCTCATCAATCACTATGAAACAGGAGAGCCCGTAGATGAAAAATTGATGGACAAGGCTACTGCGTACGGAGCTTTTGACGACCGCTTATTAAACCTCATCCATGACTATTTTGATTTACTCCAGGCCTACCGTCAAGAACGCAAGGATTATGAAGAATCCCGGAAGGGCGACGAAGCTATGGATCGCCTTTTAGCTGAAATAGACGAAAAATTCGATGGTGTTTGGCTGATTCCACTACCCGACTCTGCCCCAATTTCCTCGACTACCTCGGTGCAAGTCGATATCTATCAAAGTGAAAAAAATGAGTCTGATATGATGTCAGAGCGCACTAGTTTATTTTAAATATAAGGTATCGCCCAACAAACAAAATAATTCGACCCGATGGATCCAGAACCAAAAGTGACCGCTCCACCTGTTGTGAGACATTGAGCGATAATGGTTAAAGAGGTACCACCTGAATAGATACCAAAGGGGCCCCATGAATTGGCCAGTGATCTCCCACTAACTGCTGAAACCGTGTTGGCACTCGATTGAGTAGTCGATTGAGACGCACCCACCCACAAAGTCGCATTTCCTGAATTGCTGTTTTGCACTTGCCATGAGCTAAACAGTTGCCAACCATACAGACTTGGAGGCAAGGTCACCGGGTAATGTAACAAGGGCATGACAGTTCCATTAGTGCTACTGGAAAGCGTAGTTACCAATGGAATCCAAGGAGGGTTTGAGGGATTCGAACTGGACAATTGATCTTGAATCAAAATGATTGCACCCGAAGCGAAACTTGGTAAGCCGCACCAAGTGGTTGTGAAAGTAAGACGAGCAGATGCATAAGGAGAAGTTATCCAGGGTACAGGTAATTGAATACGATACCCTTCACTTGAGCGACTGAAAAAATAAACATATTGATTATTAGGTGTAAAAAGGCACTTGGTCATGGGATTGGTGCAAGTTTTGATATAATATTGTGGACTGGTAGTAAATGGTGATACAATGAGCCCATAAGTGGTAGATGACGTCGTAAAGGCTAAAAAGGCTCCATCGGCGGAAACCACGAGAGAGGTAATCGTATTGGCGTTACTAGGATTATAGAGCACTTTTGCAGTTGCCGAGCTAGAAGTGGCATCAATCAGAAAGATTATATCGGTAGAACTGTAGAGAAGTGTAGTGTCGAGGGGTCCAAAAGCAACAACGGATACTTGACTAGGCACACTAATGGAATGAGAAAAATAGGAGTAGTTCCAAATGTCCAGAAGGGTACCGCATGGAATGGCAAAATGAGCAGACGACTTTGAAACGGCCGCAGCGGCTGAAACGGAATGCCCGAAATTTCCAAAGGTAGAAACGTTTATCGGAGGTCCCGCATTGTACCACTGCACAATATAACTGCCTATGGTGACAAAAAGCGCAAAATCTGCACCCGAGCTCTTGAAGTGGGTACCAAAATTATTAGGACCAAATGGTTGACTGAATACGACTGCATCTGAGGAGCCTCCAGGGGTCGTGGGAAATGCACCGACATTTAAACCATTATCATTCACCACATAGAAATGAGCCGAATCACTACCTGAAACAATTTTACTGTTTGGACCGGCCGTTTGAGTGTTCCCGCTGCCTAATAAGTCTTTTGGTTGAGAAACAGAGGTAGCAAAAGTACTGAAGCGACCAGCAGGATTACTCATAATATCAATGTAATCTGGATTACCTGAACCCCCATTGTTGTAAATCACCACCAAAAAGCCACCAGAGGGACTAAAACGTGAATTACTATCAGAAATATTATCGAAATAACCCACTGTCCGAATCACCGGTTGGGGATCCGAAGTGCTTGAATAAATAGTCGACATCGAAGGCGACGCGCTACCCGCTTGAGTAATCATGTACCATAGTG
>VFSW01003486.1_pt1 | contig 23593 bp, 32 predicted proteins | sample 5358111 | NCBI WGS metagenome assembly VFSW01 (sample SAMN11554181, study PRJNA540505) | mine drainage metagenome | isolation source: sediment from site ElyBrook_90M | place: USA: Ely Copper Mine, Vershire, VT | collected 2017
TTTCCTCAATGGATTCCGGCTCAGCTTCTCAGCTGAACACTTTACCGCGTTCATAGAGGGAATGCCGGACAACGAGCTGTTCAAAGCCCGGCGCACAGAGCTGCAGGATGAATGGTTCCTCTATTGGCGTGCAGGGATCGCTTACGGAGTGCCGAAGGTGCCGTCGCCGACAAAAAAGTTCGGAACCGATGCCCAAAACATACAAACCCAAAGCCAGGACGGCTTACACTTGCTGGCTGCCCGCATTAGCAGCGTATTGCCGGAAAAGTTTCCCCAGTATGAATGCTTCAAACGGCGACCGTTCACCTTCAGAGGAAAAAAGGACGAGATCGTCGGGGCCGTCACGTCTGTGGTCCGTGGACTCCCGCCGATCGTTAACAAGTTTAAAATTTACCCAAAGTTCGAACTGGACGGCCGCCTGATCGAATTACAGGAAGGCTCCACATTTGTCGGCCTATTCATGGAAGTATCCACCAGCTGGGAGATCCAGGCTCATATCGATGAGCTGATGACCGCCGGGGTGGATGTAACCGGACTCTACGTTTTGCTCAAAAACCCGCCTCCGGGTGGTCGACGCCTAATGGGGAAGATCGGATCCGTATCCGGGCAAAGGATCATCTTGAGTGAACACTATGGTGATTCCGCCGAAGTGTTCATGGATGATGTTTACATCGAACGCACCAAGAGTTCGTTTACCAAATGCCTGAGACAGATACTCCAGAGCCGTTATATGACGTTCGAAAAGGAGCGCCAAAGGCAAGAGGCCCGGTGTCTGACAGGACCGGCCGTGGATACGCTATTGGCCCGGATGGGAGAATACTTGCTAAGAGCTTCCCCGCTTCAGCTCGCCCCAGAATTGGAGTGCCGGATCCACGATCTGATTCGGGTCGAAAACAAGGAACCATATCAGACGGCACTGCAGGCTGACCCCATAGATTACTGCTTCGATGCAGCCAGGACAAAGCGGACCCGCTATGCTTGGCAAGGCATCGAAAAATTCGGCCCATTCAGCCGAGACACATTTGCCAAGAAGTCACCGCGCATCTTGGTCCTGTTCCCGGACGCCGTGCAGGGGGTCGTTGAAAACTTCCTGAGATGTCTGCGTGATGGCGTCCATGTTCCAGGGAATTCCGCATATGGCAGCGGATTCGCTAAAACCTTCTGCCTTGTGAATCCGCAGTTTGTTCTCTGTCGAATCCCTTGGTTGGGCATATCCCCGCACGGGGTTTCCGCTGCCTACCGAAAAGCCATCGAGGAGCATCTGGCGGCCGACTCAACGTATGATGCAGCTGTGGTGGTTCTTTACGACGAGCACGCCAGGTTGCCCGACTACGAAAACCCTTACCTACAATCAAAAGCCGTACTGCTAATGGCCGGCATTCCGGTTCAGGATGTCAAAGTCAGCACCATCAGCCAGCAAGCATCCGCGTTGCAGTGGGCACTCCAAAACATTTCCGTTGCCCTTTATGCCAAGTTGAATGGCACGCCATGGACGGTTGCACAGGACCAAACCATCGCTGACGAGCTTGTCATTGGCATGGGAACCTGCGAGCTGCTTGAAAACCGATTTCTTGAGAAGAGGCGCTTCGTTGGGATCACAACTGTCTTCCGCGGAGATGGGAACTATCTGCTGGGCAGCTTGTCAAAGGAGTGCAGTTACCAAGACTACCCGACCGTCTTGCGCGATTCCACCATCAAGGTTCTTACGGAAATCAAAGCCAGGAACGGGTGGCAACCAGGAGATACCGTTCGGATCGTTTTCCATTCATTCAAGCCCCTCAAGAAAGTCGAGGTCGCAGACATTGTCAAGCAGTGTGTGCAACACGTCGGCTCCGAACAGAATATCGAGTTCGCTTTTCTGACCATCGTCCAGGAACACTCCTTTTTCTTGCTCGACCGGCAGCAACGCGGAATCGTCTCCAAGTATGGCAAGGGAGCAGCGAAGGCAGTTTTTGTGCCCCAGCGCGGCCTTATCGTCCAACTTGGCCGCTACACCCGCCTCCTCTGCACAAACGGACCTGAACTCATTAAACGGGATCTGAGCCCCCTCCCCGCACCGTTGCTCATCAACATTCACCCCGACTCAAGTTTCAGGGATCTGACCTACTTGACCGACCAGGTTCTGAAATTCACCTCGCTTTCATGGCGGTCGACCTTGCCGGCTAAACTGCCGGTCACCGTATATTACTCTGAGTTGATCGCTTCGCTTCTCGCCAGGTTGCGCCAAGTGCCCGACTGGTCGCCAACAATGCTCAACGTAAAGCTGCGTCCGAGCAAATGGTTCCTATGAGCGAGCCGTTGAAGCAAAGCATCGCTTCCCAGCTGAAAACACTCCGGGAGTCTATCACGCCCAACCTGAGCTGGCCCTCTCCAGAAACCGAGTTTGCCCGCGCCTTGTTTTCTGACTTCGGAGTGGTGGCCCATTTCGAGTTCTTTGCAGGGACTCGAGATGTTGCCAGTTTTGCCAGCCGGATGCAGGAGGCGCCCATTCTGGCGGCCATTGGCTACACCATTTCAGGCGCTGATGCCCGAACCCAGGAATTATGGGCCAAATCGGTGGAAAGGTTGACGACCCGCGAGACCTTCCCGAATGACCGCGCGTCGTTCTTTTACCGTCCGATCGAGCTCCTGGGCATTGCCCGGGGAATTGCAGGCTGCCGGACAGTCAGCTCGGCTGCGACAACCTGGTTTCAAACCGTCCTGAAGACCGGCGAGCAAAAGCTGGGCGAGGCTGATTACTGGTCCTTTCAAATCTCAAGCTACGCGGCCTCCCTGCACCACATTCAATGGCGGAGTGCGCATTTTCACGAGTTTTCTATTGAAGATCTTGCCCTGTCCTTGTGGTTTTCCAAGATTGCTCCGGCCTTTGCCTCGCGGCTTGGCCATTCCAACGGTGCGCAAGACAGCGCAGTTGCCTTCCTCAAAAGATGCTTGCTGGAAGGCGTTCCCTCACGTGATGTCGCCCGCGAGGCCGCTGTCTACGGCGCCCTTGGCTGCACCGCGGAAACAGCTTTGCTGGCCCACATCAACGAAGTCCATAGCGGAATCAATGCGGGCAGTGCGTGCGAGATTATCCAGGGAATCTGTCAGCGTTTCCACCTGATGGCCCAACAGTTAAAGTCGCGACGGACCGGGCAGGAACCATTGCTGTTGCAGGACGAGTACGACGTTCAATACCTCATGCACGGGGTATTGAAGCTTCATTTTGACGACATTCGTCCAGAAGAGTGGTGCCCAAGCTATGCGGGCCGGTCATCACGTGTGGATTTCCTGCTGAAGGCCGAGCAAATCGTGATCGAGACCAAGATGACCCGCAAAGGCCTCGATGACCGGAAGCTGGGCGAAGAACTCACCCTGGATAAGGCTAAGTATCAAACCAACAAGGATTGTCGCACACTGGTTTGTTTTGTGTACGATCCAGAAAGTCACTGCAAAAACCCGGCTGCACTGGAGCAAGACCTCGCCGAATCCGGACCTGATTTCACCGTAATTGTAGTTGTTGCCCCCAAGGGCAAATAGCGTTGGTTTATCAGGACTCGCCCGTCAGCGCTTCTCCTTTAGCAACTTCTACACGCACTTCCGCACATGGTAGAAGCAGCAGCCTGCTGCGCCCGGCGGATAAACGCCGCCTTGTAGCAGGTGTGATACCTCCTCAGCGGCACGCATGACTGACCGCCAAGATTCCGTTCGCGCCCTTGCCCGGCAAAGCCACGTCATCATGGGGACCTCGTAGTCGCGCTGCCTGCACGGTTGCTGCGCCTGCCCTTGTTGGGACGGCCGGTTTAGAGCAGTTTTCTCACTCTGCATCGTCGTCAATGTCCGACCTCGCCAAACAAAACTGCATGAGCGACGAGTGCCACTACACCTTCAAATGCCCCAAATGTGGATGCCCGACTTTCGAGGAAATCCTCATCAACGTGACGCAAAGCACCGCCTTCCAGCGGGTCAACTGCGACGCCGAAATTACCGAGCCTGACTATCAGAACACCTCGACCGAGGGCGGCGAAATCAATCGCTACCAGTGCCAGAGCTGCGGGTTCGTCCTGCAAAACGAACACGGCGACCCCATAAACGACACGCAGGCTCTGAGGCAGTGGCTGGAGAAAAACGGCCAGAAGCACGCGGATGAATCATCAGGATAGCTCAAACGGAGGGGAAGAATTTTGCGGCGCTGGCTTTGGCGAATCCAAATTCCGGTGGGGATCCTCGCCAGCAGATTGTCCGGGGGGAGCGGCTGGATGGGGCGGACTAAAGCTGGCCAGCCAGGGATCCACAATGCGCTCCACGACGAGTTTGAGCTGTTCGCGGGTAACCGAGACGGCGGATTGGCTGATCTTGTTGGTGATGAGCATCTGATCCTTTGAGGAGCAGCCGCAGCCCACCTGGTCCGCATCAAAGACGGCGGGCGAAAAAGTCGAGCATTCCCAGTTGTCTTTTCCATCCACCTGGATGTCGCCATCCTGCCATGCGCGGTGAATGCCGCTGAGGGTTTCCGGCAACAGACGCATCGATAACCCCCGTTGTGACAGAGTCACCCGGCCATCTAGCACGCTGCCGACATCCAGCAGGACTTTCCCGCGGTCGGTGAAAGTCAGGCCGCGATATGGCTGTCCAGCCTCCAGAACGCGCCGGCGAGCAGCTTGATCGGAACCAAAGTTCATACCTCATTATAAGTCGATGAGCGCCTGTCAAACCGGCCAGAAACCGCTTCGCGAATCAAAACCTGGAAGAAGTCCTGCCTCACCTGGCGGAATTGGTGCAGCGGAACATACAGACAGCGAACCTTTCCCTTGAAAATGAGCCTCGAGTGGGAAAAGAGACCCGAAGTGTTTGATTCCTTTAGCCCCATTGGCGGAAAACTGATCCGCCGCGCGGCCGTCAACTGGAGGAGAATACAGGCCATCGATCACGGGCTGTTGCCCGCCATGCGTTCAGCATGGACGAGATGCAAATCCGAGCTGGGCTACGCCAACTATGAAGATGTCGCCAGGGCCTTGCCTCTGAGAGGCCGGCTCCACGCCCGGGTTCAGCAGGTCGCCGAGAACCTGAAGCATTTCTGGAAACAAAATCCTGCCGGAATCCTGATGACCGTCGACCGAGCCGGCAACAACATCGCGTTCAAACTCAAGATAAACTAAACCCGCTCACCGCCCATCACGCCCCAGGAACTGGATCAAAAACGCCTCAGAGAACAGATGCCCTCAGCCAGCAGCCAGATTGAGTTTAAGAACCTCCCGCCGCGCACCGCGCCGGCTCCAGTCGAGGACGCGAGTGAACTGGAAGAGGTCCTGCGCGGGCTCCTGCTCGCCCAAACCGCGCCTCAAAAGGTGGAAACCAGCCAGCAACTCATCTGCGCGGCCCTCCGCGGCGAGGAACTTTACGTCCTCATCGGGCCGCCCCGCCTCCACATCGGGCAGATGAACGGGGGTCTCAAAAGGACCATCAAGCTTTCCCGGGAAACTGTGGTCAGAACCATCCTCCGGGTCCTGGTAGGAAGGAACGCGCTGGAACCTCGATCGCGCCAGGAAGAGCATAGCCAGGAAACAGTAAGCCGCCAAACATCAAAACAAACCGATCACGTTTTATGTTCACCAAAATCGCAAAGCCCCTGCTCGAAGGAGAAAGCACACTCCACCTGGTTGTCTGCCGGGAAAATGACACCCAACTGCGGGTCAGTGTCCATGTGATGGACCCCAAACCAGATGCCGGCGCGAAGGAATCGGCGCTCGCGCGCCCGGTCACCATCGTGGACACGCCGGAGAATTTGGACGCCACTTTGGGAGAGCAACTGGCCGATTACCAGGCAGCCCGCCAGGAAGCGCGTTCATCGATTGCAGAAGTCGCGGCGGCGCTGAAGGAGGAAGCCGACCAGAACCGCAAGAAGGCCCGGCAGACCCGCGCCAAAACCGGAGCCGCCGAGAAGACTGGACTCACTGAAACCACCGCAGCCAAGGCCGAGCGAACCGGCACGGCTCAAATGCACCTCGGCGAGCCCGCCCCCGCGTCTGCGGCTGCGGCAGCGTGATTTAACCTCTATCCACATACTATGAGCACCACAGCCAAGCTCAAACCCCTGACCCGAGTTTTCCAGTGGAACGGATTGGAGATTCCCGACCCGAACTCGCGGTTGAAGCCGGAGGAAGCGCTCAAGCTGCTGAGCCCGGTTTATCCGGAACTCAACAACGCCTCCCTTGAGGGACCCTCTTTCCACGGGGACAAGGAAGTTTACAAACTTTGCACCCGGCTCGGCACCAAAGGGTGACCCAGGGGAAACGAGTTTCCCCGCGTCAAATCCTGCGCGCGTGTAACTGCGAAGAGCACCCCCTGATCCAACAGGCTCGACGGGAGCCCACACAGCCCACATGCGTTCAAGCCCTGTCCGAGTTCCTCGCGAGCATCCGGGAGGGAGGGCCCGAGGCCCAAGGCCTCAACGGCCCGCTCACCGTTTATTAGGAACGCCGCTGCCGCACCTGCACCCGGCGGTGCCCGGGCGTCTGCAGGTGCGCGAGCACGAATACTCCGCCGCGCTCGTTTATTCCCATCTGACCAAACTGGGCTGGGCGCAGTCGTTGCCCAGGGACAACATATTGGCCGGAGCCGCTCGATGTCTGACCAAGCGGGCGGCTCGTTGCCAGCAGCGCCGGCTCCCGCTGGAGTTCTCCCTTGCCACCGATCTCAAGCACCTGCCACTCAACGGGAATGCCGATCCCTGCGCGATTGTTGTCCAGGCATTCGAGACGCAACTGATCGAACTGCAGCAGCCGGTTCAGAAGCTGGAGCAAAAACACCCCCAGGTCGGCCGGTTCATTTGGAGGGCACTGCATCGTGGGCTGGGGCTCCTTGGGGAATACTGTTCGCCTGAGTGCCTGCTTCACCTGCTGGCCATGTATTACTGGCAGGGCGAAGAAAATGAGGAACAAGCTCTGGAGGATCTCAAGGCCCAGGGCGAGGACATTTCCCAAATCGAAATGATCCGGCGGGCGGACGTCGAGCGGCAATTCCCGCGGTGGGCAATCGGCCTGGGGAAGGAAGGCACCAAACCGCCCACCGGCCTGCGCCAATTGCCCTTCCGCGACGCAGTAATGAGGCTCATGGCCTTTCAACGGGATCAATTTCCAGAGAACTGGATCGAGAGCCGCAGCATCCCCATCGTTTACATCCCCTGGGATGGGACGGTGATGAGCCAGGTGACGGACGAGCACTTCGAGGCCGTCAATCAGGAGTACGAAACCGCGCAGTGGCTGTTTCAGTTCAACCCGCGCTCCCTTGAATCCTTCGAGCAGGCATGGAAGCATTTCCAGCTTTACCTGGAGGTCCTCCAAGCGGTGGAGGATGTCCTGGACGGCCTGCTCGGTGCCGTCGAACCGCGTCCGGCAACCATCGGCATTCCAAAGGAGGAGCCGAGCGAACTGAGCGCGACGAACGCTCTGCTGCTTTACAGCGGCGGGAGCAGCAGCAGCAGGGCCATCGTGACCACGCACGCCATCGCCAAGGCGCCTGGGCGTTACGTGCTCCTGCCCGGCACACCGGCCAGCGCCGCCGCCTTGTACCGGTTGCTGGCCCGGTTCAATCCCAACATCGCCCATCAGGGCCTGCTGCCGTGGAACCTCCTGCGGCACACGCCCAGTGAACTGCTGTGGCACTGCCCGAGCCGGATCGAGCCCCTCTTTTTCCGCACGAACCAGGAGGAGCTCAACGCCATCAGCGGCGCCCGCGTGCTGCACCCGCACCTGCTGTTTTACGTGAATCAAGGCAGCCTGTACCTCGCCGCCCTGCCGGACGACCAACGCCCAACACTCCAAACGAACCTCCTCCGCGCCCCTTACTTCAACGTCAGCGCGGAAGGGAGAGTCTGCCAGGGAAGCATGAAAGGTCCCCGTGAAAGCCGGCCCGAAACCCTGGCCCAATGGGAACGCGCCTTTTTTCACTCCGCCTTCACGCATCCGCATGGGGGCGCCTTTCGCATCACCTCGCACCCAAGCGGACATGAGGGGCTGTGGTTGGCGCAGGTGGAGAAACCGTATCCGAAGTTCCCGGTCGAGCATCTCGTGCCCCTGGAGATGACCTTGGGCGATTGGTTGAAGAGCAGCGCAGAATCCAAACCCGGGTGGCGGCCATGAGCGCTTTTACCCACAAACTGCCGGCTGAATGGCACACGCGAGCCGTGCATGTGAATGTCGCCGGCTGTGGAGGGAATGGCTGTCATGTGCTCATGGGGCTGGCCCAACTTCAGAAGGCTTTGCGGGGGTTGGGGCATCCCGGGCTCGAGGTCACGGCGTTCGATCCGGACTCGGTGTCAGAGGCCAACCTCGGCCGTCAGCTCTTTACGGAGGAGGACATCGGCCAGAACAAAGCCCTCACCTTGATCCACCGGCTGAATATAGCCTTTGGCCTCGATTGGTGGGGCATCCCGCTGGAATACCGGCCGTACCAAAGAACCCCGGACCTGCTCATCTCCTGTGTTGATTCCAAACAGGCCCGGGCCGGCATCTACGATCGCATCCGGGCCGGGAAGACGGATTACTGGATGGATCTCGGCAACGGCGCCGATTACGGCCAGGTCGTTCTCGGCCAGGTTGGCCCTGCCAAAAGACGCCTTCCCAACGTCGCCGAGCTTTACCCGGAGATGCTGCAGGGCTACGAAAACGACGCGCCGTCCTGCAGCCTCGCTGAAGCGCTCACGCACCAGGAATTGTTCGTCAACCGCACGCTCACGGCTTTTGCCCTGCATCTGGTGTGGACGATGTTCCGGCGAGGCAAAATCCGGGTAGCAGGCTGCTTCCTCAATCTCCAGGAAATGACGACCGTTCCGATACCTCTGAAAGGGGCCATAAGAAGCGAATCTCCCAAAAGAAGACGCGCAGCATGACGGTGGCGGGCCGCAGATTGAGCTCCGCACCGGCAAAAGCGGGAAGCTGCTCTCAGCCAGGGTGCGGCTTGGCGCATATCTCACATAGCCTGTAAGCGGGAGGAGAGGACCTACGGAAAGGGAAATGGCTGCGCCAAAAACGCGACTCACGAAAGCGAGTTCATGAAAGAAGCCGTCACCATCATTGTCATCCGCAAGGGACACGCCTACCTGGCCCCGCGCCTCAAGATCTCCGATAACTTTGGAAAACTCGGGTTCCCCGGGGGCAAACGCGAGCAGAATGACGGGGATCCAACCAAAGCGGCCGCCCGCGAACTGGCTGAAGAGATGGGCCTCACTGTCGCCGCCCGCGACTTGCAGTACGTAGGGCAATCGGAGTTCCGCACCCAGGATTTTGGGCACTACCGAACGACGGCATACGTGCTGCGCCTGCCCGACGGGCTTCAGCCGAAGAACATGGAGCCTGAAAAACACGGGCCGTGGATCCCCATTCCCATTCCCCAGATTCACGACATGCCGGACGACAAGCTCCTGCCGGGCACCAAAGAATTCCTCAAAGCGGCCGTGGCATGAAGGCCCTCGATATGTTCACAGTTTCTGAAATAAGCCTGAGGCTGGGCCTGACCGCCATTCACCGCCGCCCGGGTGTTGTCACCCGGGTGACGCCGGTCCTCCTGGCGCAGCCTTACCGCGGTTTCGCGGCCGGGACGCTCTTGGGCCGCGTTCAAACCCGCACCCAGGGGAAGCTTCCACTGGCGTCGGCCACTTTCTCCGAGAGCAGCGGCGCGGTCCTCGGGCACGATTATCCGTGGCTCGTCCGCATGTTCAAAGAGGGGCCTTGCGGCGAAAGACAAGCCCGCCTCGACCGCATCCGGCCACAGAAACAATACAGGGTCAGCCGGATGTTCGGATTCTTGGCGCACGACCCGTGTGTCTACGAACAGGGCGATGAACTCACCGTGCAGCAGGCCGGAGACAGCGTCACCACTCTGGTCTCCAAAAAGGGGACAAAGAGATACTCCGTCTCCTGGCCGCGCGCCGCTTTCGAGAGCTGTGTGGACACGTTCGCTCTCCGCGAGCTCTCGTAAAACGCGATTTCCAGACAATCCGCAATTCGCCCAGTCAGCCAGCAGATCCATGCGCGCTGGACGCACGCTGCGAGAGGCAGTTGCAGCTCCGCTGAACTTGCAGGAACAGCAATGAACACCAAAGCTTTCAATCTGGAGAAAATTCGTGAAGCGCTCAACGGCGGCAAAGAGGGGTGCCCTTGGCAGCGGCTTGTCGACTTGGGTTACCGGGAGTGGCAGAAGCCTGAAAACTGCAAGTGGAGCTACGGAGAAATGGTCGAGCAGGCCGGGGAAACCTACGGCGAGGTGGTGAAACTTCTCATCCTTCTGGGCGCCTGCCACCACCAGGTTTGCAACGGCGGTTGGATCCAATACTTCGACAACGGATATGCCAGCGAAGCGGGGCGCTGCCGCGACTCAGACGACATTACACTCCACCAGGAGATGCTGGCGCTCCTCACCAAATACGGGATTCATCAAACCCGAACCGGGGCCGCGGTGTACCCCATCCTGCGCGAGTTTCGCGTCGTCATTGGCGATACCGAGGAAGAGGAAGACGGTGGCGGCTGCGGTTGCCAAGAGGTCATCAACGGAGACGAGTTGGACGCTCTCGACAATCGTTATTACAAGATTTGTGACTCATGGGCCAAGGAGCTCAAAGTCCTTGCCGCCCGATGGCTCAAGACGGGAACCAACCCGATTGCCGCAGTCTCGCCGGCTCCTCCAGTCACCACGCCGGCCCCACGCCCGCGCGTGAAGCTGGTCGGCCGCGACGGCAATGCCTTCGCGATCATGGGCACCGGCTCAGCGGCGCTCCGCAAGGCCGGCGCATCGGAACAGACGATCCGCCAGTACCGGCAGGAGTCCATGAGCGGCGACTACAGTCATCTTCTGGTTACGGCGATGAACTACTGCGAGGTCGGTTGACAGATTTTATCCAAACATAACCTCATGCGCTTTCTCCGAGTCACAACGCCCACACGCCTCGACATCCGCGAGATCGTCACACTGGGAATGACGACCAAGGCCAACACCGACAAGATTGGCCACAAGGGCAGCGGGTTGAAGTTCACGCTGGCCTACCTGCACCGGCTGGGAGGATGCCTCCAGGCCCGCAGCGTGGACTATCACCTGCGCAGTGAACTCTTCACCGCGCGAATCCGCGAGGTGGACCACCAAATGATCCGGCTGAAGAGCGCGGAGGGCGATCAAATCTGGGAGGCCCACATCACCACCCAGGCGGGCGCCGACACCTGGACCGAGCCCTGGTTCATCCTGCGCGAGATGCTGCAGAACGCCATCGACGAGCGGGGACAATTCGGGGTGGTCGACGAGGAAACCCTTCCCGAAACGGTCGGGACCATCCTGCAAATCCCCCTGACGCCGGAACTGGAGCAAGCCTGGGCCCAGAAGGACCGTTGGATGCAGCCCCGGTATCCTCATGTGGTCGGCCGCGGCCACCCTGACTCCAAAGGGCTCTACTACCACGGTTTCCTGATCTACAGCGCCGGCAACAAATGGAAATACAGCTACGACGTGACGCCGTTCCTGAAGCGCAGCCAGCTTTCGGAGGATCGCCAGCTCCGCAACGGAGATGTTCAGGCGGTTTTTCAACAGGTCGCAGTTGAAGCCGGTTTCAACGCGCTGGCTCCGGAAATCTACGAAGACGCTTTCGACCTGGACGAGAAAGAGGACGTTCACCTCCTTTACGAAGGCGTCTACCACCATATCTGCTGCGACCGCAAGGCCTGGGGCGGACCAGACGGATTTGACCTGAAGCGAATGGAGGAGGTTTTCCAAAAGAAATTCGGGGGCAATGCCGCTTTCCACACCCACACCCTGGCGGAGAATGATCCAACGGCTTACTACGCCCGCGCCGCCGGCTTCGTGCCGGCCAAAGTCCCCTACCGGACCGGCAGCATCCTCAGCGGATACTCCGACCTCAAAGCCCTTCAGGCCTGCCTGCCCAGCCTCCAGCAACGTCTCCGCAAGGTGAAGAACACAGATTTCACCAAACGCGAGAAGTTGAAACTGGCGATGAGGCTGGTGCGCAAGATCCAGCCGCTGGGAATCAAAGTGGAGGTCGTGCAAAGGATTCGTCAGGAGGACAAAATCGAGTGTCTGGCACTGGCGGATCCCGCCAACCAGCGCATCCAGGTTCTCGAGGAGCTTCTGGAAAAAGACGTTCCCGAAATCGCCAAAGCCCTCATCGAGGAATACGCGCACATACAAACCGGAAGCGGCGATATGTCGATGGAGCTCCAGCGGGGCCTGATCGAAATCATTTACGATCTCCTCATACGGAGACGCAAAGTTTCCGTGGAGAACCTGCAGACCACCTGATCCGCGCGCGGGCATGCCCACGATCCACGCCCAACACATTGAGGCCGCCCAGCAGGAGTTTTTTGTCCGCGTCCTGAGAGCTCCGTGCTTCAACGTCCTTTTCAAGCCGGCCCGCTGGGAAACCTGGCGCGTGCTGGGAGAAACCGCCGAAGGAGCCCTGCGCATCGCCAGATACCATTTCTATCGCTCAGACCAGATCCAACTCGCGGAGGCCGGCGTCGTAACGGCGACCTAAAATAGAAAAGCTATGCAGTTCAAAAACCCTGAAGAGGGCCATTGGGTGAGCGACGACGCCATGCAACTCCATTTCTTTGCGAGGAAGCCGCCGGAGGCGTTTCCCGACCAAACGGCTGGACCTCCGACAGTTTTTAAGGCCGAACGCGTGGGCCACGATGGCTGCTACGACGCGTACGGGCCAATCAATGTCCCCGTTCACAACCTCCAGCTTCTGGCGGCAGTCAACTTCGGGGAGGCCAGGCTGTGCTGGGCCGGAAGCGAAACACGCTGGAGCGGCGATTCCTACCGCTACGGCATCTACCGGGTCTTGAAGGACGATGGAACACCGGAGAGCCGGAATGTCCTGCTCGTCGAGGTCAACGGCGCAGGCATGTTCTTTTACCACTGGCGGCAAGCAGATTCACTGCGCCTTTTGGAAAACCTGGTGGCGACCCTGCCGGAACCACGGCTGTGGGACCTCATCCACGGCCTAGTCGGCACATGGCGAAAGGGTTGCAACTGTGAGCGCGACCGGTTGCACAAGCTCATCATCGCAGGCCGGATCAAACGCCGTAAGGTTCGGGGAAAAGATGCTTGGGAGGTACAGGTTTGCCCGCAAAAGGAGCCGGTCGTGTGACGTCCGATTACTGCCTCGCCCGAGAGCGTCTGCGCAACCAGCCATGAATCTCGATAGCCTCCAAAACGGACAAAAGATCACGGTTCAGGACGCCGCTTTGCGACCAGGCGAACTGCCGCGCTGGACCAGGCCGCGTGGCACGCGGGTTTATCTTTCCACACCTCGCGTTCATCCCAGGGTCGATCAGATCTGCATCAGCATTGGCGGTTCTGGGGTTTTCTCCGCTTCCGAATTCAACGCAGACCTGCAGGCGCTGGTGTCGGATACAAAGCCGCCGCGCGTCACGCGGATCCTCGGCGTCATCGGGCCTTGGCGCGAAGCACGGCATCCGGACGAACCTGGTCGGCGAATGGCACGGCCGATCCAGACTACACCTCCAAAGGCGCTGCCATGAGCAGAGCGGCGCCAGCGGTGCAAATCACCGAAGCGCACCGTTGAAATACGAAACCATCACCCAGCCGTTGCTGGAAAGGGTCCGGCAGTTTTGCCAAAACCAGTGGCCTTACGGGAAACCCGACGAACAGTGTGATATCACTTCCGTCTTCCTGATTCGCCTGTTCGGCGGCGTGTTGCAGGGAGGGTTCAACTACGAAGGGGGCAAAGAAATCCCCGACGGTGGCGGTTACCGGGACGGGCGAGGGCTGTGGCAGTTGCATTATTGGGTGAAACTCTGCGGGAGCGTAATTGACCTGACATCCGACCAGTTCCATGGCGGCGCTCCCATTGTTTTTGAGCCGGATTTCCATCGGTATCGGTCAACGTTCCCGGATGAGCACCTTAAGAGTGTGACGGAACACCAGGGCATAAAGCTCGCGGCGTGGTTGCGCAACTGGGCCGCCTACACCAATCCGACAAGGGCTCGCCAACACCGGTTCCTTCTGGTGCGGGACCAGTACCCCGAGAAGCTGTTCCCTCCCGGGCTGACTGTTTCCGAAGTCGAAGCCATCTTGAAAAACGCCCAGAGGCTTCACCCCGATAGCTGGATCAGTTGGACTCGCGTGGAGGAAGACAAAGGGCTTCGCCCAACGAACCACCCCAGCAACACCCGCGGCAACTGCTGCGGAGCCCAGATCGCCCCACGACAACAGTCATCCATGAAGGAATATGAGTTCCATGTATCAAGCTGTCACCGCCCTCGGCCTACGCTTCACCCTCGACCAGCTCAACGCGGCTGCCAAGGAGCTGCAGCCAATTCCAACCCGGAAGGTGAGGAAAAGCAGCCTCAAACCGACCATCGCTGGCACGAAGAACAACTTTGAAGTGATTCGCCTCAACGGCCAATTGATCTGCGACGGCAGCGCATTCGACGGGGAGCTGGCCGCCATCGCTTACTCCCGATTCCCGAGGCTCCGCGGCCAAAAGGCCCGGGTCTTTGAGATCGACCACGAGGACGGCATCTCCACCGCTTATCTCTGCGATCCTGACAGAGCCATCGCCATACTCTTTGAATTCCCGGCCCTCGCCATGGTGAGCGGCGAAGATGGGGACGAGATCGTTGTCGCTACCACCGACAAGAGGTTCATTCTCGTTGACGAAACCGACGATCCCTACTCGAGCTACGACAAGCGGATCCCTTTGGCAGACGCCATCGCGGCTGCTCCCGCGCTGAATGAACTGGCCGCCAACCTCCAGAAGCGGGGGCTGCCCAAAGTTCTGCCGTTGGTCATCTCCCTCCGCAAGCACGTGGGATAGCCCTAAAATGAGGTAGTGCGAAGAAATCACATCCGCCGCATTCGCTGCGTATTTCATCATGGCACCTAATCTGCGAAAGACGACGGGAAACCCACTGCCGGCTGCACCGGCGGGGGTGCATAAAGACCAATTCGCCCGGGCCATGGCAGAAGCCGCTCGGCAGGTAACGCAGGCTCTGGGCCTCTACTGCGATTGTTATCGGTACACCGGTTCGAGCATTGTGGGAGAGCGTTTGGCTGAAATGGGGATCCCCGATCACATCTGCGCCGCCGCAGAGATAGTATGCGAGGTGGCAGATGAGGAGGGGATGGATCCCGGCCTTTGTCCCGCCGACGGGGCGGTCAGCCCGGAACACGTGGCGGCTGTCCTGGGCTGGCTGAAGGTCAGCGGCGAACACCTGCCAGAAGAGTGGTTGGGGCAGTTCGCATGGCACGAAAACAAAAAGTGGTTCATCCATCCCGAGCACAGCGCCTTCGTGGAGACATCTGGCCTCCCAGTCGAGAGCCCTGAACCCTGCCACTCATTCAAACGGCCGGAGCATGATCTGCCGATAGACCCGCCAGCTGGAGCCTTGTTGTTCGCCAGCCGCGCGGGCGGATGCCCCACGGTCTGTGTCGTCGGAGAAACAGCATACGCCGACCCTGTGAATGTGCTTCCCGAGGCGCATCGGCCGGAGGTTCCCCTTTGCGGGAGGGAGTGGACCAAAATGACAATCGCTGGCGTCCCGGTCGAGGTCCGCTCCACAGGTGGCGACGGGTTGTTTATGGGCGTGGCGGTGGATACCGGACAAATGATGCGGTTCAACCTCGAAGTCTGGAGGCGGGCCTTCCATTTCCCGCTCGAAGCAGCGGCCATCCCATGCGGTTAGCCGGGAAGGACCTTTCGCAACGCCGATAAACTTTAGGGTGCCGCTTGGCGTCGACCCAAATCTGCAGACAAGAAACTGCGTTCAGATAAACCAAGCGGCATGACTTTCGACGAAATAGTTGGGGCCATCCACAACCGCCGGTTTCTGCCGAGCAAGCCCATCCGGGAAATCCGGCCGATCGATCAGGAGCGCAACCCGGGGGTCATCGCCAGCCGGAAATACAACGGGAATTTTGCCACCGCCGTCGTGCTGCCGGCCCACCAGGTGGAATTCTATACCGCGTCCAACCTTCACCTGGCCAGTCTCCACCACAGCCCGTGGTTTGAAGACGGGGACTGGCGAAACGCTCTGAGCGAGGCCGAACCTGGCACCATTTTTCTGGGGGAACTATTCATCCCCGGCGCCGGCATCGAAGATCTCGGGGCCTTTCAGACGTGGTATTCCTGGCACCGCAACGGAACGGGAGAATCTCCGCACAAGGCCAAATTCCTTTCCTTCGACTTGCTCGCCCTGGCCGGGAAGTCCGTTCACCAATATCCCTACCAAGAGCGCCACCCGCTGATCCCGGCTGCGATGCGCGTGGCCGCCGCGCCATACGCCAGTCTGGCCCAGGCAGAAGCGGCCGTTGGCGACAGCGAGCGGATTGGCTGTGAAGGATTCGTCTTCTGGGACGCGGACGCCGCCTCTCTGTGCAAAATTGGCGGCCAGAACAAAGCCCGGGGAGCGGCGTGGAAGGTGAAGCCAATCCGAAAAGCAACCTTCGTCCTTCGGCGCTTCATAAACGAAAAACCCGGCACCCTCGTGATGGCGCTCGGAGCACACGGCCAGCCTGATTTTTCCTGCGGCAGCGGGCTGGCGCAGGAGGAGCGCCGGCAGTTGGTCGCGGAGTTCCACACCGGGAAGACCATCCTGGTGGAGGTGGCCCACTATGGCTACGACGAGAGTGGCCGGCCCGAGATGCAACGGGCTCTGGGTTGGAACAAGGTTTGATGGAGGGCCATCGCCCCGAGGGTCAGATCTTTAGAAACCATGAAGTGCGCAGGTTGAAATCCAGCTCTCACAGATGAGCTTCTACGTCCAGATCACCAAACGCTGCAACATGACCTGCAATCATTGCGCTTTCAGCTGCGGGGCCCAAGGGCCGGACATGTCTGCCGAGACCTTCCGGCGCGTGCTGGATCTTGCAGCGCTGGAGGAAGCCCCAATTACTATTGGAGGCGGGGAACCGACGCTGCACCCCAGGTTCATGGATTTCCTCTGGTGGACCATCCGCCGCCAGGCGCCGCTGACCTACGAAATGGGCATGCCCGCCGTGGGCCTCGTCACCAACGGCAGCCAGACGGAAATTGCGCTGGAGTTGGCCGCTCTCGCGCGTGTCGGCGTAATCTCTGCCAGCGTGTCCAAGGATGAGTTCCACGATCCGATTGATCCCCGGGTTTACCAGGCATTCGAACCTGCAAAGGAACCGAGAGACCACCGGCATATCAACCGGCCCGGCCTGATCGTGCCAGCCGGCCGGGCGAGAAGCTGGGGGAACCACCCCTTCAAGCGCTGCGTCTGTGATGGACCTTTCATTGTGCCCAGCGGGGAAATCTATTCGTGCGGATGCCGGGTGAACCGACTTGGCAGCGTAACAGACGACGACGCGCATCTGCCTATGGACTGGCGAGATTTTCCCTGTCCCAACGAAATTGCACTCACAACACGCCAAAGGCCTGAGGAAAAGCTCGTGCCCGCCTGAGCGACGCGAAGGTCTGGCTACCCATCCATTTCGGCCGCGAACTGATATTCGGCCCGGCCGAAGGAGCTGGATTTGGACCAGAAGGCTTCGCCCAGAACTTCTACAGCAGGAACGGTATGAGCCGGAGCTGGGGATGCCACCTGCCAATAACCCTCGCGCAATGGGGAGGCCAGTTGGAGAGCGACCAATACCGGAGACACCCCTCGGACCCTTAGAATGAACCATGAAAAGGATACTGTTGATCGAAGCCACACAGATCCTGAGAGAGCTGTTTGAACTGCTTTTGTCCCGGGAGTTCTTTGTCGTCACCGCAGCGACGGGCCAGGAAGCCCTTGACGCGCTTCGCGACCGGACATTCGACCTGGTTTTGAGCGACTTTCATCTCCCCGACATGACCGGCGCCGATGTGTATTATTTGCAGGGAGGCGACCGCCCAGCCTACGCCGCCTTGTCCGCATCCGACTCCGAACCGGAGTTCCAGGATTGGGTCCAACGCGAAGGCATCCCCTATTTGACCAAGCCCTGTCCATCGGCACTCTTGATGAGCTTTCTGCGTGACCAACTCTCCAAAGTCAGAGTCGGCGCTGAAGCAGTTCCCGCGTGAACTCCATTCGCGCTCGAGCAGAACCCCCGGACAACGACCAAGTTTGAACATCCGAAAAATCATCTCGGGAGGGCAGACCGGCGCCGACAGAGCCGGACTGGATTTTGGTCTCGCCATCCGCATTCCAATTGGCGGTTGGTGCCCCAAAGGTCGCCGCGCCGAAGACGGTGTTGTGCCCGCGCGCTATCCACTGCAGGAGCACCCGCAGTACTCGTATCAGCCGCGCACCATTCAGAACATACAGGAGGCCGGCTTCACGGTGATTTTTGCCCGAGCCCCGCTGAGCCCAGGCAGTCGGTTCACACTGAATCAATGCCGAAGGCTCGCAAGGCGGCACGTCTGGCTTTGTAACTTCCCTGATGTCGAGGCCGACGCAAAACTCCTGCGGGTCGCGCTGCAGACGTTCGACGGCGTTCTGAATGTCGCCGGCAGCCGCGAAAGCAAGTGCCCCGGAATTCACCAACATGTGCTGCGAGTCCTCCAGCTCGCCATCGCAGAACCCCCACCCCAACCAAAATGAACTGAACTGCGTCACAACACTGTCGCGGAAAATCATCGGCTACCCGCTTTGCGGCGGTGCTTGCCCGGATCAAATCGGAACCGCGCCGCGCTTTGGCGGCTCGTTCTTGATCAGAAAAGAACCACCGGATTAATTTCGGCTCGGCCAATCCTTGGACGCAACAATATGCAGGCTCAGCCCGGCATCCGCCACACGCGATAAGCTCTCGATCAGTTCTTCGTAGTTATCTCCAAGAGCCCAAGGATACGCGACCACCATTTCAGTAAGACCTTTGGCCTTGAGCTCAGCGCACAGTCGGATGAACTCCGCAAATTTAATTTCGTATCCGGGCGGCGTGCTGGGGTTCATTGGTCAAATCTTTCCTTTCGGCTGGGCGGGATGCTCCGTCTGGCGCGACGGGCAGTCGGGAGTTGGACATAAGCGCCCTGTTCCGGCGGCGCGCGCCCATTGCCTGCCGGCTACATTATTAGCCGACATATCAACCTCAGCCCGATTGCCTTCGGAACGCATGGCCGCGAGCATAATCTTGCACCCCCGCAGTGCAAGAATTCAGTGCGTTTGAGGCATTTGGCATGCGCGCCCCGGTTCCCCAAGGCGGGCCTCCGCATCTCCGCAGAACCACGACAGCAGAAGGGCTGCGCCCAGAACACAAGGAAAGCATAAGGGCATGAACCGAAAGCGAAACAACAGTGAGTTGATGACGGCGGCGGCGGCATCAGTCCGCCAATGGATGACAGCCCAGTTCCCGTGCGAGACGAGAGGCCGCCGTCACCAGCTCATTGAGCTGAACATCTGCCAGGGCCTGGTGCAAGGAACCATCTCGCAGAACCCGGTGTCTTGAACCACCGTCGTCCGCTCCACGGGATGCTTCAAAAGGGTTGAGACCCTTACCCGGCCCTGACCATTTGCCAAAACGATCCGTTTCCATGAGCGCCATCCATTGCAGCAAGTGCCGCCAACAGTTGCCGGGAGAATTGCCCGCTCTTATCGCCCAGGGCCAGCTTCACCCGCATGCCGCTCAAAAGCCCGACGGGACGACCACGACCATCCGGCTTTGTCTCTTGTGCGAAGACAGCTTCAGGCGGTGGCGCTCCGACGGACTTGTCCGGTTCCTGGCGAATCGGCCGCCCGCTGCAGCCGATCGCTCTTTCATCGAAGGAATGTCGATCCTCGGCGCGGGGCACCCAGGGGCCTGAAGCAGCTGACGCTTAAGGGAAACAAACAGCGCATGAAAAGCACTCTGGTTGCAGTCGCTCTCGTCCTCGCAATTCTCCACGGTCTGAAGGCCTTCACGCGGGCAGTCGCCAGGCCCATCGAACGCGACCCTGTGATATGCGCCAAAGCTCAAGATTCGACTTACTTGATGCCCTACGCGATGAAACTGCTTAACGGAGGCTCCATCGAGGAGGTCGCGGCCGAGCTGATGCAGCGGGGCGACGCAATGGCCGCCGCGCAAACCGACGAGTTGGCTCCACCGGCTCGCACCCCGCAACCCGAGCAGGGTTTCCTGCAGAAAGCTTGGGCGCAGGTGAAAGCCTTGCGCTCCGAGAACGCTCTTCACCTGCGAGGCGTCATCACCGGCTCAAAGCCCCTGATCATCGTTAACCACGCTACACTCGCCCCCGGTGAACAGGCCCGCATCCCGCTGGTGGGGCACAACGTGACCGTCCGTTGCCTGCAAGTCACGGCGCAGTCGGCAAGAATTTCAGTCAACGGAAAACCCGACACCCTTTATCTGGCTTCCGAGTACGGAGCACAACCGTGATCGGCTTCCGCTCCCTTTGCAGTGGGCTCGCCGCTGACGAGTGCTGAAAGGCGAGCCAGTCCGTGGAGGGCATCTCCCGTTGCCGCTGGCTGCATTCCTTTCGGGACAATCGGATCGATGATTCGCGAGCAAGAGGCTGCGCCAACGAAATGAGACCAGCATGAACGTGAACGATTCAGACCTCCTGCTGGCAGGCCTCGGCCTGTTCATCGGGTTCATCGCCACTTCTCCCTTGGAATTGCGCCATCGCCGCCTGTTCCACATGGTACTCGTCCCGGTGCTGCTGGTCGGGATGCGCCAGTTGATTCCGGACGGCCAGGATGTGGCAGCCAACCTCGCCGGGTTCACTGGATTCCTTGTTCCAATGCTCCTCCTGGCGCTTCTGCTTGCCCCGAGCGTGGGTTGGATCGTCAGCGGGACGCTGGTGAGCGTTCTTGAAAACCCAGATAACGGGCCGGCGCACGACCTGCAGTTGCACCAGGTTCGCCAGAGGATCAGTAGTGGGCTGAACGAAGAGGCCTACAAACTCCTGACACGCAACCTTCGTCGCACCAAGCCGACCTACGAAGCCCTGTATCTGAAAGCCGCGTTGGAGCGGGAGATGGGAATGATCGCCCGCGCTCGACGCACGGTGCGCCAGATGGGCAAGTTCGCCATCCACGACACGCAAAAGCAGTTCGTCGCTGAGGTCTTACGCAGTCTGTAAGAACCGACGCATCCACGAGGCAGCTCTGAAGGGCATTTTCGAGAAGCTGAGGACAGGGTCCTCAAACGGAAAGCGCCCGCTTGCGAACCTGGCCGGAAGGGCTTCGCCCAAAAGCAAAACTCAGCATGACTGCAAAACTTTCTCCTCTGCGAAAAATCGCCAGCGATGCCCTGAATCTCTTCGACCCAGCCGCGTGCAGGGATTCGACCTACGAGCGGGACATTCGGGAAATCACCGAGCTGCTGGAAGCCCTGAGCCTGAGCAACCCTGATTTGGCGGCGCAGCTTGACCCGACGACCCTGGCGCGCGTCTTGGAACAAGCCCAAAACGGCAAGACATTGGAGCAGGCCCTCGAAGAAACCTGTGTCTGTGCCTGAAGAACGCCAAACACAATGGCATTTCGTCTCATGGACCGGGCCATCTTTCGGCTCCTCCCAAACCCTCAAGCAACGCCGAAAACCCCCTAAAGAAGCTCCGCATAAAGGGAAGCATCAACAAATGAAAACAATCCTTGGTTTGGCCCTCTTAACACTTGGCGCCGCCCCAACGCTCCGCGCCGACACCAACTGCTGCCTCGGCTGCCGTGTGGGAGACACCGTCGTCGTGAAAGCCAGCAAACCACTCGTGTTGCTGCACGGCGCGCACCTGGTCTCAATCACGCGGAGCAACGTCGTCGTGCAGGGCGCCATGGACAAGTTTACCATCTCCAGAGATTGTCTCGATTACCTCGCAAAGGATAACCGGCCTCCCAAAGAACAGCCTCATATCTCCATCACGGCCAACACCAACGTGCCAGCAGGCACCCAAAAGCAGGGTGCCGCCGCAACGAGACAGGACATGCAGACGCTCATGGACCAGGTGGAGAAGCAAGTCCTTCGCCCCTACGCGAACGATCCGAATTATGACCAGGCTGTCACCTGGTACCGCCGGACGATGCAGGATTACCTGGACGGCCGGCTCTCTCCCGCTGACATCAAACAGAAGGGACAACAGACCCTCGAGCGAATCAACGAGTACCAGGCGGAACGCGTCCTAAATCAGCAGTTCGATAGCCTCATCCAGAGACTGCAGGACCTCCTGCAGCGGAATTGACAACGACACACGCCCAAAAGAAATCCCTGAACAGAATATGAAAGCCTCCCGATGGAATATTTACTACGCGGATCGCGAACTGGCCACGACAATGGGCGATCCCCTTCTTGGAACCGTAACGAGCGACCAGTCCACTACCAAGGAAGAAGCCGAACAGGTCGCCGACCGGACAATCACGAACAAGGTAACTTGCGCCCGCCTGTGGGCAGTCGCTCAACCCGAAGCGGCTCCTATATGTGGCCCGCTCACGGCGGCCAACCTTCAGGAGAGCACAGGCGCCGGGGCTCACCCCCTGGCCGCGGCGGCCTTCGCCGGATGATGCGCACCGTATTATCCCATTTGGAGAATTCTCCGCCGAGTCTCAAGAGCTCCTGGCGAATGGCTCTACAAATCTCTCCGTCCGCCACCACTCTGCTGGGCATGACAACGTCAGTTCGGCCAATGGCTTCATCGACGACCATGTCCTTGATGGTGGGGTGGGCGTGCCTGCTCGGCTGAGGCGCAGGTTAACCGCTCTCCTCGCGTCCGCTTTGCCATTCCTCCAGGCCGCGCTCGGCCTCGGCGAGCATCCGATCCAGGCGGGTCAGTTCCAGGCCGTCCTGGTCCAGAGGTGTTGTCTTTGGGCGAAGCCGCCAGTGCTTCCGCTCCTGGTCCTGAAGGGCGGAGCGGATGCGGCGGCGGAGAGCGGCGATTTCCTCGGCCAGCCCCTCGGCCTCCAAGCCGGCGGAGTCTTCTTCATCCCTCGTTTTGAAAGCAGTCGGGACCATAATCCACAGACAGGTAAAACTCAGAGGCGAGGTCGCTTTCTCGCCTGGTCGCCGCATTGTCGGGCGGATTGCGGCGAGGGTGGGATGTTTGTGGCGCGAAATGCAAGCCGGATTCACAAGCCGCAAACGGGAACCAAGACCTCCTCTGCCGGGTCACCCAACGGCGTGCCAGGTAACCTCCCCCAGCCGGTGGCTTCGCCAAATGCGGTCGTCGGTGTCGGAAACAGAGTGATCCTATGAAGTGCCCAAGATGCGGAAGCGAGATGGCCATCGGCGAAAGGGAGACCCACCAGTACGAATGCCGATGCGGCAAGGTAATCCCTGCCAGTGAAGCCGAGCACATCCGAAGGGTACCCCCGGTGGAAGATGGCGGCGAGATCCCGCCCTATCCCTACGGGAGCATGAAAGCACGCCCGTATAACTTCTAAGGCCTTCCCGGCAGGATTCACAGGACCACTCACGACAAATCCCAGAAGGTGAAACCGCTCAGGCCGCGTGGCCACATCCTGACCACAATGAACCTTCGCCCTGCCGGTGGCACCCTCAGGCCGGGTGGCCATATCACTCGCACGATGAACCTTCGCCGGGGCTGTCGCCCCGTGACCTCGGCCGCCTCCCGGCGGCGCGGGTCCGGCCCCCCTCGGCCCGCCCCCCCCGTCCGCGCCGCCCCGCGGGGCGGTGGCGGGGGACCGGGAAGCCCCGGGCG
>VFSW01003487.1_pt1 | contig 23590 bp, 14 predicted proteins | sample 5358111 | NCBI WGS metagenome assembly VFSW01 (sample SAMN11554181, study PRJNA540505) | mine drainage metagenome | isolation source: sediment from site ElyBrook_90M | place: USA: Ely Copper Mine, Vershire, VT | collected 2017
TCGATACCATGTTCGCCAAAGCCGATCTCTCGAAGGGTGAAGCCTTTGTGCAGCAGCAATGCTCGGCCTGTCATAGCCTGAACAAAGGCGGCGCCAACGGCGTTGGCCCTAACATCTACGGCATCGTTGGCGGTAAAATGTTCGCTGCCGCCGGGTTCAACTATTCAGACGCCGTAAAGAGTAAGGCGGGCGGCACCTGGACCGCCGATACCATGAGCGACTGGCTGCTCTCCCCCAGCGCCTTCGCCAACGGCACCATGATGGGCTACCCCGGCATCAAAAACGACCAGACCCGGGCCGACGTCATCGCCTATCTGAACAAAAACTCCGACAGCCCGATCAAGCTGCCCGGCACTTAAAATGACCGCGTGGGTAAAAGCCGCCGAGGCTGCGCTCGACGCAGCCGGGGCGGCGATACGCCCATATTTCCGCACCGGGATCGCGGCGGACTTAAAGAGCGACGAAAGCCCGGTGACGGTGGCGGACCGGCTGGCCGAAACCATCATCCGCCAGCACCTCACCGCCGCCTTCCCCTCCTACGGCTTCATGGGCGAGGAATTTCCCGCCACCTCCGGCACCGCCCACTATGTCTGGGTGGTGGACCCGATCGACGGCACCCGCGCCTTCATTACCGGCCGCCCCAGCTTCTGCACCCTACTTGGACTGCTCGAGGACGGCGTGCCGATTCTCGGGCTGATCGACCAGCCGATTACCGGCGAGCGCTGGATCGGCGGGCGCGACGTGCCAGCCAGCTTCCGCAGCCCGTTTGGTGGCTTACCCGGCACCCGTGGGGTAACCGCTCTCAATGAGGCCGAATTATCCTCCACCGCGCCGGAAATGTTCGTGGGCGACGGTGCCGCCCGCTTCGCCCGCCTGCAGGCCCAGTGCCGCCGCACCTATTGGGGCGGCGACGCCTACGCCTACGGCTTGCTGGCCATCGGCCAGGTGGATATCGTCGCCGAATGTGGATTGAAGCCATGGGACTGGGCCGCGCTGGCGCCGGTCATCGAAGCCGCCGGCGGCGTGGTCACCGACTGGTCCGGCCAAAAACTACACCTGGGCTGTGATGGCAGCGTGCTGGCCGCCGCCAATCCGGCTTTGCATGCGGCGGCCCTCGCTGTTTTATAAAATTTTAGGGGTCGCCTTAATTTTAGGTGCCGCGCAGCCCGCCCTGGCACGCGACGATCTCATCAGCCTCTCCACCGCCCCGCAGCCGCCCATAGGCTACACGCATTTACCGTATGCCAACCCCACCGCTCCCAAAGGCGGCAGCATTACGCTCTCAGCGGTGGGCGATTTCGACAATCTCAACCCCTTCATCCTGCGCGGCACCGCGCCCGACAGCATCTACCGGGTATGGCAAACCCTATTCAAACAATCCGACACCGATTCCGTCACGGTCTATGCCGACCTCGCCCAAAGCGTGGACATCAGCCCCGATGGCCTGACCGTCACCTTCCACCTCAACCCCAACGCCCGCTTCTCGGACGGCACCAAAGTGCTGGCGAGCGACGTGGTATGGAGTTTCAACACACTCATCACCCAGGGTTCACCCTTCTATGCCAGCTATTATGCGGGCGTGGCATCAGTTGCCGCACCCGATGACGAAACCGTGGTGTTCACCCTAAAACCCGGCACCGGGCGCGACATGCCCAACGATCTGGCGGGGCTTTATGTGCTGCCCGCGCATTTCTGGAAAGGCAAGGATTTTTCAGCACCTTTGCTCACCGCGCCGATTGGCTCGGGGCCATACCAGGTCTCGCAGGTCAGCTTCGGCAACGCCATCACCTACACGCGCGTCAAACATTGGTGGGCGGAGAACCTGCCCGCCGACAAAGGATTTTATAATTTCGACAGCTACCGGGAAGTGTTTTTCCAGAACGATTCCGTCGCGCTGCAAGCCTTCAAGGCCGGGCAGATCGACGCCCGCATCGAATCCAGCGCCAAACAATGGGCATCGGGCTATCATTTCCCTGCCGTGGCCGATGGTGAGGTCAAGCGCGTGCGCGTACCTGTCAGCCTGCCCGCCGGCATCGACGGCTGGGCGATGAACACCCGGCGGCCGGTATTCGCCAACCCGCTGGTGCGCCACGCGCTGACGCTGGCGTTTGATTTCCAATGGATGAACCGCGTACTGTTTTACGGTTCCTACGTGCGCTACAACAGCTATTTCTCGCAATCCTTCCTGGCCTCCGCGGGGCTGCCCTCAGCTGATGAAGTAAAGCTGCTGGCGCCTTACAAAAACCAAATCCCCCCGGCCATTTTCAGCACCCCGTTTGCGCTGCCGGTCACCGATGGCAGCGGCTATAACCTGCCACAGCTTGAACAGGCCATGGCGCTGCTGAAGCAGGCCGGCTGGCATGTGGTGGACGGCAAGCTGGTCAACGCCCAAGGCCAGCAAATGAGTTTTGAAATTCTGCTGGATGACCAGTTGTTCGAGCGCATCGTGATCTCCTACGCCGCTGACTTAAAATTACTCGGCATCAACGCGGTGGTCCGCACCATCGACCCTGCCACCTATGAGCGCCGGATTCAACGTTTTGATTACGATATGACCATCGCGCAGTTCCCTGAAAGCGATTTCCCCGGCTCGGAGCAAAGTAATTATTGGGGCTGTGCCGCCGCCAACACGCCGGGCAGCAACAACCTCATGGGCATCTGCACGCCCGCCATCGATGCGATGATCAAGGCGCAGAATGAAGCCACCAGTATCCCGCAAAAAATCACCGCCATCCACGCGCTTGATCGGCTGCTGCTGAACGGCTGGTACCTGATCCCGGCGTGGAATTCGACCACCATGCGGGTGGCCTATTGGACCAGGGTGGTCAAACAACCCGCCCCGCTGCAAGATGGCGTTGATTATGATCTGTGGTGGGCAAAATGATCCGCTATCTCGGCAAACGTATTCTCCTGATCATCCCAACATTGTTCGGCATCATCGCAATCAACTTCGCGGTGGTGCAGTTTGCCCCCGGCGGGCCGGTGGAAACCGCGATGGCGAAAGTCAAACAGCAAACCTTGCAAACCGGCGACGTGGCGGCCAATAAAAGCGTCTATCGCGGCGCGCAGGGCATGGACCCGGTGTTGGAAGCCACCCTAAAAAAACAATTCGGCTTCGACAAACCACCGCTCACCCGCTTCATCATCATGCTGCGCGGCTACCTTACCTTCAATCTGGGCCAGAGCTTTTTCCAAGGCCAATCGGTGCTGGCGCTGGTATGGCAGCGGCTGCCGGTCTCACTCTCGCTCGGCTTCTGGTCAACCCTGATCGTCTATATGATTTCCATCCCGCTCGGGATTCGCAAAGCCGTACTGGATGGCTCACGCTTTGACCTCACCAGTTCGCTGATAATTCTCATCGGCTACGCCATCCCCGGATTCCTGCTGGCCATTTTTCTGGTGGTGCTGTTCGGCAGCGGCGGCGTGGTCCCGATTTTTCCCCTGCGCGGCCTCAGCGCACCCGATGCGGCAACCTATTCCTTACCAGGCCGGATTGCCGATTACGCCTGGCATCTGGTGCTGCCCACCATCGCCATGACCATCGGCGGCTTCGCCTCGCTCACCATGCTGACAAAAAATTCCTTCCTGGAGGAAATCCGCAAGCTCTATGTGCTGACCGCCCGCGCCAAAGGCGCCTCCGAGACGCAGGTTTTATACGGCCATGTCTTCCGCAACGCCATGCTACTGGTCATCGCCGGGTTTCCGGCAGCGTTCATTTCGATATTATTCACCTCCGCTCTATTAGTGGAGATTGTATTCTCGCTGAACGGGCTTGGGCTATTGGGTTACCAGGCGGTGCTGCAGCGCGACTATCCGGTCATGTTCGGCACGCTCTATATCTACACCCTCACCGGCCTGATCATGCAGATCATCGGCGATTTTTTCTACACCGTGATCGACCCGCGGATCGACTTCGAGACCAGGCCCTAAAAAGAAGGCCAGGGGTTTGCCCTGGCCTTTTGTTTCAGAACGCCTCCGCCGCAAATTCCATCATGGTCTCAGAACCTGACTGAACCGCGGCAAGCAAAGCGCCGGTCTGCGGCAATAACCGCTGCATATAGAATTTTGCGGTGCCGATCTTCGCCGTGTAAAACGCGCTACCCTCTGCCTTCGGCAACGCGATTTTCGCCATCCGCGCCCACATAAAGCCGAGCGCCACCAGACCGAACAACCGCAGATAATCCACCGAAGCCGCACCGATCTCATCATAGTTCGACATACCAGCCTCCATGATATAACCGGTAGCGATCTGCAAATGCTCAAGCGCTGTCTGCAGCGGTTCAATAAATGGTGCCATCTCGGCATCGCTGTTGGCGTCGATAAATTCCAGCACCGGGTCGAGGAAGCGGGTCAGCAACCGCCCACCATCCTGCGGCAATTTGCGGCCCACCAGGTCGAGCGCCTGCACACCGTTGGCGCCTTCATAGATCATCGAAATACGCGCATCACGCACATATTGTTCCATCCCGTGATCACGAATATAGCCATGCCCGCCATAGCATTGCAGCGCGGACGACGAAATTTCAAACCCGAGGTCGGTGAACATCGCCTTCACCACCGGTGTCAGCAAGGCGGTAAAATCATCCGCGATCAGCTTGGCATCTTCATCGGTTGAGCGATGCAGCACATCAATCTCACGCGCCACCCACCCTGAGAGCGCACGGCAACCTTCAATATAGGCCCGCATGGTCAGCAACATGCGCCGCACATCCGGGTGCACCATAATCGGGTCCGCTGGTTTTTCAGGATTTTTCACGCCAGAAAGCGAGCGGCCTTGAATGCGCTCCCGCGCATAATTTACCGCATTCTGATACGCCACTTCCGCAACACCCAAACCCTGGATGCCCACCGAAAGCCGCTCGGTATTCATCATGGTAAACATCGCCCGCAGGCCCTTATTCGCTTCGCCCACAAGCCAGCCCTTAGCCTCATCAAACGCCAATGCACAGGTGGCGGACGCCTTGATGCCCATTTTATGCTCGATCGAGGTACATAGCACACCGTTACGCTGCCCCACCGAACCATCGTCCTTAACGATGAACTTCGGCACCACGAACAACGAAATACCCTTCACGCCCTGCGGCGCATCCGGCAGCCGTGCCAACACCAGGTGAATAATATTCTCGGTCAGATCATGCTCGCCGGCCGAGATAAAAATCTTGTTACCGGTAATGCTGTAGGAGCCATCAGCATTCGGCACAGCCTTGGTTCGCAGCATACCCAAATCCGTCCCGCAATGCGGCTCGGTCAGGCACATGGTACCCGACCATTTGCCCGAAACCATGTTCGGCAAATAGGTTTGCTTCTGCTCTTCACTGCCATGATGATAAAGTGAAAGATACGCGCCGTGTGTCAGGCCAGGGTACAACCCAAACGCCACATTGGCCGAGCACAGCATTTCCTCAACCAGCATCGCCGGTGCGACAGGCATACCTTGCCCGCCATATTCCGGTGAGGACACGATCGCGGTCCAGCCACCCTCGCAAAAATCTTTATAAGCCGCCTTAAAGCCGGTTGGCGTCCGCACCACGCCATTTTCATAAGTACAACCTTCAAGATCACCGATCTGGTTGAGCGGAAACAAAACCTCTTGGGTGAATTTTGCAGCCTCCTCCAGCACGCTATCCATCAACTCGGGCGTAAATTCCTCGCAGCCTGGCAGTTCAGTGATGGTTTTGCTGTCATAAAGCTCATGCAAAACAAAACGCATATCTTCAAGTGGTGCCTTATAAGTTGGCATAACAAACTCCTCGGTATTGATAACTAATTACGCAGCGGGCGGCCGGTATCAACAATCGACTTGATCCGCGCCAATGACTCCTTGGTACGAATCAGCGCCATGAAAGCCTGACGCTCCAAATCCATCACATCTTTTTCACCCAGCACATCAACAATATCCGCAGGACCGCCGCTCAGCACCATCGCGAGCTGGTCCGATACGGTCACATCATGGTCAGTGGCGATACCACGCTTATGGAAGCCCTCCACCGCCATCTTCAACCCAACCCGGCCCGAAGCGCCCGGCAGTTGCAAGGGCTTGGCTTCCGGCACGGTATAATTCGCCGCCAGTTCCAGCGCTTTGGCCTTTGCATCGGCCAGCAGCCGATAGCGATTCATCGTGATGCCATCGGAAGGTTTCAGGAACATCAGTTCCTTGGCCTCGGCGGCGGATTTTGAAACCGTGGCGGTTGAGATCATCTCAAACACCTTGCCCACCGCCGGCATCGGACCCTTCGGCATCTCCTTGGCGTGCTGCCAGCGGGTCAGCATTGTGGCACAACCACCCCAACCGGGTATCAGCCCAACCCCCACTTCCACCAACCCAATATAACTCTCGGCATAGGCCTGCACATGGTCGGAATGCAGCAGCAATTCGCAGCCGCCACCAAGGGCTAACCCAACCGGAGCTGCCACCACCGGGAACGGCGCATAGCGCAGCCCCAAATAGGCGGCCTGCCCCTGTTTGATGCCTTTCTCGATGCTGCCCCACATACGGATATTGGCGGCAAGCTGCACCAGCCCGATATTAGCACCTTGCGAGAAATTGGTTTTCTGCGGCTGTTCACGCAGCACATCATCATAAAACACCAGCGCCTTGTAGCTCTTCGCCACCAGCGCCGTGGTTTTTTCAATCAAGGCGATCGTGTCACCATCAATCATGTTGCGCACCACACCGCGCACCTCGGCATGCATCTCAAAGCACAACACGCCGTCGCCAATGTCCCACACGCTGGCATTCTTGTTGCCCAGCACCGGCTTTTTGCCGCGCTTGAAATCATCCAGCAGAATCACGCCTTCGGGACGTCGGATGGGTTTGTAAGTTCCCTCCAGCGTATATTGCCCGGCATGAGTATAGAATTTCCCATCACCGATTTTCGCCAGCAGCGGCGGCACCGCGATGTTCAATGACGCCAGGTTTTTCGCCACCCACGCGGCACCCAGCATATCGATCAACTCAAACGGGCCAAACTTCCAGGTATAACCAAGCCGCATCGCTTCATCGATGTCAGCAATGTCGGTGGCAATCTCCGGCACCAGTGAGGCCGTATAGGCCAGCACCCTGCCCACCACGCCCCAGGCATATTTACCGGCCTTGGTGTCAACGCCCAGCAGCTTCTTTAAATCCTTGCGCGCTTCTTTAACTTCAGCAATTTCCGGCTTCACCGCCGGCCGCCATTCCAACGTCCCCGCTGCAGCCTTGTTCAAAATCAACGTCGATTTTTGCCGTTTGCCATCAGCCCCGCGCGCCGAGCGGTAAAACCCGCCCTTGCCTTTGTTGCCGGTATAGCCTTGCGCAATCATCGTCGTAATCATCGCGGTATCGCGGTTCATCGAATGAAACGCATCCGATGCCGGCAGCAGCCGCGCCAGCGAGGCATTCACATGCGGGCCTAAATCAATGCCCACCAAATCCATCAGGCCAAAAATACCGGTGGAAGGAAAGCCCAGCGGCTTGCCCATAATCACATCGGCTTCCTCAATCTCCAACCCGTGCTCCAGCGCCAGCACCATCGCCGATTGAATCCAGTAGGTGCCGATACGGTTAGCAATAAAACCCGGCGTGTCGTTACACATCACCACCGATTTACCCAGCGCCACATCGGCAAATTTGGAAACCGCCGCCAGCGCTTCCGGCCTGGTTTTCGGGCCACCCACAACTTCCAGCAGCCGCATATAGCGCGGCGGGTTGAAGAAATGCGTGATGCAAAAGTCCTGCACAATGCTATCGGACAACCCAGACGTCAGTTCCTGCAGCGGAATCGTCGAGGTATTCGATGACACCACCGAACCAGCTTTGCGCACCGCATCGAGCTTGCGGTATAAATCCTGCTTGATATCAAGCCGTTCGATCACCGCCTCAACAATCCAGTCCACCTCAGCAAGTTTGCCAAGGTCTTCCTCGATATTGCCGGGAGTAATCAACCGCACCGCACGGCTGCCCATCAACGGCGCCGGATCCATCTTCTTCAACTTCTCAATCGCGCCCTCAGCAATCGCATTGCGATTCGCCTCACCTGGCTTCACGATATCCAGCAGCAGCACCTTGCATCCAGCATTGGCAACATGGGCGGCAATGCTCGCCCCCATCACCCCGGCGCCAATCACGGCGACAGATTTAATCGCCATCAGATCGCCTCCAGCACCGTCGCGATGCCTTGCCCGCCACCGATGCATTGGGTCGCCAGCGCATACTTGCCGCCTTCGCGCTTCAACAACGCCGCCGCTTTGCCGGTAATGCGCGCGCCCGTGGCACCCAGCGGATGCCCTAAAGCAATGGCCCCGCCATCAAAATTCACAATCGCCGGGTCAATCTCAAGGTCCTTCATGCAGGCCAGCGCCTGGCTCGCAAACGCCTCATTCAGCTCCACCACGCTCAAATCCTTGGCGGTGATACCCGCCCGTGCCAACGCCTTGCGTGAGGCACCCACCGGGCCAATCCCCATAATTTCCGGCGAACACCCCGCCACCGCGATCGATTTAATGCGCGCCAGCATGGTGAGCCCGTGCTTCACCGCGTAATCCTCCGAACAAACCAGCACCGCCGAAGCGCCATCGGTCAAAGGTGAGGACGTACCCGCCGTCACGCTGCCATTCTGGTCAAAAGCCGGCTTCAACCCCGCCAGACCTTCCGCCGAGGCATCCACACGGATGCACTCATCCTGGTCGATCATGGTTTTGCCGTTGGAAACCGGCACAATCTCATCCTTCAAACGGCCATCCTTTTGCGCGGCGGCAGCCTTCTGGTGGCTCTGCAGCGCAAATGCTTCCTGGTCAGCCCGGGTAATCTGCCATTGCCGCGCCACGTTTTCAGCCGTGTCACCCATGCCGATGTAGGCAGCGGGCTTTTTGGCATATAAAACCGGCGACGGCATCGGGTTATACCCGCCCATCGGAATCCGCGTCATGCTCTCAACGCCAACACACACAAACACCTCCCCGGCGTTCATTTGAATGGCACCCGCGGCAATATGAATGGAGGACATCGAGGAGCCGCAAAACCGGTTGACCGTCTGCCCACCTGCGGAAATTGGCAGGTCAGCCAACAGGCTGATCATGCGGGCCACATTCAGCCCTTGTTCAGCCTCCGGAAACGCGCAGCCGACGATGACATCCTCAATATCCGCCGCCGCAACGCCCGTGCGTGTGATCAAAGCCCGCACCACCTCAGCCGCCAGCTCATCCGGGCGAACCCTGGCAAAACTGCCTTTTTTAGCCGGCACAAAAGCTGAACGGGCATAGCCCGCGATCACAACATTGGTCATTTAGCTCTCCAGTTTCCTCAAAAAATTACGCTTTCCGGCTGGCCAGAATCGCCAGCGACTGGCGTTCAATCTCGCTCAACTCAGACAGGCTCTCATCAATCGCCGCCCGCTGTTCCGACAGTTTCGCCATCCGCTTGCGCACCGCTGCCAGAAGCTGACGCAGTTGCACATGATGCGCCGGGTCAACATCATACAGGTCTAAAAACTCCTTGATCTCACGCAACGAAAAGCCCAGCCGCTTGCCGCGCAAAATCAACATCAAACGGGCGCGGTCCCGGTGGGTATAAACCCGCGTGGTTCCAGCCCGCTGCGGTGAAACCAGGTCTTTATCTTCGTAAAACCTGATTGTCCGCGCTGTTACACCAAGTTGGCGCGCCAACTGGCTCACCGAATATAACGCCACCGCATCAGCCGCGGCAGTGGCTTCCTGCTCTTCCATCGTCTCTACATCCGCACTCATACCTTGCCTCGTTTCCTGTCAGGTTTAGGTTGCACAATCGAGACTAATATGAACACTTCCGTTTATTAACGCAAAGAGCATCACTATAACGTATAGGGTATGACCTTTCATTTGTCATCCCCCAACGGATAAAAATTTTCACCAACCGCTATTTTGGGCGGATTTTGGCCAGTTCCTCGGCAACTAACTCCTTCTTCGAGAGCTTTCCGACCATAGTTTTTGGCAAGGTTTCACGAATTTCAACCTCGCGCGGTATCTCAATTTTATTCAAATGCCCCACCAGGAACGCCTTAATGTCAGCGGCGGTGGCATTCGCGCCCGGCCGTAACGTCACAAACAGCTTCGGTGCCTGGCCGCGATAATCATCTGGCACACCAATCGCAATCGCATCCTGCACCGCCGGGTTTAGATACGCCGCCTCCTCGATCACCCGTGGATAAACATTAAACCCGCCGCATAAAATCAGGTCTTTGATCCGGTCAACGATGAATAAATACCCGTCATCATCTAAGTACCCAATATCACCGGTCCGCAACGCGCCCTCCACAAACACCGCATCGGTGTCGGCGGGGCGGTTGTAATAGCCCTTCATCACTTGCGGGCCACGCACGCAAATCTCGCCGCGCTCACCAATGGGGCGCAGCGTATGGGGGGCTTCCGGGTCACGAATTTCAATGACCGTGCCAGGCAGAGCCACCCCCACTGACCCACGCCGTACACCGCTCACCGGGGTGGCTGTAACAACCGGCGAGGTTTCCGAAAGACCGTAACCTTCAAGAATATTGCATCCTGAAATCCGCTCAAACCGGTCCGCCGCCTCCACCGCAATCGGCGCCCCGCCTGAGATGCAAAATTTGATGAAGCGCAAATCATGCCCAACGCCCTTGGCCTCAGTGGCATTACAAATGGCGGTATAGAGGGTCGGCACGCCGGGCATCACCGTCGGCCGGCGGGCGAAAATCAGCTTCATCAGTTGCGCCATATCCAGCCGCGGCAGCAACAGCAATTCAGCGCCAATCGTCACGCCAATATTCATCACCACCGTCATGGCAAACACATGAAACAGCGGCAGCACGCCCAAAATCCGCTCCTGCCCGTCTATCAGCGCCGGGCCGGAATCCAGAACCTGCTGCACATTGGCGGTGATATTGGCGTGAGTTAGCATCGCCGCCTTGGGCACCCCAGTGGTACCGCCGGTAAACTGCAAGGTGGCAACATCATTCAGCGGGTCAATTATCACCGGCGCTGGCTTAGCGGCCACGCTGCACAAGGCGGCAAATGAAATATACGGCGCCCCAGCAGGAATTTTCGCCAGCTCCTTGGCCTTCACCAGCTTGAACATCAGCCCCTTCAGCCCTGGCAATGCCCCCACCATCGAGCACATCACCACCCGCTTGAACACGCCGTTGGCGGCCAGTTTACCAATTTTATCCTGAATCATCGCCAGGTCGATCGAGACGATAATCTCCACCCCAGCATCCCGCGCCTGATTCTCAATCTCGCGCTCGGTATAGAGCGGGTTGAAATTCACCACCGTGCCGCCGGCTTTCAAAATGGCAAAATACATCACCACAAAATACGGGGTGTTCGGCAGGCAAAGCCCCACTTTCACCCCGCGTCCCACGCCGATTTTCTGTAAGCCAGCAGCGGCGCCATCCGCCAGCCGGCCAATCTCCGCCCAATTATAGCGCTTGCCTAAAAAATCCACCGCCGGACGGCTGCCAAAACGCTGCACGGCCCGCGCCAGCATTTCATGGGCTGGCATGGGGGTGAACTGAAATTCCACGGCGGCTGACCGCTGGCTTATGCCATCCATATTATCCTCCGGCTCGGCAATCATGGTTGACTGTGCCGATTACGTAATTAGCTAACGTTAACGTTATACTAACTGGTTCGCATTCATCGTGCAAGGAAGCTCTTATAGCACAAACCGGCCAAAAAAAACGGGGCCAACTGGCCCCGCTCGGAAAAACAACCTGAGGTAATTGTAGTATCAAACCGCTTTGAGATTGATTGCCGCCGCTTTGCCACGCTCCATGGCGATATCGAATGTGACCTTCTGGCCCTCATTCAACCCCCGCAGGCCAGCCGATTGTACCGCCGTGATATGAACAAACACATCCTTGCCGCCGTCCGCCGGCACGATGAAACCATAGCCTTTGGTGGTGTTAAACCACTTTACTGTTCCGGTAGCCATTCTTAGTCGTCGCTCCTTATAATGCCCACCGCGCGCCCGCCGCACGTTTAGAGGGACAACCGGGGATTGGGAGGTCTTGTGTGCGTCCCGTCACCAGGATTGCGAGCCAAGTCAAGCCAAAGTCGATTGCATCTAAAGTGACGCAGAAACACATCGGAATGTCAACGATAACCTTAAAACCCCCACTGCCTGCCTCAATAAGGCTGATTTTATTACGTTATGCGCTATAAATATCCGGCTGGTTTATTGCAGCGCCCCTGCTCTTCCCGTTTCAGTCAATTCGCGCCATAACCGCCTCAAGATTAATAACACACCGAGGAGCCAAACTATGTCTGACGCTGATATCGTTGCGATTAAGCCCGAAATTGCTGTGCATGCGCTTATAAACGCTGCCCAGTACAAGGATATGTACGAACGGGCCGCGACCCAGCCGGACGCGTTTTGGGCTGAGGAATGCAAGCGCATTACGTGGATGAAAACCCCCACCAAGATCAAAAACACCTCCTACACCGGCGACGTCTCGATCAAATGGTTCGAGGACGGCACGCTGAACGCATCCGCCAACTGCCTGGACCGGCATTTAGCCGAGCGCGGCGACCAGGTGGCGATCATCTGGGAGGGCGATGACCCCAACACCTCACAAAAAGTCACCTATCGCCAGTTGCATGAAAAGGTTTGCCGCCTGGCCAACGCCATGACCGACCTTGGCATTAAAAAGGGCGATGTTGTTACCATTTACCTGCCGATGATCGTCGAAGCTGCTGTGGCTTTGCTGGCCTGCGCGCGCATCGGCGCCATCCACTCCGTGGTGTTCGGCGGCTTCTCACCAGACAGCCTTGCCAACCGCATCGAGGATTGCAACTCCGTCGCCCTCATCACCGCTGATGAAGGCCGCCGCGGGGGCCGCAAAGTGGCGCTGAAAGTGAATGCCGACGCCGCGCTGAAAGGCTGCCCGTCGGTCCGCAACGTGATTGTGGTGAAAGCCACCGGCGGCGATGTAAACATGCAGGCCAGCCGCGACGTGTGGTACGAGGATGTCACCGCCAAAGCCTCGCCCATCCACACCCCCGCCGAAATGAACGCCGAGGACCCGCTGTTCATCCTCTACACCTCGGGTTCCACCGGTAAACCAAAGGGCGTGCTGCACACCACCGGCGGCTACATGGTATGGGCCAGCTTTACCCATCAATACGTGTTCGATTATCACCCCGGCGAAGTTTATTGGTGTACGGCGGATGTGGGCTGGGTCACCGGCCACACCTATATCGTTTACGGCCCGCTCGCCAACGGCGCGACGACCCTCATGTTCGAAGGCATTCCGAACTACCCCGACACCTCGCGCTTCTGGCAGGTAATTGATAAGCACCAGGTGAATATTTTCTACACCGCCCCCACCGCCATTCGCGCCCTGATGCGCGACGGCGAAGGCCCGGTGAAAAAAACCTCGCGCAAATCCCTGCGCGTGCTGGGTTCGGTCGGTGAGCCGATCAACCCGGAAGCCTGGAACTGGTATTACCGCGTGGTGGGCGATAACCGTTGCCCGATTGTGGATACCTGGTGGCAGACCGAAACCGGCGGTATCCTCATCTCCCCGCTGGTGGGCGCGATTGCTCAGAAGCCGGGTTCCGCCACCCTGCCGCTGCCGGGCGTGAAGCCCATACTGGTGGATGCCGAGGGCAAGGAACTGCACGGCGCCACAGAAGGTAACCTCTGCATCTCCGATAGCTGGCCCGGCCAGATGCGCTCCATCTACGGCGACCATGCCCGCTTCGCGCAAACCTACTTCTCCACCTTCAAGGGCCTGTATTTCACAGGTGACGGTGCGCGCCGCGATACCGATGGCTATTACTGGATCACCGGCCGCGTCGATGACGTGATCAACGTATCCGGTCACCGCATGGGCACGGCGGAAGTTGAATCTGCATTGGTGGCGCATACTTTGGTGGCCGAAGCCGCTGTGGTGGGCTACCCGCACGACATTAAGGGCCAGGGCATTTACGCCTACGTCACCCTGATCGCCGACGCGACCCCGAGCGAAGAACTCCGCAAGGAGTTGGTCGCCTGGGTCCGTAAGGAAATCGGGCCGATCGCGGCACCGGACGTGATCCAGTGGGCGCCTGGGCTGCCAAAAACCCGCTCCGGCAAAATCATGCGCCGAATCTTGCGCAAAATCGCCGCCAATGAAACCGACAGCCTGGGCGATACATCCACCCTGGCTGACCCAGGCGTGGTGACCGATTTGGTGGACAACCGGGCAGGGTAGATTTTAGCCTGACACGTAACAAAAAGGCCGGGAGCAACCCCGGCCTTTTTTATGGCCCGCAGCAAGCCGTAGGATGGGCAAGCGGCGCGTAACCCATCGACTATCTTTCGGCACAACACTGATGGGTGGCGCTGCGCTTGCCCATTCTACCCACGACGCGGGAATGACGCGATGGGGCCGGGGGTGCCCTGGTGATCGCCCTCCCAACCCATCACCCCGCCGTCAGCGCCAGCCTCACCAACTCCGGGATCGACCTTGTATTGGTCTTTTGCATGATCGACGCCCGGTGGTTTTCCACGGTCCGCTGGCTAATTCCCAAATCCGCGGCGATGTTTTTGCTGGCCTGGCCGCTCAGCACCATATCCATAATCTGGTGCTGCCGTGCGGTGAGCAGCGCAATTTTGGCCGCTGCATCATCACGCCGCTCGGTTGACTGCACAATATCCTTCGGCTGCTCAAACGCCCGGTTCACGCACGCCAATAATTCATCATGCCGCACCGGCTTTTCGATAAAATCCAACGCACCGGCCCGCATTGCCTGAACCGCCATTTTCACATCGCCCTGGCCGGTAATCATCACCGCGCCAAGCTGCGGGTAAGTGCGCCGCAACACCGCCAGCAACTCCAGCCCGCTCATTCCCGGCAGCCGGCCATCCACCAGCACGCAGCCCTCGCGCTCCACCGGGTGCGCCTGAACAAAGGCCTCACCGTCGGCAAACACCTCAACATGGCGCCCCTCGGCTTCAAACACCGCCTGCATGGAATCGCGAATACTAGGGTCGTCATCAACCACATAGATATTTCCAGGAACATCGTGCGTCAGCCCGTTGCTGAGCGGTGCCACCGCCACCACCGGCGCACCAACATCAAGCAACTCCTGGATCACCTCGTTGAGGTCCATCAACTTGATCGGCTTATTCATTTGCATACACGCCGCATGCGCAATGGTACGCATCGTCTCCGACGAAATATCGCCGGTCACAATTACCACCGGCACCATCCGCCCTAACATCTCGCGCAGCCGGGCCGCAATTTGCAAACCATTAAATCCATTCGGCAAATTATAATCGGCCAAAATCATATCCGGCACCATCACGCCCGAGGCAATCAGGTTAACCGCCGCCGCGCCATCACGGGCCACCGCCACCTTATGGCCTTCTTCGATGAGAAATAATTCCAGAAGCTGGCGAATATCAGGGTCATCCTCAATCACCAGAATCTTGCCAATCTTGGCGTGCGGCAATGCGCCTTCAATCTCCGAGGCCGGCGGCATTGGTCCGGGCGCCAGCGCAAGCGGTGTTGCCGCCAGTGCCGCTTCAATCACAAACACCGAGCCCTTTTTATGCACCGAGCGCACGCTCACCTTGTGCTTGAGCAAATTCCCCAGCCGCAACACAATGGAAAGACCAAGCCCCAGCCCCAAACTCCGCTCACGCGCAATATTATCCACCTGATGATACTCATCAAAAATTGCCGCCAGCTCAGCTTGCGGAATCCCGATACCGGTGTCCCAAACCTCGATCAACAGCCGCGTGCCATGTCGGCGGCATCCCATCAGCACGGTGCCCACGGTGGTATATTTCAAAGCATTCGAGAGCAAATTCCGTATCATTTGTTCAAGAATTTTCGGGTCGGTACGGATATATAAACCACTCGGCACCACCCGCAGCCGCAAACCCTGCGCCGCTGCAACCTCGGCAAATTCATCGCCTAATTTATGCAACAACGCGCCTATCGCAAAATCCTCAAACTCTGGCTGAATAATTCCTGAATCAATCTGGTTGATATCAAGCAATGAATTCAAAATACCGGTCATCGCAGTCGTCGCATCATCGAGCTTTTTCAAAAGCTCCTTGGCGCGGCTACCATCAACAACCTTGCTCAGCAATGCGTTCAACAACGTCAATGTCTGCATGGGCTGGCGAAGATCATGGCTGGCTGCGGCCAGAAACCGTGATTTTGCAATATTGGCCTGCTCGGCACTGCGCTGGGCTGCCTGCAAACTCATCGAGATATTTTTGCGGTCGGTAATATCCGTGAAAGTAATCACCACACCCGCCACACTGTCATCATGCGTACGGTACGGCAAAATGCGACGGTTGAACCATGTCCCATCCACCGTCAGAACCTCGCGCTCGATCGGTACAAAATGTGTCAGCACGCAACGCGCATCATTCAGCAGCCCGTCATCCGCCACCAGCGAGTGTAAATCAGCCAGCGGACGACCCACGTCGCCGGGGATCAATGTAAACAGCAAGCGCGTGGCCGGCGTGAAAAACCGGATATTCAGATTGGGGTCTAAAAACAACGTCGCCACATCGGTGCTATACAACACGTTCTGCAAATCATACGACGTCATGCGGCTACGCTCCAGCGTCTCCTGCAACTGGCTGTTGAGCGCTGTCAATTCCTCGTTCAATGATTGCTGTTCCTCCTTGGAATTCAGCAGTACCTCATTGGTCGATTGATATTCCTCATTAACCGACAATGCTTCTTCATTGATCGCCTTTGGCTCTTGTGTGGACATTTCAACACTCTGCAAAGCTGCTTGCAAGTCTCGCTTCACCGCAGCCAGCTCATGCGCCAACTCACTGACCAAGGCGGGAGCGTTCGGCAACATCGAGGTACTTAGCCGACGGTTGGGCTCAGGCTGATCCACAAAACATATCAGCAGCAGCGCCTCGGCATCCTGCACCACCGGCTTCACATCGATATTGAACGGCACGCGATGCCCAGCCCGCGTCACACGCCCTCCTGATACCACAACGCGGGTGTTATTTTTAATCGCATTGCCAATCGCAGCCTTCACCCGCGTCCGTAAGGCTGGCCGTATCATCGCCAGCAGGTCATGCGTGGGGTAACCAGGCGCCACCCGCAAATACTGGGCGGTTGGCCCAAAGGAATATAAACATTCCAGTCTCAAATTGATCAATATCGCCGCCGGTGCGAAGGCTTCCAGCACCAGCCTTTTACAAAATTCGGCAATATCCATGTTGCGCGGCGTCAAGCGCTCACTTCCCAGCCGCGCAACCGTGCGCAGTGGGTCAAGCTCGCTGGTGGACACCGTTAAATCAGTAATCCCTCCCGCGGCAATTTTGCGATATAACCTGGCCGGCTTTGATATAACGGCAAACCCTCCATCAGTTACTCCCACCGCCTCCGCACTGCCCAGCAGCAATATACCGCTTTCCCGAAGCGCAAAGTTGAAAATGGAGATAACCTTGGCCTGGGCTTGCGGGCGCAGGTAAATCATCGAATTCCGGCAGGAGATGAAATCAAGTTTTGAAAACGGCGGGTCCGCCAGCACATCCTGTACCGCAAATATAATATGATTCCGCAGCGCCGACGATACCCGGTAACCGTTATCCTCCTTGCTGAAAAATCGTGCGAGACGAGCGGCCGAAACATGCGCCTCAATCGTTAAAGGATAAAATCCCTCGCGCGCAATCGCCACCGCCTCGGCATCAACGTCCGAGGCGAAAATCTGTAGCTTCAAACCGGTGTGGCCAGTCTCGTTGTATTCATGAAACAGCATGGCCAGCGAGTACGTTTCCTCGCCACTGCTGCAGCCAGCCACCCACACCCGAACCGGCTTTTCAACATTGCCCATCAACTCAGGAATAACGAGCGCCGCCAGTGTATCAAATATTTTTGGATCGCCGAAAAAACTTGTCACGTTAATCAATATATCCGTAACACGATGATTGCGCTCCTTTTCGTCACCATTCAAATTCATCAAATAGCTTGCAATTTCATCCGCCGGCAGCACCAGATCCACCTGTCCGCACGCAATCGTGCGGCGCGGCACACCGTCGGACTCGGCGCCAGCCCCGGTGCCTGATAAAATAATGCAGACAGTGCGGGCACAAGGCGCGTGGCCGCTGGCTGGCCGTGTCGGCCATTGCCGGATCGCGTGCGGGCATGAAATTGTCTCTGAGTTGTGCCAAATGGCGGATAAACCATTTATGGCACAAGCTATACCATAAGTCGAAGACTTATAATACTAGATTGATCCCCAGGCTGCCAGCGCCGCTAACACACCCCAAAAACCGCCCATCGCCTTTCCTGGCAGCGTCTCTCACTTCTGAACGCAACGTCGCAAAAACCATTCGGTCAAATTCTCCGACGCCAGCTAGCTCAATATCACCGGCCTGAACAGATGACGCTGGCTCAACGACTAGGCCACAACCCCCACGGCCGAACGCCCACAATGGCCAGCAAAAAATAATATATACAAATAACAAACCAACGGCAGCGTAAAGGCAATACGCAAACCGAGATGATCAGCTAAAACGCCTTGCAGCAGCGGCACCAGGGTCCCGCCAACAATCGCCATAATCAGCAATGCGGAACCCTGCGCGGTCAATGTTCCCAATCCTTCGATCGCCAGTGAAAAAATTGTCGGAAACATAATGGAATTCATCAACCCCACCAGCACAATCGCCCACAAAGCCATATAACCGCTGGCCAGCATGGTGGTTGCCAACAGCGCCATCGCACCAATCGCCACCGCCGCCAGCACGGATGCCGCCGGCGCCCGCCGCATCACGCCCGAGCCCACAAACCGGCCCAGCATCGCCCCACCCCAAAACACACTGACATAGGAAGCCGCCGCCGCATGGCTCATGGCTCCCACGCGCGGCGATGAAATATAATTGATCAGAAAACTACTCACTGAAACTTCAGCGCCCACATAGAAAAAGATTGCGCCCAGCCCTGCCACCAGCCGCGAATGCCGCCACACGCTGTCCTGCCCCAGTTCGCGCGGCTCGCGCCGGGTTGGCAACGCTGGCAACCGCCAGATGAAAATTACCAGCGCCAGTAAAAACAGCACCACTGCGATACCAACATAAGGTAAACGCACCGCTAATGCGTCGGCCATCCGCTCATCGAGCGTGAACACGCCGCCGCCATTTACCGCCGTGCCCGAAACACTATGGGCCAAAATCAGCGCCCCGCCGAACAGCGGGGCCACCGTGGTACCCAGCGAATTAAATGCCTGCACCAGGTTCAACCGCGAGGACGCTGTCACCGGCGGGCCAAGCAACGTGACATACGGGTTGGCCGCCACCTGCAAAATCGTGATCCCGGTCGCCAGCACAAACAATCCGGCGAGGAACACATCGTACGAAGGCATGGTGGCCGCTGGGATAAAAATCAACGCACCCGCGCCGGTTGTCACCAGCCCCAGGGCAATGGCGTTTTTATAGCCGGTCAACTCCAGCAGCTTGGCAGCCGGCAGCGCCATTAAAAAATACGCCCCAAAAAACACCAGTTGGATCAGCATTGAGCGCGCGTAATCCAACGCGAACACCGCCTTCAAATGCGGCACCAGAATATCATTCAGCGCGGTAATAAAGCCCCACATGAAAAACACCGAGGCCAGAACCGCGAGCGCCGCATAGTGCGTACGCGGCGGGCTACCGCGCACGCCACTGGCGGCCTGCGTTGAACTGATTCCAGTCATTGTCTGTTCATGCTCCCCGTTTATAGCCTTGGTCGGCACGAGAGCACATCCATCCCCCACCGCGCAATCTGCCCGGTGCTGGGCCTAAATTCTAATGCACGGGTGCTGCAAGCATTTGGGGTTACGCCGCTCCGTGGCGCAACCCCAAATAAATCAGGTCAGATCAAACCGATCAGCGTTCATCACCTTGTCCCATGCCGCGACAAAATCATGCACAAACGCCGTCTCACCGTCATGGCACGCATACACTTCCGCCAACGCACGCAACTGCGAGTTCGACCCGAATACCAGATCAACGCTGGTGCCGGTCCAGTTGAGCGCACCGCTCGCCCGGTCATGCCCCTCGAACACGCCCTCCGCCACACCGGAGGCTTGCCATACCGTGTTCATATCAAGCAGATTGACGAAAAAATCATTGCTCAACGTCTCGGGCCGCTTGGTGAATACGCCGTGTTTGGAATGCCAGACATTGGTATTCAACACCCGCATCCCGCCCACCAGCACGGTCATCTCCGGCGCGGTCAACCCCAGCAAATGCGCCCGCTCCACCAGCAAATCCTCGGCCGGCCGCGCCTGGCCTTTCCGCAGATAATTACGGAACCCATCAAAGGTCGGCTCCAGCACTGCAAACGATTCCACGTCGGTTTGCGCCTGCGATGCGTCGGTGCGGCCTGGCGTAAAGGGAACGTTCACCGCATGTCCCGCCGCCTTCGCCGCGTGCTCGATGGCGGCACAGCCACCCAGCACGATCAGGTCAGCCAGCGACACTTGTTTGCCACCAGACTGCGCTGCATTGAACGCCGTCTGAATCCCCTCCAGCGTATCAATGATTTTGCCAAGCTCGGCTGGCTGGTTCACCTCCCAATATTTCTGCGGTGCCAGACGCAACCGCGCCCCATTGGCGCCGCCCCGCTTATCGGTAGCCCGGAACGTTGCCGCCGAAGCCCAGGCGGTGCTGACCAGTTGCGACACCGAAAGGCCCGATTCCAAAATTTTGCCCTTGAGTGCCGCAATATCCGCCGCCCCAATCACCTCAGCGGGCGCATCCGGCACCGGGTCCTGCCATAGTAATTCCTCAGCAGGCACCCACGGGCCAAGATAGCGCGCCCGCGGCCCCATGTCGCGATGTGTCAGCTTAAACCACGCCCGCGCAAACGCATCGGCAAATTTATCCGGGTTCTCCTGAAAATGCTTAGAGATTTTTGCATAAACCGGGTCCGCCCGCATCGCCATATCGGCGGTGGACATCATCGGCGCATGACGCTTTGACGGATCGTGCGCATCCGGCACCGTGCCTGCGCCAGCGCCGCCCTTCGGCGTCCATTGCTGAGCACCGGCGGGGCTCTTGGTCAGTTCCCATTCATAGCCGAACAAATTCTCGAAATAGCCATTGTCCCACTTGATCGGGTTATTGGTCCAGGCACCCTCCAGCCCGCTGGAAATCGTATCAACACCCTTGCCGCTGCCAAAACTATTATGCCAGCCCAGGCCTTGGTGCTCGATGCTCGCCCCCTCCGGTGCCGGGCCGACATATTTGCTCGGGTCAGCCGCGCCATGCGTTTTACCAAACGTGTGGCCGCCGGCTGTCAAAGCCACCGTCTCCTCGTCATTCATCGCCATCCGCGCGAATGTCTCGCGGATATCGCGGGCCGAGGCCAGCGGGTCCGGGTTGCCGTTCGGCCCCTCCGGATTCACATAAATCAGCCCCATCTGCACCGCGCCGAGCGGGTTCTCCAACTGCCGGTCACCGCTGTAGCGGTCATCACCCAGCCAGGTGGTCTCCGGCCCCCAGTAAATATCGTCCTCGGGTTCCCAGATATCCTCACGCCCGCCACCAAACCCGAAGGTCTTCAACCCCATGGAATCCAGCGCGCAGTTACCGGCCAGAATCATCAAGTCAGCCCAGGAGATTTTGTTGCCGTACTTCTGCTTGATCGGCCACAGCAAGCGCCGCGCTTTATCGAGGCTCACATTGTCGGGCCAGCTATTGAGGGGTGCGAACCGCTGGGCACCAGAGCCGGCACCACCGCGACCATCAGCAATCCGGTAGGTGCCCGCGCTGTGCCACGCCATGCGGATGAAAAACGGCCCATAATGGCCATAATCAGCCGGCCACCAGTCCTGCGAGTCTGTCATCAGGGCGAACAGGTCTTTTTTCACAGCCTCAAGGTCGAGAGTTTTGAACGCTTCGGCATAATCAAACGCTTCGCCCATCGGGTTGGATAATGCAGAATTCTGGTGCAGAACTTTCAAATTTAACTGGTTCGGCCACCATTGCTGGTTCGACATGGCCGCCGCCGCCGTGTGCCTGCGCGCCCCGCCCATTACCGGGCACTTGCTGATATCACCGTCCATTTTCGCTCCAATCAATTTTCGTGTTTTTACTGTGGAGCCGTAACCTTACGCCGCGCGAGTTATAACTCAAATTGATTTTATGGGTTAGAGTAATAGGCATAGCCTATCATTGATCCCGCCCGGTTGAAGGAGCCACACTCAAATTCCCCACCCTTTCCTTTCACGCGTTACGCGCCCACATTCAGCACGCCAGACATCGCCATAAAAACCAGGAAGCGCATCATGAGCATCTATACCGGCCCGGTCTTCGACATGGCGCGGCGGCAATTCCAGGTCATTGCCGACCACATCAACATCCCCGCCGACGAACGCGACCGCCTGCTGTATCCCAAGCGTGCCGTCACCGTCTCCTGCCCAATCCACCGCGATGACGGCACCACCGCCGTCTTTCAAGGCTACCGGGTGCAGCACCATCTCACCCTCGGCCCAACCAAAGGCGGCACGCGCTTTGCCGCCTCAGTCGATATCGGCGAAGTAGCGGCCCTGGCGGTGTGGATGAGCTGGAAATGCGCCCTGATGGGCCTGCCGTACGGCGGCGCCAAGGGGGGCGTTACCGTTGACCCGCATAGCCTCTCGCTACGCGAACTCGAAGCGCTATCGCGCCGCTACATGCAGGAACTCATCCCCTTCGTCGGGCCGCACACCGATGTCATGGCGCCCGACATGGGCACCAATGAACAGGTGATGGCCTGGTTCATGGACACCTACTCGATCTACCAGGGCAAAACCGTCACTGAAATCGTCACCGGCAAACCGGTCGCCGCCGGCGGCACCGTCGGCCGCCGCGAGGCCACCGGCCGTGGCGTGGTGCATCTGGTGATACGGGCCGCCGAAAAAATCGGGCTGAACCCGCAAGGTGCAACCGCCATCGTACAGGGTTTCGGCAATGTCGGTTCCATCACCGCCGCCGAACTTGCGGCACGCGGCGTTAAAATCATCGGCCTGAGCGACCACACCGCCTGCCTGTTTGATGCACGCGGCCTGCCTATGGCCGAGATTTTCAAGCACGTCGCCGCCAATCACGGTCTCGCCGGATTTTCCCCTGAAGCCGCCTTCGACCCCACAGCCCTGCTGGCGCAACCGTGCGACATCCTGGTTCCCGCCGCGATTGAGCGCGTTATCGATGCGGCGATGGCGGCCAAATTGCGCTGCCGTATTTTGGCCGAAGGTGCCAATGGCCCCACCACCCCGGATGCCGATTTGGTTCTGGACCAACGCCGGGACGAGATCTTCGTGCTGCCTGATATTCTCTGCAACGCCGGCGGTGTGGTGGTGAGCTATTTTGAATGGGTGCAGGATTTACAACAGTTTTTCTGGGAGGAAGCAGAGGTCAACAGCCGTCTCGCGCAAATACTCGACCGCGCCTTCACGCAGATGATGTCGCGCGTTTCCCGCGAGGGCATCAGCCACCGCACCGCCGCGATGGCCATCGGCGTCGAGAAAGTTTACGCCGCCAAAAAAATCCGTGGCCTGTTTCCGTAAGGTTTTTCAGGCCCCGTGACGCAGCGCCGCTCATCCACTATTACGCAGCGCCGCTTATCCACTGTTACGCAGCGCCGCTTATCCACTGTTACGCAGCGCCGCT
>VFSW01003488.1_pt1 | contig 23583 bp, 19 predicted proteins | sample 5358111 | NCBI WGS metagenome assembly VFSW01 (sample SAMN11554181, study PRJNA540505) | mine drainage metagenome | isolation source: sediment from site ElyBrook_90M | place: USA: Ely Copper Mine, Vershire, VT | collected 2017
GAATGTCCGAGCACCGGATGCGGCTTATAAGGTTCCTCGAGTTGCTTAATTTCTTCGTCAGTCAATTTGATGTCGAGCGCGGCGATGGATTGATCGAGATGTTCCATTTTGGTTGAACCAATAATCGGGGCTGTGATGTAGGATTTGCTCAGCACCCACGCCAGCGCAATTTGGGAAGCGGTGACGCCGCGACTCTTTGCGACTTCAGCGGCCCGGTCGGCGACGGTGAAATCTTCATCCCGGAAATAAAGCTCATCGGCAAACGGATCGGTCTGCGAACGGACGGTCTGGCCGCCTCCGCTGCGCTTTCTATCGCCTGCGAAAAATCCACGCGCCATCGGACTCCACGGAATCAAGCCGATGCCCTGATCCATACAAAGCGGGATCATCTCTCGTTCTTCTTCGCGATAGACAAGGTTGTAGTGATTCTGCATCGAGACGAATTTTGTCCAGCCGTTTAATTCAGAAACATGCAACGCCTTCATGAACTGCCAGGCAAACATGGACGATGCGCCGATGTAACGCGCCTTGCCGGATTTAACGACATCATGCAAAGCCCCCATGGTTTCTTCGATGGATGTCGAATAATCCCAGCGATGGATTTGATACAAGTCAACATAATCCATCTTGAGGCGTTTGAGCGACTTGTCAATCGCGTCCATGATGTGCTTGCGCGAGAGTCCTCGGTCGTTCGGGTCATCGCTCATTTCGTGTAAAACTTTTGTGGCAACAACTACATTCTCGCGTTTGGCGCCAAGCGCTTTCAGCGTGTTGCCAAGCACTTCTTCGCTTGCGCCGAGCGAATATACATCGGCGGTATCGAAAAAGTTAATACCTGCATTGAGCGCGCGTTTGACGAATGGTCTGGCCTCTTCCTCCTCCAAAATCCATTCGCGCCATTTCTTTGAGCCGTAGCTCATCATGCCGAGGCACAAGCGCGAGACTTTCAAACCGGTCTTTCCGAGATTGATGTATTGCATGGTTTGCTCCTTTCGAAATTAAATTACCTTTAAATTTGCCAGACTTGCTGATAATCTTTTAATGCCGACTGATTCAAAAACCACATCGACAATTTCATCGTCATCTTGGATTTTGCTATCGAGCACGATGCCATCACCCCACGAGTTGTGCTTGACGCGTGTCCCGGCGCGGAATTTGGATTCTTTAACGGGAGCCGCTTGCGGGGTCCGGGACGATGCGGCCCACAATGATTCAGGCGCGCGGCCTCTCATCCCGCGTCCGGTGCGGGATTTGCCGACCAGCAAGTCGGCAGGAATATCATCCAAAAATCTGGATGGAAAGGTTTCCTCGGAGAAGCCGCGTCCGCCGCGTTGAATGGCGCGCACGAGATAGAGCCGATCTTTTGCGCGCGTGATGCCGACGTAAAAAAGTCGGCGCTCCTCTTCCATGCCTTCGGGTTCATCGAACGAACGGCTGTGCGGCACGATGCCATCATCAAGGCCGACGAGGAAGACCGCGCCGAATTCGAGTCCCTTTGCGGCATGGAGGGTGAGAAGCGTGGGCGCGTTGATGTTTTCTTTTAACGTATCCTGATCTGAAACGAGCGCAATGTTCTCCAAAAATTCTTCGAGCGTGCGCGTGGAATATTCGATGGCGATGCGGCGAAGTTCCTGCACATTCTCCCAGCGATCTTCGCCTTCTTCGGATTCATCATCGATGTAAGCTTTGAAATTCAAGTCGGTGATGATGCGATCAAAAAGTTCCGAGACGGTGAGCGCGGGCGCAGCAGAAATCCAGCCTGCAAAAGTTCCGCCGAAATCTGCGAGCGGAATCGCGGCGCGTCCGGTGAATGAAGACCAATATGGAGAATCAGAACCACGCGCAAGATCGAGCAAAACCGTTCCGGGCGGGACATTATTTTGCCGCGCAACGGTGTGAAGCGTGAGCAAAGTTTTATCGCCGATGCCGCGTGGCGGAACATTGATAACGCGGTCAAGACTGGCTTCGTCGGCAGGGTTGTGGATAAGCCTGAAAAAAGAAATAATATCTTTGACTTCGCGTCGTCCGTAAAATCTTTGCGCGCCGACGAGTTTATATGGAAGGCGCGCCTGCAAGAATGCTTCTTCCAACAAACGGGATTGCGCGTTGGTGCGATACATCACGGCGCAATCGCCCGGCTCGAAATCGCCGCTGGCGACCAGCTGTGCGATGCTGTCTACCACGAAGGACGCTTCACTGTAATCATCGGGCGCTTCATAGAAAAAAATTTTCTCGCCTGCGCCGCGTTCGGTGAAAAGTTTTTTCTTGCGGCGATGCGGCGCGCGGTCAATGACCGACATGGCCGCGTCGAGAATGGTCTGGCGCGAGCGATAATTTTGCTCGAGCAAAATTACCTGTGAGTCGGGATAATCCTGTTCAAAGCGCTGAACGTTGCGCCAGTCCGCGCCGCGCCAGCGATAGACACTTTGGTCCGGATCGCCGACCACGAAAATATTGTGATGCGCCGATGCAAGATGTTTCAGTAAAGTGTATTGTGCGAGATTTGTATCTTGAAATTCGTCCACCAAAACTTGTTCGAAACGCCGCGCGTATTTTTCGCGCACAGCGGGATTATCTTCAAGTAATCGCGCGGTGTACATCAGCAGGTCATCAAAGTCCACAGCGTTACTGGCGATCAGACGCTTTTGATATTCCGTGTAAACGCGTTTGGTCACTTCGTCGCGATAATTTGTGATCGGAAAATTGTCGGCATCGATCAGCTCGTTCTTCGCGTTGGAAATCGCGGCATGGACGCTCGCCGCGCGGTACAACTTGTCATTCAAATTAAATTCTTTGATAATGCCTTTGACGATGCGTTCCTGATCGTCCGCATCGAAGATGACAAAATTGGATTCAAGAGGAAGGTTTTCAGATTCGCGCCGCAGTAACCTCGCACAAACTGAATGAAATGTCCCGAGCATCATGCCTTCGGTAGCCTGCGGGCCGAGTAATTTTTCCACGCGATCCTGCATCTCTCGCGCGGCTTTATTTGTAAATGTGACTGCCAGGATTCGATAGGGGCGGACGCCCTCGTTCGCTATCAAATATGCGACGCGCTGAGTCAGCACGCGCGTCTTTCCGGACCCGGGACCAGCCAGCACCAAAATGGGCCCTGTCCCGGCTGTGACCGCTTTTCGTTGTTGAGGATTGAGTTTGTCGAGAAAATCCATGAGAGATTTTTAGGGGCGACCGTTTTGGTCGCCCCTGCATTGTTGGGTCACTTATTAAGTTCAGACGTGCAATTCGGACAGCGCGTGGCTTGAAGTGGGATGGCTGTGAAGCAAAATGGGCAATCCTTTATTGTCGGTTCGGCAGGCGCTGGAGCCGGTGCGGGCCTCTGAAGTTTGGAGATGGCGCGCACCATCAAAAAGACCACAAATGCGATGATAATGAAATCTATGGCGTTATTGATGAAATTGCCGTATGTCACCTTTGCGCTTCCGACCGTGAAAGCCAGGCCGCTGAAATCGATCCCGCCGATGATCAGTCCGATCAGGGGCATCAGGATATCGCCAACCAGCGAACTGACGATCTTGCCGAACGCGCCACCGATGATAACGCCCACAGCCAGGTCCATGACATTCCCGCGCATGACAAAAGATTTGAAATCGTTCAACATAATATCTTCTCCTTTTTATGAAAATGTAGGGCAACGTTATTCTACATTCCGCAGACAGGAATGTCAACGAAATGGAATTTTCCCTGCATGTTGCCGGATGAGTTTTGTTTTCCGAATGGACAATAAAAAAGTTGCCAGTCTATCCTCGAGTCCGCTGGCAGATAAGCGTTGAAAGTTCCATACAAGCAGGGTTAAAAGGGCTTTTTATTGCATATAAATCGTTTGTTTTGACCGTGTAATTGACGCACTTGTGAAATGGAGTATAATTTTATACGCCTCACCAACATGATGGATGTTAGAAGAAGAAATGAGTCTGTTTTTTGCAAAGGAGGTGAAAGCTTAATAAGATACTGATTAGCTTGATTTCCTTGTGTTTGATCACCCCACCAATACCCTTACCTATTCCAAATAATTTGGAGGAGAAAGAAACATGTTAAAGAAACGCTTTATGATCGCTCTTGGCCTTCTGATGGTCATGAGCATGGTGTTATCCGCTTGCGGTAGCGCAACCCCGGCTACGCAGGCTCCAGCTCCGGCCACTCAAGCCCCAGCCACCACTCAGGCTTCGACTGCGGCTCCGACTGTGGCTCCGACTGCGGTTCCCACCACCCGTCACGGCGGTTGGCTGGATGAGATCGATGCCTCTGTGGTTTCCGGCGACTCTGCCATCACGCAAATTGGCGCAGGCGCGATCAATGTCTATGCAGATGGGCTTTCTTCTGCTGACCTTCCTGCCATTAAATCTGCCAACTTGAATTACGGCGCATATACTGGAACATATTACGACATTATGTATAACCCGGCCGTATTCAAGGATGCCACTGTCCTCAACCCCTTCTCGGATGCAAAGATTCGTGAAGCCACCAACATGCTCTTTGACCGCAATTACATCAACCAGGAAATCTTTGCTGGCGGCGGTCTGGTCAAGTTCTTCCCGTTCGTGACCAATGGTCCTGACTACACTGACCTTGCCGATGTCGCCCGCGGCCTCGAAGCTCAATACGCTTACAATCTCGATAAGGCCAAGGCCGCCATTACTGCTGAAATGACCACTCTGGGCGCGACTCAAGACGCGAGTGGCATGTGGCAGTATAAAGGCAAACCCGTTTCAATCACCTTCATCGTTCGTAATGATGGCGATGGAACTCGTAAGTCCATAGGCGATTACGTTACCAAACAATTCCAGAGCATTGGCTTCACTGTTGACGAACAATACAAGAAATCCTCTGAGGCTTCCCCAATCTGGATCGGCAGCAAGCCTGAAGACGGCAAGTGGAACGTTTACACTGCTGGATGGGGCAACACCGCCATTGAACGCGATGGCAAGGGTGATTTCGCAGCGATGTATCTGCCTGACAGTGTTCAGGGCATTAACCCAATGCTGGCTAACACCAAAGTCGATCCGGCTTTCCAGAAAGTTGGCGATGATCTGAACAATGGCAATTTCACATCTCTTGATCAGCGCCGTACGATGATGGCGCAGGCCATGGCCTTGGGCATGAAGGATTCCCTCCAGGTATGGCTCATCGATACCCGAACCTATGCGCCATACTCCACTAATTTCCAAATCACAACAGACTTGGGCGCTGGTATCGAAGGTTCGCAGATTTGGCCGTTTACCGCCCGGTTCACTGGCAAGGAAGGCGGCGCAGTGAAATGGGGTACATCTGACTTGTTCACGGATCCATTTAATCCAGTTGCTGGTGATAACTGGCTTTGGGATCAGGCCCTCATCAAGGCTACTGAAAGTGGTCCTACATTGGCCGATCCGTTTACCGGTCTCGCCTGGCCGCTACGTTTGGAGAAGATGGATATGACGGTCCAAACCGGTCTGCCTGTCTTCACGAATCTGAATTGGGTCAATTTGACCACAGCTGATAAGATCGCTGTCCCGGCAGATGCCTGGGCGGATTGGGATGCCAAGACGCAGACCTTCATTCCGGCTGGTGATGGCAAGACAGCTAAAGTCAAGATGGTGTGGACCTATCCGGCCGATATGTTCAAGACCGTGAAATGGCACGATGGCAGCCCGCTAACGCCTGCTGACTTTGTCATGAACATCATCGAGAATTTCGATCGCGGTAAGAAGGACAGCCCGATCTATGATGCGGCCTACGAATCGACTTTGGCCTCTTTCATGAGTTCATTCAAGGGCATCAAGATCGACTCAACGGATCCGCTGGTCATTGAGTATTACACTGACAACTATTTCTCGGATGCCGAATTGAATCTTCCGCTTGGATTAGACTGGCCGAACTATGGCTTTGGGGAAGCCCCCTGGGATATGATTGCCGTAGCCAATGCGGCAGATGCCGGTGGAAAACTTGCCTACTCGACCGATAAGGCCGATGCCAAGAAGGTTGAATGGATGAGCTTTGTTGGCGGCCCGAGCCTGGATATCCTGAGTCAGGGACTCACCACAGCTGCTGGTTCCTCACTCATTCCGTATGCTCCTACAATGAGCAAATATGTTACGGCTGACGATGCCAAGACTCGCTATGCCAATCTGCAAGCCTGGTATACCGCCCATGGTCATTTCTTGGAAGGCACTGGTCCGTACTTCCTTGACAAGGTCTTTGTAACGGAGAAGACCCTGACATTAAAGAACAATCCTGACTATCCTGATCTGGCCGATCGTTGGTCGCAGTTCTCAACGCCGATGATTGCTGATGCGAAGCTGGACGGTCCCGCGCAGGTCAAGATCGGCGATCAGGCGACATTTGATGTCACTGTGACTTTCCAGGGCAATCCGTATCCACAGAAAGATGTCAAGGGCGTCAAGTATCTGCTTTATGATGCCACGGGTGCGGTTGTCACTAGTGGACAAGCCACTGCGGTTGCCGATGGTCACTGGCAGGTTGTGCTCGGTTCGGATATAACATCCAAACTGACAGCTGGTTCCGATAAGATCGAGGTGGCAGTAAGCCCGATCCCGGTGGCTCAGCCGACGTTCACATCGCTGGACTTCGTAACCACGCCATAGGCTTGGTACGCAACTAACGTAATATAATGAATAGGGGCAAGATTTTCTTGCCCCTATTCATATCCAATTATTGTGAGGTAATATGGCAGCCACCGACCAGTCAACCTCGGAAGTAACCAAGAAGAGTTCGTCAAGCAGTACATTCCTGCGTGTGGGAAGATATACGGCGATACGGCTTTTGACTCTGTTTGTGACCGTTGTAATTGGGGTTTACTTAACGATTATGATTGCCAATATGGGGGGATATGTGGATACGATCATGAGGAATGAGATTACGGATCGGATCACTCAGTCGATGGCATCCAATCCTGCGATTCGCAACATGACGCCTGATGCCCGCAAACAGCTCATCGCACAAAAGATCGCTGACGAAGAAAATCGCATAGGGCTCAATACGCCGGTCGCAGTCCGTAATTTTAGATATCTGGTTGATGGCCTTACTTTGAATCTGGGTCGCGCCATTAATATGACCAGTGATAGCGGTTCCAAGGAAGTGCGGCTGATTATTTTGGAACGTCTGCCTGCAACATTGTTGTTGATGGGCACTTCAGAACTAACCCTGTTCTTTATCAGCCTCCTGTTGGCTCTTGCTTTATCGAGACGGTATGGCAGTTTTTGGGATAAGCTTGTAATCCTGCTTTCACCGACATCCACGCCGCCAGCATGGTTTTACGGCATTTTCTTTATCCTGCTTTTTGCTGCCGTTTTCAAATTGCTTCCTTTTGGTGGAATGATCGATTCTCCGCCTCCGAGTAATCCAGTTGACTTCGCGCTGAATGTACTTAAACATTTGATCCTTCCGGCCTCGGCCTTGTTTTTTAGCCAGTTTTTTCTCAGCATATACAATTGGCGTACGTTCTTCCTGATCTATTCAAGCGAAGATTACGTGGAGATGGCCAAAGCTAAAGGTCTTCCCGCGCGGGATATAGAGCGTCGCTATATCCTTCGACCGACTTTACCTACCATCATCACCCAGTTTGCATTGTTGTTGATCAGTGTGTGGACAGGCGCCATTGTCACTGAAACGGTTTTCCAATGGCCAGGTCTCGGGCGTACCTTTTATCGCGCAATCGGCTTTTTTGATGTTCCAGTGATTGTTGGCCTGACCATCATTTATGCTTATCTGCTGGCGATCACTGTATTCCTTCTGGATTTTGTTTACGCTCTGGTCGATCCAAGAGTAAAAGTGGGCGGTAATTAAACATGAATACGCTGAAAAATTCTTTCAAGGAAATCCTGCGTTATCCATCCGCCATTTTAGGCGGGTCATTTATTTTATTGTTATTATTGGTTTCTGTTTATGCTGTGATTAAGATCCCCTACAATGATGCGATCCGCTTGTGGCGTGGCGGCGAAGACGTATGGTATGAGAGTCCCAAGTTCGCTCCACCAGCCTGGTTCAATCTCTTTACGGAAAAGAAGGAGCCGGTTTCCTTTACTGCCAATACAACAAATGGCTCAATGGCCAAGACGGTTACGGTGGGCGCGCAGAATACATCCACAATTAACATTTCCTATTCCTTTGACTATCAATATGACGATCTGCCTCAGGAGATGTCGCTATATTTCACTTCAAAGTTTGTCCAAAAGCAGCCATTTGTTTCCGTGCAATGGATAACACCCAGTGGAACGAAAATCAGGATCGATGATCTTGGCCTCGCCCCCCAACAAACTCTACGTTTTTCACAAGATGAAAGGTTGATTCAGCGGATAAATGGCGAGGATCCCATGAAAGCGCTGTTTGAGGATCCCAAGACTCATCAGATCGTTAAGGGGAAATACCAGCTTCAAATTTTGGGCGTTACATTTGAACAGGGCGCTGATATCAATGCCGAGTTTGTCTTTTATGGGCAGGTGTATGGTTTGGCGGGTACGGATCAAGGCCGCAGGGATTTGATGGTGGCTTTGTTGTGGGGAACACCGGTTGCGCTTGCGTTTGGCCTTCTGGCATCCGTCGGCACTTTGGTTCTTACCATGATCATTGCGGCTATTGGCACATGGTATGGCGGATGGGTGGATGAGTTGATACAGCGTGTCACCGAGATCAATCTGGTTTTGCCTCAACTGGCTATCTTGATCATGGTGGGCACATTCTATTCGCACAGCATATGGGCTATTCTGGGCGTGACGGTTTTGCTCAATATTTTCACCGGAGGCATCAAGAGTTATCGCGCCATCTTTGTCCAGGTGAAAGAATCCATGTACATTGAGGCTGCCCGCGCATATGGCGCCTCGAATAAAAGGATCATCTTCCTATACATGATCCCACGTATGATCCCTCTGCTTATTCCGGGGCTTGTTTCCTCGGTTCCATCCTTTGTTTTCTTGGAATCGACTCTCGCAATACTTGGTTTGGGCGACCCTGTGCTTCCCACTTGGGGCAAGATCATTGATGATGCTTTTTCAAATGGCGCGCTTTATAAGGGATATTACTATTGGATCCTTGAGCCGGCCGCCTTGTTGATGATCACCGGTTTGAGTTTCTCCTTGTTAGGCTTTGCGCTTGACCGTATCTTTAATCCGAGATTGAGAGATATATAAAGCTTATGGCAGAAAACAATAAACTTCTCCGTATTGAAGATTTGGTTTTGTATTTCAAAACGACCCATGGTGATGTGCAGGCAGTGGACGGGGTGAATTTTGAACTTGCATCCAATCGGGCTGTTGTGGTTCTGGGTGAATCCGGCTGTGGGAAAAGTTCGCTGGCCAAGGCTATTTTGCGGCTTTTGCCCCGCAATGTGGGAACCTATTCTGGCCGTATATATCTCGATGGCAAAGATATCATGTTGCTGAACGAGGAAGAGTTCCGCCAAAATGTCCGTTGGGCGGCCATGTCGATGGTGCCACAGGCGGCCATGAATGCGTTGAATCCGGTCATCCGCGTGGGTGAACAGGTGGCTGAACCTGCCATTATTCATCTCGGGATCGATAAAACGGAAGCCATCTCGTTGGTGAAAAAGATGTTTCAGCACGTAGGTGTTCCTGAAGATTTCATCGAGCGTTATCCTTTTGAATTAAGCGGCGGGATGCGCCAACGTGTTGCAATTGCCATGGCGCTGGTCACATCACCAGCTCTCATTATTTTGGATGAGCCAACCTCTGCTTTGGATGTGCTGACTCAAGCGAACATCTTCAATGTTTTGAAACGGATTAAAAAAGAACTGGGTGCCAGCTTTATCCTGATTACACACGATATTGCCACCTCCAGCGAACTGGCTGACGATGTGGCTGTCATGTATGCCGGTCAAATTATCGAGATGAGCGATGCGAAACGTTTCTTTGACGAGCCCCTTCATCCGTATTCTAAAAAATTGATGTCCAGCGTTCCAAGATTGCATGGCGGTAAGGAACCCGATTTCATCACAGGCCAGCCTCCCAGCCTGATTAATCTGCCGAAAGGCTGCCGCTTTGCAGACCGTTGCCCATCACGCTTTGAGAAGTGCGTTGACGAACCCCCCACGGTTGAAAAAGATGGTCGGCGTGTTAAATGTTGGTTATATTCCTAGGCCAGGAGCAAGGTCATGGTTGCCGCTATGAAAGTTGACGAAGTGAAAACAAACAACAAAAATGAAATATTGTTATCCATTAATGACCTGCACGTCTGGTTTGAATTAAGGCGCTTTGGGTTTGGTCGCGCTGGATATGTAAAAGCAGTGGATGGCGTCACTTTTGATGTTCATCGCGGCGAGACGATTGCGGTAGTGGGGGAAAGCGGTTGTGGAAAATCAAGCCTGATGAAAACAATCCTGGGTTTGTACAAACCCACCAGGGGCGATATCGTCTTTGACGATAAGAATCTCAAGGACCTCGATAACAAAGGGATGCATTGGTATCATTCCCATGTTGGTTATGTCCAGCAGGATCCGTATGGCGCCCTGCCGTCTTTTATGAATGTCCAGCGTATTTTGGAAGAGCCTTTGATCATTGGTGGCGTCAAGGATAAGGAAGAACGTACCCAGCGCATTCGTAAGGCGCTTGAAGAAGTTAAGATGAGTCCGGTTGATGACTTCCTGCCCAAATATCCACATATGTTGAGCGGCGGACAGCAGCAGCGCGTTGTCATAGCGCGTGCCATGATCATGGAACCCCAATTCCTGGTGGCTGATGAACCGGTTTCTATGTTGGACGCGTCCGTGCGCGTGGAAATTCTCAAACTTCTGCGCGGCTTGCAGGAATTGCATAACCTGTCTGTGATCTATATTACACACGATCTATCCACTGTCAGCTATTTCTCCGAGCGCATCTTCGTGATGTATGCTGGCAACCTGGTTGAAAAGGCCAAGGTGCGGCAGGTTTTGGATAATCCCTTGCATCCCTACACAGTAGCGTTGCTCACCGGCACATCCGAGCCGGACGCAAAAAATGCAGACTCCTATAAAGAGATCCCGCCGGGCGAACCGCCAAGTCTTGTGAAGCCGCCGCCGGGATGCCGTTTCCATCCGCGTTGTTCAAAGGCGATCAAGGGTTTGTGCGAAATTAAGGAACCGCCTGACTTCGAGCCTGAGCCCGGACATTCAGTGGCCTGTTGGCTTTACGAGAAATGATGCGCCTGAGCCCTGTCCAAATGATATTGATAGGCCTGGTCCTGTCATTGATGGGCGTGATTTTGCCGCTTCTCATGGTAATCCACATCATCCAATCATCATTCTTTATGGGTCTCGTTTCATATCTGGCTTCACTCATTGGCTTATTCCTTGGCATTATTGGCGCGGCCTCTTACGTTCGTCTACACAGGAAATAATGGATGCCATGCCAATGAAAAGCTTGTGAGAACTGTCGGGATAAGATAGGATTCGGGTTGCAAAACCCGAATCTTTTTTTTCGATGGATAAAGGAGCGCATCATGGTCGGGACGAATGGCCGGTTTCTCAAACAAATTAGCTTTCTCACCTTTTTGATTCTTCTGATCTCGGCGTGTGGATTGCCTTCCAGCGGGAGCACGACACCCACACCTGAGATTACTCCCACGCCAATTATTGCAACCACGCCGACGGCGTTGCGCGCGTTAACCGTCTGCCTGGGAGCAGAGCCGAATACGTTGTATCCGTTTGCGGGTCCGAATGACGCGGCCCTGAGTGTGCTGGCAGCCATTGACGATGGACCGATCGACACGATCAGCTACGAGTCCGTTCCTGTTATCCTGAAGAAATTGCCCAGCCTGGCTGATGGCGACGCCGAGATCAAGCCTGTTGCCGTTTCGCCGGGGAGTCTGATCGTGGACGCGGGAGGCAATCTCGTTCCGCTCGCGGTCGGGATGCGGGTTCGTCCGGCCAGTTGCCGCTCGGATGGCTGCACCATCACTTATGACGGCGTCAGCACTTTGCAGATGGATCAAATGATCGTTAATTTCCAAATGCGCACAGATGTTACCTGGTCTGATGGCACGCCATTGACTGCTGAAGATTCGGTCTACGCTTATCAACTCGCCGCCGACAAGAATACGCCCGGTCCTAAATTCCTTATAGATCGCACGCAATCATACGAAGCTACTGGCGCAACCAGCACGCAATGGTGGGGCCTGCCCGGTTTTATTGACCCGACCTTTGACACTAATTTTTGGAGTCCCGCGCCCAAACACGTTTGGAATAAATTCACGGCTGCCGAACTCCCGCAAATCGATGTTGCTTCACGCTCACCCATAGGCTGGGGGCCTTACATGATACAGGAATGGATCGCGGGCGATCACATTACGCTGGATAGGAATCCATATTATTTCCGCGCATCCGAAGGGTATCCAAAGCTTGATCAAATAACTTTCCGTTTTATTTCCGACCCCAACACCGCCATCAGCGAATTGACGGCCGGTCGTTGTGATATTCTCGACCCAAGTATAAATCTCGATACACAGGTGGCGCTTCTTCAACAAATGCAGCAATCGGGAGAAGCCCAGGCGTTCTTCTCCCCAGGCATGTCCATTGAATGGCTTGGGTTGGGCATCAATCCTGCCAGTTACGATAATGGCTATAACACGCAAAAAGGCGACCGCCAGGATATTCTCGCCGACCCGCGTACGCGTCAGGCAATTGCCTTATGTCTTGATCGCCAGAAAGTTGTAGACACCGTTCTATTCGGTCAATCTTCAGTGCCGGGCAGTTTCCTTCCGCCCGGTCATCCGCTTTATGATGCCAGCCTTCCAGTCTATCACTTTGATCCAACTGCCGGGGCCCAACTGCTCGATCAGGTCGGATGGAAGGACCTCGATGGCAATCCGGCCACACCGCGGCTGGCAGTTTCCGTAAAGAATGTTGCGGCGGGCACACCGCTTATGTTAAATTATTTCACGACACCCACTGCGCAACGCCGCGAAGCCGTGGACATTTTTACTCAATCTCTTGCGCAATGCGGCATTGGCGTCAAGGTGCAATATTACACACCCAATGACCTGTATACTTCCGGCCCGGTGGGTCCGCTCTTTGGTCGCAGTTTCGATCTCGTTCAATACGCCATGTCCACCACCGATACCGAGCCGCCCTGTAATTGGTTTACGAGCAATGAGATTCCCAACGCAAATAATCACTGGGTTGGTCTCAATGTGAGCGGTTATAAAAACCCTGACTATGATTCCGCATGTAGTGCGGCGCGTGCTTCTTTGCCGGGCGAAACAAGTTATAACGCCTCATACAAACAGGCTCAGACCATCTTTGCCAATGAGCTGCCGTCCATCCCGCTTTACTATCGCGTTAAAGTTGCTGCGGCGCGCGCTGACGTTTGTCACTTCGATCTCGACTCCAGCGCCAATCCGCTCTGGAATATCGAAGCCTTTGATATGGGCGCAGCCTGCAAGTAGATATGTGTGCGCGACTGTTTACCCTTGCGGGAGTTTTTACAATTCTGCTCGCTTCATGTGCTGGACCCTCACCGGCTCCCGTTTTCATGGGTTTAAACTCCTTTATCGTTGACGGTTCCTCACGCGAGACCCTTGCAATTCTCATGCGTCACAGTAAAAAAACTTTGCTATAATCAGCCCCAATCCAGAATTAGGAGTTCGCCGTGGCGAAGACTGATCAGAAACCTTTGCTGGAAGTAAAAAACATCAAGACGCATTTCTTTACCGAGGATGGCGTAGTTCATGCCGTGGACGATGTGAGTTTCGTTATCTATCCCGGTGAGATTCTGGGATTGGTAGGCGAATCGGGATGCGGCAAAAGCGTTACGTCGCTTTCGGTCATGCGTCTCGTTTCATTGCCGGGTAAAGTGCTCGAAGGTGAAATTTTATTGGATGGCGTCGATCTGTTGAAACTGTCTGAAGAAGAAATGATGAAGGTGCGCGGCAACCGAATTTCGATGATCTTTCAGCAGCCGCAAACCGCGCTTAACCCGGTGTTCAGAGTGGGCGAGCAAATTGCCGAGGTGTTGAGCATTCATCAGGATTTCGGAAAAGAGGCCGGACAAAAACGCGCCGTGGAACTGCTGAAAATGGTCGGCATCCCCGAGCCAGAGCGCCGCGCACAGGCCTTCCCGCATGAACTTTCGGGCGGCATGGCTCAACGCGTGATGATCGCCATGGGGCTGGCGTGTGTGCCAGAGCTTTTGATCGCAGATGAACCAACCACCGCACTGGATGTAACCATTCAAGCGCAGATATTGGATTTGATGCTGGATATGCGCGAGAAGATGGGCACATCGGTGCTGCTCATCACGCATGACCTAGGTGTGATTGCGGAGATGGCCGAGCGCGTGGCCGTCATGTACGCGGGCGAAATTGTGGAACAGGCCGAAGTGACCGAGCTTTTCGATTACCCGCTTCATCCTTATACACAGGGATTGATCGGTTCGATCCCGGTGCTGGGCAAGATCAAGGAACGTTTGGATGTTATCCCCGGCTCTGTGCCGAATTTGGTCGACCCTCCGCCTGGATGCCGTTTTGCGCCGCGTTGTATGGCGCGGGTTAAGCATGGCCTGAATATTTGCACCCAAGCCGACCCTGATTTGACCGAAGTCAGGCCCGGACATTTTGTCCGTTGCTGGTTGTATCAAAATGCGGAAGGCCATCGTGCTCCGCTAAAAGCACGCTAACCATGTTACGGGAGCATTTGATGAGCGATAATACCGCCAGCCAACCAAAATCAGATCTTGTGAAAGTACAGGGGTTGAAAAAATATTTTCCTGTGCGCGCAGGCGTCATGCAACGCGTGGTGGCGCAGGTTCAAGCCGTGGACGATGTCAGTTTTGTCGTCCAAAAAGGTGAGACGCTCGGCATGGTGGGCGAATCTGGGTGCGGAAAAACAACTGTCGGACGCACAATGTTGCGCCTGATCGAACCGACAGCCGGTTCGGTTATGTATGATGGCAAGGACATTTTCCAACTGAAGAGCGGCGAGTTGAAAGCCATGCGCCGTGATTTGCAGATCATCTTCCAGGATCCGTTTGCTTCGCTTGATCCGCGCGTGCCGATTGGCGAATCCGTTATGGAAGGATTGCACATCCATAACATTGGCGCTCCCAAGGAACGCGCGGATGTCATGATGGATACCCTCAAGCGCGTGGGATTGGAGCATTATCATGCCCGTCGCTATCCGCATGAGTTTTCCGGCGGACAGCGCCAGCGAATTGGCATTGCGCGCGCGCTGGCTTTGCGTCCCAAGTTTATCGTCTGCGATGAGCCGGTCTCGGCATTGGATGTTTCCATTCAATCGCAGGTGCTCAATATTCTCAAGGACTTGCAGTCCGAATTTGGCTTGACGTATCTGTTCATTGCTCATAACTTAAGCGTGGTGGAACATATCTCCGACCGCGTGGCAGTGATGTACCTCGGCAAAATGGTTGAGTTGGCCGACCGCGATGAAATCTATCGCGATCCCAAACATCCGTATACACAGGCGCTCATGTCGGCCATCCCCGTTCCGGATCCGAAATTGAAGCGCAGCCGCACGATCCTGAAGGGCGATGTGCCCAGCCCGCTCCATCCGCCAAGTGGTTGTCGCTTCCATCCGCGTTGCCCAATCGCTGTTGAAATGTGCTCGCAAAAAGAGCCGGAATTCCGCGAGATCAAACCGAATCATTGGGTCGCCTGCTGGCTGGCAGAGTAACCAAAAAGGAAACTATGGGGCACGGCATTCTGCTTGTTGACGATCAGCGCGATATTCTTCGCCTGTTGCATTCCACACTCGATACGTTGAAGAAGAGCGAACTCGAGATTTTCGAGTCCCCGTCTGGCGAAGAAGCCATGCTGGAAGTCAGCCGTCGCAAGATCGACCTGCTGGTTTCCGATTACCTTTTACCAGGCATGACCGGCATCGAATTGATGCATAAGGTGCGCGCCAAAAACCCGGACGTCAAAGTAATCTTGATCTCAGGCATGACGGACCGCAAAGCGCGCGATGAGATGCTCAATGCGGGTGCGGTAGCCCTCTTCGATAAACCCATTCCCCTGGCCGATTTTTTGGATGCTGTTGAGCGTAACCTCGGACTCGTCCGCACCATCTTTCCTCCTGAATCAGATGTCAAAAGCGAAGCGCGTCGCTCCCGAATCTCGGACCTGCTCGCCAATTTCAGGCAGGATATCAAAGCCCAGGCCGTTTTCCTGCTCAATGATCGCGGGATGGTTATGGCGCGCGCCGGGGATTTGCGCGACAGCAGCATGGAAGTTTCCCTGCTTTCGGCGCTCTCGGCAATTTTTGCCGCAGGGCTGAAGATTTCCAAATTTAATCGCCAGGAAACACTCGACCAACAGTTTGTTTTCACCGGTGGCGACCACGATTTACTCCTTATCCCGATTGATACAACCTATTCCTTGTTACTGGCAGGCAATGGAATCACGAGCCGCGAGGCTTTGCTTGACACTTTGGATGCAATGAAGGCGCTGCGGCAAGGAGTGGACAAATCGCTCCGTTCGATGGGTGTGACTGCCGAACTCAAGGAACCCCAACCAGCCCCGACTACTCCGAAAAAAGGCAAGACCGGTGAACTTCCTGTTAGCCCGCCTGCTCCTGAAATGGAGGCTTTACTAAAAAGCGCCAAGAAAAAAGTCAAGCAGGATGAGATGGATGATTTTTGGAACAAAGCTGCCGAGCAGAGCGCAAAAAAATCCACCAATCCCGAGGTAATTTCATACGAAGAAGCGCGTAAGATGGGACTGACACCAGACGAGCAGAAAAAATAAACTGTGATAAAATTTGCGTCGCTCTGGGGCGTGGTGCAACGGCAGCACACCAGACTTTGAATCTGTGAATCTTGGTTCGAATCCAGGCGCCCCAGCCTTTCCCGCTTCGCGGGCTATCAATTTAAGACGGGCTTCGCATACGGCGCGAGTTCGTCTTTTTTGTTCTCCATCGCTGAATGGCTTAGGAGTCGTTTATGAAGATAACTGCTGTATTGCTGGCCGCCGGTCAGGGCACGCGCATGAAATCGGATCTGCCAAAAGTTTTGCATCCACTATGCGGCAAGCCGATGATCTGGCACGTGATGGAAGCCTTGAAACAGGCCTCGACTGAAAAACCAGTTGTGGTGGTGGGACACGGCGCGGAACAAGTCAAAGCTTTTTTAGCGGAGTCCGCTGACTGTGTCCTGCAAGAGCCGCAGCTTGGTACCGCACACGCGGCGCTGCAAGCCGAATCAATTGTCAAAGGCAAGGCGGACTATGTCATTGTCACATACGCGGACATGCCGCTTCTGCGCGGCGAGACATTTCAGCGACTGGTCGAGACTCAGCGCCTCAACCCCGGACCCCTGACTCTGTTGACCGCCATCTCGGAAAAGCCGCGCGGCTTTGGGCGGATCGTGCGAAACGTCAACGGAACGGTGGACGCCATTGTCGAAGAATATGTTGCCACGCCGGAACAAAAATTGATCAAGGAATTAAATGTCGGCGCTTATTGTTTCAAAGCCGACTGGCTGTGGGACGCGCTGCATCGCATCGAAAAGAATCCGCAGAAAGGCGAATATTATTTAACGGATGTGGTTGAACTTGCCGTGAAAAATAATTTGCCGGTGCAGGCTATGGCGCATGATGACTTGATCGAGACGATCGGGATCAATACGCGTGTTCATCTTGCTGAAGCCGAAGCTGCCATGCGTAAACGCATCAATGAAAACTTAATGCTGTCCGGTGTCAGCATGACCGACCCGCTCTCGACTTATATCGAAGCAGGTGTGACGATTGGAAAGGACACCCTGATTTTGCCAAACACTTACATTCAAGGCAAATCAGTAATTGGCGAACATTGCGTCATTGGCCCGAACTCGCACATTCGTGATATGCAAATTGGAAATGGCTGCAAAGTTTTTATGTCGGTCATGGAAGGCGCGATTCTGGAAAACGATGTAGATATGGGGCCGTTTGCACGCTTGCGAAAAGGCGCGCATCTCGGCAATCATGTCCACATGGGGAATTTTGGCGAAGTGAAAGATTCTTATCTAGCTGACGGCGTCAAGATGGGACATTTCTCGTACATTGGCAACGCGCAGATCGGCGCGAATACGAACATCGGCGCGGGCACGATCACTTGCAATTATGATGGCGAGAAGAAAAATCCAACTGAGATTGGCGAGGATGTCTTCATCGGCTCGGACACGATGCTGGTCGCGCCTTTGAAGATTGGCGCAGGCGCGCGCACGGGCGCGGGCGCGGTGGTGACAAAAGATGTTGCCGAAGATACGCTTGTGGTCGGGATGCCTGCGCGGCCGATCAAGAAGTTGGAAAGAAAATCCAAAAATAATAAATAAGGATTTCCATGATGCTTACCAACGAAGATAAACAGTTCATGATCGATCTCGGCAATGAAGCGCGGCGACGCGCGTATGCGCCCTATTCCAATTATCATGTTGGGTCGGCGCTGCGCACGAAAACCGGGCGCGTCTACACCGGCGTCAACGTGGAGAACGCCGCCTATCCAACCACGATGTGCGCCGAACGTATCGCGATCTATAAAGCAGTTTCAGATGGCGAACTTGAATTTGAAGTGATTTCGGTTGTCACGGATAACGGCGGTTCGCCGTGCGGCTCATGCCGTCAGGTGCTGGCCGAGTTCGGACTCGATACCATCGTTTTGATCGCAAACGGAAAAGGCGAACTGGTCAAGGAATTAACCGTCGGCGAGTTGCTGCCTGAAGCTTTCCAACCGCAACATTTGGAAAAGAAATAATTTTTCATGCCGCGTCCTGAGCGATCCTTTCGGGTTGACGCTGTTGTTTTACGTCACAGCGATTACGGCGAAGCCGACCGTCTGTTGACTCTGTACACGCGTCAGCTTGGCAAGACGCGCGCCATTGCCAAAGGCGCGCGCAAGATCGCCTCACGTAAAGCGGGTCACATCGAGCCGTTCACACACGTGCGGCTTCAGCTTGCGCGCGGCCGCGACATGTTGATCGTCACGCAGGCTGACACCGTGGACGGATACCTGCCCCTGCGCGAAGATTTGATCCTGACCGGACAGGCTTCTTATGTGATGGAATTGCTGGATCGTTTGACTTATGAGGATGAAACCGAGAACCCCACTCTCTTTCGCCTGTTGACAGAGACCCTCGCGCGCCTCGCATCCAAAGCGGACGCGTGGCTGGTCATCCGTTATTATGAAATGCGCCTGCTTGATGGTTTGGGATTCCGTCCGCAATTGTTTGAATGCGCCAACTGCGGGCGTGAGATCGTGGCCGAAGATCAATATTTTTCGTTCAGCGCGGGCGGAGTCATCTGTCCGAGTTGCGGATTGGGCCTGCCTGGTTTGGCGAACATCAGCGTGGATGCACTGAAATATCTGCGGCACTTCCAACGTTCCAGCTACGCAGACGCCTCTCGCGCGCGTCCCAGCCTCGAGGTCCAAAAAGAAGCGGAAACTCTCATGCAGGGCTACTTCACATATCTGCTTGAACGCGAATTGAACACCCCTGGATTTTTAAAAAGAGTCAGGGCATCCGACAACGAATTGCGATAAAAAAAGCGAAGGTCAATTCCTTCGCTTTTTGTTCAGTTCAACACGCCGAGTGGAGATGGGGTCATGCAGCGACTCGCTATCTGAAGCATAGCCGAACTTTCGCATGAGCATGTGTTCCATCCAGCCAATGAGCGGACTGAGGCTAAAATGGCCGCGGGCAGGGATGGGAATTGTTGTGGAGTTTTCGAGCGCATAGCGCAAGTCGGCGGCGGTTTTGCCCTCAAAGCCTGTTTCTCCCACGCCGACAGTCCAGTCAACATGCGAGTCGCTCGAGGCAGTCTTGGCCAGCAATATTGCGCGCGCAAAATGCTGGGCGCGCGTATTGAAGATCGAGTACCCCATGTTATAAACCTCGAGGCCTTTGAGAACGTGCGTTGCCTGTAAATCTGCGATTGCGTCAATGATGGCTTTTACACTGAGACTGTTGGGCAAAAAGTTGAAGGGGTGGGGCGCAACCGCGATGCCGCCCAGGTCGCCGATGCGAATAAGAGTCTCGATCAGGGATAGTCCGGCGGGAACAGGCTTCTCGATGAACAATCCCAGCACGTGCCCTTCATTGCTGCTGACCTCCAGACCTGGGATCACTTCCAATCCATATTGCGAGGCCAGTTCACGCGCTTCCAGTGAACCACGTATCTCATCGTGGTCGGTGATGGCGATCACATCCAGGCCAACGTCAGACGCCTGCTTCAGCACTGCGCGCACAGTCGCCGTGCCGTCGAAACTATAAATGGTGTGAGTGTGAATGTCTGCTTTGCCCATGGGGTTCCCCGGAGGTTTTTGTAAGTATACCGCAACTCACGGTTATCGTTTCATTCGCCTGCCCCAATTCAAAACAAGCAGCCATGCGACGGGACCTATTAGCCAGCCCATGCGCCGCCAGAAAAAACTTTGGAACCGTCGCCAGCGCAGATGATAAAGGATCTGTGTGATGACCCAGCGTACCATCAACGTTCGACCCAAAGCGCTGCGTGCCACCCGACGCTTGTATCCGTTAAATGAAAATTCGTTCCGCCGAAACGACTCGCCGATTTCCTGCGCGGCCACGAAGCCATAGCCCAACGCCATGCTGATGCCCTCGCCGAAGATCGCATCCGCGCCGACCGCATCGCCGACCAGCAGCACACGCGGCACGGACATTTGATTATCGGGGCTGAACCATCGAATGGGATGTCCCTTCAATTCGACATCCTCCAAATTGAATCCATGCCGCGCCATTTCTTCAGCAAGCGCTGCCTTCAGCGCGGGACGTTCCATCTCTGACAATAGATTCGTATCATAGATGCCCCAGCAACGCATCGGTTCGCCGTTCACTTGTGTTGGAAAGTCCCACGTATAGCCTGCAATGCCGTTCGGCACGGGAAAGAAATCGAAGTAGGCTTCATTCAATCCATGTATGTCATTGCGAGGAAGGCATTCTTCCCGACGAAGCAATCCCCGATTAAATGGCGCGAACTTTATAGTTAGTTTTTCCGGTCTGGAAGGAGATTGCGTTGCTTCGCTCGCAATGGCAGAAGGCGGCGCAATAACTTCCAGCGCGCGCGCGGTGTGGACCGGCGCATCCGGCATCACACAGCGGCGCGTGACTCCGTTCGAGCCATCCGCGCCGATGACAACTTGAGCGGTGAATGTGCCTGAATCCGTTTCAATAATTACATCATTGTCACGTGGTTGAATATTCTTTACAGTCACACCTTCTCTGATCTCTATTCCTTTATCAATTGCCTTTTGCGCCAGCCAGGCATCGAATTCATCCCGGCGGATGATCCGCAATGTATGTGTGTTTGGCAGGGAGATGGTCAGGCCTTTGCCCGCGAAATCAAAATGCGCCGTGGACGCGTCCATGTGTGGGACTTCGGTCACATCCAGGCCGAGACGCTGAAGAATGATCTCGGCGTCGGCCACAAGTCCGCCCGCGCAAAGTTTCGGGCGTGGATGATGCGCCTTTTCGAGAATCAGTATCCGGTCCGTGAGATGCGGGAAATCCCTTGCAATGTGAAGCGCCGTCGAGAGTCCGGATGGCCCGGCTCCCACAATGATGACATTATAACGATCAGGTTTGGACATGGATTGGATTTTACGTGGGATTGATAATTGCGGCAAGCGATACCGCGGATGTTCCAGCGCGAGGCTATAGCATGATTATGGATGACAAAGAAACGGCCAGGCATGTGCCTCGCATTTTTTGCAGATTCAACTTGGCAAAAAAAGGAGTGACTCATGGTTGGCCGACTGAATTAGCCACTCTCAATATCATTTTATATCGTCAACTGCCGCCATTCTTAAAGCCCTTTTCGCAGCGCTGGCTGAACAAGATATGTAAAATAAAATGTTTCAGTGAATGAGCACTTTGAGCAAGCGATGGTTGCCTGAATCGGTTACGATCAAATTGCCGTCTTTATCAAAAATAATTCCCTGCGGACTGTTCAAGCTGCTAACAAGGATCACATCCTGTTTGGTCTGCGCCATAAGAACGTGAACTGCGTTATCGCCGAGTGTGGTGACAAAAATATTTCCGCTTGCGTCTTCGATGACATCATCGGGAATGGAATAATCCGCCACTTTCTCGAAAGTGCCATCCCTGTGAAGCCGAAAGACTGCGTTGCCGTTTTCATCTGCGATCAGCAAATCGCCTGTTGACTCCATCCATGCGCCGGTCGGACGCGCAAAGCCGGATGCGATCTGCCGCACCGTTAAGCCGTCAGACGAGACCGTCAGGATTTTGCCGTTTGGACTATCGGGCACGATCAGTTCCGAGCCGCTCCAGAGAATTCCATCCACGCCCAAATTGCTGGTGCTATTTTTTAGCGACAAAAATGGCGTTAGAGTGCCGGAAGAAAAATCATAGCGGCTCAGGCGATTTTTCCCCTGCTCGGCCACGATAAGCGAACCATCGGGCAGAAAAGCCATTCCTTCCGGTTCGCTCAGACCCGAAAGGATCAGGCGTAGCTGACCATCGCTCCCATATTGCTTTATTGTTCCATCGCTGACATCGGATATAAAAATGGAGCCGTCCGGAGCAAGAACAAGATCGTCCGGCTCAGGTAAATTATTGGCAAGCACCACAACCGCTGGATGAAGATTCAATGTAATTGCGGCGGTCTGGGTCATAACCGCTGTAGGGCCTGGTGTCGGCACAGATGTGACTGCACTGCCGACCGACAACGTGCTTTGTGTTGGGATGGAAGATGTGATTGGTGGTGTCGTGATTACCGTGTTTGATGTTGAACAGGCTACGAACAGAAACGCGATACAAAGCACAAATCCGATCCGCGCAGATATTTTTTGCATTCAAACTCCTTTGCGAGCTTACATCTTCTTTATCCATCTCCCCGCAATAATTATTATTTTACCTTTAAGGGACAGATCGGCGCGGTAAGAGAAATGAGCTACATCTCATCGTCGTTATTATTGAAGATAATTACTGGTAATGTTTTATAGGAGAGATTGAAATGGCAATGCCGCTCAACGTTAATTTACCGGATAAATGGGAAGCCGATTACGAACGCAAGACCGACGGCTGGGATTTGGGCGGACCGACGCCTGTCTTTAAACGACTTGCCGCAAGCGGCCGCTTCAAACCGGGACGCATGGTGGTTCCCGGTGCTGGACGCGGCCATGACGCCCGCGAATTTGCGCGGCACGGCTTTCAAGTCACAGCCATTGATTTCGCGCCATACGTTGTCCACGAGATGCGAAAACTGGCTGATCCTGATGCGCCGATAGAAATCCTGCAGCACGATCTCTTTAATCTGCCACATGAGCTGGATGACTCTTTTGATTATCTGCTCGAATACACATGCTTCTGTGCCATCGATCCGAAACGACGCACTGAATATGCCGACCTGGTCACGCGCCTGTTGAAACCCGGCGGGACTTTTATTGATCTGGCATTCCCGCTGGATGAGCGTCCTGGCGGCCCGCCTTATTCCATATCTGAAACCGAGATCTTTGACCTATTCAGCGAGCGAGGCTTCAACTTGCTGTCACGCGAAAAACCCGCTGACTCGATTTCACCGCGGCGTCGCGCAGAAGAATTGCTGATCTTCCAAAAGCCTAATTGACACGCTCCAAAATAATCATCCGCCAGCCAGAAGCGGATCGATCATGGA
>VFSW01003489.1_pt1 | contig 23579 bp, 23 predicted proteins | sample 5358111 | NCBI WGS metagenome assembly VFSW01 (sample SAMN11554181, study PRJNA540505) | mine drainage metagenome | isolation source: sediment from site ElyBrook_90M | place: USA: Ely Copper Mine, Vershire, VT | collected 2017
CCCCCACCCCCTATTTGTTTGGGGGGGGGGTTGGTATTTTTAACGCATTCCCCCCCACCCAAATGCGCACGGGGGCGGGGCGCCCGCGGCGCCCTTTTTTAATGCCGTGGATCGAGCTACATTTGTTGATGAGCAAAGGCCTGTTGCAATGAACGTCCAATTCCCAGCGCATATGGACCAGCCCGCATTTCTTGCGTGGGTGCAGGGGCGCGAGGAACGCTACGAACTTGATCGGGGGCGTGTGATCATGATGACCGGCGGCTCGCGGGCGCATTGGCAGATCACTGTCAACCTCGTAAAGGCGCTCGATGCCCGCCTCGATCCAGAGCGTTTCACGGTCCTTCCCGAGTTCGGCGTCGACTTGGGACCAAAGTCGATCCGATTTCCGGACATTGTCGTGGACGTAGCGGGACAGACTCCCGGTGATCTCAAGGCCACCGCGCCTGTGCTCATCGCCGAGGTGCTTTCCCCTTCATCGGAGCGGATTGACCTCGGTGACAAGGCCGCAGAGTACCTGCGGATTCCGAGTCTCCTGGCCTCCCTCGTCTTCGCTCAGGACGAGATGAAAGCGTGGGTGTGGACGCGCGGCGCGGCTGATTTTATGGCAAGCGCCGATGTGCTGGAAGGCCGCGAGGCTGTCATCAATATCGAACGGCTCGGGATCGATCTGCCGTTTGCGGAGGCTTATGCCCGCGTACGCCTGGAATGATTGCCGCAGAAACGCCTGCGCATAAAAAATTAACCACCTCCGTCCGATCATAGTTCCGCAATCGGACTGCGGGGTCGGACGTGGACGTGCGGGGATATCTGGTTCGCGTCAGTGACGGCGTCACTGACCGTCATACGGTTCTGCTGGCGACTGATATCGAGTTCGCGCGGCAAAAGGCGGCGTCGTGCTTCGCCGGCACGCGATGGCGCGTCAGCGCCGTTGCTGAAATTCCGAAATAAACTTCCGGTTTCGCGCGGCTCAAGCGCTTCAGACGTCAGACGTCGCCGGGCACGGTCGCGTGTTCGCGCGGCGCGCGATATTCGGCCGACGCCGGAGCGTTCTGCGTCAGCACCTGATCGATGACGAACAGCGGCCGGCGCTTGGTTTCCAGATAGAGCCGCCCGACATATTCGCCGAGCAGGCCGAACAGAATGAGCTGCGCGGAACCGAGTACCAGCACGACCGTCAGCAGGCTGGTCCAGCCGGTCACCACATGGCCGAGCGCCCAGCTGCCGAAGGTGTAGGCGAGCAACAGCAGACTAAATAGCCCGAGCAACAGTCCGAGATAGGACGCAAGCCGCAGCGGCATGATCGAGAACGACGTCAGCGCGTCGAACGCAAGCCCGATCATCTTGGCGAGCGAGTAGTTGCTGGTGCCCGAATGCCGCGGCGCCCGATCGTAGGCAAGCGGCACCTGCCGCAGCCCGATCCAGCTCACCATGCCGCGAACGAAGCGATGCTGCTCCGGCATGCTGTTGAGAATGTCGAGCACGCGGCGGCTCATCAGCCGGAAGTCGCCGGCATCGACCGGCAGATCAGCGTAGCCGACACGCTGCATCAACCGATAGAACAACGCCGCCGTGCCGCGCTTGAGCACCGACTCGCCTTGCCGCTCGCGCCGCAGCCCGTAAACCACGTCCGCCTCGGCGCGATCCATCAGCCGCCACATCTCGCCGAGCAGTTCCGGCGGATCCTGCAAGTCGGCGTCGATGGTGAGAATGCGGTCGCCGCGGCAGGTATAGAGGCCCGCGGTCATCGCCAGCTGATGACCGTGCCGGCGCGACAGATTGACAGCCACCAGATGCGGATCGCGCCGGACCAGATCGGTCATGATCGGCCAGGTCCGATCGCTCGAGCCGTCGTTCAACACAATCAACTCATAGTCGGCACCGGCGATATCCTGCGCCGCCGCCGTCATGCGGCGGTGAAATTCCTCGAGCCCGGTCTCTTCGTTGTAGCAGGGCGCAACAATGGAGAGCCGCGGACTGGCGCGCCTCTCAGCCGGCACCGGCATCGACGATTCTCCACACCGCATTCGCCAACGGTTTGCCGTTGCATTGTCAGGTTGCGCTGTCAATCAGATTAGACCCGCTACGGCGGGTCAAGCGGCGGGCCGATCGGACCGGACAGCCGGTAGACCTGATATTGCTGGATCGGCACGCCGCGGCGGGTCCGCGCCAGGGTGGTCACCAGCTCGACCGTTTCAAAGCGGCGTCGAACCAGCGGCAGCTCGTCGCAATTGACGATGCACACGTACATCATCGTGCCGGTGAACAGCGCCGGGTCCGGTTCGGGAGAGTTGACCCACCACAAGCGCTCGTTGATCTGGGCGACCGGCGGATGCGACGGCAGATAGAACGAAAGCCAGGAGGTCAACCCATAATTTCTGGTCAGTACGACCGGCGCGCCGAGTTTTTGGCGCACGTCGTCCAGTTGGACACCCAATTCCTTCCATCCGGCGCCAAGGGCGCGCGCGGTGGGGTCGGCCGGACCAAGCGGAACGATGGCGAACACCGCCTGCAGATAAAGGCACGCAGCGATAACAAGACCAACCGGCACCGCAAGCCGCCGCGACCAGCGCGCGATGCCCGCCCAAGCGCCGTCCCATTTGATCAGTTCCGCCGCAACAGCAGCCGCGATCACGAATGCGGCATAGACCGGCTCCGGCAAGTTGCCTTCGACACGCCCATGGAACGTATGCCAGACGAAATACAGCACGATCGGCCAGACCATCGCGTTGAGCAGAACCCGCGCGCCGAGCGGCCCGCCCTCGCCACGCAGCATGGCGACGAGACCCATCACGCCGAGGATGAAGACCGGCGGTGTCGCAAGTCCCATTTGGGTGACGAAGAATTCGCCGAAATAACGCAATGACCATTCGTCAACGACCAGGCGGTGGAACTGATACAGAACCGAAGCCCAGCCGTGTTGCGCATTCCAGATCAGGGTCGGCGAAAACACCGCCAGCGCAATTGCGCCTGCAATGTATGGCCACGGCGTCAGCAGCCATTTGCGCTGCCGCGGCACCAGCGCCAGCCAGGCGAGAATGCTGACGGCAAAAAAGATCGTGGTGTATTTCGACAGCATGCCGATCCCGAACGCCACGCCGATCGCAAGCCACCACGCGGCGCGGCCGGTTTCGAAAAGCTTGACCAGCGTCAACAGCAGGAAGGCGGCTGCCGCGACCACCGCGTTATCGGGCGTGGCAATGATCGATCCCGCCGCCATGACCAGCGTCAGATTGAAATAGAGCGCCGCGGTCGCTCCGACTTTCTCGTCATTGAAGAGGATTGCGGCTGACCGCCAGATCGCCCAGCTCGCCGGCAACGCAAGCAGCACGTTGAACACGCGGACGCCAAATTCGGTGTTGCCGAACAGCTCGGTACCCAGCCTGATCAGAACTGGGTTGACCGGCGGATGACTGTAGTAACCGCCGGCGATATGCTTCGACCAAAGCCAGTAGAGACTTTCGTCAAAGCTCAGCGGCGTCAGCGCCGCGCAGGCGAGACGCACGGCAACGAGAACGACGATCATTGCGACGACGGCGGCCTGGTAACGCCGCTCCGGCAAAGTGGTGGCGCCTAACGCAACCAATTCGAGGTCCTTCGTGCCGATGACGGGGTGTTCGGTTGCGCCCCAACCGACGGGCAGGCTTCATAGCAGGGCGAGCCGGCACGCGCCATCAAGGCGGATCGTCAGGCGCGATCCCGCTGCTCCGGTTCCGGCGCTTGAATCGTCCTTCTTCTTGGGAATCACCCCGTCAATTGCTTTGCAAAAATTTAACCACATCGGGCCTTGAGGGCGCCAGGAAAGCCATTCGGCTGAAGCCGGACATGCAGCGTCACTTCGTTGATTTAGCTACAGAATACTGGCGCTCGCCCCGGCTCTGCCCAGATTTAGCCGACTTGTTTCCAGCCGCTGTTGTAGTTCGGCTACAGTGTTTCGCGGATCAATCCGCTAGATTGTCGCGCGAGTTAGAAATCGACACAGTTGGAAATCGACACAGTTGAAAGGGACTTCCATGAAGCGGTTAGTGCTGGCAGTAATGGTGAGCGTTGGCGCCGGGTCCGCCGCGCTGGCAGCCGATCTCCCACCGCCGATGGCGCCGCCGCCGCGGGCTCCTGCAACCTACGTTCCGGCTCCGATTCCTCTCTACAATTGGAGCGGCTTCTATATCGGCGGCAATGTTGGCTACGGTTTCAGTAGCTCCAGTACGCTTTCGGATTCGCTCGTTCCGCCAAGCACCTTTACCAGCACGAGCAGCAGCTCGTTCCTCGGCGGTGGCCAGGTTGGCGTCAATTGGGAGTTCGGGCCTGGTGTCGTGATCGGGGCCGAGGCCGACTTCGATTGGCTGCCCAATTCCCAAAACACCATCACGGCTACGAGACCGGGTGGTTCTAGCGTGACTGCGACCCTCAATAGCCGTTGGCTGACACTGGCCGACGCGAAGCTTGGTTATGCTTGGGACCGTTTCATGGTCTACGGCAAGGGCGGTGGCGCTTTCGCCGGGGCGAGCAATTCTAGCGGCACCATCGGTGGAGCCTCGGGCGTTGGCATTTCCGGCCCGTCGAGCAATACAGGCTGGAACGCGGGCGTCGGTCTTGAATACGCGTTCTGGGGCGGCTGGTCGGCAAAAGCCGAATACGATTACGTCCGGCTGACCAGCGCGAGCTATACGTTGTCACCCTCTGCCACCGGAGGGTTCGCGAACGACGTGGTCAATGCCAACAACCGCGTGATCAACCTCGTGCTGGTCGGCATCAACTACAAGTTCGGCCCGTGGTGGTAACCGCTGGTAACCGCTAAGGGGTGATCGGGGACGTGCGGGGGGCGGAGCAAAACGCCCCCCTCACTGTTTGAATGCCAAAGTACGGACGCTATAGCGCTTTCCAACCGACGCGCCGCCCAAACTCCAAAGCCGCTACTCTCAAGCCGCTGAGCGACCGGGGCCGAAGTGGCGTCGCCGGCCTCGATTGGTAACCGTCGGGCGCAAATCTCCCTTTATGCCTGTCTAGCGAAACTGTCCGTTAGACGGCGGAGTCCAGGCACGTGTCGCAGGCCCGTCGGCCGGTGCAGACGCTGGCGCGCTGATCTGCGCAAGTTGATCACCGTGGCGCGAACCTCCGCCGGCGGCGTCTCCCCAAACCCAACCGATCATAACGATGGTAATCACCATCGCCGAAACTGCGAGACCCCATACGATGGTCGGCTCCGCGGAATGCCAGGGCGGCTCGTCAGCCGGTGGCTCCTTCCCTCCGGCATAGTCGCTACCGAGTCGTGCGCGAGCCGCAGGTACCCGCGGTATCCGCCGATTGGGACGCTGCTGCCGCATGTAAAACCGTCCGCTCGAATAGCTCGATCCAACGCCCAAACGCGATTTAAGTTCGGTCGGCCGACGATGGCTCGTGGCTTGTTCACTGACGGCATGCGTTGCGCTGACGGCATGCGTGGCCCAGACCTTGGCGACTTCAAGCAAGGCTTCGCGGATCGGCTCGTCCGTGCTCGCCTCGGCCCATCGCATACATTCGCGGGCATAGAAACGATACTGGCCGACGCTCGGCACGGTCACCTACCCATAACGCGCGCGCTGATTCTGCGGAGCCAGAAATGCCATTGCGGACGCCAGCTACAGGTCTCTGTGGTTTCCAAGCGACGGAGATGCCGCTTCCATGAGCGCGTAGGTACGCAATTCCGATGAGTCCAGCCGGCCCCGCCTCGCGAACTTCAAGATGCGAACGGCGAGCTCGGATCGAATGTGCTCCGTGCGCCGGTGCGGCGGCAGAGAACGACAGGCCTCATCAAAGACGGCCCGCAGAATCGCCAGGGTTTCAGGATTAAATTGCCCGTTTGCAGTGGACATTGTGCGCTCCCGGATAGCGCCCCCATTGACGTCCTCACGCTGCCTTGCCCCAGAAACTCTCGATCGGCCCGTGACCCGGCGCAATCCGCTGGCGGGTCTGTAAGGTCGTCGAACAAACGTCCCACGTTCACGCAAAGGCGGACTCGCTGATTGATGAGATGCCACTGACCCGACCCGCCGACACGCCACAACACGATTTTCAAAACCTGCTGCCGTGAACGCGCGTCGTCAAATTACAACGACGTAATGTTTTCACGCCATCGCATCGGCAAACCGCCGCCGCACGACGGTCCACGATAGCCGATCGCTCGACAATCACGTCATTTTCCGCGTTACGAACGCAACCATGGACGGGCGCGGAAGTTTATTTGATTAAAAGGGGCGACGTAACGCCGCACAACGGTGACATCGTGCTGCGGACAATCAAAGTCGCAAATGTTGCCCTGATGATTTTGCTGATTTTGGCCGCGCCGGCGGATGCCGCAAACGCGACCCGGCTTCATCCGGGGCCGTGGCCGATCCGGCATTGGCGCAATCATCAACCTCGCCGAAGCGATATCGCGCCGGCGCAAAGCCGAAAGATCGACCGCCTTTATCTGAAGATCGAGCGGGAACATCCCAAACTCATCGCACCCGACTTTCGGCCGAACTAAAACCGAAGCAGTTTGTGTTTCGGCGCATCTTTGGGCCTCGCCGGTTCCCGGGGGCAACGGCTCTCCGCTTCGCTGCGACGCAATTGCTGCGGTGCAACCATTGCTGAAATTTAATTTGCCGGCTGAGAACCGGCGCGAGCAAAATTCGTTGGAGATCGGGGCGACGCGCCAACAAAAAGGCAGCGTGCCATGTCACTCAAAATAAGCATCTCTGTTCTCGCCGCGAGTCTTGCGGCCGCGTCTCTCGCCGCTTCTGTCGGAGCGGGCGCCGCCGCCGCAGGTGACAAACAAAAATCCCCTATTGCGCGCAATGGCGTCGATACCGCGCACCGGCTTTACAACTACGCCGGGCCTCAGCCCATCGCGCCCGTGCGCTATCCCAGGCCGGGCTATACCGACAACCACGATGCGTGGATGAACTGGTAGCGGCCGAGCGCGGGCGATTCCGAGCGTAGAAACTGCCAAACCTCGCCAGGACGGAGGAAACACCATGTCGAAGCAACCAAATGTACTGCGCAACGCAATCATCGCCCTGATTGCCGCTGGGTCGCTGTCGTTGCCCGTGTCAGCCGCACGCGCCGAGTCAGGCGTGACCAGCCCGCCGGGGCCGGTCTATGGAACCATGCGCCAGTCGGTTTACTGGTCGGGCGGCAATCCGTGGATGCCGCGGGAGCTAAAGCCGGTGCGCGGCCGCTATTTTCACGGCGACAACGGCGGCTAAGCTGCCGTCGCGGCCGCGCGGCCTTTGCCGGTACGAGACACTCGTCTGTGATCCAGATCACGCCGGCCAAACGCGCGGCAAAGAGTCTTTAGAAAGAAACCGACCGCATCGGCCGCACCGCGCCGACGCGGAAGAGGAGATATTTCGATCAAGAGGAAACTGACGGCCGCCGCCGCGAGCTTGCTGAAGCAAATGCTTGCGGCAGCCCGCCGGACGCGGAGGTCATTGCAGACTTGAGACAGCGCTATGACGCCGATCAGGTGTCGGCGTTAAAGCCAGCCGGCGACGATCGATTGTTGGTCCATCGCGCTACCCGGCGCAAAAAATCCGATAAGTTGTGCCGCCAGTCACATCGCACGCGGCGGCTCTCGTCTAGTGTGCCATTGTTGCCGGGGCAAATGGAGCAAGAGCCATGAGCGTTATGACCATCGACCTAACCGCGGTCTCTTCGCGTCGCCCGCCGAGATGGCGGCAATTGCTCGCCGAGTTGCGCCAACGCGCCCGTAGCCGCTACGAGCAAAGGATGCTTGCTGACCGCGAGATTTGGGATTCGGGACTGCCGCGTACCGACGCCGGCGGCGAAGCCGACAAGCCCTTTCGGCACGATTGATCGTCAAAGCCGGTCCGCTTACCGCGGGCGCATGCCGACGCTGAGGGCGCGAAGAAATTCGAGACCTGCAGCGCGTAACTCGGAGGGCAATTCCTTAATCGCTGCGGCGAGCGCAAACGATTCCATGATCTCCTGAAGGGCTGCGTCCGCTACGCGCCGGCCCGCCGGCGTCAGCTTCACGCGGAAGCTCTTGCGCGTGTCGGGGTCCGGGCAGCGCTTGACCAGGCCGCGGGCGATCAGGCGATCGACTTGTTTGGTCACGGCGCTGGACGTGATCAACAGAAAGCGGAACAGCTCGGTCGGCCGCAAACCGCCGCGCTCACCGGAGCGCCGCAACGCGAACAAGATCCGCAAATCGCCGACGCGCAGCGAAAAGCGCGCTTGCGCCAGGTCGCGGAACTCGTTCTCCATCTGCTGTGACAAACTGTAGATCAGCACGATGGCCCGGATAATCGACGTGTCGAGATGCGGTTTCTGCACCAGCCATTCGTCGGGGATGGCCGACTCGGCCCGGCGGGACGCAACCGGCGCCGCAGCGTTCGCCCTGGTGGGCGCCGCGATGCGGCCGCGACCTAAAGCGCGGCCGCTCATGGCCGGAACCCAGGTGCGGCGGGCTCGATGCCGATGATCGCGGACAGCATCGCGTCCTGCTCCGCCAATTGCGCACTCGGCGCATCGGCGGTGATCCGGCCGCGATCCATGACCAGGCAGCGATCGGTGAGTTCGAGCGCAAGATCGACGCGCTGTTCGACGATCAGCACGGCGAGTTCGCCGCTGCGCGTAATCTGCCGGATCGTCTCGGTGAGCTGCTCGACAACGACAGGAGCCAGTCCTTCAGTCGGTTCGTCCATCAGCAGCAGTTTGGGGTTGCCGCGCAGCGCCCGCGCGATCGACAGCATCTGCTGCTCGCCGCCGGAGAGGCGCCCGCTGAGGCTCGAAGCCCGTTCGGCGAGCAACGGAAACAGCGCAAACAGCCGCTCCTCGGTCCAGCGCCCCGGCCGGCGCGCCACTGAAAGATTCTCCCGCACGGTCAGGCTGCCGAACACTTCGCGTTCCTGCGGCACATAGCCGATACCGGCCCGCGAACGGGCAAAGGTGCGGGCTGCCGACAGGTCCTCGCCGCCGAGACGGATGGTGCCGGAGTGGCGCTGGGCGCGGCCGGTGATCAGCTCAAGCGTCGTGGTCTTGCCGACGCCGTTGCGGCCGATCAGGGCGACGCTCTCGCCGCCGGCGATGGTAAGGTCGAGATTTTCGACTACTGTGGTCTCGCCCCAGCCGCCGTTCAGTCCGCGCACTTCAAGCATGGGCGCCGCCGTGGAAGCGGGCATGCCCGGAGCGGCCGAGATAGACCGAGCGCACGGCGTCAGCCGCCATGACCTCCGACGGCGATCCGGTCATCAGAACGGCCCCTCTGACCAGCACGGTCACGCGCGACGCGAACTGTTTCACCACCTGCATATCATGCTCGACCATGATCATCGCCATCTCGGCCGGCAAGCGGCCGATGACGTCGAGCACGCGCGCGACGTCTTCGGCGCGCAGCCCGGCCGCGGGCTCGTCGAGGATCAGGACTTTGGGGCGCAAGCTCAGGGCGATGCCGATCTCAAGGAGCCGCCGCCTGCCGTAGGGCAGCTCGGTGATGGTGCGGTGGCGATCCTCGATCAGCCCCAGCCGGGCGAGAATATCATCTATCTCCTCGATGATCGCGGTCTGCGCCCCGGCCGGCGACCAGACCTTGTCACTCGCGCCGGTGCGCTCGCTGATCGGCAGATAAAGATTCTGCTGGACGGTGAGATTGTTGAACAGGCTGGTGATCTGGAAGGTGCGCACCAGCCCGGCCTTGACCCGGTGCTCGCTGCGCAATCGGGTCACGTCCCGCCCGCCGAGATAAACTTCGCCGGCGTCGGGGCGAAGGGTGCCGGAAACGAGGCCGACGAAGCTCGTCTTGCCGGCGCCGTTCGGTCCGATCAATGCGCGCCGCTCGCCCGCGTGGAGATCAAAATCGATGTCGTCGGCGACGACGACGGTACCGAAGCGCTTGCTGAGAGCACGGGTCGAAAGCACGGGTTCGGCGCTCATCGCACGCCTCGCCGGCGCGTAACCGACGCGGCGAGTGTTTCGGCCAAGCCCAAAAGTCCGCCGCGCGCGTACAGCACCACCGCGACCAGGAGCGCGCCGATCACGAACATCCAATGATAAGGATTGATCTGCGCGGCGACGTGGTGGACCAGCATGTAGGCGACGGTGCCGATCAGCGCGCCGTAAAGCCGCCCGACCCCGCCGACCACCAGCATCACCAGCGCCGCGATCGAGGTCTCGACGCTCAGCACCGAAAGGCCGACGAAGCGGGCGGTTTCCACCGACAACGCTCCGGCCAGCGCCGCCATCGCACCGCCGATCACATAGATGCGCAGCAGATGGTTTTGCACCGGCGCACCAAGCAGCGCCATGCGCCGGAAGTTCTCGCGCACGCCGACGACGGCGAGCCCGAATGGCGAGTTCACGACGCGGCGGGCGAGATAGAGACAGATGCAGAGCCATCCCAGCGCATAGAAGTAGGCGGTGTCGGACGACAGCGTCCATTCGAAAATCCCAAGCACCGGCTTGAACTCGATCCCGACGAGGCCGTCGTCGCCGCCGGTCAGCCAGGTGGCTTTGTTGGCGGCCTCGAAGGCGATCGCGCCAAGCGCAAGCGTCACCATCAGGAGCGGCAGTTCGCGTAGCCGCAGCACGAACGGCCCGGTCGCCAGCGCCACAATGGCCCCGACCAAAGCGGCGGCGAGCGCAACCGAGATCGGCTCGTTCCAGCCGTAGATCGAGATCAACCCCGCCGCGTAGGCGCCGAAGCCGAAAAACAGCGCGTGACCGAGCGTCACCACGCCGGCGTAGCCGAGCACCAGATCGAGCGACATCACAAAGATCGCCGTCACCAGGACGGATGTGGCGAACGACAGCTGATCCGGGAACAAAACGAAGCACAGGCAGGCGACGAGCGCGATCCAGACTTCAGGACAGCAACCGAACCGGCGCAGCCGCAACGAGATTGCGTTACCGATCATCCCGCGGCCGCCGGTGCCGGCGTGGCGTTCTTCGACGTTCAAGGTTCGGCCGTTCTTATGTGCTGCGAGACCATCATTCCGATCAGAAAGACATAGACGACGAAACCGCCATAAGTCGGCGCGAGGAACCGTGCGCCGGTATCGACGATGCCGACCGCAGCGGCGATGAAAGCCCCCGATTTGATGTTGCCGAATCCGGTGAGCGCCACGACGATCAGGATGATGACCAGATACTTGAAGGGATACATCGGCTCCGGCGGCAGCATGGCGTAGCCGACCGCTCCGCCGAGCGCAGCCAGGCAGCACCCGATCGCAAAGGTGATCATGAACAAACGGTCGACATCGATACCGACCGCTTCGGCCATGCGCCGGTTGTCGACCGCCGCGCGCACCCGCGCGCCGAAATCGGTCTTGTCGAACAGCCACCACAGTCCGAGCATCAGACCGGCGCCGAGCACCACGACGAACAGCCGGTAGATCTGAATGATGCGGATGCAGAGGTCGACATTGGCGGCGAGCGAAGGCGGCAACGCGCTCGGCTGCGGATCGGGCCCAAACAACAGATTGAGAAAAGCCGCCCCGAGGAATGCGAGCCCGATGGTCAGCAGCACCTGGTCAAGCTGAGCGGCGGTATAGAGCCGGCGGATCAAAGTCCGCTCGATCAAGACGCTCAGCAGCGTCACGACGAGGCAGGCCGCGATCACGGCAAGCCACATCGGCGAACCCTGCTGGAACATCAGCCATACCGTCACGTAGGCGCCGAGCGCCGCAAAGAAACCGTGCGCCATGTTCACGACCCGCATCAGGCCCATGGTGATGACGAGACCGATGGAAATGGCGAACAGCACCATGCCGAATGACAGGCCGTACAAGACGATGAAGATCAGGGATGCCGCGAAGTCGTTCAACGGTCCTCCCAAACAGTCGTCAGCCGGGCTAAGAGCGCCTCTGCGTGCGCGTTGCGGCGAGAATGTTCCGGGGCGGCCCGGCAAGGCAAGCGATTTCTTCCACGGAAGATATCTTGCCAATGCCGCGGCTGCCGATATGATGATTCAAAAGGCCGCCGCCGCCGTAGCGCGAGCCGGTTGGCTCCCACCGACAGGGAGGAGTTACATGCGCCGCGGACCGATCCTGGTCGGAATTTTCGCGATTGCGGTAATGGCGGCGAGCGGCACGGCCGGCGCGCAAGAAAAAATCAAAGTTGGCGTGATTGCGGATTTCACCGGGCCATTTGCCACGTCCGGCACGATGCTGCGCCAGGGGATGGAAACCTATCTGTCGGCGGCCGGCGCCAAAGTCGGCGATAAGGAGATCGAGATCGTCTGGCGCGACGTCGGCAACCAGAATCCGGTCGTCGCCAAGCAAGTCGCCGAGGAACTGATCGTTCGCGACAAGGTGTCGATCCTCACTGGCTTTGACCTGACACCGCAGGTGGCGGCGGTGGCTTCGGTCGCCAACCAGGCCAAAATTCCGGCCGTGATCCAGATTCCGTCGACGCCGGCGCTGATGAAGATGTCGCCTTACTTTCTGCGCGTCTCCAACAACATGCAGTCGACGGTCTGGCCAGGCGCCGATTGGGCGGCGAAGAACGGCAGGAAGCGCGCCTATATCGCGGTGTCGGACTACGCGCCGGGCCATGAAGTGCAGGCGACCTTCAAGCGCAAATTCACCGAACTCGGCGGCACCATCGTCGGCGAGGACCGGATCCCGCTCAATACCGTCGATTACGCACCGTTCGCCGAACGCGTGGCGCGTTCCAATGCCGACGTGATGCAGGTGTTTATTCCGCCCGGCCCGGCCGCCGTGTCGTTCACCCGCGGGCTATTGGCGCAAGGCGTGCGCGAGAAGGGCACGCTGATCATGGGCGTCGGCGAGACCGATGAAGCTTTTCTTGGCAGCTACGACGATTCCGTTGTCGGCATCTACTCATCGTTTCACTACTCGCGGCTGCTCGACAACAAAGCGAACGAGCAATTCAAGCAGCAGCTGGCGGCGAAGTTCGGAGACAAAGTGGCGGCTGACGCCTTCGTAGTTCAGGGCTACGACGGCATGCACGCGGTCCACCGCCTGATCGAGACGCTCGCCGGCAAGCCGTTCGATGCCGCCGCCGCGATTGAGGCGATGAAGGGTTACAAGTGGAACGGCCCGCGCGGCCCGATGATGATCGACCCGGACAGTCGCGACATTGTCGAGAACATGTACATCCGCCGCGTTGAGCGCGTGAACGGCAGACTCGAGAACGTGATCATCGACACCTATCCGGCGGTGAAGCCGACATTCATCGAGTGACGACCGGCCGGAAGACCGCCGGCGCCGGCGGAGCCTAATTTTCAACCAGCACCGCCCCACAGGGCGGGAAAGGGACAACAGCCATGATCACCGCGCCAGAAAATGAAATCCTCACCCGCGTCGGACCCGAAACGCCGATGGGACGCATGATGCGCCGCTACTGGCTTCCGGTCTGCACGTCAGAGCAACTGCCCAAGCCGGATTGCGATCCGCTCCGCGTCCGTCTGTTAGGCGAACGCTTCGTCGCTTTTCGCGACACCTCGGGCCGGCCCGGCCTGCTTGAAGAATACTGCATGCACCGCCGCGCCTCGCTCGCCATGGGACGCGTGGAGGACAACGGCATTCGCTGCCTCTATCATGGCTGGAAATTCGGGGTTGACGGCACCATCCAGGAAACCCCGAACCATTGCGACGAGCGCTTTCGCAACCGCGTCAAGGCGCCGGCATTCCCGGTGCGCGAAGCGGGCGGCATGGTGTGGGCCTATGTGGGGCCGGCCGACAAGGAGCCGGCTTTCCAGAAATACGAATTCTTCGACGGTCCCGTAGAGAACCGGCTGGTGTTCCGCATCAACACGCCGGCCAACTACCTGCAGCTGTTCGAGGGCGGCACCGACTCCTCGCATGTCGGCATTCTGCATTGCAATCTCGCCAACCCGTCATGGAAGACCAAGCCGGAACACGTCCCGGACGCCGCCGACTACACGTCGGTGGCTCTCGCCGTCGACGATAATGCGCCCGACATCGAAATCGAGAACACCGAATACGGCTACCACTACGCCGCCAAGCGCACCGGCCCGCGCACGGAAAAGGGCCGCGAGACCCACAGCGTGCGCGTCACCGCCGTGATCCTGCCGACCTGCCGCATTATCCCGCTGACGCGTTACCAGTTTTTCGTTTTCGAAGTGCCGCAGGATGACGTGCGCACCAGCACTTACGTGGTTGCGCACGGCCCGCAATCGTTCGACCGTAGGAAAATGCGCGGCGTGCTCGGGCTCGACAACGAGCGGCTGTGGAACGAGAAGGACTGCGAGTACCGCGCCACCGAGGAGAATCTGTTCGGCCAGGACCGCTCGAAGATGGACGTGGCCTGGTCGGGCCTGAGCGGGCTCGTCCCGGAAGACGCCAGCATTGGCGTCTCGATGGGGCCGATCGTCGAACGGCACAAGGAGATGCTGGTGGCGGCTGACGCCGCGGTGGTGCGCCTGCGCCATCGCCTGCTCGAATCGGTGCGCCGTCACGAAGCGGGCCAGGAACCGTTCGGGCTCAACATCGCGGATTATTCGAAAGTGCGCAGTCTCGCCGATACCAATGTGGCGGTCGGCGACCGCTGGCAGAGCCTGCTGCCGCACAACATGTCGCTGGCAAAGAAGGAGCGCGAGCTCTCCCCGGCGTAACGCCACGCCGCGATGCGCTGAGCGACTAAGAACCGCCTGCGGTAGAGCCGCAGGCGGTTCTGATTTCGATACAACAAGTACGTTGCCTTGTCATTTCGGCGCCGAGGCCGCTTCCTTGGTGCAGATGTCCGCAAACATCACGAGGCCGTCCGCCGTGTAGGTCTTGGTCAGGCAGGTGCACGGGCCGGAGCTGGCGACCGGAGCCACGACCGGAGCCGCGGGCGCAACGTCCGGACCAGCATCGGCCACCACCGGGTCGCCGATGATCCAGCGGCCGCCGCGGAATATCCAGCGTCCGTGATGATTGAAGGCCCAGCCGGGACGGCCGATAAATCCACGGCCGCGGTAGCCGCGGTAACCGCCGTAGCCAGGGTGACCGTATCGGCCGCCGTTCAGAGCGAGACGGCCGCCAATACGGCCACCGACTCCAATATGGCCACCAACGCTAATGTGTCCGCCGCCGCCGACGCGGGCGTAGGAGGCGCTGGATGAGAGCGAGGCAACGGCAATCGTGGCAGCCGCTGCCAGGGTAAGAATGAGAGTGCGTGACATGGACGTTCTCCAGGGTAAGGGTTTCGGTACCCATTGGTCGGAGCTGCCCCGGAGAAGGTTCAAAGCCGCTCGGCGGATTTCCGCGGCTTTCGCACCGGCGCGACATCGGCGTCGCACGAGCCGCCGCCGCACCGGGCGGGCAAAAACTGAGAAGGCCCGGAAATCCGGGCCTTCTTGCATGTCCGTGACTTAAGACCGGGAAATGACGCGGCACAACAAAATGACGCGATACAATAAAATGACGCTATACGCTCAAAAGAACGACCAAGAATGGACGGTGCGCGTTCATCCGGCGTCACCGGCCCACCGTGGCCGCAGCCGGCACCGGGTCGAAACCCGCCGCCGGATACGTTAATACTATGGCGATGGGGCGTGACGGCGGTATGACCGGCCGCACGCGTGATACGGACTGCGTAGAATTCACCGTCATGGCAACGAAGCGCGGTCACATCTACGTCGGCATCGGCGGCTGGAATTACGAGCCCTGGCGCGGCGTGTTTTATCCAAAGGGTCTCGCGCAAGCGAAGGAACTGGAATACGCCGCGAGCCACCTGACTTCGATCGAGATCAACTCGACCTTCTACGGCTCGCAAAAGCCGGAGAGCTTCCGCAAATGGGCGGGCACGGTGCCCGACGGATTTATCTTTTCCGTCAAAGGGCCGCGCTTTGCCACCAACCGCCGCGTGCTTGCCGAAGCCGGCGACTCCATCAAGCGGTTTCTGAATTCCGGCGTGCTCGAACTCGGCGATCGGCTTGGGCCGATGCTGTGGCAGTTCGCGCCGACCAAAAAATTCGAGGCTTCAGACTTCGGAAAATTCCTCGAACTCTTGCCGGCGGAGGCGAACGGAAGGCGTCTGCGCCACGTGATGGAAGTACGGCACGCAAGCTTCGGCACGCCGGATTTCGTGGCGTTGTTGCGCCAGTTCGGCACGCCGGTCGTATTCACCGACCATGCGACCTATCCTTCGCTCGCCGACCTGCCGGGCGATTTCGTCTATGCCCGGCTGCAACGGGGTCGGGACACGATACCGACCGCCTATCCGCCGAAGGAAATCGGAGCCTGGGCTCAGCGCTTGCGAACCTGGGCATCCGGTCAAATGCCCGACGACCTGCCGCGTGTCGATCCGGCTCATGAGCCCAAAAAAATCACACCGCGCGACGTTTTCGCCTACGTGATTCATGAAGGCAAAATCCGCGCGCCGGCGGCAGCGATGGCTTTGATCGAGAAATTGAAAATTGGCGAATAGCGAATGGAGAGTGGCGCGTAACGAGGCTCCCTCGCCATTCACCATTTGCGATTTCCTCAATAGATCACCGTGTTGGTGGTACGCAGGCGCTGCACCAGCACGCGCATCACGTTAAGGGCGAAGTAAGGCGTCCGGCTCACCAGGAACAGGAATTGCTTCTCGCCGACCGGGACCAGCGTCGCATCGGTTGCAGCGACAGCCGTTGCGCTGCGCGGGCCGTGGTCGATTAAGGCCATTTCGCCGAAAATGCTACGTTCAGGCAGGGTATCCAGCAGCCGGTTACCGAGCCGGATCTCGACGCTGCCGGTTTGAACAACGTACAGCTCCTCGGCGGGATCGCCCTCCCTGAAGATGACGTCGCCCGCCTTGAAGCTTCGTACCGGCGCCCCTGCCCCGGCCAACAGGCCGAAATCGATATTCGTGTCCGGCATAGCGTCCCCTGCTGTTCGCCCAATTATTTCAATCTCATGACGTCGCTCGATTGCAGTTTTATGACATAAACTCGGGGAATTCGAACGCCTGCGCGGGAGCGGCGGTCAAAAATGCCAACGGCCACGAAACGATCAGGTGCGCGTACATCCGGCGTCACCCGTCGTAACCGTGGCCGTCCAATGACGGAGCCCACTAAAGGGCGTTCAACGTCACGGCGCTATAGATGGGCACGCCATGGCTATTATGCAAGGGCCGCTTTTGTGCGAGACTGCCGGCGCCAATCTGAGGATGACTCACGAAACGATCATTGCAACGATTTCGTAACCGAAAGGCCTTCCGTTTTCGCCAACGAGCCGGCTAGTTCCGGCGGAACCCAAAGCATCGGCGCCTAGACCGCAAGGGAGATGATAATGACGATGAATCAAACACAGGCCGAGAACATCGGGCGCGCCGTCGCCAGCGCGATCCATGAGCACTGGGTCATGTTCCTGATCGAAGGGATCGTATTGGTGCTGCTCGGCATTGCCGCGATCGTGCTGCCGCCGATCGCCACGATCGCCTTTACCATCATCATCGGCTGGATCTTTCTGGTCAGCGGCATCCTCGGCTTGATCACGACGTTCTGGGCGCGCCAGGCGCCGGGCTTCTGGTGGGCGCTGATCTCGGCGATCATCGCCATTGCCGCCGGCGTCGTGCTGCTGCTTTGGCCGATCAGCGGAGCAGTATCGCTGACGCTGGTGCTGATCGCGTTCTTCGTGGTCGAAGGCATTGCCTCGATCCTTTACGCCATCGAGCACCGCAACCAGCTCACCGGACGCTGGGGCTGGATGCTGTTCAGCGGCATCATCGACCTGATCCTCGCCGCGATCATTTTTTCCGGACTGCCAGGAACGGCAACTTGGGCGCTCGGTCTCCTGGTCGGGATCAACATGGTGTTCGGCGGCGTGGCGCTGATCGGAATGGCGCTGGCGGCGCGGCATCCGGCTTAAGAGCGCCGCGCATTCCGGGCGCAGCGCAGCAGGCGGTGGTGCGCTGCAGACCTGGCACCTTCAGAAGACCTACGCGCTGAAGACCTACGCGCTAAGGTGCTGCGCTGCATCCGGGCGGCGGAAGGTGGCGTTCACTCCGCCGGAACAGGATGCGGCACCCGGGCCTTTTCGACGCTGGCCGCGATCAACGCGATGGCCAGCACCGCGAGCAAAAAGCCCAGCGCCACGACGGCGGTGGCGCCGAGAATAAGATCAAAGCCGCCACGGCTGTACAGGATCGCGATCATCGACACCGCCACCCCCGAAACCATAAAGGTGAGGAAATAGCGCACGGCATAGACGCGGCCTCGCCAAGCGTCGGCGGTGTAGCGGGCGATGACGAGATCGTTCACGGTGATCTGTCCATAAATCGCGGTCATCACGCAAGCCAGAGCGATGAGCAGCATTTTGCCGGTTGCGAACGCCGCCCAAACCACGCTCGCGAACTGCATCACGGCGAGGATCGCGAACAGGATATGCAGCCGGACGTGCTCGACGATGCGGCCCACGGCCATCTGCGCAATCGCTCCGCAAAGAAAAACCGCCGTGGTCAGGCCGCCGATCACGATCAGCGAAATATCGCCGCCGGCGCGCTCGTCGATGATCTTCGGCAACGCAATCGAGATGGTATTGAAAACCAGCCCGGCGCACAGCGCGACCACGACAAAGAGGCCGAAGATCGCGGCCGCAGCCGTGACCGACAGCGCAACGTCCGGCGCCGCGCTGCGCGACGAGGCATGCCGCGCCTCGTTCGGCACGAAACGAAGATACGCCAGACCCGCGGCAATGCAGACGATGCCCGGCACCAGGAACGCGCCGCGCCAGGAGAACGCCGCGGTCAGCACTGCCGTGATGCCGGCGGCAAGCGAGATACCGAGATTGCCGCAGACGCCGTTGAACGCCAGCGTCCGGCCGCGCTGGGTGGCGTTTTCAAGCACCAGCGCCGTGCCGACCGGATGATAGATCGCCGCGAAGATGCCGAGTGCGAACAAAGCCGCGGCGAGCGCGTAGAGCGACGGCGCGAACGCGGCGCCGATCAGCGACGCCCCGCAGCCGATATAGAACGCAACCATCATGTTGCGGCGGCTCCAGCGGTCGGCCAGCCAGCCTGCCGGCAGCGAGAATAATCCGAACGCGATGAAGGAAGCCGTGCCGAACACAATGAGCTCGGAATAGGACCGGCCATAAAAGGCCTGCAGTTCGATCACCACCATCGGGAAGATCAGCATCACAAAGTGATCGAGCCCGTGGGCAACATTGAGAAAGCCGATCGCCAGCCGCCGCTGCGAAACGTCGGCGGGGCGGGCTAATCGATCGGCCGTTGAGGCTTCAGCGGTCATGTTCGGTCCCGGGGGTTATCAAACATATACAGCGGGCGAGAACCGCGACCTACCGCGATTTTGCAGATCAGCCCCAGCGCCCCCTGATCATGGGTCAAGTTGTTTTTTTAATAGGTGCAACTCGACTCGGCCCTGATTGCAGGTATTTTAGTGCAACCGGGTGGTGAGGCGCATCGGGGGGCGGCCTCAGTGGGCGTTGCGTGGCGGTTTGTGGCGGCCGCGGCCGCGTTCTTGTTGCTTTGCGTTGTCCGGGCCCAGGCTGATACCGTGGGGCCGGATGGGCGTTCTCTTGCTTTGTTCGCCGGCACGGACGTATGGCGCGACGGTGCCTTCCTTTACGGCGGGTTGCTGTGGTCACCGGGCGGTTTCGATGTTGATGGCTTCACGCTGAAGCTCCTCCTCGCCGGCGGCCTTTATACCTACCCATCCGGCGGTTTGCATACCGATGTTGAAGGTACGCTTCAGTCTGCCTCTGCGCTGCCCGGCTGGCGGGTGACCAGTGACGGCATCAGCATTGCGCTCTACGCCGGGCCAATCGTCCAGGATTATCGGCTTTCGCCCTACGATCCCAGCAGTCTCCTGCGCGGTCTTTATGCGGGTGCGCAGTTCTCCGGTGACCTCTGGTATCAGCCTACGCCGACGAGCATGTTTGCCCTCAACGCGTCTATTGCCTCGATCGCTCTCATCGGAACGATGCGCGCCGCAGTAGGCTGGCAATTGTCCGAGCCGTACTTTGTCGGTCCCGAGGCCCAGGCGCTGTGGTGCATCGACTATCAACAGTGGCGCCTCGGCGCACACGTCACCGGCTATCGCATCAACGGGCTGGATTGGTCGGCGGGCGCCGGCTGGGCCTACGAGTCGTTTCACCGCTACGGCCCCTATTTGCGTCTCGGCGTCAACACGCGGTTTTAAGGCCGTGCCCGCGCATCAATCCAGCGTGCGGCGGAACCGGGTCACCGCGACAATCATCGCAAACGCCATCAGGCCGGCGAGTGCCGCCGTGTCGTATTGCAAGTCGGCGAGCGTCGAACCCTTGAGCATGATGGCGCGCACGATCCGAATGTAATGGGTCAGCGGCAACCACTCGCCGATGGCCTGTGCCCAGCGCGGCATGCCGAGAAAAGGAAAGACGAATCCGGACAGCAGCATGTTTGGCAAGAAGAACATCATCGACATCTGGATCGCCTGCAGCTGGTTCTGCGCCAGCGTCGAAAACGTGTAGCCGAACGACAGGTTGGTGGCGATGAACAGCGTGGTAAGAGCCGCCAGCAGCGTCAGATTGCCGACGATCGGCACGCCGAACATCAACACGCCGGCAACGAGGATCAGCGCCGCCTGCACGAAGCCGACCAGCACATAGGGCGCGATCTTGCCGATCATGATCTCGAACGGCGTGATAGGCATTGCCAACAGGCTCTCCATCGTGCCGCGCTCGATCTCGCGCGTGACCGAAAGCGCGGTAAAAATAAGCATCGTCAAGGTCAGGATAGTGCCGAGCAGTCCGGGCACGATGTTGAGAGGCGTCGAGGCGGCGGGGTTGTAGCGCGCATGCGCGCGAATCTCGAACGGCGGCTGGCCGCTGTCCGGAATCCAGCGGTCATTGACCAGCGCCGTCTCCACAATCGCGGACAGGGCGGAAACCGCCGGACCGGTCGCCACCGGGTCGGTGGCGTCGGCGGCGACGAGCAGCGCCGGATCATCACCCCGGCGCAGCGCCCGCTCGAAGCCGGCAGGTATTTCCACCGCAAACAGCACCGTGCCCGAAGCCAGCGCCTGGTCGAGCTCGGCTTCGTCGCGCAATTGCTGCGTGACCTTGAAGAATTTGGTGTTCTGCAATGCGGCCAGAATGGAGCGACCGACGTCGCTCGATTCCTGGAGCAGGACGGCGGTCGGCAAATAGCGCGGCGTGGTGTTGATCGCGTAGCCGAACAGCGTCAGCTGCAACAGCGGAATCGAGATCATGGTGGCGAAAGTCACGCGATCGCGGCGCAGCTGCAGAAACTCCTTGAGCAGCATGGCGCCGGCACGGCGGAAGAATCCGCCGCTATGGACTTCCGCCAGCGCGCTCATTGGAAATTGTCCCGGGCGCGGCCCATGAGATCGATGAACACGTCTTCCAGCGACGGCGAAGCCCGCTCCCAATAAAGTCCCGGCCGCTCGCGATAGGGCGCGATTGCCGCCTCAAGCGCGGCGCCGTCGCGGCCGGATACATGCAGGCTGGCGCCGAACGGAGCCACCATGTCGACGCCGGGAAGCGCCGCCAGTTCGCCTGCCAGGTGTGAAAGATGTTCGCCGGGCGGCGCGTTGACCGTAAGCGTGACGAGATGCGAATTGACGATCACGTCCTGAACAGTGCCGCGCGTCAGCACTTCGCCGAAAGCGATGTAGGCGATCTCGTGACAGCGCTCCGCTTCGTCCATGTAATGGGTGGAAACCAACACCGTGAGACCTTCGGCGGCGAGATGGTGGATTTCGTTCCAGAAATCCCGGCGCGCTTTGGGATCGACGCCGGCGGTCGGTTCATCGAGCAGCAGCAGACTGGGATTCGGCAGCGTACAAGCGCCAAGCGCCAGCCGCTGTTTCCAGCCGCCGGAAAGCTTGCCCGCGATCTGCTCCTCACGGCCCTGCAGACCGAGGTGCTCGACCATGGCCTTCGCCGCCGAAGTCGGGCGCGGCATGCCGTAGATCCGGGCGACGAACTCGAGATTCTCGCGGACCGAGAGGTCCTCGTAGAGACTGAAGCGCTGCGTCATGTAGCCGACGCGGTTCTTGATCTTCACCGCCTCGGTACGAATGTCGTAGCCGAGACAGGTGCCGCTGCCTTCGTCGGGCGTGAGCAGTCCGCATAGCATGCGAATTGTCGTGGTCTTTCCCGACCCGTTGGGTCCGAGAAAGCCGAAAATCGTACCGCGCTTGACCTGCATGGAGAGGTTGCGCACGACCTGCCGGCCGCCGAAAGCTTTGGTCAGACCGTGCACGTCGATGACGATCTCGGGTGTTGCGCCGGGCGCGGCGACGGTTGCCGGTTCAGCCACGGCGCTCATCGCGATGCTTGCGGTTGTGGCGCCGGATTTATCTGACGCGCCAGCGTCACGTCGACCGGCTGGCCGACGCGCAGCTCGCCCGGCTTGGTCGGCAACGCCTCGATCAAAAAGACAAGTTTGGCGCGTTCGTCGAGGCTGTAGATCACCGGCGGCGTGAACTCCGACTGTCTGGCGATGAAGCTGACGCGCGCGGTAAGGCCGCTGGCGCAACCATCGCAAGCGACTTTGATTTCGTCGCCGTAAGCGATGTTCGGGAGCCCGGTCTCAGGCACGTAAAACCGCACTTTGACGTTGCCCGGCGGCAGCAAAGAAAGCACCGGCCGCCCCGCGGGCACCATCTCGCCGGGGCGGAAATAAATTTGCTGCACGGTGCCGTCGACTTTACTGAAAATGCGTCGCCGCGACAGCCGCGTCTGCGCGGAATTGAGCCGCGCCTGGGCATCGCGCAAAATCGCCTCGGCGGCATCGTAGTCTTTCTGCGTGCCGGCGCCGGTTTTCAGCAATGACGTGGCGCGGTCATAGGTCTGTTGCGCGTTGATCAGTGAGGCTTCGACCTGGGCAAAATCGGCGCGCTGCAGATCATCGTCGACGGTGAACAATTCGGCGCCGGCTTTGATCACGTCGCCCTCGCGCACCGCGAGCGTCTGCACACGGCCGACCTCATCGGGCGCGACGAAAATAAGATTGGCTTCGATCCAGCCCTGATAGGGGCTGTCGCGGCTGTCGCAGGCGGCGAGCGAAAACGCCAGCAGGCCGGCCACGACCAAGAGCGGCCGCGCGCTCATACCGGCCTCCCCGCCTGCGGGAACAGCCGGTCGAAATATGCGCGCATCATCGCACGCACGTCGAGCGGCTCGAAGCGATCGAACAAACCGTGCCAGACGATGGCGATGACCGAGACCGCGCCCAGCAATTGCGGAAAGCGGACCAGCGTATCGTCGGCAATCTCGCCGCGCTCGAGCGCGCGCGCCAGTCGCACGCGCAACGCCTTGAGCAGGCGCGCCAGCACCTCGCGATAGTAGAATTCGGCGAGCGCCGGAAACCGCGGTCCTTCGGTGATGATCAGTCGCATCACCTCTTTGCGGTGGGTGCCGTAGACTTCGCGAACGAAAATCTCAATCGCCTGATCGAAGATGGTGCGCAGCGGCAGGTCGCTCGCGAGCGCGGTCTCGAAGGTGCCGACCACCGGGTTCAACTGAAACCGGATCAGCTCCTGAAACAGCGCTTCCTTGTCCTTGAAGTGAAGGTAGATCGTGCCCTTGGCGACATCGGCCCGCTGCGCCACATCATCGAGCCGCGCCGCCGCAAAACCGCGGGCCGAAAACTCGTCGAGCGCCGCATTGAGGATCGCACTGCGCCGG
>VFSW01003490.1_pt1 | contig 23577 bp, 21 predicted proteins | sample 5358111 | NCBI WGS metagenome assembly VFSW01 (sample SAMN11554181, study PRJNA540505) | mine drainage metagenome | isolation source: sediment from site ElyBrook_90M | place: USA: Ely Copper Mine, Vershire, VT | collected 2017
GGATTATTTCCTGCGATCCTCGGTCACGAGGGCGCCGGCATCGTGGTCGACGTCGGCGCCGGGGTGACGTCGGTGAAAAAAGGCGACCATGTAATTCCGCTCTACACGCCGGAATGCAGGTCCTGCCCATCCTGCCTGTCGCGTAAGACCAATCTGTGCACCGCGATCCGCGCCACCCAAGGCCAAGGTGTCATGCCCGACGGCACTTCGCGCTTCTCGATCGACGGCAGAAAAGTTCATCACTACATGGGCTGCTCGACGTTCAGCAATTTCACGGTGCTGCCGGAAATCGCGGTAGCCAAAATTCGCGAGGACGCACCGTTCGACAAGGTCTGCTACATCGGCTGCGGCGTGACCACCGGCATTGGCGCCGTGATCAACACCGCGAAGGTCACGCCTGGTGCGAAATGCATTGTGTTCGGCCTTGGCGGCATCGGACTCAACGTCATCCAGGGCCTGCGCCTCGTCGGCGCCGACATGATCATCGGCGTCGATCTCAACCCGGACAAAAAGGCCTGGGGGGAACGCTTCGGGATGACGCATTTCGTCAATCCGAAGGAGATCGGCGGCGAACTTGTCGCTCATCTTGTGAACATGACCAAGAGCGGCGCCGACCAGATCGGGGGCGCCGATTACACCTTCGAATGCGGCGGCAACGTCAATCTGATGCGCGCGGCGCTGGAGAGTTGCCATCGCGGCTGGGGCGAAAGCATCATCATCGGCGTAGCCGGCTCGGGCCAGGAGATCGCCACACGGCCGTTTCAGCTCGTCACCGGGCGGGTGTGGCGCGGCACCGCTTTCGGCGGCGCCCGCGGCCGTTCCGACGTGCCGAAAATCGTCGATTGGTACATGCAGGGGAAAATCGAAATCGATCCGATGATCACCCACACCATGCCGCTCGGCGACATCAACAAGGCGTTCGATCTGATGCACGACGGCAAAAGCATCCGCAGCGTCGTGGTCTATTAGCCAGGGGCAGCGGCCATGACGAGTCCAGCCGATTTTCAAGCGCCGTTCGCAGCGTTTCTCGGCATCAAGCTGACCCATGTTTCGCCGGACCGCGTCGAGGCCGAACTTCCAGTCCGCCGCGAACTCGCAACCGTCCCGGATATTCTGCACGGCGGCGCCATCATGGCATTGGCGGACAATCTCGGCGGCGTCGCCACAGTGGTAAATTTACCGAAGGGCGCCCGCACCGCGACTATCGAGAGCAAGACCAATTTCTTTGCGGCAATTCCGGTCGGCGAAACCGCGCGCGCCGAATGCACGCCACTGCATCGCGGCCGCACCACCATGGTGTGGCAGACCAGGATCACGCGCAGCGACGGCCGCCTCTGCGCGCTGGTGATTCAGACGCAGATCGTCATTCCGGCGGAGAAAACCTAGTTATCGCCGACCAATCCTTCCGAAGCGGCGCCGAGTGCAAGCGCCAGTCGCGGATCGAGTCGTTGCTCCAGCGCCGCGTGGGCGTCGCGCCAGACCGGGATGGCCGCTTGCAGGCGGCGCGCCCCCTCCTCGGTAAGCCATACCGCCCGGCGGCGCTGATCTTCATCGGCGATCGCGATCTCGACGAGGCCGGCAGTCTCCAGAGCCCGTAAATTTCGCGACAGCGTCGACTGATCAAGGCCGGTGCGCTCGGCGAGCGCTCCAAGCGTGTCGTCTGCCGCAGCCGCGATCTGCGCCATCAACCCGAACTGCGTGATACTGAACCCGCGTCCCTGCATTCGCTCCTCGAGAAAGTTAGTGATGCGCCGTGCCGCGAGGCGGCTTGCCCAGCAGGCGCACGCCGCCATCGCCGCGCGGGCGTCGCTAACGAGGGTCTTCGGAGGGGCTTGCGGTCGTTTGGCCATGGTTGTATGTATGTACATCATTTGTATGTACAAGGAAATACTGCCATGCTTGCGGTATCCTCGTTTAGCTACGGCCTCCCGAATCCGGCCGAGGTTACCGGGATGACCGGACGGGAAATGCTGCAGGCCATGATCGATCGCAAAATCCCTGCCCCGCCGATCGCCCAGACGCTGAACTTTTGGATCGTCGAGGTTGGCGACGGCTACGCGCTGTTCGAAGCCGAGACCAAGCCCGATTTTCTCAATCCCCTCGGAACGGTGCACGGCGGCTGGGCGCTCACGCTAATCGATACGGTTACGGGGGTTGCGGGTCATACTCTTCTTCCGGCCGGCGTTGGCTATGCAACGGTTGAGACCAAAGCCAATTTCACCCGCCCGATCAAACACGACACCGGCCGCGTCCGCGCTGAAGGGCGTGTCGTGACCCGGGGCCGGCAAATTATATCCGCCGAAGGCCGGGTGCTCGATTCCGAAGGACGCATCCTGGCCCACGGCACCTCCACCTTGATGGTCTTCGGCAACGGCAAGAGCGACGAGCGGATGCCTGCTGCAAAATGAAAGCAAAACGCCCACGCAAAGAGGCGACGGGCGGCTTTCGGATCAAGCGCATTTACGAGCCGCCGGCCAAGGACGACGGCCTTCGCGTGCTGGTCGACCGGCTGTGGCCCCGCGGCGTCGCCAAGGAAAAGGCGCGGATTGATCTGTGGCTCAAAGAGATTTCCCCGAGCGACGCGCTGCGCAAACTCGTCCATAGCGATCCAACGAAATGGAATGAGTTCGTCGCGGCCTACGGCCGCGAGTTGGCGCAAGAGCCGGCAAAGACTGCTGTCGCGGACTTGCGCAGCCGGGCGCGCGGCCAGCCGGTTACCTTGCTTTATGCAGCGCGCGACGAGACCCACAACAACGCGGTGGCGTTGAGAAATTGGATCGAGCAGGCGAACTAAGTCGCCCAGCCGTCACAGCATCTGAAAGAATTTGACCTTTACGGCAGTGGGTTCGCGCTCACCGGCGCAAACGACGATGCACCTGGTGATCCAGACGTAGCGCGCAGCGCTTGTCTCGAAGAACGTCGCACCGCGGAAATAGTAGCTCGACGGATCGACCGGCTGCCCCGCGGCAAGCGCCGCAATCACGTTGGCCGGACCATGACGAAGCGCATGATTGCGGACGTAGATCAGCGCGCCGTCGTCGGTGCGAAGCGTGTAGCGCGCTTCCAGCTCGGCAACGCCGTCGTCACGCAAAATCTGCCAGTCGGCGCCGCCCGGCAGCACCGTGCCGCGCAGCTGCGGACCTGAAAATTCTCCACCGGCAATAGGAACGATACGCCGCCCACCCTTGGCGACATGGCCAAGATCGAGCGCCGCATCGACATTCACGCTGGCGGCGAAAATGAATTCAAACCGCGGGAGAGCTTCCACGTCCGCCATGCCCGTCCTCCCAAAGCGATTGATTATCGCCAAAAAGTGTTCCGATAATCGGTGCGACCTATCAGCGTCAAGACCACAGCTTGCCGGGGTTTTGCCATGCCAACGAACCAGACCGTTTTGTTTCCGACCACTGTCGCCGGCAGTTTGCCAAAACCGTCATGGCTTGCCGAACCGAACAAGCTTTGGGCGCCGTGGCGCCTCCAGGGCGAGGACTTGCTGGCGGCCAAGGACGACGCCACGCTGCTGGCGCTCAAATTGCAGGAGGACGCCGGCATCGACATTGTCGCCGACGGCGAGCAGTCGCGCCAGCATTTCGTCCACGGCTTTCTCGAAGCCGTCGAAGGCATCGATTTCGAGCGCCGCGTCGAAATGGGCATCCGCAACGATCGCTACAAGGCGATGTGTCCGACCGTCACCGGCCCGCTGCGGCTGCGCTCGCGCGTTCACGCCCGCGAAGCGCGGCTTGCCCGCGCCCACACGCGGCAGAAATTGAAATTCACCCTGCCCGGCCCGATGACCATCGTCGATACGATTGCGGACGCTCACTATGGCGACCGCGTCAAGATGGCGATGGCGTTCGCGGCGCTCCTGAACGAAGAAGCGCGCGGCCTCGCGGCCGACGGCGTCGACGTGATCCAGTTCGATGAGCCGGCCTTCAATGTCTACATGGAGGAAGCCGCCGGCTGGGGGATCGAAGCGCTCCATCGCGCCATCGAGGGGGTCGCCGCGACGAGCGCGGTGCATATCTGCTATGGCTATGGCATTCCCGCCAATATCGCCTGGAAAGCCACGCTCGGCGGCGAATGGCGGCAATACGAGAAATTTTTCCCGGCGCTGGCGCGCAGCCGGATCGATCAGATTTCAGTCGAATGCATCAACTCGCACGTGCCGATGAGCGTGCTCGGATTACTTGATGGAAAGGACGTTCTGATCGGCGCCATCGACGTCGCCACCGATGAAGTGGAAACGCCAGAGCAGGTCGCCGCCGTGATCGTACAAGTGGCCGACTATGTGCCGAAGGAAAAAATTATCGCCTGCACCAATTGCGGCATGGCGCCGATGCGGCGGGAAATCGCGGTACAGAAACTTGAGGCGCTCGCGAAAGGCGCGGCGCTGGCGCGTACAAAGATTGGCCGATAAAATATCTGAATATCTACATCATTCCCATACGATCCGAATTCAATAACTCGTCCGCAGTTTTCTTTTGTTCGTCAGTCAGCACGGCGTAGAGCGGCATGAGAGCAGATTTCGTCGCCTTCACGGCTTCAAGAGCGCCTGTCATCATCGTTTCCATTCGATCCAGACGTTCGGGTGCGCTCGCGGGTGCGCCGCCCTGCCCCGTCATGCCACCCTGCATCATCAAATTTTGCATTTCCGTCATACGCCGGCCGTTGGCGCGCAGCGCGTCCGCAAAGGGATTCCACGTGCTCATCTGAGCGTCGGTTATTTTCAGTTCCGCCTTGAGGAATGCGATCCGACCCTCAACGTGATCTTCCATCCCCAGCATTCCCATCATGCCGCCATGCGCGCCCACCATGTTGCGCATCATCGGCATCATCTCGGCCATGCCGCCTTCCATCATCCCGCCCCCCATCATCCCCCCGGCGCGGTCTCGTCCCATCATGCCTTTCATGCGCCTTGGCATTTCGCCGGGTTCGGCCGCCGCGGAAGGGGCCGTTGCGGCCGTCGAGGGGTGATGCGCCGAATGATCCTGATCAGCCGACGATTGAGCAAGACCAGGCGCGGTCGCGATCAACGTCGCCGCAAAAGCCAATGCACACGATTTCGTCCAGATGCGGGAATCCACGGCTTTTCCTCCGAATTTGGAAAATGATTTTCAAATGCTCGCGGCTAGAGCATTGATCTGCGTCAAACCCGCCGTCGTTTGTCGGAGTCACAAATATTTTAAAAGGATGTCACCGTTCGGCGCGCTGCAGAACATCCATGAGTTCTGCGACCTTGCGCCGTTGCTCGCCCTTGTTGCCGGAAGCAATCGCGTGTTCGACACAATGCGCCACGTGATCGGCGAGGATTTCTTCCTCGGCGCGGCGCAACGCGGCACGCGCCGCCGACAGCTGGGTAACGATGTCGATGCAATAGCGGTCGTCCTCGACCATGCGCGCCAATCCGCGCACCTGGCCCTCGATCCGCTTTAACCGCCTGAGCACCGAACTCTTGGCATCCGCTCGCATGCCGACTATATACCCCCAGGGGGTAACCATTTCAAGGCAGATGTGTCGTGGATCATTCGGTTCAATTAGATAGTGCGGCACCAAGGGAGACCGATCCGGTCTGCGGCATGAAAGTCGATCCGGCAAAAACGCCGCATCGCCATACGCGCGGCGGACAGGCCTATTACTTCTGCAGTGCCGGCTGCCGCGGCAAGTTCGTTGCCGATCCGACGAAGTATCTTCACGGCGTATCCGCCGAAGCGGCCGAAAAGTCCGGGCCCGAAGGCACCATCTACACGTGCCCAATGCATCCGCAAGTTCGGCAGCTCGGGCCAGGGAGCTGCCCGATCTGCGGGATGGCGCTGGAGCCAGTTGCCTCCGGTGAAGAAACCGGGCCGAGCCCAGAGTTGATCGACATGACGCGGCGCTTTTGGATTGGCGCCGCGCTGGCCCTTCCGACGCTCGTATTGGAAATGGGCGGCCATTTCCCAGGATTGAACCTCCATCATTACGTCGCGCCGCAGCTCTCGGCATGGCTGCAATTTGCTTTCGCGTCGCCCGTCGTGCTCTGGGCCGGCTGGCCTTTTTTCGTGCGCGGTTGGGCGTCAATAAGCAACCGCTCGCTCAACATGTTCAGCCTGATCGCGCTTGGCGTCGGCGCGGCCTATCTCTTCAGCCTGGCCGCGACGTTCGCTTCGGGGCTTTTCCCGGAAGGTTTGCGCTCGTCGGACGGCATCATTCCCGTCTACTACGAAGCCGCTGCCGTTATCACGGTCCTCGTTCTACTCGGCCAGGTTCTGGAGCTGCGGGCGCGCGAGCAGACGGGAAGCGCAATCCGCGCGTTGCTGAACCTCGCGCCCAAAACAGCGCGGCGCATTCGCGCGAACGGTCAGGACGAAGAGATACCGCTCGGGCAGGTCAAGGTTGGCGATCGTTTGAGAATTCGTCCGGGCGACAGTGTGCCAGTCGACGGCGTCGTCGAGGAAGGACGGAGCGCCGTCGACGAATCGATGGTCACGGGAGAATCGATGCCGGGCGACAAGGAGCCGGCCGCCAAGCTCATTGGCGGCACCACCAACGGCACCGGAGGCTTCGTTATGCGCCCCGACAACGCCGGCGCGGACACTATGCTTGCCCGAATCGTTCAGATGGTCGCTGAAGCACAGCGCAGCCGCGCGCCGATCCAACGGCTCGCAGACGTCGTCTCCGCGTGGTTTGTTCCTGCCGTTATTCTCGTTGCAGTCGTGGCATTCATTGCCTGGATGATTTGGGGGCCGCCGCCGGCCTTCGCTTACGCACTGGTGGCGGCGGTCTCCGTCGTGATCATTGCCTGTCCTTGCGCCCTCGGCTTGGCCACACCGATGTCCATCATGGTCGGGGTCGGCAAGGGCGCCACTGCGGGCGTGCTGATCAAAAATGCCGAGGCGCTGGAGCGCTTCGAGAAAGTCGACACGCTCGTCGTCGATAAGACCGGGACCTTGACCGAAGGTAAGCCTCGCGTCGTTGCTGTGGTGCCGGCCCAAGGCTTCGATGAAGCCACTATCTTATCACTTGGAGCCAGTCTCGAGCGATCGAGCGAGCATCCGCTCGCTGCCGCGATCGTCGCTTCGGCGAAGCAACGAGGCGCGGAGATCGAGGGCGTAGACAACTTTACCTCTATGACCGGCAAGGGCGTTGCCGGGAAAATCGGCAATCGTCAGGTGGCTGTCGGCAACGCCAAACTTCTGAAGGAGCTCGGTATCAACGCCGCCGGCCTCGAAAGCCGCGCCGACGAGCTTCGCCGCGAGGGCGCTACCGCAATGTTTGTCGCAATCGACCATCTGCCCGGCGGAATCATCGCCGTGGCGGATCCAATCAAGGCGACGACCGCTGCGGCGCTGGCCAGCTTGCGGGCTGACGGGGTCCGCATTGTCATGCTGACCGGCGATAACCGAACGACGGCTCAAGCGGTCGCCGCCAAGCTCGGCATAGCCGAAATCGAGGCCGAAGTTCTGCCGGAGCAGAAAAATGCCATCGTACGCCGCCTCCGAGCGGACGGCCGCGTGGTTGCAATGGCCGGCGACGGTGTCAACGATGCGCCGGCGCTCGCAGAAGCCGATGTCGGCGTCGCGATGGGGACCGGTACCGACGTCGCAATGCAGAGCGCAGGCGTTACTCTGGTCAAGGGCGACTTGGCCGGAATAGCGCGCGCCCGGGCGCTCAGTCGCGCGACCATGCGCAATATCCGGCAAAATCTGATGCTGGCTTTTGTCTATAATATACTTGGCATCCCGTTGGCGGCGGGGGTTCTCTATCCGGCGTTCGGCCTTTTGCTCAGCCCGATTGTTGCTGCTGCCGCTATGAGCTTCAGTTCGGTATCGGTCATCGGGAATTCGCTGCGCCTACGATTTGCGCGGCTGTAGGGTGACCCTAGCCCCAGCTTCGGCGCACGCGGGCGCGGATATCGACTGGCGCGCGCGCGGGCTTTACCGCGGCGCCAGGTGCTGCCGCTCGCGGCCAGGCGCAGCACTCGAAGTGGTCGAGCAGCGCGGGCGGAATAAATCGGGTCCGTGCCGCGTACATGTGACGGTCGCCGTTGTTGCGTTGCCCGTGCACGAAGAAGCGCTGCGGCACGATCACGTGCAGATGATCGCGGGTGCGGGTCATGGCGACATAGAGCAGCCGCCGCTCCTCCTCGATCTCCGCGCTGGTGCCGGCGGCAAGATCCGATGGCAGACAGCCATCGACGGCATTCAAAATGTGGACCGACTTCCACTCCTGGCCCTTGGCCGAATGGATGGTCGAGAGGATCAGATAATCCTCGTCGAGCAGCGGATCGCATGCCCGGTCGCTGGTCGCATCCGGCGGATCGAGCGTCAGCTCGGTCAAGAAGCGCTCCCGGCTTGGATAGGTCGAGGCGATTTGGATGAGTTGCAGCAGATCCGCCTCACGGAGCATGGCATCGTCGTGGATGCGGTTGAGGTGCGGCTCGTACCAGCGGCGCACCAGGTCCAACTCGGCGGGCCAGCCAGCAACGCGACCGCGTACTAGACGAACCGCCTCGACAAAGGCGGACCAATGCTCGGCCGCCGCCGCCGGCGGCTTGATGTCGCCCAAGGCCGCCACCGCGTCGGCCTGCTCCGCAACACGCTCCAGCACCCGCGCCGCCGTGGCCGGTCCGGCGCCGGGCAGCAATTGCACGACGCGAAAGCCGGCGACGCGATCGCGCTGATTTTCCGCCCAGCGCAGGAATGCCAGCATGTCCTTGATATGCGCGGCTTCCAAAAATTTTAGCCCGCCGAACTTCACGAATGGAACGTTGCGGCGGGTCAGCTCCACTTCGAGCGGTCCCGAATGATGCGAAGCACGGAACAAAACGGCTTGGTCTTTCAGCGCGAGACCCTGTTCGCGGCTTTCCAGCACTTTCTCGACTACGTAGAGCGCTTGATCGGCTTCGTCGCGAACGCTGACCAACTGCGGTCGTTGGACGGATTTTCGCTCAGACCACAGATTTTTGGTGAAGCGCTCGTCGGCTAATTCGATGACGGCGTTAGCGGCCGTCAAGATCGGCTGCGTCGAGCGATAATTTTGCTCGAGCATCACCGTTTCCGCCCGCGGGCTGAAGTGCCCGGGAAAGTCGAGGATGTTGCGCACGGTCGCCGCGCGAAACGAATAGATCGACTGGGCATCGTCGCCGACCACGGTCAAGCCGTTGCCATTAGGCCGCAGTGCCAGCAGCACAGATGCCTGCAGCCGGTTGGTGTCCTGATATTCGTCGACCAGCACGTGATCGAACCGCTCCGAGATTTCGCCGGCGATCGAAGGCTCCAGCATCATGTGCGACCAGTACAGCAGGAGATCGTCGTAATCGAGCACCTGCTGGCGCTGTTTGGTTTCGACGTATTGCGCAAACAGCGCCCGCAGCTCGTCCTGCCACATCGCGCACCAGGGAAAACAGGAGCCGAGAACCTCGTCGAGTGGAAGCTCACCGTTCACGGCACGCGAATAAATTGCCAGACAAGTGCCTTTGGTTGGAAAGCGCTTCTCGGTCTTTGAAAATCCAAGATCGTGACGCACGAGATTCATCAGATCAGCGGAATCCTCGCGATCATGGATAGTGAAGGCCGGTGCAAGGCCGATGGTTTCGGCATATTCACGCAACAGCCGCGCGCCGATGGCGTGAAATGTGCCGGCCCAGGCCAAGCCATCGCTGACGGCGCGCCCGGCGCGGTTGAACCCAACGAGGATCAAGTCGACGCGGCGGATCATCTCCGCCGCGGCACGCCGTGAAAAAGTCAGAAGCATGATGCGCCGTGGATCGGCGCCCTGTTCGATCAGCCAAGCGACACGATGCGCCAGCGTCGAGGTCTTGCCCGAACCCGCCCCGGCAATAATGAGCAGCGGCCCGGCCTCGGCCAGCGGCAGACCGCCATGCTCGACGGCGCGGCGCTGCTGCGGATTGAGTTTTTCCAGTCGCGCCGCCGACACGGGATCGATCGCCTTTGATTGGCGTGAGATTGCCTTGAGAGGACCTTGGGCCCGCGTGAGCGAATCACACGGGCTCGACACCCGACTGAATCACAATTCGCGTTTTGTTCGCAATGGACTGTGGTAGCGCCGGGCAGTGCCGGCTTTCTACCTGCCAGCCGGCTGAGTTACCGACGAATTGGCCGTTCCATCGGCGCCCTGCCCTAGTTCTCCGGCAGCGGGAGGAACTCCTTCTCGTCGCCGGGAGTCAGCGCAAGACGGCCGCTCTTCCACTCCTGCTTCGCCTCCTCGATGCGCTCCTTGCGCGAGGAGACGAAATTCCACCACAGGTAGCGCGGGCCTTCGAGCGCCGCTCCGCCTAGGAACATCAGCCGTGCCGGCTTCGTCGCCGTCACCGTAATGCGGTCGCCGGGGCGAAAAACCAGAAGCTGCGGCGCCGCGAACTTGTCGCTGGCAATATCGACTTCGCCCTCGGCCACGTAGATGGCGCGTTCTTCGTGATCGGCATCGAGCGGAGCGCTCGCGCCGGCATCGAGCAAGACTTCCGCATAGAACCACTCCGAGACCATGCCGACCGGCGACTTCTGCCCGAACGCCGAGCCGGCGATGATCCGCGCGCGCACGCCGCCATCGTCCATGGTCGGCAGGCTTGCGGCATCGAAGTGTTCGAACAGCGGGGCCATCTCTTCATGGTTTTGCGGCAGCGCGATCCAGCTCTGGATGCCGAACATGCCCCCGCCGCCGGTGCGCATACTCGCCGGCGTCCGCTCGGAATGGGAAATGCCGCGGCCCGCGGTCATGAGATTCATTGACCCAGGCGTAATCTCGAGCGCATTGCCCTCACTGTCGCGGTGCATGACGCGGCCGTCGAACAGGTAAGTGACGGTCGCGAGCCCGATATGGGGATGCGGGCGGACATCCATCCCCTTTCCGGCCATCAGCTGCACCGGCCCCATCTGATCGAAGAAGATAAACGGGCCGATCATCTGCCGCTTGGCGTGGGGAAGCGCGCGACGCACGGAAAAGCCGTCGCCGAGATCGCGCACCCGCGGAATGATGATCAGTTCGAGCGCATCGCACGAGTGCTTGTCGCCCAGTACCGGGTCTTTGTCGGGCATCCAACTCATGGCTTATTCCCCAATTCCGCGAACCCGATGGCGATGTGCCCTGTGCCCTGATGGCGCGCATGCCGTTAAGATCGCGCCGGTAAACTATGTATGATAGGCGAAATCGAATTGCCACGGTGCGCGCCCGGTCACGCCAACAACGATCTAGCAATGATTTCAGCGCCCTCCCTGACCAGTGTCGGCCTCCTTCTTGGCCTAAGCTTGTTTCTTGGATTGGCATTCGAGGATTTTTTCGCCCGTACCGATACCAAACGCCCAGGCGGCATCCGTACCTTTCCGATGCTGGCGTTCGCCGGCGGCGTGCTTTACCTGTTCGATCCTGATCATTTCATTCCCTTCACAGGCGGCCTCGTCGTGCTTGGCGTCTGGCTGGCGATTTTCTACTCGCAGCATGTCCGCGAGCAGGATGACGAAGGCGAGCCGAATGTCGGGCTGGTTGTACCCGCGCTCAACGTTCACGCTTATCTGCTGGGCGCAATCGCCTTGGCGCTGCCGCCCTGGGTGGCGGTGACATTTACCGTAAGCGCGGTCCTCCTTCTCACCGGCCGCGAAAAACTGCACGCTCTGGCGCGGCGCGTCGAATTGACGGAAATCGTCACCGCCGGCGAATTTTTGATTCTGACCGGGATCATTCTGCCGCTGTTGCCAAACGAGCCGGTCACCACGCTGACGATCATCACGCCGCGCCAGGCGTGGCTCGCGCTCGTCGTCGTCTGCAGCTTGTCCTACGCGAGTTATCTGGCCCAACGCTACTGGACCGCGGCGGCGAACGGATTGTGGATGGCCGCCTTGGGCGGCGTCTACTCGTCGACAGCAACGACGGTGGTGCTGGCGCGTCAGGCGCAGACCGGATCCGTGATGCGACGAAATGCTCAGGCCGGGATCACGCTCGCTACCGCAATCATGTATCTCCGCATTCTCATCGTCGTCGCGGTCTTTAATATGACGCTGGCGCGAACGTTAGCGCTCCCGCTTTGCGGCCTTTCACTCGCCGGGCTGCTGGTGTGCGCGCTGCAATACTGGCTGGCCCAACCGGGGCAGGAAAACGCCAAGGCGCCGCAGCCGGTTCTTCCACCATCCGGCGGCAATCCGCTTGAACTCGGTCCGGCGGCTCTCTTTGCGTTTCTCTTTGTCGCAGTGTCGTTGGTGTCGAATTGGGCCAAGGCGCAGTTCGGCGTCTCGGGAATCTACGCGCTCGCCGCGATCGTCGGCGTGACGGATATCGATCCGTTCGTCCTTAATCTGGCGCAAGGCGGAACATCGGGAATGTCGGAACGCGCGCTCGCCGCCGCAATTCTCATCGCAGCATCATCCAACAATATTCTGAAAGCGCTTTACGCCGCCGTGTTCGCGGGTGGACGCGCAACGGCGGTAAGCGCGGCCGTGCTGGTGCTGCTCGCTGCTGCCGGCGTCGCCCTCGCTGTCGGCATGGACAAGCTTTAGGCGACACACGGGCCCCCAGGGTTGCGCCCACATCGCTATGAGCGCGTGCCGTTGGGCGGGCGCGTTATGAGCCTGGACCGTAGTGAATTCATCGCCCGGCGAACGGCTCTGCGGGTGCAATATCGGTGATGCGGAATTGCACGCGTTCTTCACCCTGAAAGCGATCAAGCGCAAATGAGCCGGCGGCGTGGACCTGCCGGCCGCGGTTTTGCAAGAGTGCAGAGCCCAGCTTCTGGCCGGCAGCGCGGAACGCGATGGCGCTGACGCCTGCGCCGTCGGCCGATTTAAGTCGCACACGCAGATGCGCCTGGCCGACTTCCTCGGCATAGGCGATGGTGTGCGCCGGCAGCGCGATCACCGGCTCCGGATTGCCGGAACCGAATGGGCCGGCGCGCTCGATCATGGCAACGAGACCGGCATTTGCCGCCGCTGCGCTCACCGCACCGTCGATCAGAAGTCCATTGGCGCGCCGCGCGATTTCCACGTCGGCGCTAAGCGCCGCCTCGAAGAAGGCCCGCAGCGGCGCGAGCGCATCCTTGCGCAGCGTCACGCCCGCAGCCATCGCATGCCCGCCGCCCTTGACGAGCAAGCCCTCGGTGACGGCGCGACGCACCGCGCGCCCGATATCAACGCCGGCAATGGAACGGCCGGAGCCGGTGCCGATACCGCCGGGTTCCAGCGCGATCGCAAACGCCGGGCGGCCGAATTTCTCCTTGAGCCGCCCGGCCACAATACCGACGACACCGGGATGCCAGCCTTCCGCGGCAGTGACGACAACCGCGCCCTTCTCCTCAATGCCGAGCGCAGCCATGGCTTCAGCCTCGGCTTGCGCCAGCGTATCCATTTCGATCGCCTGGCGTTCGCGGTTGAGCCGATCGAGCTCGGCGGCGATCTGCGCCGCCTTGTCCGGGTCGTCCTCCAGCAACAGCCGAACGCCGAGGTCGGCGCGGCCGATGCGCCCGCCGGCGTTGATGCGCGGGCCCAGCAGAAATCCGAGATGCCAGGCCTCGGGCGGACCGGAAAGCCGCGCCACGTCCATCAGGCTGACGTGGCCGGCGCGCTCGCGACGGCGCAGCGCAATGAGACCCTTGGCGACGAAGGCGCGGTTAAGCCCGATCAGCGGCACGACGTCTGCCACGGTGCCGAGCGCGACATCATCGAGCAGTGCCAGAAGATCGGGTTCGGGCCGATCGCCGGTCCAGAAACCGCGGTTGCGCAGTTCGCGATTAACCGCGACCACGGTCATGAAGGTAAGTCCGACCGCGGCGAGATGACCAAGACCGGAAAGATCGTCGCGCCGGTTCGGATTGACGATAGCAACCGCCGGCGGCAGCACCTCGTCGGCCTGGTGGTGATCAATGACGACCACATCGACGCCAAGCGCACGCGCCTCCGCCAGCGGCTCGACGCTCGTGGTGCCGCAATCGACCGTCACCAGGAGCGTGGCGCCGCGCGCGGCAAGGGCACGCACCGCCTCTACGTTTGGACCGTAGCCTTCGAACAGGCGGTCGGGAATGTGGATTAAAGGCTCGATGCCGGCGTGTCGCAAAAAGCGCGCGAGCAGCGCAGCCGACGTTGCGCCGTCGACGTCATAGTCGCCGAAGACTGCGATGGTTTCGCCGCGCACGATGGCATCGGCAACGCGAGCGGCCGCCTCCGGCATGGCGCTGAGCACGTTCGGATCGGGCATCGATCGCTTCACGGTCGGATCGAGGAAGGCTTCGACCGCATCGGCTTCGATATTCCGCCCGGCAAGAATGCGCGCCAGCAGTTCCGGGAGATCGTGCCGCTGCGCGATGGCGAGCGCGCGCGCCGAGCCGCGCTGGTCGAGCCGGTCCCGCCAACGCCGTCCCGTCGCCGAGTTTTCGACGCCGAGAAAAAGGCCGTCCGTCACGGCGAACTCGCGCGATTCGTAACCCATCGGCCAAGCCTAGCCGATTCGACAGTGGCTCGACCGGCTAAAACTTATCAAGCTGCCGGTGCTCGGCCTTGATCCAGCGCACCGTGCCGGTGACCGAGCGCATCACCACCGTTTGCGTTTCGACAATGCCGTTGCCGAACCTGACGCCCTCCAGCATGCGGCCGTCGGTGATGCCGGTCGCCGCGAACAGGCAATCGCCGCGCACCATGTCTTCGATCTGGTATTTCCTGCGCGGATCCTTGATGCCCATCTTGACGGTACGTTCGCGCCGTTCCTCGGTATCGACCACCAGCCGACACTGCATCTGGCCGCCGATGCAGCGCAGCGCGGCCGCCGCCAGCACGCCTTCGGGCGCGCCGCCGATGCCGATGCAAATGTCAATGCCGGTCTTGTCCGGATCGGCGGTGTGGATCACCGCAGCCACGTCACCGTCGGTAATCAGGCTGACCGATGCGCCGGTTTTGCGTACGGCCGCGATCAGATCGGCGTGGCGGGGGCGATCCAGGACGATGGCCGTGATCGCTTCGGGAGGCACGCCTTTGGCTTTGGCGAGATTGCGGATGTTTTCGTCCGCCGGTGCATCGAGATCGACGACCCCTTTGGGGTAGCCGGGACCAACTGCGATCTTGTCCATGTAGATGTCGGGCGCGTGCAAGAGCGTGCCCGCCTCAGCGATTGCGATGGTCGCAATAGACCCCGGCATGTTCTTGGCGCACAACGTCGTGCCTTCGAGCGGATCGACGGCAATATCGACCTTGAAGCCGCCTTTGCTGCCGACCTTCTCGCCGATAAAAAGCATCGGCGCCTCGTCGAGTTCGCCCTCGCCGATCACAACCGTGCCGTCGATCGGCAGTTTGTTGAGCTCGCGCCGCATGGCATCGACGGCGGCCTGATCGGCGGCCTTTTCTTCCCCGCGCCCGCGCAACCTTGCCGCATTGACCGCCGCGCGCTCGGTCACGCGCACGATCTCCATCGCCAGAATGCGCTCGAGCATCAGACTGTGCGGAACGGTAATCGACGCCATCTTCGCCTCTGCAATTCGCCGCGTGTGTAAGCGGCTAGTTCTTCTCGATCCGGATCACCTGCGGCCGCCCGGAGATTACACGGTCGCGACGCACCGCGGCGAGCGCCTTGCGCACCGCGTCTTCGCTGGTGGCATAGGTGATCAGAATGACCGGCACCGGCCCCCCCGAGCGTCCGGGCTGGGCACCGCCCTGGGCGCGGATGTCGTGGCGCTGCACGATTGACTCGATCGAGATTTTCCGCTGCGCCAGACGGCGGGCGATGGTCGCGGCACTGCCCGGACGGTCGCGCGCCAACAGGCGGATGTAATATCCGCCTTCATGGCGCTGCATCGGAGCTTTGCGGATTGCGGTCATGCGCGCCGCCGGGCGTCCAAACGGCGCCGTCCGCACGCCGCGCGCGATATCGGCGAGGTCCGATACAACGGCTGAGGCGGTGGCCATCCCGCCGGCGCCGGGCCCGACCAGCGTAATTGGCGTCAGTCCGTCGGCATCGACGGTTACCGCGTTAGTTACGCCCATCACCTGCGCGATCGCTGAATCTTTCGGCACCATTGTTGGATGCACGCGCTGTTCGATTCCGGCTTCGGTTTTCACCGCCACGCCCAGAAGCTTGACGCGATAGCCAAGCTCGGCTGCGGCGTCGAGATCGGCAAGCGTGATCGACGAAATGCCCTCGACGTAAACCGCGTCCGGATCGACCTTGGTCCCGAACGCCAGGCTCGCCAGGATCGAAAGCTTCTGCGCGGTGTCGTGGCCTTCGACGTCAAAGGAAGGATCGGCCTCGGCGTAGCCCAAACGCTGCGCTTCACGCAGGCATTCGTCGAACGCGAGCCGGTCCTGCTCCATGCGCGAGAGCATGTAATTGCAGGTGCCGTTGAGGATGCCGTAGATGCGGGTGAACGAGTTGCCGTTGAGCCCCTCGCGCAACGTCTTTACGATCGGTATGCCGCCCGCGACCGAGGCTTCGAAATCGAGCGCAACGCCGCGGCGTTCCGCGAGGATGGCGAGCTTGTGGCCATGCCGGGCGAGCAGCGCCTTGTTGGCGGTCACCACCGGCTTGCCGGCCGCAAGTGCGGTTTCGACCGCCCGCTTTGCCGGATCGCCGTCCCCGCCTATGAGTTCGACCAGAACGTCGATCGCTGGGTCGGCCGCGAGCACCGCAGGATCCTCGACCCAGCGAAATCTTTTCAGATCGACGTCGCGCTTCTTGCTGCGGGAACGGGCGCAGACGGCCACGACCGCAATCGACCGCCCGCAACGCGCCGCGAGCTTGTCACGGCCGCTCTCCAACAGACGGACAACGGCCGTGCCGACCGTTCCAAGTCCGGCAAGACCGACTTTCAGCGGCTCGGCCATAAACGTCGCTAACCTGGGATGAAAGCGCGCTCGACTAACGTCGGGTCGCCATGGGCACGACGTTGTGCAGCATTTCCGGCCCGGTTTCAAGAAAGCGACGGATGTTGCGGGCCGCCTGACGGATGCGCTGCTCGTTCTCGACAAGCGCAATACGCACATGGCCCTCGCCATGCTCGCCGAAGCCGGCGCCGGGGGAGACCGCAACGCTCGCTTTTTCGACGAGAAGCGTCGAAAACTCGACGCTGCCGAGCGGCTGGAACGGCTCGGGTATCGGCGCCCAGGCGAACATCGACGCCTGCGGCGGCGGCACCTGCCAGCCGGCACGGCCGAACGATTCCACCAGCGCGTCGCGCCGGCGCCGGTAAATCCCGCGCATCTCGTGGATGCAATCGTCGGGCCCGTTGAGCGCCGCCGTTGCCGCCACCTGGATCGGCGTAAAGGCGCCGTAATCCAGATACGATTTCACCCGCGCCAGAGCCGCGATGACCCGCTCGTTGCCGACGGCAAATCCAATGCGCCAGCCGGGCATTGAATAGGTCTTCGACATCGAGGTGAATTCAACCGCGACATCCATCGCGCCCGGAACCTGGAGCACCGAGGGCGGCGGATTGTCGTCAAAATATACTTCGCTGTAGGCCAGATCCGACAAAACCAGGAGCGAATGCTTTTTCGCAAACGCCACAAGGTCTCGGTAGAAATCGAGATCGGCGATGGCGGCCGTCGGATTTGACGGATAGCAGGTGACGATCGCAATCGGCTTCGGAATCGTATGATTCATCGCGCGTTCAAGCGCGCCAAAAAACGCCGCGTTGGCCTCGACCGGAACCGAGCGGATCGCGCCTCCGGCCATCAGGAAGCCGAAGGCGTGAATGGGATACGTCGGGTTCGGCACAATAATGACATCGCCCGGCGCCGTGATCGCCTGCGCGACGTTGGCAAAGCCTTCCTTGGAACCCAGCGTGGTGACGATCTGGGTTTCCGGATTAAGCTTCACACCGAAGCGGCGCGCGTAATAAGCGGCCTGGGCGCGGCGCAGACCCGGAATCCCTTTGGACGCCGAATAGCGGTCGGTGCGCGGCTTGCCGACCGTCTCTTTGAGCTTTTCGACCACGTGCGCGGGCGCGGGCAAATCGGGATTACCCATGCCGAGATCAATGATATCGGCCCCGCCGTTGCGCGCCACAGCCTTAGCCCGGTTGACCACCTCGAACACGTATGGCGGCAATCGGCGGATGCGATGAAACTCTTCCATGATTTCAACCGGCTCGGCGGATTTGACAATCCTACACTTTTATCACTGCCCGTCCTCTGTGCCAGCCGTCTTCGTCCCGGCGGGCGCGGCTGCCGACTGCAGCGAGGTTTTCTGGGCCTCAGGCGTAGGCGGAGGAACCGGAGGAATGGACTGTAAGTGCTCGCGCTGGGAGACCAGATCGTCCGTCATCTGCTTGACCTGATCCGGCGTCAGCGGTGTTTCGGCCCGCGGCGTTGGCATATCGTGCACCGCGGGGAATCCGACTTCCGAGCAGCCCGACAGGACACAGGCCAAACCCGCGGCCAGCAAGGCTCCGAACCCAAGCTTCGCACCATGCTCGTGCCTAATCACGCGGTTTCCCCGACAGTCCCCCGACGCGCCGATTATCGCCCGGCCAGGCAGCGTCCACCCCACCCAACTGGCTGGAATAATCTACCGCCTCAAAGGTTTACAAATATCAACCTGCAGGTGACACCGCCATCGGGATAACGCTGTAATATGGTGGAAACAAGGTCCGCATGTCCCGGGGACGGGCGGCGCGGAACGCACATCCGCCTCCCGAGAATGCTGCGCGGCGCGCCTTGCGCGCACAATTTGCGCAGGCCATTTCTGCTGCAAGGGCCTATTCTCGAAGCCCTGCGGAAGGTGAGGAACGCTCGTGCGAGCTCCGTCGCAACAACCGACGACAGTCGGGCCGGTCGATGTCGAGGTGTTTTCGCGCAATCTCGCGCGCCTGATCGAGGAAGGCGGACGGGCGCTCGCCGCCTATATGAAACCCCGGGACGACGGCCGTAAGAGCGAACTCGCCGATGAACTGCGCGACGTCGTCAAGACCCTCGGCGAAGTGTTGCAATACTGGCTGGCCGACCCGCAACGCGCCGCAGAACTGCAAGGCCGGCTGGGTCGGTCCTATCTCGAGCTGTGGGGCGCTGCCGTCAAGCGGCTTTCCGGCGAAACCGCGCCGCCGGTGGCGATGCCGGCGACCAACGACAAGCGTTTCGCCGACCCGGAATGGACCACGAACCAATTCTACGATTTCCTCAAACAGCTCTATCTGCTCACGGTCAACTGGGCCGGCCGCCTGGTCAGCGACGCCGACAAGCTCGATCCGCACACCAGGCACAAGGCCGAGTTCTATATCCGGCAGATCGCCAACGCGCTGTCGCCGTCCAATTTCGTTTTGACCAATCCGGAACTGCTGCGCGAGACGCTGACCAGCAATGCCGAGAATCTGGTGCGCGGCATGCAGATGCTCGCCGAGGACGTCGAAGCTGGCGGCGGCCATCTCAAGATCCGGCAGTCCGATTCCTCGATGTTCGCCGTCGGACGCAATCTGGCAACGACGCCCGGCAAGGTGATCTTCCAGAACGACATCATGCAGCTTCTGCAATATGCGCCTTCGACCGAACGGGTCCTCAAGCGCCCGCTGCTGATCGTGCCGCCCTGGATCAACAAATACTACGTGCTCGATCTGACGCCGGAAAAATCCTTCATCAAATGGTGCGTCGATCAGGGGATCACGGTGTTCTGCGTCTCGTGGGTCAATCCGGACGAGAGCCTCGCGCAGAAGACCTTTGAAGATTACATCCGCGAAGGGCCGCTCGCCGCGCTCGACGCCATCAAACAGGCGACCGGCGAAGACAAAGTCAACGCCGTCGGCTATTGCGTCGGCGGCACCATGCTGGCCGTGGCGCTGGCAAAGATGGCGGCAAATAACGATGAGCGCATTACATCGGCGACCTTGTTCGCCGCCCAGGTCGACTTCACCTATGCCGGCGATCTGAAAGTCTTCATCGACGAGGAGCAGGTCGAGGCGATCGAGCAGCGGATGGCCGAGCGCGGCTATCTCGAAGGCAGTTCGATGGTCACCGTGTTCAACCTGCTGCGCTCGAACGATCTGATCTGGCCTTACGTCATCAACAATTATTTACGCGGCAAGGCGCCGTTCCCGTTTGACCTGTTGTACTGGAACTCGGACGCCACGCGACTGCCGGCGGCCAATCATTCGTTCTACATGCGCAACTGCTACCTCGACAACAAAATCACCAAGGGCAAGATGGTGATCGGCAACACGCCGATCGATCTGAAAACGGTGAAGGTGCCGGTCTACAATCTGGCGACGCGGGAAGACCACATCGCCCCGGCAAAATCAGTGCTGCTCGGCTGCAAATATTTCGGCGGCAAAGTGAGGTACGTACTGTCCGGGTCCGGCCACATCGCCGGCGTGATCAATCCGCCGAACAAGCAGAAGTATCAATACTGGACCGGCCGGCGGCCGCGCAGCGCCAACCTCGACGGCTGGCTCAAGAAGGCGACGGAGCATCCCGGCTCATGGTGGCCGGACTGGCTCGCCTGGCTCAAGCGCCACGACGCGGCCGAGGTCGCCGCACGCGTGCCCGGCGACGGCGCGCTCAAGCCGATCGAGGACGCGCCGGGAAGCTACGTGAAGGTGCAGGCCTGAGCACTCTGAAATCGAACCCCTGAAATCGAACCCGTTGGCCGGATGCCATGACCGTGCTATATGACTATGGTCATATACTATGGTCATATGGATTTTGCCAATGCCGCGGATGATCAAGGCCTCCGAATTCAAAGCCAAGTGCCTCGCGGTGCTGGACGATGTCGAGCGCACGCGGCAACCCGTGGTCATCACCAAGCGAGGCAAGCCGGTGGCCGAATTGGTGCCGCATACCGAGCGGAAACGGACGGCCCGAGGCATTTTAAAGGGACGCCTGGAGATTCTTGGCGACATCATCTCTCCCATTGAGGTTGAATGGGAAGCGCTGAAGTGATCCTGCTCGACACTCAGGCGGCGGTATGGTTCACAACAGACAGTGATTTGCTTGGAAAGCGCAGCCGGCGAATAGCCGACAAGGCTGTCGGCGCGGGCGAGCTTGCCGTCAGTGCGATTACCTTTTGGGAAATCGCTCTCCTGGTGACCAAGCGTCGACTCCGTTCCATTGATTCAGCAGCAGAGACGCGCCGCTTGGTATTGAGCGCCGGCATTGTCGAGATGCCGCTTACTGGCGAAATCGCGATTCTCGCGGCCCAGCTTGAAGGAATGCACGCCGATCCCGCGGACAGATTCATCGCGGCCACGGCCATTGCGCACAACGCCATGTTAGTGACGGCGGACGAACGGCTGTTGCAATGGCGGCATAGCTTGCGGCGCCATAACGCCGAAACCTAATCCGCCGTGCCTCAAGGAAACAGTGCCACCTGATCGAGCCCGGTGGTCTCCGGAAAGCCGAGCATCAGGTTCATGTTCTGCACCGCCTGGCCGGACGCGCCCTTGGTGAGATTATCGAGCGCCGAGCCGATGATGGCACGGCCGGGGATGCGGTCTGCGGCGACGCCGATGAACGTCATGTTGGAACCGCGCACGTGGCGGGTCTGCGGCAGGGTGCCGAACGGCAGCACGTGAACGAACCGCTCGTTCGCGTAAGACTTTAACAGTAGCGCATGAAGCTCCTGCGGCGATGCTTTCGGGCCGCGCACATAAATGGTTGAAAGGATGCCGCGATTCATCGGCACCAGATGCGGCGTGAAGCTCACCACCACCGCGCGGCCCGCCGCCAGCGAAAACTCCTGGTCGAGTTCGGCCATGTGGCGGTGATGCCCGACGCCATAGGCATGGAAGCCTTCGGACACCTCCGAAAACAGCATCTCCTCCTTCGCCGCCCTGCCCGCTCCGGTCATGCCGGATTTGGCGTCGATCACGATCTCGTCCGGATCGATCGCCTTGGCTTTGAGAAGCGGGATCAGCGCCAGCTCGGCGCAGCTCGTATAGCAGCCGGGATTGGCAACGAGCTGTGCGGTCTTGATCTTCGGCCGATAGATTTCGGTCAGGCCGTAGACCGCTTGTTTTTGCAGTTCGGGCGCCTGGTGCGGATGGCCGTACCCGCGCTGATAAGCCGCCGGATCGGCGAGGCGAAAATCGGCCGAAAGATCGACGACTTTTAATGCCCGGACCTTCGCCAGCAGATCCTTGATGACCTTTTGCGTCGCGCCGTGCGGCAGCGCGCAGAACACCAGATCAAGGCCGAGCGCCGGCCAATCAATCCCGTCGATGGCGGTCAGCGCCGGCAGTGCGAACGGCGAAAATTGCGGGAACACGTCGGACATCGGTTTGCCGGCGCGGCGATCGGCCGTCAGCACGGCAATGTCGGCGCCCGGATGGCGGATGAGCAGCCGCACCAGTTCCGCGCCGGTATAGCCGGACGCGCCGAGGATGCCGATTTTCGCTTTCGCAGACATGATTAAACCCTTGGCTTTGAGAACTTAAGCCAGCGTCCGCGGGAGGATATCGGAAAAGTGCCGCGGAAAACCGGCGGCACGAAAAGCTACGCGTGTGCGCGCGCCCGTGCCGTGTCACGACGGCGGCGCTCTGCAGCGGTGGTCGGCCACATGGTCTGGGGCGATCCGGTCATGAGCGGCGATATAAAGGCACCGCCCGTTAGCGTCAATGCGCGTCCGGGTGCGGACGGACGCCCTCATTGTTTCACCGTTCGCATGGCATAGTCGGGGGCCGATTCGTCAGCCCCTGTCACCGGGACCGCGGCTCACCATATCGGCACAAGATCAAAAGCTTCCCATGGGAAAAGCAGCTAAAACATCAAAATCGCCCGGCGGCCCTGACCTGTTCGCCAATCTCGGCGAGCCGCGCGCCGCATCGCGCCGTGCGGCGGCACGAGGCGGCGGCGCGCCGACGCGCGGGTCTGCGGCCGAGTCCGGGTACACGGCGAAGCACATCGAGGTCCTCGAAGGCCTCGAACCGGTGCGGCGGCGGCCCGGCATGTATATCGGCGGCACCGACGAGAAGGCGCTGCATCACCTGTTCGCCGAAGTGATCGACAATGCCATGGACGAGGCGCTCGCCGGCCACGCCGACTGGATCGAGGTCGAGATGGAAGCCGACGGCTTTGTCGCCGTCACCGACAATGGCCGCGGCATCCCGGTCGATCCGCATCCGAAGTTCAAGAACAAATCGGCGCTCGAAGTGATCATGTGCACGCTGCATGCCGGCGGCAAATTCGATTCCAAGGTCTACGAAACCTCGGGCGGCCTGCACGGCGTCGGCGTTTCGGTGGCGAATGCGCTGTCCGAGCGCATGGAGGTCGAAGTCGCGCGCGGCCAGAAGCTCTACCGGATGGCGTTCGAGCGCGGCAAGCCGAAGACCAAGCTCCTCGACGCCGGCAAGGCGCCGAACCGGCGCGGCACCAAAGTGCGCTTCCGCCCCGACCCGAAGATTTTCGGCGCCAAGGCACACTTTGCGCCCGCGCGCGTGTTCAAGAGGACGCGCGCGAAGGCTTATTTGTTTGGCGGTGTCGAAATCCGCTGGTCGTGCGCCAAGGAACTCCTGCGCGGCATCGACGACGTGCCCGAAGAGGCGACGTTTCACTTCGCCGACGGGCTCAAGGACTATCTGTCGGAGACGCTGGCCGCCGCAACGCTGGTGCATCCCGACATCTTCACCGGCAGCGCAGGCAAGACCGGCGCGCACGGCGCGGCGCAATGGGCGGTCGCCTGGACCGCCGA
>VFSW01003491.1_pt1 | contig 23577 bp, 36 predicted proteins | sample 5358111 | NCBI WGS metagenome assembly VFSW01 (sample SAMN11554181, study PRJNA540505) | mine drainage metagenome | isolation source: sediment from site ElyBrook_90M | place: USA: Ely Copper Mine, Vershire, VT | collected 2017
GCCCTTTTCCATACTCAATCTAGAAGATTGTAAGAGTTTAAATTATCGCTGATTCTAACATCTTTAAGGTTTTGTGGAAGAAAATGCTAAAACGGCTGTTGTAGAATTCGCTAGGATGAGGACCTTCCTTTACTTCTACATCGCATCATTTGTAATTTTTCTTGGCGTGATATTTGAGGAAGTTGGCCCTGATTTTCACGAGATAGATGACATACTATTCGTGCTGTTTGCGTTAATCGCCATCATAATGATAGCTTACAGGTGGAAGAAGAGATCCATAAGCACACTTAAGTTTACCAACAACGTCTGCGCACTTATAGCTTTTCTTTTGATACTCGTTTCAATTTATGCGATAATCATAGAGCTTGGGGATGCTGCTGATCTTGGCGATGATATACCCCAGTTTATACTTTCTATACTCATACTCCTAAGCAGATTTATACTCTGAAGCTCGTGGTAGATGTGATGGTCGGGGGCCCTTAGGATACCGAAATATTAGGAGTACGGCCGTCATTTGCTTTGCGGCCTCTGCACGCGCTGCTCTTATTCTGATGACATGGTTATAATCTCGGCTGTTTTTTATAAGGATTAGCCCTATGTGCCAGTGCGCGATTCTGATACAGATCATTACAAGTAGTTTTGCAGAGCGTCAGTTCGAGCGCAACTGGCGATGACCCGCTGCATTTCTGGGCTAAGATCCTTCAGCAATGGGGCAGAAGCTGTTTGAGTCAGAGATCTCGCAGACCTAGGCAGAAAATACGGGAAATCTCTGCTATGATGGCTGGAACTATAAGCTTCCTCCGCAGAAAAAGTCTTCACAGCTTTAGAGACATTATTAGACAGTTTAGCCTCAGATGTTTTTCTTTTCCTCTCGCGTAGAGCTTTCGAAGCCCCTTCAGGGTCAAAATCTACAATAACACCGCATAGTGTTTTGGGAGAGTCATCCCCAATGATTTCTATCATTTCGCCACCTCGGACGCCGGGAGGGATGGAGATACACCAAGGCCCGGGACCTGTTCGAAGAACAGCTCTTTGACCCATAGGAGCCTTGTCTAGCAATTCAGTGTATGAAGACATTGATGTAATAACTCCGGTGGCCTCCATTTTTACATAGACTATGAGCCCGGGAACAGTCGTCCAGTCAAGGCCTTGAAATCCAGCTTCATCCCCCACCCAATAACGATCTCCTCTATATTCGTCGTATTCATTTGCATTTGGATTATTCAAGTTATAGAGAACTTTACGACCAAGAGGTAGCACGCTTTGAAGTTCATTAACCAATGTATTCGCCTTAGGAAAGGACGCGTGTAAATTATTGCCCTGTGTATCCGTAAGCCTAGTCATTTGATGCGTAGACCTGTTTTTTACCTTAGTATCGACCAAGTTCTCACGTTTATCCTATGCGGATCTTCCCTTAAATACTTTGACGTTATAACGCATTTCTATATGATACTTTGTTACTATGATTTGCCCGTTATCACATTACTTTACAGGGTTTAGATGGCAAAAATACTAAAGAGGGAAGGCTAAAGGTTCTATTGGGGAGCGTATTCTGAAGCGCTAGGCGCATCCTGTTTAGCTTCTGTTTGGAGTGAAATGCCTTTATTCGCGGCCGCTGCTTTCACCAAACCAACGAACAATGGCGCGGGCGCGAGCGGTCGTGATTTCAGCTCTGGGTGCGCCTGTGTCCCGATGAAGAAAGGATGATTATTCAGCTCCGCGAACTCCATCAGCCTGCCATCTGGAGACCTGCCAGAGAAAACCAAACCGTCCTGCTCCAATTGTTCTATGTATTGCGGGTTTACCTCATACCTGTGCCTGTGCCTTTCTGAAACGGCCTCTTTTCCGTAAAGCCCCTCTGCTACGCTGTTTTTCTGCAGAAGTGCCGCATACGCTCCGAGCCGCATTGTTCCACCATACCTAGATTTTTTTACTATCTCAGCCTGTTCGGGAAGTATGCATATTACTGGATTGGTTGTGTTTTCATTGAACTCTGTTGAATTTGCATCGCTAATGCCCCGTACGTTTCTCGCAAACTCTATTACGGCTAACTGCATTCCAAGACATAGCCCAAGAAAGGGTATCTTGTTCTCTCTTGCGTAGCCTATCGCAGCGATCTTGCCTTCGATCCCTCGCTTCCCAAAACCGCCGGGGATTATCAGGCCATCGACTCCTTTCAGAGCCTCTTCCGGTGAGATTTTTTTGTCCTCGAGATCCGTTGATTCTATCCATTTAATTTTCGCTTTGACGCCATAACGCGGTGCGGAGTGCTCGAGAGCTTTTATTATGCTCAAATAGGAGTCATGCACGTGCGTATACTTCCCAACTATCCCGATGGTGACCTCGCCTGATGCCGCCTTTATGCTATCGGTGAACGCCTGCCACCTTTCAAAGTTTGCCTCGGTGCCGGCTTTCGCCTTGAGCCCCAGCGTTTGGAAAATAGCTTCGTCCATCCCAAGGTCTTTCAGCTTCAGGGGGATTTCATACACGTTTCCCGAATCCCAGAGGTTGTAAATTCTGTCCATTGTGACATCTGCGAATATGCTGACCTTCTCCTTTACGCTCCTGTCTATCGGATTCTCCGATCTGCAGACGACAAGATCCGGTTTGATTCCGAGCTCCATGAGCTTTCTCATCCCAAGCTGTGCTGGCTTGCTCTTGAACTCATCGAGAGACCTGGGCTGCAAGATGTACGTTACGTTTATCGAGCACACGTTCGAATGACCTTCTTCATACGCAAGTTCCCGCATCGCTTCTATGAAATACGAATTTTCCAGGTCGCCAACAGTTCCTCCTACTTCTATCATCACGACCTCTGCCTGTGACTTCATCGCCAGGGATCTTATAAAGTATTTTATCTCCCCGGTAGCGTGGGGTATGAACTGGACGTCCCGTCCTAGGTATTCGCCGTTTCGCTCCTTGTCTATTATTGTTTTGAATATCTTGCCGGCAGTGAGGTAGTTGTCCTTTGAGAGGTTGATGTGCAAGCTTCTCTCGTAGCTTCCAAGGTCAAGATCGCATTCTGTTCCGTCATCGAGCACAAAGACTTCCCCGTGCCTAAATGGATTGAGCGTGCCGGCATCGTAATTAAGGTAACCGTCGAACTTGAGCGGCGCGACTTTGAACCCGTGGCATGCTAGCAGCGTGCCTAGGCTGCTGAAGAAGGTGCCCTTCCCTACTCCGGACATCACGCTACCTGTTATCACTATGTATTTCGTCTTGCCTATCTCGTAGTTCTCGGGAAAAGAACTGAAGAACTCCTCTTCTACAGACTTATCAGAAGCAGATTTGTTAAGCACAACATATTTGCGATAAAAGAGCTTAAAATCCTATGCGGAAAAACCGATGCTTCGTTTACACAAACTTTGCCCTGAGGCTAAGCTATTAAATTATTTCACAGAGTATAAGCAGGAGACGGGTAGCTGGATGAGAAAGGAGGTTCTTCTCGGAGGGCTGGGATGGCTTGCCGCAGGGATAATATCTATAGAGGCCTGGGCGCTGACGCCCATGTCCGAATTGTGCAACTGTCCTGCCACTACCCAGTTCCACATAATATGCGATTGCGCGGGCCAGCCAACAGGCCTGTTGTATGTAGGGATAACCGCCGCAGTAGTGGGCGTAGCGGTCCTGTTGCTGAGCAAAAGAATAGAGGGAATGATTGTAGAATTCGAGGAGGAGAAAAGGAAGCGTGGGAAGTGACTCCCCATCAGATTTAAATTCTTGTGTTCAGAAGCTTATACTGACGATAGTGCTGAGACAGAGGCTATGGACAAGCGACCTTATGTAATATTTGTAGCTTCTCAGAAGGGCGGAGTGGGCAAGACTACAGTGGCTTTGAACCTAGCAGTTGCGCTGATATACCTGAAGTACAAGGTGCTTCTTGTAGACACAGACGTGGAGTCAGCAAGCCTAAGCGAGCAAATTGGCATAAAGTCCGATGGCAGAGGATACGTAGACGTAGTTACCGGAAAGGCTGATGTCAACGAGGTCATGTTTGCTTACGAGCCTATAGATCTGTATATCGTGCCAGGAAGTCCGGCAAGGGAGAAGGTCGCAGTAGACAGCGAAAAGCTGGTGAAGTTTTATAGCACAATCTCAAAGCTTGACTTCAACTTCATAATAATCGACAGCGCACCGGGCGCTTTCGAGAGCGAAGTCTCAAAGTATATCAACGATGTCATAATACTTACAACCCCGGATTCGGTATCATCTATTGGGAGTTCGAAAATGGCCCAGTACTGCGACAAGTACAGATTAGAACACAGGCTGGTGATAAACCGAGTGGGATACAGCAAGTATGACCTTGAGAGGGAGGAGATCGAGAAGCTGTACGGAGATGTCGCATTCCAGATAGTGCCTGAAGACAAGATAGTCTCGGAGAGCCTCTCAAAGCACAAACCAGCTTACATGATAGACAAGGGTTCAGATTTCTCTGTCGCAGTAGAGGAGCTTGCAAGAGCCTACTCGCTCAAGATAGGCGAAGCAACAGAAGACCGAGACCTAGGCAGCGAAAGGAAAACAAAGTCGGGGCTTTTCGAGAAGATGGCGAAGTGGTTCGTCGGCTCGAAATAGGCCATGATTGGCTTTAAATATTCTGTCTGTCTATTTTTCTTGCATTCTTATGGGGGAAAATAAAGGCTTACTAGGTAGGCAGGTAAAAGACCTGCTGATTTCGAAAAACATGAGCGTCAAGCGGCTCATATCGAACATGAGGGACATCGGCGGGTTCTCCGCACAGCACATGGTCACGGGCATAAGCATAATGGACAAGATGCTAAAGGACAAAGATTGTTACAACTTTCTTTCTTTTCCCGCTGATATCATTGCAACAGGTTTGCGGGGAGCAATCGCACAGTCGGTTAAGCACTTTGATGCGATAATTACAACAGGGGGTACACTAGACCACGACCTCGCAAAAGCATACGGCGGCAAATACAGGCTCGGAAGCTTTAACGCTGATGATGCTGAGCTGCACAAGCACCACATCTACAGGCTGGGCAATATTTTCATAGAGCAGGATGAATACGGACTTACAGTAGAGAACTACTTCAACGAGATAATGATGGATATTTACAAGTCATCTGATTACAAGAAGGAATACAGCGCAAGCGAGCTAATTTCTGAATTCGGAAAAAGAATCAAGGACAAGAACTCGATAATAAGACAGGCATACCTAAACAAAGTCCCTATATTCTGCCCCGGCATATTGGACGGTGCATTTGGAACTCAGCTAACAATATTCTCGCAGAACCACAAGTTCAAGCTCGACCTGATAAAAGACGAGCTGATGCTGAGCAACATCGCATTCGACAACAAGAAGACAGGGGCTTTGATGATAGGCGGCGGGATAAGTAAGCACCATGTAATTTGGTGGAATCAATTTAAGGGAGGTCTGGATTATGCCGTTTACATAACAACAGCAACACAGTTTGATGGAAGCCTATCTGGAGCGAGGTTAACAGAAGCGGTTTCATGGGGAAAGATAAAGGAAAAAGCCAAATACACAACAATAGATGGAGATGCTACTATAATTTTGCCGATAATGCTTTCCGCGCTTGACATAACATAACAGAAATCAAGATAGGACTAAATTCTTTTCTGCTTAAGCGCGTTCGGGTAAGCATCGTGGATCACTGTTAGAACTTCGACTTCTTGCTTGCTTCTTGCAACTATCTCTTCAAGCAGAAGGCCGGGAAATTCGGGCTTCGTTCTGTAGTATTCTTCTTTGCTGAATTCTGCATTTACAAAATCCACAAAAGAATCGTTTGCGTCATCCTTCCCGTTACTTAAATAATAAAATGCTCCAACGCCGTCAGATTTTTGGGCATACATCTTTTCAATATATAAATCTGCTACCATTCTTATCGCTGCTTTCACCGGTTCTTCTCGGAGCTTAGCAAGAGGGACCACCTCTTTCGCTGAAGAAACAAGTTGCTGCTCCATGAGTTCATACGTAGCCCGTGCGACAATATCGGTATTAACTTGTGCCCTAGCATTTGAAGACATAAAATCACATTACCTAATTACAAAAACCGGTATATATTAATTGTCTTGGGGTTCGTTAAAAGGATTAGACCCTCTTTTGTGAAAATGCCATTTTTCTAATTTCTCCGGCTAGTTGTTTGCTTTCTTCGTGGATAACATTGCAGAGCGAGCTTGCAAGATTATGATGGAAACCTTCAGAAGTTACCTTCCTCAAAAAGAGAAATTCAAAGCTATTTTGGTCGCACAACTGAAAAAGTATTTTTAATCCCTCATTTCCTTCTCCATAAAGCTTAGATATAAATGAGGTTTTTGCTTCCCCTACTACCGCGAAAAACTGCTTATTCTGATCGCGGTCGTATTCATGGTTGTGGATGGCTTCCATTGTCGCGGAGAGGATAGAGCTTTCTATAATTGTTTGCGTTTCGGTGCGCTGAATAGTCGTTTCCATTTTTCACCACTATTATGAAAGTGTTATCTCAATCTGCACAGCAGCTTATGCTCGTAGAGGTTCCGTGAAAATCTTTGTCGCCCCTTGAACGAAGCTCTTCACTTCTATTTTTATTGCCTTCTTAAGTTCTTCTAGGTACCCCTCTCTCCACATCGATACGTGCAATTTCTCTAGGTATGCCGAAACTTCGCTCTCCCTATTATTCAACTGCTTTATTATCGGGAGACCCTCGTCGATGCCTAAGCCACTAAGCTTATTAACAAAAAGATGGGCTGCTTTCTGTGCATGGACCTGCATCCAATCTCGGCCAACCGAAGGGTCATCTCTTGTCTCAGTTACAGCAGAGAATAGCGCTCTTTGTATTTCCCAATTCTCTTTACTCATTTCGACTGTAGTATTAGATGACATTAGACCACATGATACTTAATAGAAAACCTTGTATATATACATTGGTTTGCGGTTTGTAAGAGGCTTAAGAGAGGATTATCTCGATCTGCACAGCGTCAGGAACCGGTATTCGCATTATCTGCCGGAGAGCCTGGTCACTGCCTTCTATCTCTACGATCCACTTGTGTATTCGCATTTCCCAGTGGTCGAACGTATGCGATCCGTCGCCACACGGGGTCTTGCGCGTTGTGATCACCATGTGCCTTGTAGGCAATGGGATTGGACCCTTGAACTTGACACCTATGCTCTTGGCTATGTCAACAATTTGCTTTGCGATGTCTCTCGAAGAAGCCATGTTCCTGCTGATAAGCTTTATCCTCGCGGTTGGCATTCACTCTAACCCTGCTTCCTCGCTACTATGTCGAGGACTACGCCTGCTGCAACGGTCTGGCCCATGTCTCTTATTGCGAATCTTCCCAGCTGCGGGAATTCGCTGAATTTCTCGACGACTATTGGCCTGCTCGGCTTTATCTTGACTAAAGCTACGTCTCCAGTCTTTATGAACTCGGGGCTCTTCTGCTGCGTTTGGCCGGTCTTAGGGTCCTTCTTCTCCATTATCTCGGTTATAGTGCACGCAACCTGAGCGGTGTGTATGTGGAACACGGGCGAGTATCCTGGTGCGATAGCAGTTGGGTGGTTTATGACCACAATCTGCGCCGTGAATTCCTCGGCTACCGTAGGCGGGTTGCTTGCCGGGCCTACCACGTCTCCTCTCTTCATGTCTTTCTTGTCTACGCCCTTGATGTTGAAACCTACGTTGTCTCCAGGCTCTGCCTTCTGCAGCTGCTGGTGGTGCATTTCAATGCTCTTAACATCAGTCTTGACACCGCTGGGCATTATTATTATCTGGTCTCCTGGCTTCATGACGCCTGTTTCTACCCTTCCTACTGGTACTGTGCCAAATCCTGATATGCTGTAAACGTCCTGTATCGGCAGCCTGAGCGGCTTGTCCGTAGGTTTCGCTGGAAGCACAAAAGTATCTAGGGCTGCAATCAGCGTCGGTCCGTTGTACCAGGCCATCTTGTCAGACTTGACCTTCACGTTGTCTCCTTGCAGCGCTGAATATGGGACGAAAACAACCTTGCTGAGATCATAGCCTATCGCCTTAAGGAATGTGGATATCGCTGCCTTTACGCTCTCGAACTTCTGTACATCGTATTCTACAGCGTCCATCTTGTTGACTGCTACTATAATTTGGTTTATTCCCAGGATCTTAGCAAGCTGAGCGTGCTCTCTCGTCTGGGTTTGCACGCCTTCCTGCGCTGACACTACAAGAACAGCGGCATCAGCCTGGCTTGCGCCGGTTATCATGTTCTTTACAAAGTCTCTATGGCCAGGAGCGTCTATAATCGTGAAGTAGAACTTCGCTGTCTGGAAGTCCTTGTGCGCTATATCTATCGTAACTCCTCTCTCCCTCTCTTCCTTAAGCTCGTCCATGACGAAAGCGAACTCGAATGTGGCTTTGCCAAGCCTGGCCGCCTCCTCCTTCAGCTTGTTCATATCCTGCTGGCTGACCGCTCCGCTCTCGAAGAGAATCCTTCCGACCGTCGTCGACTTTCCGTGGTCGACGTGACCTATGAAGATCATATTCATGTGGGGTTTGTCTACCATATTAATCTACCAATAAATGCAAACGTTGTAAACAAAAGTAGAGCGCTTTGCTTTTAGAAAAAACGCCCCCTTAAGCAGTAGTCTATTATCGGAGAATGTATTTAAATGTTTGCGTGAAAAATCGTCGGTATAACCTGCAAAGTCTATGCTCAGCGCGGTTTTCGGAAAAGTATTTATGCCTTCCAGTGCTAACTAATATTCACTTGTTCTCCCGCAAGTACTGCACAAGTGCAGGAGGGATTTAGATGCTGGAAGAGAAGTACACAGAGTTCGAGAAGTTCATCGAAGAGAATAAGAACCAGAGGAAGTTCGAGCAGAGCGTAGAGCTTGCAATAAACTTCAAGAGCGTAGACTTCTCGAAGCAGGCAAACAGGCTTAACCTTGACGTGATGCTCCCTAACGGCAAAGGCAAGACTAACAAGATAGCGCTTTTCGCGACGGACAAGAACTTCATAGAGAGTGCTGGGAAGAACGGAATAGAAGTAATAGACGGGAACACGCTGACGAACATAGCAAGCGACAAGGAAAAGCTAAACTCTTTACTGAATTACGACCTCGTTGCCCAACCGAACCTCATGCCAATAATTGCAAAGCAACTGGGTACCTTTCTGGGTCCCAGGAACAAGATGCCAAGACCGGTTATGAGCGTGCAGGAACTGGCAAGGGTCTCTGGAGACATGAGCAAACGCATATCGATAAAGAACAAAGGAAAATTCCTGCCCACGGTGCACTGCGTAGTCGGCAGCGAAAAGATGGAAACAAGGAAGATTTATGATAATATTAAAGAGGTAATGAACAACGTCGACAAGGCGGTAGGCACGAACAGGATAAGATCCGTGTACGTGAAGCTCACGATGAGCAAGCCGCTAAAGCTGGTGTAAGTATGACGATGCTAAAAGCACAAAAGGTAGAATACGTAAAAAAGCTGAAGAAGCAAATCGCTACTTACAAGACTGTTGCGGTGATGCCAATAGACGCGCTGCCCGACAGGCTTTTCCAGAAGGTAAAGAACCAGCTCAAGCCGGAGGCAACGGTGATCATTGCAAGAAAGACGCTTCTTATAATGGCGCTCGGAGACGAAAGGAAGGCACATCTCGAAAAGAAGCTCGACAAGAACTTCGCGCTGATACTTTCAAACAAAGAGCCGTTTGAGCTCTACAAGATAATACGCTCTAACAAGCTGAAGCTCGGGGCAAAGCCCAACCAGGTAGCGCCGATGGACATACACATCGAGTCTGGGGAAACGACTATCGCGCCGGGACAGACCGTCACCGAACTGAAGAATGCTGGAATAGACGTGCAGATACAGAAGGGCAAGGTAGTTATTTCGAAGAGCAAGGTTCTAGTCGAGAAAGGAAAGAAGATAAGCCCCGCTGTCGCAAACGCGCTCAAGATACTCGAGATAAAACCTTTTGAAGTTTCGCCAAAGTTGAACATCGCGCTCTACGAGAGTCTGCTTTTCAACGACGTCGCTCTGGGCATAGACACCGAGTTCGTGACCGCGCAGATACTCAAGAATTTCGCAGAGGCCTACGCGATGAGCGTGGAAATGGGAATTGTTACAGAATACAACGCTTCAATGTTCATAATGCGCGCCTACAACGGCGCGATCGCCCTCGGAATGGAGGCGAAGATAATGGAACCGGAAATCGTGAAGATGCTAGTGGCAAACGCTGCTATGGGAGCAGCCGGGCTCGCGAAACAAGCCGGTGTTGATGCTTAGGTGAAAAAATGGAATACATATACGCTGCTCTATTGCTCGATGCAGCTGGAAAGGAAGTGAACGAACAGAACATAAAGAGCGTGGTGAAGGCGGCAGGTGAGGAGCCTGACGAAGCTATGGCAAAGTCTGTGGTGAACGCGCTGAAGGGCGTCAACATAAAGGACGTCATAAAGAACGCGCAGACGATGCAGGTAGCACAGAGCGCCGCACCGGCACAGGCAGCAAAAGCGGGCGAAGGAGAGAAGAAGAAAGACGAAGCAGACGAGAAGAAGAGCGAAGAGGAAGCCGCAAGCGGGCTTGCAAGCCTCTTTGGCTGATCCGATGCAAAGTCTGCATGATGCTTAGCCATGCTTGGCCTAGCCGAGCGTGCGCTAGCAAAGATTCACTTTTATCTCGTTTCTTCTTTTTGCAAACAAGCTTTATATCGCTATAAGCGCTATGTTCTCTGTGGGTCGATGAGAAGAGATGAGAAGCTAAGGAAAATGCTGCAGTACCACATGCAGATGGTGGAGAAGCTGAAGAAGTTAGATCTTAAGAAGCGTTCTGACAAGCAGCTCGCGGCTTTTGACAAGACGCTCGAAGAACTTGAGGGCTACGCGCTGGTCCATGTGAAAACCAAGGTAAGCGCGTAAATGCAGGAGCGAAAGAGGTTATTAAAAACTTAGCTAACATAATTGAGTCGCAGTGTTTGAATGGACGTTTTCGTTGAGAAAGAGAAGTGCACGGGCTGCCAGCACTGCAAAGATGTGTGCCCCGTGGCGGTATTTGAGATGAAGGGCAGGGGAACACCTGACAACCCCAACGCCGACAGCGCTAATTCTGACACCGCGCCGCCAGAACACCAGTGGAAAGGACAGACCCTTCCCGAGATAGTTCAGAAGTGGAGCGGCGTCCAGGACGGCCACAAACACTTTGCACAGGAGAACGATGGCACAAGCGGAGGCCTTTCCGTAGGCGTGAGCGGATCGGCGTGCATACTCTGCCAAGCATGCCTGATCGAATGCGAAGGCGAATGCATAATCATAACCGACGACAGCAAGAACGTTTACAAGTCGATATACAAATAGGTTCTTTCGTTATTTGTAGTCGTACCCAATAGCCGAGCTCCTCAACTATGAACAAAGTTTGCTGTCAGCGAACCTGGTCCGAATGCATTTGCAACCGTTGACTGGGAGGCAGCATTTCCTAAGATTACGTTAACCGAAGCCCAAGTGCTAAAAACATTTCCGGGAGGAGGAACGGCGTAAACATTGTACTTGACACCAGTGATGAAAATAACAGTATTGCCGCCGTAGTATCTGACTCCGTCTACTGCTATCTGCCCATTGGCCGGGTTTGTAACCAAAGAAACCGGGGAGGTCACTGCGCTGTATGGTGTTACCGCTGTTACCGCAGTGCCGCTGGTGTTGTAGACCTGTTTGGTGCAGGCTGGCGCGCAAAGCTGATAGGTTATCGTAAACCTGGGGTTCAACTGGGAGCCGATTACGAGAGTTACGCCGGGTATGCTAACATTGCATATTATGGTAGAGCCGGGAACGGAATTCTGCGGGTAGCAGTTGCCGTTGTATGATGTGTTTTGATAGTAAGAGGGCACTACCGATATCGAGTTTGCCTTAAAGAGAAGGCCGACTCCGAGGTTGTTTTGCAAAAGGATCAGGAACTTTGCGGCGGTAGCGTTGCTCAGAATTAGAGCCTGATAGCAGGGCAATTCCGGTGTGATGTAGCATGACTCGGGAGCGTAGGTTGCTGAGCCTTTCGGGAATAGGACTAGGCTAAGTATTGAAACGACAAATATTCCAATAATGACAAATGCCCAGGAGTAGGTTGTTAGGAACTCTATCGCTGATTGCAACCTCATGTTACCAACCTTTGAAGAATAAGCTTATAGATATTTCAATGTGCGAGGACATCGAGCACAATCTCTACCTCGTATGCAGAATAGGACCTTACAACCCTGTAGCTGATAAGCTTCATTTTTTTGTTATTTCTTGCAAAGGCTTCGCTAATTCTGTTTATCTCCTCCTGGACTCCATCGCTTTTGCAGAAGGTGTAGTAATGCACTGTGCACCTATTCTTGCCCATTTTCAATGCAGCTGGGATGAACTCCAAGGCTCTTTTTGGCAACGGAAGTATTATCCGGTCAGCAAAAACTGCATACTTCTTTGCAAAATCCAACGCGTCGCCGTGCTCTACAATCACATTATCGGTTTTATTGAGTTTTATGTTTTCATGCATGTAACTACAAGCTGCACTGTTTAGTTCTATGGCAATTAGTTTGGATTTTTTGTGTGTCTTTGCTATCTCAATTGCATAAGGACCAACGCCAGCGAAAAGCACTATTACCTTTTCGCCATTCTTTACAAGATTGCATATTCGCTTACGTTCGAAAGAAAGCCTCGTTGAGAAAAACACCTTCCTGATGTCGAACCGAAATATGCAATTGTTTTCTCTATATTCTGCAATGTAGTTTTTGGTGCCAGTAACGTAGAAGAATTTTCGGGTCCGGTACTTGCCGCTTACCGCGCCGCCTTTTCTCAGAACTGTTTTGATGTTTTTATTGGCATTCATCAATTTGTGGGACAAAGCCGATGCCTCTCCCGGCTCACATTCTATGACTGCTATGCTGCCATACAAATCGTATCCTTGCAATTTGCCTTCATTCCTTGGCGTGTCCTGTCTTTTGAACTTGCAATTTATAATTTCTGCTCCAAAAGCCTTCGCTTTTTTCTTCAATCTGTCGTCTAATTGGGAGGATAGGGGAAAGTATATAAATGAGTTGCTACTGAATACTCTATACTTGCTGTTCAGCAGCGCATTTTTCTTCAGAAATTTTTTTAGCCCTTCAGCTTTGGCATTTCTGACTCTGACCGCAAGCATAAAATCAATAATGTTAAACGCTTCAGAAATAAAAAGCCATATAGGGTGAAATTGTGTATTTCATAGTAAGAGTAACATCGAGCCAGGAAAGAATAACCGCAGACATATTGCAGAACAAAATAGATAAGGCAACGGTGCCAGTTTACGCAATAATTCTTGCGGAAGGCATGAGGGGCTACCTGATACTTGAGGCGCAGGACGAGAACGCGGCAAGGGAGCTGATACTCGACGAGCCACACGTCAAAGGAATACTGACAAAGCCGCTCAGCGAAGAGGATCTCAACAAGATGCTTGAGGTAAAGAAAACTGTGCAGGAGATAAACGTGAACGACATAATAGAGTTCATGAGCGGGCCTTTTAAGGGCTACAAGGCCAAGGTAATTAAGGTCGAACAGGCAAAGGAAGAAATGACAGTAGAGCTCATGGACGTCGCAGTCCCGATACCTGTAACTACAAAATCGAGCATAGCTAGAGTTGTGCAGAAAGCTGAGAAGGTGTAATCATGGCAGAAGTAACCGTTAATGGATTGGTAGAAGGTGGCAAGGCTACCAGCGGGCCGCCTTTTGGGCCAGTCCTTGGGCCGTTGGGCGTGAACGTCGCAAAGATAATCGAAGACATAAACAAGCAGACAGAAGCGTATTCAGGCATAAAGGTGCCGGTGAAGATAGTCATCGACCAGGCCACCAAGAATTATCGCATAGAAATCGGATCTCCTCCGACAAGCGCGCTGATACTCAAAGAGCTGGGGATACAAAAGGGTGCCAAAACTAAGGATGAGGTCGTAGGAGACATAACAATCGAGCAGCTGAAGAAGGTTGCAAGCGCAAAGGACCAAAAGCTTTACGGAAACTCGCTTAAGGAGAAGATTAAGCAGGTAGCGGGCACCTGTAAGAGCATGAACATAACAGTTGAGGGCATGCCGGCAAGAGAGGCGATAGCGAAGATTGAAAGCGGTGAATTGAAAGTTTAATCTCTAATAGACTCTTACTTTTTTCTTATGTAAAGCGCTTTTATTGCTATTCCGCAATGGGCAAGTCGACCTGAGAGATTCCACAATCGACGAAGCCGATACCATTACTTAAATATCCCGAAATCAGATTTATTAATGAAAACCATGACTATAGGCAGGCACCGATCAGTGGTAAAGAATGACGAAAGAAGACTTTGAAGATTACTTGGAACATAGAGCTAAAGCTATCAACGCTAAACTCGAGGAATACCTAGTTAAAGAATCTTCAGATAGGTACATAGGCAAGCTTCTTGGAAAATCTGGTTACAAATACCATCACGAGGCACTCGGCAGGGCAATCCTTGATCCGGCTTGGTATCTGCTAGGGCTTGGAGGAAAAAGATGGCGCCCTGTGCTTATGGCCATCGTGATAGAGGCTCTGAAAAAGAACCCCGATGACTACCTAGAATTTTGTCTGGTCCCAGAAGTTATACACAACGGAACCCTGGTTCACGATGATATAGAAGATGGGTCTGATTTTCGTAGAAGCGCCCCGGCGGTTCACGTAAAGTACGGCCTAGATGTGGGCACAAACCTTGGTGACTTCATGTACTTCTTCCCGCTTGTCGCCGTAATGGATAGCGATAAACTATCTAGCGAACAGAAGAGCAAGTTCCTCTCGATATCTATGAGAGAGATGCTTCGCGTCACGGCTGGCCAGGCGACCGACATTGCATGGCACAGGTTCTTGGTTGATCCCATGAGCATATCAGAGGACCACTACCTGCAGATGGTGTACAACAAAAGCGGGGTTCTCGCGAGGATGGCATGCGAGCTTGCAGGGGTAATAGGTGAAGCAAATGATGAAACCATTGAGGTACTGGGGCACTTTGGAGCTACTGTAGGCGTCGCATTTCAGATACAGGATGACCTGTTGAACATAACACCAAGCAGCGTTGCAAACACAAAAGGAGGATTGGGTGAAGACATAAGTGAAGGCAAGATTTCCTTGCCAGTAGTATATGCCTTGCAACACTCTAATGACAAAGACAAAAATAGGCTACTAGAGATACTAAAAATGCACACAAAAGACCAAGCACTAAGAGATGAGGCGGTAGCAATAATCGACAAATCTGGGGCCAAAGAGTACTGCAAGAAACTAGAAGTAAAAATAGTTGACGGGGCCTGGGAGGCGGTAGATCATAAATTGCAACCTTCACTAGCAAAGGAGCGATTGAAGCAGATGGCAGACTTTCTTATAAGCCGTTCTAAGTAGTATGTTTTATAACGTGTTAACATGAACAACGAAAAAATACAGAGCGATGCTACTGTGCTACCAAAAACAATAACTGTGATTGATGCATTAATCGCACACGCCAACCACCAGGACATACTGAGAAAACTGGCGAGAGAAGGCAGCGTGCCAGAGCTGACGCGCACAGAAGTTCTAGAGAATATAGCTTTGAAGGAAATGCCCAATAGCAATGTAATTCACGGAGCCACATTCGACGTAGTCAACTATGGGAACATAAAAATGTATTCGGTTATGGAGCACATAAAAATGGGGGACGAACTTTATCATCTAGTGTGGGGTATGAACACTAGCTTGAATTCGGTCAGGGCAAGCGGCATGGTAACGGGGCTGCGATTGGCGGTAGATGCACGCGAATCAGCTCTATTGGTACTGAGCCTCTTACACGAAGTTGTAGAGCCGCCGGAATTGCTCGGCAGTACCAGATTTAGACCGGATTTGTTTGACGAACGCACAGGCAAAAGCAGATTAGCGAGCTCCGAATATATGCTCTCAAAGTTTTTCTGAGAGGAGATAGAGCTCGGAATTTTCTAATCGCGAAAGGCTTTTCTCGTTTTCAAAACAGATTTAACCGGCTCGGGATGGAAAGAACTTAGATCGCTAAGCAGAGCTCCGCAGTATCCGGTAGATTTCCAGTACGCAATGGTCATCAGCTCCAATCTTGTTAGCTCCCTTTCCTCTCCAAGGCCTTCGATGACATCTGCTGTTATCATCCAAGGTTTTCCACATGTCTTAGCAGCAGCTATTGTTCTATCAACATTTCTCCCAAAAATCTGCTTCCGAGTCAGCAATCCTAGATCGCTGCAAGCAACGAGTAGACCGTCTGCTTCGTCTACAATTTTGTAGACGTTATCCACACCTTCCTGCGTCTCAATCTTCGCTACGACAGGTATCTCCTTCCCTGAACGTGAAAGCAAGTTCTTTACATCTTTAATGGTCTTCGCATTCTGAACAAAGGAAATCATAAACCCATCGTAATTCAATTCGGGCGAAGATACCACGGCCTCGAGGGTCTTGCTGTCTGCTGCAGTCAGAGGCACAGGAGGATTCTTATCGTTCAAGTTCGTAACCCCACGCCCAGGCTCTATGAAAGTGTTGGAAACTGCTTCGCAGATCACTCCGTTTGGGTGAGCACCAATAACTCTAAAATGAGAACCATCGGCAACAACGATATCGTGGCCTTCTTTTGCTCTGTCTAAGAAGAAAGAGCTCTCCGAGGAGAGAGGTACGGTCTTATACATTTCATTGAATGGAACATTGTTGGGAACGAAGGTTACTGTTTCTCCTGAATCCACCTGGAGCCGCTGGACTGGAAAGTTGCTCAAACGCGCCTTACCTCCGGGAAAGTCACCGAATATGAAGACTGGCTTGTTTGCACGTGCCGCTATCTTCTTTATCCCGCCCACAATCGCTGTCTGCAACTTCAGGTCTCTTACGCTATCAACAATACATAAACGAAAACCATCTACATGCTCTATCATTTCAGATACCGTCCGCGGGAAAGCTGGAGTCATCTTGCTGCCTTCGCCGCCGTTCATTTCTGGGCCTATAGTAGGAACTATTGGCGTATACTCGGGCGCGCGGCCGCGCCACAGCTCTTTGAAGGCATTGCTTTGGTAGCTAGCTTGCTCTATTGTTTGCCCCATGTTAATTGGAGAAGTAGAAAGGCGAACTATTTAAACGCCGGCGAGGGCTTCGCTCATAGTCGTATTTTAATGCCAAACAGCAACTCGCTTTCCCACGCATTGCGCAGTATTTCGAGTCGTTAGCAGGCTTAGCTTCTAAGTTCGGAAAGGGTTTAGGCGTTTCCCTGCTCCTGTGGCCGTTTGACCATTATATTATGCAGGATTAGCTATATATCTTTAACGCAGCTCACTTTTGGACTTCAGTTTTTCAGACTTCTTTGTTCCATTCCTTTGCGTTTTCCACATCGCGGTATCTATTTTGTGCGCGCTTCCGAGCTCTTCAGAAAAAGTTCTCTTGCCCAAAGCAGTTATTTTGTAAGTCCTTTTTGGCGCCAGCCCTTGACTTTTTTCAGAGGGTAGTACACGCCCTCGTATGAGCCCATCTCTCTCAAGACTTTGGAGATGGGGATGAAGCGTCCCGAAGCTCCGCCACTGATGGAAATTATCCCGCAACAGTTTTCTTAGATTATAAAGGGTGAGCTGTTCCTTTTCAGCCGAGGCGCGATTTACGAAATAAAGGATCTCAATATCAAGAAAATTTGGTGTCGACTCGTGAACCTCAGTATGTTTCTCATTGTTCGAGTTGTGCCCTACGGCAACGAGAGCTTGAGGCACATGCGCCCTAGCTCTATTTGTATTCATGTTCCCCCAAATCCATTTGTTTTCAAGATATTTAAACATTGATGAGAGGTTTGTTTATTGTCTAACCACGCTCAGGGCTTTGCCTGAAGCTTGTCCGCGTTTTTTATCCGGGAAAGACTCTTCAGCGCAATGTACGTCGCAAGCGACATATTGTAGATATCTCTTGTTCTGCCTCTTGCGAAAGTCCAGACGTCTTTTACACCAGCGAGCTCAAGCACTGCCTTCGCTGTAGTTCCGGCAACTATCCCGACACCCCTAGGCGCGGGCTTTAGTATTATCTGTGCGGTGCCCACCTTTGCCGTGAGCTTGATTGGAAGCGAATGCGCTGTCCCACAATTGCATTCCCAGGAACCACAGCCGAGCATCGTAGTGATGATGTGCATCTTTGCGTCCTTTGTCGCTTCCTCCATGGCCGGCCTTACTTCTACGGCCTTGCCGACGCCCAACCCGACGTGGCCCTTCCTGTCACCTATAATCATTGTTGTCCTGTACTTCTGCTTTCTTGCATCCTTCGTCATTCTCTGAACGCTAGCAGTTTCGATTACCTTCGTCTCAAGGTTCGGCAGCAATGCGTCGATGATCTCCACTTCCTTTATCGGCTTGCCCATCGCGAATATCTGCTCTATGCTAGTTATCTTCCCTTCCTTGACCATCTCCCCAAGCTTTGTCTTCGGGGTCCACGCGGCCATGCTGAACACTGGCTTCTGTTCTTCTTCTCTTCTTCTACCGTATCTTGGGAACAAACTAATCAACCACTATGCAATATCTTTTCTTTAACTTCATTAAAAAGCTTGGGCAGCGATTCTGGCAATACCTTCTCTTCTGCATATCCGCCGAACTGCCTCTTAAATGCCTGCTGCTCTTTCTTTAGCGACTCCGCGTATTTCGCTATCTGTGAAGAATTGTAAACCTCCTCCTTAATTTCAATTCTACCTTTCAGTTTCATGCCACCATCTATGCAGCCCTTTGCGAAAACGAATGGCAGCGAGTTCTTCACCGGGGCGGTAATGCCTATGTCGAGTACGACATCCCCTTTGTTCTTTGACTTCTTTGCAAGCAGTAATCCGGTGAGGTAAGCCGTTGGCCTGTTTCTCCTACTTGGCCAATTGTACTTTTTCAACTCTCTTGAATCTACGCTTGCAACCACAACATCACCCTTCTCATCGTACCTGACTATCTGCGCTGTTATCCTCTTGTTAGACTTTCTTACAACGACACGCTCAAGCCCGCTCTTGACTAGCGCCAGTCTCTTCTGGTAGTTCGTAACGCCTTCTCTCCTTCTTCTGAATTTTACTTCGTTGGTAGTTCTGCTAGTCATTTGCTCACTTGTACAGGCTCTTCATGTGCTCGTTGATCTTGTTCAATTCCTGCTCGCTAACCTTTATGCCATCATCGCTGAGGTGGAGCAGCAAAGACCTCTTGTCCGCAAACGCGTTGCCCTTGACAAGCAGGTAGTATCTCTTGAAAGTGGTATTGTCGAACTTCCCCATCATCTTCAGCTGCTTTAGCACTATTCTCTGCGATCTTGTCTTTTTCTCCCAGGTTCTCCCCCTTCTTGCTTTTGCAGTACCTCTTCTCTTTCCGGTGCCCCTGCTTCTTTCATGCGTGGTTTTCTTGTGAAGTTCGCTTTTTTCCTTGACCGCAACTATCGTGCCATCCTTTATCAGCCTTCTTACGTCATCGCGCGTTATTGCCTTCTTTACTTCTTCTAGGCCCTGCGGCCTGAGCTTCAGAGCATTCTCTCCTCTGCCAAGAATCTGGCTTGCTACTCTTTTTGCGAATTTTATGCTCATTTTCTCATGCCGTTTAGTACCTTCATACCGTTATTGTCTGCAATTTTCTGTAAGAATATCCTTTTTCTTTTTGAAAGGTCGTGCGAGAATACAATTACGTTTTTCTTGTCTTTTGGAACTGCCAAAAGCTCCTTCTCGTTGTGCACGAGCATCTCCATTCTGCCGTCCTTCCTCATGAAGCGAACATCGCTAGCGTTCTTGTACCCGATTTTTGGAGTCGCGCCATATCCCTGCCTATCTATCCTCGTCTTGTTGTCTATTACTCTTTGCTTCCTCCACCTGCTCTTGACGCCGCTTCTTGACTTGGCGCCATAGTTAGGCACACGGAACTTTGGATGCTTTTTCTTTGTAATCATGATATCATTCCTCATTCACGTAATATATTCCGTCTTGAAATACCCTTGAATCCTTCCTTCTTACAAAAGACAGCCTGTTTATGTTTGCTGCGGTCTGGCCCACATCGTATGGGTCTACGCCCTTTACCAAAACGTCCTGGCCCTTGATTTCGACCTTGGTAGAGCCGACTATCTTCGCGACCCTCGGCTTTTTCTCTCCGAAGACGTTCTTCACCAAGACCAAGTTTCCCTTGATCTCTGTAGACATTGGGAAGTGTGCGAACACGATCTTCATTTTTTTCTCCAAACCCTTTTCTACCCCTTCTACCGCGCCGCGCATTTCCGTGCCTACGGCCTGGCATGCAAGCACTGCCTGCTTTGCGAGTTTCTGGTTCTTCACCTCTTCGATGACCATCTTGTCACCCTTGAGGGTTACGCTCGTCAGCCTTCTGTTAACGGATTTCTTTGTGGAACCAAGCTTGCCGCTTATGCTCACTTCTGAGCCATCAGCAGAAATGCTGACCTTTACTGTACTTGGTATTTGGATTTCTTGCATAAGCGTCACTAGTAAACATATGCCAGGAGTCTTCCTCCCATTCTCTTCTCTTTCGCGTCCCTGTTGCTCATTATGCCTGCCGGCGTCGATATTATCAGCACGCCGAAGTCCTTGCTGGGTATGTATCTGTTCTCGTACTTCTGGTATTCGTTGACCTTCACCGCGTGTCTTGGCCTTACCGCGCCGATGTTGTTTATCTTGTTTGACAGTGTGACCTTCAGCGTCTTGAACTTGCCTTCTTGTATTTCCTCGATCTCGCTGACGTACCCGTTCTGCTTCAGCGTTAGAAGCACGTTCTTGACTAGGCCGGTCGAGGCAACTACGCACTCCTCCCTGCCCAGGTTCTCGTACGTTTTTATCTTGTTCAGGCTTTCTGATAGTAAATCTGGCATAAACACACCTATAGTTTTTCAAAACCCAGGTCGTTGGCTACCTCCCTGAAGCATCTTCTGCATAGATAGAGGTTGTACGACCTTATCAGAGCCCGGGAGTTGCCGCATAGCTGACACTTCCTCGTGCCCTTTCCCTTGAATTTTTCATCGTAATTAGTTTTCATCCGATCATTCCTTCTCTGTAACTTTCGCTCCGAAGTTTTTCTCAATGTAGGTCTGGAGCTCTTCCCTTCGGATAAGCCTGTGCTTCGTTGCGACCTTGCTGCTCTTCCTCTTCCTTTTCTCCACGCGAACGCCCTTCCTTGAGAAAGACGCGTTTACATTAAGGCCGAGCATTCCGATTTTGGGATCGTATTTGACTCCGCTGAAGTATATGTACTCTTTTACGCCGAAGTTTACCGAATTGTTTGCTATTGAATTTTTGAAAACAACGTTATTGTTCGCATCGATCGCATTCTTCAAGAAATCGGCAGCTGCTTTATTGCGCAATGTGACAACAGCTCCTATGATCTGGCCCTTCCTTATTCCAAACTCTGGAAACCTCTTCTTTGCGACCGTGTAATATGATTCTTTTCCTGTGAGCTTCTTCAGCAAAGCCTTTGCGTTGTCGAGCTTCTCCTCAGATGAACCTATGCCTACGTTCAGCACGAGCTTGTCTAGATGTATTTCTTGCATAGGATTTGCCATATCAAGCACCAACAACCATAACGTTATCTACAGGAGTTTCGAACTCGCCGCTTTCTCCATCTATTCTAATTGCTGCAACGCCCGTCGCGCTGCCCTTTGTGATTTCCTTTATTACCCCTGTCTCGGACGCATGCGCGCCCTTGACCACGAGACACTTTGCCCCTTTCGCGAGTTTCAGTAGCGATTTCATCTTGCCTTTTTCTATGATTACAGAATCGTTGACTCCAGCGTCCTTTGTTCCCTGCATAGTCGAGCCATCGTAGAGCCTGAGCATCAGCTTGTTGCCCTGCGAGAGGTATTTGCCAATAACTTTCAGCGTTCTTGCGGAATCTTTGCCCTCGACCTTTGCGATCTTTATATCCGAGTGCTTCCCAATCTCTATTCTGTAGGTTTCCTTTGTCTGCGCTATCTTTATGATGTCGCCGAAACCCACCGGGTACCTGCTGTCGCGCACTTTGCTTTCATTGACCTCAAGATTTCCTGCTTTGATCATCCTGCTTGCCTCCCTTGAGTTTGCAGCAAGGCCGAGCTTGTCCCTGAGAATGACCAAAAGCGCTACACTCCTTTCGAGTGAGTGTCTGCCCGCTCTCGGCTTCACGAGGTACTTCGCTGTCTTCTTGCTTACTCTTGGGTACTTGCTGGACGCTAGCCTGTTCAGGTGCCTTGAGTTGCCGTGTCTTGCCATGCTTTCACTTCGATTTCTTCGCAACGCCTATGATGCTGCTGCGGAGCTTGTCTCCCATGTCTAGATCTGTTATGTAAACGTTTGAAGCGCTTATCGGAATCTGCGATTCCTTGCCCTTTGCATTCTTTCTTGCGATGCCTTCTACCAATACCTTAGCACGATGCAGGTCCACGTTGGTTATCTTGCCGGTCTTGCCCCTGCTCTTGCCGCTCATTATCTTTACCGTGTCACCACGCCTTACCGCGACGTTCCTTTTCTTTATTCCGAGTTTTGCTGCGAGTTCCTTTGCTATGTGAGCGTGAACGAATTTCTGCCTGACATGATTCGGAGCGGTGTACCTGAAGAGTCTCTGCTTCCTTGGTTTTCCACTGCTAATCAAAAATATCACCTACACGATTCTCGATGCTATGCCAGCGACCTTTACGAACCGCTCGACTACTTCTCTGGCCATCGCCCCCTTCACTTCAGTGCCTATCGGCAGATTATCTTCGCCGATCATTATGCCCGCATTGTCCTCAAACCTTACACGCATACCGTTGTGCCTGTGTATAGGCGCGCGCTGCCTGATTATCACAACTTTTACTGGCTTCTTCAGATAAGCAGCAGTTCCCTTTATGACGCTTGCACTTACTATGTCGCAGAGTCCGGCTGCAGCAAGCCTCCCGTGCCTGTGCCCCTTGCCCAGCTTGTTGATTATCCTGAATTGCATCGCCCCGCTGTTGTCCGCACACGTAAGCACCGACATCGGAATAAGTGTCTTTGTTATTTTTGTTGAAAGTCCTCTCATATTTACACCTTAGGTTTTACTATTCCGGTTATCGCGAACGACTTGGTCTTGCTGATCCGTCTTGTCTCAGCGAGGTTTACCAGGTCTCCGGGCTTTGCGTTTATGCACTCCGGATTGTGAGCTGCGACACGGGAGTGCTTTCTCAAGTATCTCTCGAATTTGTAAGTGTAAAGTGTGTAATCCATTTTGACTATTGCAGTCTTCTTCGCCTTGCTGCTTACGACTAGGCCGGCGAGTCGTGCGCCCCTGGTTTTTAGCTGCCCGTGGATCGGGCATCGTGGGTCGTTGCATTCCATTAGATCTCTCTCTTTTTGTAGAACTTCATTCCTTTCTCTATCCGGTCCTCTGGCCTGAAATTTATCTCAAGCCCGCTGACCTTGAACGACTTCCTTCCCGCATAAAAGCGAAAGGTAGACGTTGCTTTTACCAGCCTTTTGAGCTGGGTGCCCGTGTCTACTACGAGAGTGTTCTTGCTCTCGTCAATTACGGTTCCTTGCAAACCAACCTGCTTCTTGTCAAGGCAGCTTAGCACCCTGACCCTGAGCCCTATAAGCTCATTGAGCACGATGTTCTTGTTGTTGTATGTACTGTAGTCGATATCCATAAGGTTATTTGCTAATTAATCTTAATATGAGCATCTATTTAAACATTTCAGGGCCGTCT
>VFSW01003492.1_pt1 | contig 23577 bp, 35 predicted proteins | sample 5358111 | NCBI WGS metagenome assembly VFSW01 (sample SAMN11554181, study PRJNA540505) | mine drainage metagenome | isolation source: sediment from site ElyBrook_90M | place: USA: Ely Copper Mine, Vershire, VT | collected 2017
AGTCCTCTGCATGGCTCCGCGCTCGTCACTTCGCTTGCTCATTGCTCAATTCTAGACACCCGTGGGACCATGGGCGAAGAGTCCCTGAGCCGGCGCGCCGCTCGGACTGTCGGAGCACCACGCTCGATGCTCAATGTGCGAGACAACGTGTCCGAGGTGGCAGCCGTCGTACTCTGGACGCCGTGGCGCAGAAACGCGAGAGCTTCACTCGACGTTGCTGGGCGACCGACTTCTCGCGACTCGCCACTAGTGCGGTCACGTGTTGCGAACGATTCGATCCACCCTGTTTAGGTCACCTGGCCCCTAGTACATCGCCAAGCTTGATCGTCATGGATCTCGACGAGGTGCACTCAACAGTCCGGCGCCTGACCAACGGCTCCACCAAGCCAGGCGACTTCTGTTCGGTTCAGGGAAATTGGACGTCGGCGCACTGGACGGTGGCCGCCTCACGTCCGGGCGCTTCGTGATAGTTCCAGTACATGTTGGTGTGAGCAATCACCTGTTCAGGACGTGGCGCACCCCAGCGACTCCGATCCTCGGTGGTGTGCGCATCACCAACGAGCGTGACGTCATATCCTCTCGTGAACGCGCCGTGAAGTGTGGATCTGATACAGGCGTCGGTCTGGGCACCAACCACCACCAAACGTCCAACACGTTCTAGCGCCAAGATCGACTCGAGGTTCGTGTCTTCAAAGGCGTCACCGAAGTGCTTCTCGACGAGGGCCTCGGCATCGTCACGTTGAAGTTCAGAAACGATCTGCCAGTCCGAACTCCCTGGGATCAATCCATCGTCAGCGTGCTGGACCCACACGACAGCGGTACCACCACTTCGGGCCCGCTCGACCAGGATGCGGATATTCTCTACAACCTCATCGCGATTGTGCGAGTCTGCCACGACACCGTTCTGTACGTCGATGACCAGGAGTGCCGAGCCGGGTCGATCTTGCAACGTCGTCATCGCCACCCCGATTCGAATTCGTTAGCTTAGAACTTGCACCATAGGCGCATCGACGACAACGTGCAATCACACACGGATGTGGCGCGCTTCATCGCACGCCTTCGATGACGAGGCGAACATCCACGAAACTCGCGATCTCGAGCTGCTCGCTCAATCGGACGGCGGACTTCACCGGTACCAGATACGCCTCGCCCTTGGGGAACAATGACGTCTTCCAGCGCGTACTGCCGATCTGGCTCACGACGGGGATCACTCCCCAGCCGTAGCTCACCATTCCAGACACGGCACGAAGTTGATCGCTCTGGTCGGGTGGAACTTCGACGAAGTGAAATGGAGACGGCCCTCGCCAAAAGATGATCTCACCCTCGAATTGCAGCTCCATTGAGGAAGATTAACAAGGCGGGTCACCACGTCAAGCGAGTTGCTCGAGGGGGATCCTTCTCGCTTCACCCCTTAAACGCACGTGGCTGGGTTCTCGCACCGCCACCGTCTGGGCAACGCGACCCGTCGCTCGATCAAAGGACCTGCGAAGGAATGGAAGAACCATCGAATGACCAACTGCGTTTTCAACAACTAGGTGCTCAGGTGCAATGCGAGATCGTGTCTGCGTCGTTGAGCTTGCGCTCATCGACCATGGCGGTTGCCAACCGCAACATGACGCCACGTCGCACTTAGAGCAGCGACAAATTCGCCAAGATCATGGCGTCAGTCGAATCGGTATCGGCTCCGGTCCCAGTTCAGCGGTGCCGGGTTGCCGCTGTCTCCCCGACACCCCTGAGGGGTTCCACGCCTGCAATGTTGCCTCTATTTGGTAAAGGAGTAGTACTCCGGCGTGAAGTTCAAGAGGACATCCTGGAATCCGATCTTGCTCTGAAGGGTGTTGATGAATTCGTCCTGATAGGTAGCGAGTGGATCGTAGAGCACGGGAAGCTGATCGGCCGTGTACTGACCATACGTCGTGAGCTTCACATTCTGTACCAGCGTCGAGCGGATCAGGGTATCCATCTTGTGATTCGAGTACTGTCCACTGTTCGAGCCTGCACCCGTCAACAAGAGTGGCTCACCCGACGGGAAGTAGTCCGGCGCGTACAACCAGCCGCCACCCCAGTTGCAGATGTCGAAGGTCGTGGCGGCGTTGTAGGCCGATGGGCACGTTCCGGCGGTCGCACCGAATGTGCCTGAAGAGTGTGAGGACTGGATGCCCAGGGTTCCCCAGTCAGCAATGATTGCGTTCATCTCGACATCGAGCGACGGGCTGCCCGAGTACCACTCGATGTTCAGTTTCAAGGGAGTTCCGCTCGCGATGCCAGCACCGCAATTCGTCGGGCCCGTCCCCGCACTCGAACAGACCAGTGCGCCGGCGGATTTCGTCCAACCGTGGCTCTTGAGCAGTGTGGCAGCCTTAGCCAGGTTGAATGGGTACGGTTGGGTGATCGCGCCCGATTCGGTCGGCGGCGTGGACAGCGGCAGTTCCGACCAGGTCGGCTGCGCATAGTTCTTGAGCGCATTCTTCACGATGGCTGGCTGATTGATACCCAGTTCGAGAGCTTGGCGGATGTAGAGCTGGTTCAAGAACTTAGCCCCCGGATTCTTTCCGAAGTTGAGGTTCATGTAGTTGTTCGAGAAGGTCGGAACGACGACCAGGTTGTACTTTCCATTGAGTCGTGGCCAGTTGGCACCGGCCTTGCCAGGAGCGGGCGCCGGTTTCGTCAGAATCGACACATAGACGTAGCCCACGTCAATGTTTCCCGCTTGGAGCTGATTCTGCTCGGCCTCAGCCGTGGTGAACGCAATAAGGCGGACGTTCTTGATCATTGGCTTTTGTGGACCAGAGTATGAAGGGTTAGCGGTAAAACTGGCGTTGCCTAGGTTGTCCATCGCGGTCAACTTCCAGGGCCCGTCAACGCCGCTCTGCCACATCTTGTCCGGGAAGGTCGTTGCCTTCGTCGCTTGGGCGTTGAGGTACGTCCACACGGCCTGACACTTCGAGATCGTTGACGCAGCACCGTAGACGCCGGTCGCACAGCCGCCACTTGCCGAGGTTGCAGTGCGGTCCCAGGCGTTGGCCATCGGAGTGATCGTGGCCAACTGATTGTCGGTGAACCACATCGGGTTGACGGAGCCGGTGAGGTTCATGGTCACGGTATTGCCCGACGAAGTGACGTTCTTAACCTGGTCGGGAATACCCAACCCCTTGCTGTACGTGCAGAACTCTGCGGGTTCGGCCTTGTACATGTTCAAGAAGAACATCACCGACTGAGCGTTCACCGTCTGTCCGTCAGCGAACTTCCAACCCTTGGTCGTCAGCGTGACCGTCGTGTTGTGATTGCTATACACCGGCAGGTTACCGGTGGAGAGCTGGGCCTGTAGGCCAGCGTCACTGGCGAGTCCGAACCAGTAGAGAGGGCGATACATCATGACTTGGAACTGCGAGGTGTTGGTCACCGTGCACTGCGCGGGTGGGTAGAAGGGCAAAATATAGTTTGGAGTGGCGTTGGCCCCTTCGGCGATTGTCAGCGTTCGATTTGCCGGTGCATTAGTGCTCGGCGTCTTATTGGAGTTTGCGATGAGTGCGATCGCAATCACTGCCACGACCACGAGGACAACCACCACTGACCAAATCTTGCTCTTCTTTTGCATGTCGAGACCCCTCAGTACTTCGAATCACTTAATGAACGCCATCTGCTCCCATGCACTCAAGGCTAAGCACGACGAACTTGACGAAGCCTTACGGTGATATGACAATGTCGTGTCTCCAGGGTCTGCGCTGAGGCATCACGCGTGACGAAACCCGAGTCATCACAAAGATTTCGCGCCCTCGTGACCGCTCAGGAGGTTGCGGGTCAAAATTCGATATTTAGAATAGAACGCGCGAACCCTCTCGCGCGTGACCACAACCCGATCGCGCCTGCAACGTCGACCTCGCTCGAAGGAGTCAGAGCACCGCCGCATCATCATCGACAGTCGTGAGTGGCGTTGGCAAAACTCAGCCAACAACTTCGACCTCAAAGGCAGGACGTTTCGCAGGTCCGGCCAAAGTTCAGTGACCGGCTTCGCCACTCATTGCTAGCACAGCGCTAGATCCAAGTGACACCCGAGTGACTCCTCACGGTTTCGAGGATCGAGCAGATGAGCGATCTATGCGTTGTTCTCGCGAGGACCGCGCACCACCGGGCGACCCGCACTTATCCACCCACTGGTTCCACCCGAGACCGAACGAGCATCTCGTCCGTGACGAGCCAATTCCTGAGCCGCACTGCGACTCCGATTGCCGCTCTGGCAGATCACGTAGATGGGACGGCCCGTCGGTAACTCGGACGCCGCCGTCGAAAGTGTCGAAAGCGGGACCAGTCGAGCTCCTGGCACGTGACCTCCAACGTATTCAAAAGGCTCACGAACATCGAGCACCAAGGCTCCGTCCGCCAGCGCCGCGGAGAAACTCCATACGTCAACCTCAGTAACCATCGTTCACTCCTTTATCCAGTCTCGTTACACTATACCCCCTGGGGTATTACTACGACACATCACCCACACCGACCGCAGTCGCCGGGGGCAAAGAGCAATCGAACTCGAGCCCAGCGGTTGCCCGGTCGAGGTTCCATCGGTACGCGAGCACGGGCGCCCTCCATCGCGTCAGAGGGATTGATCCGAGTGGGCGTCGAGTCCGAAGACGAACGGCGCTGGACGTCCACAGTTCGAAGCACGATGGCCCCGACGATTGAACGATGCGATGTCGCCCCCTTTAGTGCGACTGCGTACAACGCACAGCAATCACCTGGCTCGGTGGCCCGGTTACTTGAAGGCCGTCTCAGCGCCCTTCAAGAGAAGCGGTGATATCTTTCGCGCATGAAACCTACGGGGCAGCCACGGATCTTCATCGCTCGCACCTTCATCACGATGTGCGACAGCCAACCTCGCGCCGAGGCGGTCGCCGTACGAGACGGACGCATCGAAGCGGTTGGGACACTCGAATCGGTCAGGCAACTCTTCGGACCTGAAGTGATCGTCGATGAGACGCTGAAAGACTTCGTGGTCATGGCCGGACTCATCGACCAGCACCTCCATCCGTTGCTCGGAGCAACCACCCTGACTACAGAGGTGATCGCGCCCGAAGACTGGGTACTTCCGTCAAGGACATTTCTCGCGGCACGTAGCGCCGCCGACTACGACACCCGACTCGCGCGAGTCGTCGCGTCCACCCCTCCAGAGGAATGGGTGTTCTCATGGGGATTCCACGCACTGTGGCACGGCGCCATGGACCGTGCCCGATTGGACCGAATCGCTCCGGATCGACCCGTCGCCATATGGCAACGCTCGGTTCACGACTGGTATTTGAATACGCGGGCCCTCGAAATGATCGGGGCCACCAGATCAGCACTCAGTGGCGACACTCCGGCGCACGCTCAAATTGACTTCGAACGAGGACACTTCTGGGAGAACGGGTGGATGGTGGTACTGGCACCACTGCTCATGCCTCACTTCATGACGAGTGAGCGACTGCGCACGGGACTCGAACAGCTCGTTCCCTACCTGCATATGAATGGCGTCACGGCCATCAACGAACCCGGAATCGTCTGGCAAGTCGAACCCTGGAACCTCTATCAAGAGATCCTCGGACGTGACGAGACACCTTTTCTCAGTACCTTCATCATCGATGGGCGATTCCAGGCGCTGCGCCAGCTCGGTGAGCGAGAGAGCTTGATGGACGCTTCGGAGCAGGTGGCCCGGGGGATCGGCACCAAAGTGAGCGTCGTGGACAAGCAGGTCAAACTCTTCGCCGACGGCGCCATTGTCTCTCAGCACATGCAGATGAAGGAACCGTACGTCGATTCCAACGGCAACCCGGACCCTGGACACCATGGTGAGTGGATGATGGAGCCCGAGGAACTCCGGCGCGTCTTTGATATCTACTGGGACGCGCAGTGGCAGATCCATATCCACGTCAACGGCGACCTCGGTCTCGAGGTCCTCGTCGACATCATCGAGGACGCGCAACGCCGACGTCCGCGACAAGACCACCGCACGGTGATCGTCCACTTCGCCACGTCCACTGAAGACCTGATCGACCGAATCAGGGCGGTTGGGGCGATCGTTTCCGCGAACCCCTACTATCCCGTTGGCTTCGCCGACAAGTACTCAAAGTTCGGCCTCGGTCCCGAACGCGCCGACGTGATGGTTCGAGCCCGTTCAGTACTCGACCGTTCGATCCCACTCTCCTATCACTCGGACCTTCCCATTTGTCAGTCAAACCCTCTGGCAATGGCGTCGTGGGGTGTCACGCGAGTGACCGAATCGGGTCGAGTGGCCGGACCCGCTCAGCGGATAAGCGTCCACGAGGCGCTTCGCGCGGTCACCATCGAATCGGCCCACTCGTGGCGACGCGAACACGACCTCGGGAGTATCGAAGTTGGTAAGTGGGCCAACTTCACGGTCCTCGATTCGGACCCCTACGACCGCGATCCGGTTGATTGGCCGACTATCGCGGTGCTCGGAACGGTTTTTGAAGGTTCGTGGCATCCCGTTGCGCCAGAATTGATCTCTCGACGCCAAGATGGCTTCGCCACACGTCGAATGATCGACAATCGTTCAACCGACGATGGGTCGCCCTCGTGTGGCTGCGACGTAGCCGAGTTGCTCACACGCTATGTAGCTTCTGACCCGCGGGCTGCCTGACGTTACCCCAAGCCCCAATGTCACGATCTTCGACCGAGCGCGCGAACCTTGACTCACCGTGAACACCGTGAATACCGTGAACACCGAGTACCTCGACGAGCTGAATGTGACCTGCACTTGGCCCTCGCTCCGAAGTGCCCGGATCGACAGTTCCTCGGACGTGCCCGCGAAGCCGGGGAACAATGCTGAACCCTTCTCGCATAGTCGGCTCGTCATGGGACTTCAGACACCCGGTTAACGTAACCGCGTCCAGAGTCAGCGTTCAGATCCGATTAGCCAGAAACCAGTCGACCGCGAAGTCCACCAATCGAGGTTGTTCGAGCAGACGCGCAAATGCCGCGCCCACAAGGGCCGTCCTTTCGAGACCCGCTTCACCCGCTGCGTCGCCAACTTGAACAAAATCTCGCGTGTCGTAGTTCAATGTCGTATACCTCGTCCATTGGCGTTCGCCGTCCCTCACGATCGGAGATCCCTGTTCGATGACTTGGCGTGACCGACAAGCCCGACTTTCAGCGAGGTGCAGAGAAGTGTTGCGGTCATGGTCGACACCGAGCAGGAGTACACGAGCGTTCAGGTCATAGAGGCGTGCGAGCGGCGAGTGCTCATCGAAGCCGTATTCGAGACGATGCTCACGGGTGATCTTCTCGGCCTGGGGCCCGACCGCACAGAAGGAGTGAGTAGGGTGCGCACTGCGTAAGGCCCCGGGCAGGTGGCGAATGACTTCGGGGACTGCCCCCATCTTGCGCGTTGGCGAAAGCCTGGCGTCGTACGCCGGCATACACTCGCGAATCTTCGGCCACCACGCCTCGGGAACCGGAGGATTCTCCCAGTCTCGTGGATCGGAGAGTTCGCCCGAGTGCGTGGGGACCACCAGTGTCCCCTCGGGGCCGACCACTTCGAGTAGGGCCAGAACAACGGCGTGGGCGCCCCCGATTACGTAGCCCAACGCAGAGAGCGAGGAGTGCACGATGACGTTCTCCCCAGGTCCCAGGCCGAGTGAACGAAGGTCGCGAACCAGGTCGTCAACGCTAAACGGGCCCGGGTGTTCTGCTGGAAGGAAGTTCATCAGACAGACACTATGAGGTTTACTTCGACCGAACGCCCCCAGTACTAGAGCCTCTTCAAGAACTTGGGAATTCGGTGACCGTAGGCGACCACTACGTCATCGACGGTCGCCACTAAAAACTGCCTCGCAGGATTGACCAGATCTTGCGCAAAACGTGTTCGCCATTCGTCGAATGATTGATGTTCGAAATCGGAGATCAAGAGGGCACATGCATCCAAGTCCGAAGGCAGGGCCCTGCTAATTGAGATCCCACTGCTCGTCACGAACATGAATCTAAGCGACGAGCTACCGTAGGCCGGATGTCGACTCTGCGCTGTTCGACGCGTTATCCGTACCCTCGGCCCGCAGATCGTTGATGAACCGGAGTCACCAGCCCAATGCGGCCAGAGTGCCGCGACGTCTTGAAGCCTCAATCATCGGCACCTTCGAAGCTTCCCAACAGGAGTCCCTGAAATTAGCCTTCTTTTGGCAGCGGACCGGCCTGAAGAGAAGTCACCGCAACTTCAAAGTTCGCATAGCAGAAGTTGAAATTGACCGTCGTTTCGTAGTTCTGTGGGAATTGCGATACACGTACCGGCAGTGAGACGTAGATGTTTTGCACCATGCACGGCGCCCCGTACGGATCCTGCTGATTCGAGGCGTCGCCGTAATCAAGCCCGAATGAGGCATCGCCGCCCGGCTTGAGCACGACGAGTCGTGGCTTCACTGACGGGAAGACCATGCCGCCGCCTCGGATCACCCTCATGGTTCCCTTCTTGTACGTACCTGGAGCGATCTCGAGTTTTGGATATCCCTCGATGCTGCAGGCCGATCTACTCACGTTGGCAATCAAGAATGGGATGCCGATATTGCCCGCTGCGGCGCCAGGTCCCCAGGCCACAGCCACCTCGAGTTGATCATAGGTGCACCTCGGAGGAATCCGTGGCGACGAGGCGGCCGACGGTACGGTGATGAGGACCGGTGCGAGTCCACACATCAAAACAACACCGCTGACGGCTCGTCGCATCGTGAAAAAGGCTCTGCTGCCCACGCTCGTAGCAGTCACCCGATCACCAGTCAACAATCAACAGTCGAGTACATAGTTTGAGAGTACCCGCGCTTCGGGCGCGCGCACCGTCACGAGACCAACAGAATCGTGATGCTACCTCGTGGACGAGACACACGTCATACTCATCAGATTCGCGAAGGTCGTTGGCCTCTTCGATTGTTGTACTCCTCGCATCGAATCAGAACTCACTAGGAGTCCTGGTAGTACACCAACTCCGGATCCTCCTCGTCTATCCCCTCAAGTTGTCCGCTCAATCGCCAGCCTTGCTTGTCGAGCAGGGCGGTCATTGGAGAGTTGGATCGATTGGTCGAAGTGAAGATCCGCTCGGTTGACGATAGCGAGACTGCCGAGTTCAGCAAGAAGCCACCAGCGCCGCGACGACGCTCGTCGCGAGCTACCACCAGGACTTCCAAGAAGTCGTGTCCGAAGAACGAACGCGCTCGCACCACTGCGTAACCCAACGCGCGACCATCTCGTTCAAGGAGGATGACCTCTCCGGACTGCAATCGAGCGGCGAGCAGTGGTCCTCGATCCTGGCCAACGAACGACTCACGGTCCAGGCTCACCACGGTGTCGAAGTCTTTTGAGGTCGCGCGACGCGCTGAGTCTTCGAAGTCATCCACTCAAACAGTTTGACTTACGTCAACCACCCTATGGAAGGGCTAACTGAAGGAGAGTCCTCACGCGAGTCAATGCCGTCAGCGATCCGAAGTATCCGCCCCCTGCGCCTGGCGGCTCTCTGTTGCAGTTCGGTTGAACGCCAAAAACAATCAGGGAGAACCGCTCCCTGATCGACTCTACGCAACATAATGAGTTGGTGGAAGTCGTTGAGCCGGTCGTCGCCGCGTCGCTCATAGTGGCGAACCGCTTTCCCGAATGCCGCATCGCGTTCCTGTCCGACAGTGTCCTCAGCTCTCGTCGAACTGCGACTTCGGACCTTGACATCGTGGTCGTCATCGACGGCTCACCCGCTCCCTACCGAGAGACGATCAAGGCGGAAGGTTGGATCGTGGAGCTCTTCGTGCATTCAAGAGCATCCTTGTCGTTCTTCTATGATTTCGATGCCCGGACGCGCACCTGCACTCTCGCTCGGATGTGTGCGGATGGATACGTCCTGAGAGACACTGGGGATGAAGCCGCCGACGTGCAGTTTGAGGCCAGAGCGCTCATCGATTCCGGACCAGACGAGCTGACCAGTGAGGAACTCCTCCAGCGCCGCTATCGACTGACCGATCTCCTCGATGACCTCCGTGGGACCTCAAACGAGACCGAGGTCATCTTCATCGCTGGTCAATTGATCGAAATGGCCGGTGAACTCGCCCTTCTAAGCCAGCGCCGTTGGATCGGTTCAGGCAACTGGCTTGCTCGCCACCTCGAAGAGGCTCCCGGTGATCTAGGCAGCCGACTCGCTAGGGCGATGAGGGCACTCGCTGCCACTGCGGACAAGATGCCGAAGATTGACGTGATCGACACCGTACTGCAAGAAGCGGGTGGTCCCATCACCGAGGGATTCATTGCCCACAAGCCAGTCGACTAGTGTCCAGAAGTCATGTCGTCTAACCGATATCGCGTGGTCCATTGCCTTCGATCACGTGAATCAACTACTCAACGCTTCGAAAGAAACATTCTGAGTGCTGAATAGGGTGACTCCGCGCCTCAACGCGACCACTGGTCAATCGTGCAATGTCATGCAATGAGTAGTTGTTGAGGTCGCAGGCGCGATCCAACCGGCCCGTTACCCTGCACGAGATGTTGCCCACAGAGCCGCTTCGTGTTGGTTTGACGCCACAATGGGAGGTTTCAACCTGAACTCACTCGCTGACCTCGTCTTTTGACGGTCCGCACCAGATGAAGCGCCCCGTACCTCGAATCGATTCCACCCACACGAGCTAGCCGGTCTGGGCTGAGGGCATGCGTAAACGTGTCGTCGGCGTGCGAAGGGTGAAGTGCTTCCCCCATTGCGAGAACTTCATTCTCGACGTAACGCCGTCTCCAGAGAAGACCGCTTCGACCGGCAGTGGTGCGCCAGTGAGGGCGATGTACAGCGTCTCGATACCGGCCGGCGACGCAGGACTCTTCGGAATTACAACCCGCATCACCTTCACTCTCACGCCGTCGACCACCGTCGACGATCCCGAGGTCACTGCCCCGGCCCCCGCGAAAAGCGACAGGGCCGACGTGATCGTGACGGCGGAGTAGACAGTACGAAACGCAGGATTGTTGGTCGTGACCACAACCCACTCGTTGACTTCGCGAGCGGCGACTGCACTCGAAAGACCAAAGGTGCCCTCTAGAAACCCCAAGGTTGCCTTGACGTAGAGAGTGTGCTTGATGTATTCAACGGTCATATGGTCCCCACCACCGGTGCCAACGGCCGTCAATACCTGCATACCGATCCCCGGTCCGGCCAGCGACGTCATCGTCTGTGATTGACCCGGTGCCGTATTGAGCGAGACGATCTTCACGTAGTGCTGAGCCTCTCCAGCGGCGACGGCAGCCGCGATCTGGTCACGAAGTGTGGGGGCGGCAGCAGCCGACGTCGCCAAGGTGACGCCTGAGACCAACAGCAGCGTTGCGACGACGTACCCGGCTCGCGTACTGTCAACCTGAGGATGTCGGGTCATCATCATGAAGTTCCTCTGCACGTTTCATAGAGATGCCGAAGTGGCACGTCGAAGTAGATGCTAGGTCGCAACGAGGTGCAACGGAGGGTCCCTATGCTCCGGACTGGGCCAATGATGGTGTCGAGCGGATCGTTCCGCGTTCAACGAGAGTGACCACGACGAAGCGTAAATCGCGTCGAAATCGACAACTTCAACTGGTCGAAGTTCCACTTTGGAAATCAAGATGACCGTCACGACGCACTGCTGTTGGTAAACAGACAATCCTCGCTCGAGCTCAAAGTGCTGACCGGTTTGACCAGGGTCAAGGGCCCGACATGACAGATTGGCGAGCGAGGATTGGGCTCTCGCCTGGATAAGCGAGTAGAAATCGTGACCTGAAGAGTTAGGTCGCTGCTCTCGAGGCGACGATCTTGCGCAACGTCTTGATGTTGCGATTGGTGTGGAAGTCCTTGTATCGGGCTTTGGTGAGATACCTCGCAAAGCCACTCTGCAAAGTGCTTCCTTTCAGGACCCGCCAGTAGAGCACGCTATCGCCAAGCCCAATGGCCTCAACCTTGTGGTCCAAATCCCTGGCTTCGGCCATCAACTTCAGCTCCAGACCATCTTCGAAGAAGACGACGTAGCTGTGCATCATTGAGTCATCAGCATCAAAAGGCGTGGACTCCACGATCCGTCGCAACCTCTCCATCCTGTAGACCAAGACGTGGGCTGGGTAGTTGAATCTCTCAGTGAGACCAGCCTCAATCGTGAGCTTTAATGATCTCAGCGCACTATCACTGCTGAAGATGACGTTTCCCGTCTGCAAGACAGTTGTCACCTCGCCCAATCCCACGCCACTCAAGCAACCTGTCAGCTCGGACATCGGCATCGTTAGCCGAGCGACGTTAATGCCCCCAAAGAGCCCAACGTTCTGCATCGGAGCATCTTATCTGTGCCCGGGCCTCCAACTTGCGTGCGCAGCTAACCGGCCACGATACCCAGTCAATGACGCTTCGTGGATCACGTGTCATGATTTGTGCGAGATGATCCGCCAGAGAACTCCAGATGATATTGGCGACTGTGCACGCATTGCTCTGGCAACTCACTACTCAGACGGCTACCCGAAGTTCCTACCGGAGGATTTCGAATCATTCCTCGTTCATCCCGATGCAATCACAGCGTGGGTCGCAGAAGAAGGGCACGAGGTGGCTGGACATGTATCACTTCATCGAAGCACTATGCCTGAGGCGATGAGGTGCGCAAGTAGGTTCGCTGACGTCGCGGAGGATTCTCTGGCGGTCATCGCTCGTTTGATGGTCGCACCCGGATTTCGTGGGCTCGGGATCGGAGAGTCCCTACTTCTGACGTCCGCGACATACGCCCGACAACTCGGACTCACTCCAATGCTTGACGTCGTTACGAGCTTGAACCACGCCATCGAACTATACGAACGGTGCGGATGGATCCGCATCGGAGAGATTGAAAGCATATTGAGCACCGGAGCAATCCTGGACGAGTTCGTCTATCTATTGCCATAGTCCTCGGCGTGTCGAGTTCAATCCGTTTCGAACACGTGTGTCCATTGAGCGGGGTAACGAACAATGCACAGTGTCGAAGGACCACCAGCGAGAGGGCTGTCACCTCTCATTGGTGGTCTGACAACGCCGCGACACCATTCGTGACGACTCACTAGTGTCGATGAGCTGACGCCTTTCGTGAACGACGGCCGTCCAACAGACTCAGCGTCCGTAACGCCATCGAACAGTTGCTCACCAACGCCCGATCGGACCGTCCAACGGTTTCGGACCCAATGAGCAGATGTTACACATGGGACGAGGCAGAATCATTGGATGACATTGCACAAGCCCGTCCTGGTCCCCTACCAAATCGAATGGGAGAAGCGATCAGTCGAATTGATTGGAATTCTTCGTCGGCAGTTGGGATCTGCTGCCATTCGGATCGAGCACATTGGGAGCACCGCGATTCCTCTAATGGCGGCTAAGGACGTCATTGACCTTCAAGTGAGTGTGATCGATCTTGATTCGGTAATGCTGAGCTTCGACCATGCGCTCAGCGCTCTGGGATTTCGTCTGTCCCCCTTTCGAGCGGACCATGTGCCGGCTGGTAGTGACGACGACCCTGCCCACTGGAAGAAACTCCTGTGGACGCGTCATGATGCGACAGCAGGCAACGTCAATGTCCACGTCCGAGAGGATGGCTCTCCCAATGAGCGTCTTGCGTTGCTGTTCAGGGACTGGTTCCGTGCACATCCTGGCGCCATTCCGGCGTACAGCGCAATCAAACAGTCCATCGCCGCGATCACCTCCGATACTGGTGTCTATGCGGATGTCAAGGATCCCGTCGTTGATCTGATTAACGTCGTCGCCGAAGCTTGGGCTGATCAAGTCAAATGGCAGGTGTAAGCCACGGTCCCACGTCCCCATCCTGTGACTCTTGGGGCTAAACCCTGGTCGAAAGCTCATCATGGAGCCTCGCTCTGTACGTACGAATTCATTGCAGCTGCATCGAGACAGTGGTGCGCAGCGACCATACGCTCATCAAACCCAGTCCCGTGACGATTGATAGACGCTGAAAAATCCCACCCTTTCCATCCAGCTTTGGATTGTCCGCGAAGCCAGCACCAAACTTCACGAACCTGGCAGTCATCAAACTTCTCGAACCGAAGCGCGGGGACCCCACGGAACTGAGCCACGCGTCACAAGAATATGTGAACGACTAACGTGGCGCGTTACTGGAACGGCACCGAAATGCAGGCCACCACTCGCGCGGTGTTGTGCGAAAGTAGCACGACGGAGTTGGCTTGGCCAACGCTGAACGGCCAATTTTGGTCAGCCCGCGAGTGAGCTGTTCCATAGAAGTTCGTCTGGAAGTTGAGCCAGACTTCGTTCTGGGGATAGTGGTCGGTACTTGGTCCGTTCTGAACTCGCTTGCCCGCGCTGGCGGGTGTGGCGCCGCACGGACGCGTGTACACGTAAGCGTCGTATTTGTTGTTGGGATTCAGTCCCCAGACGCTCAACTCGATGAAGAGCCCGCCCGTGTCGTTGGACTTTTCCAGCACCCCCACTCGACTGCCCCTGCGCACGCTACTTTGATCGTACGTGACGGCACGACTCGTTCTATACGACTTGGCTGAGACAAACACGGCATTCACTTTGACACTGCGAGGGGCTGCAGCCGCCTCGGCTCCAGTCGCCATCGCCACGGCTGGTACAGCGACCGCGAGCATCAACGCCGTAGCGTACTTGTGGATCACTAAGTGTTGCGTCATCATCGGGCCCGTCACCTCAATCCACTAATTTCCATAGGCGGTGCCCGGGGAAGATCGATGTGCCCACGACTATACACAGTGGTCAGTCGTACCCTGGACCGAATGGCCAACACGGGCGGCGCTGATTGTCCTCGACAATGTGATCTGCGATGACAGCGGGTGAACTACGTTACGTAATCTCTCCTCAAGCTCGATGGCTCGACTGAACACTATTGACATCAAGCATCGCAATCAGACCGCTGGTGATTGCTGACTAGTGTCGGATACCCACCTCAACTGAAAGGCGACTTCGGACGGGCAAGTTCATTCGTTCTGAGTAGTATTCGAGAATTCGCCTGAGTCGCTGGGGTCAACCCTGCCTCCCAACGGAACGCTGGAGATCATTGAAAATGATTGGTCGAAAGTGAAGTTGAAGATTGCACGACTGGTCGCTCTGAGTGCCCTTTTGCTGTTAGCGCTCATTGGTTTCAGCATTTGGGCCCTATCCTCTTCAGTGCCACGAAGGGCCATTGATCCTCAACGCTTCTATCGGTTCTCCCTGTCGTCGAGGCTTCGTCCCGGCATGCTCCTTCGGATCGCCCCACTCACCGATGGAGTCGGAAGTGCAGTCGTTCTTGCGCATGCCAAGGCGTATCGGATTCTCTATACATCGGAATCCTCTACCGGAAAGATTGTGCTGTCTGGTGGCATGTTGTTCGTACCAAAGTCCCGGGCCCCTTTGACTGCCAGACCCCTCGTGGCTTGGGCGCACCCGACTCGAGCACCGTCGAATGTGGCCCCGTCATCATCATCAGATCCGCTCAGTGGCATGCAACCGTGGCTCGACATGATGTTTCATAACGGCTGGGACGTCGTAGCGACTGACTACGCCGGACTCGGTACTCGTGGACGACAGGAGTACCTGAACGGCGTGAGTGAATCTCGAGACGTGGTGTATTCCGTGGAGGCCGCGCGGTCGTATCGTCCGGCCATGGCGAGTGCGAATTGGGTCGCGTGGGGACATTCGTACGGCGGACACGCGGTCCTATGGGCGGCCTCGGAGGCTCCTCGGATTTCGCATGAACTGCATCTTCTCGGCGTCGTCGCCGCCGCTCCGGTGGCCAACGTCGTGGCGCTTGCTGGTGCCCAGGGCCAAGCGTGGGCCCCATCTCTCGCCGCCCAGGAACCACCGATTGAAACGGCCGTTCCAGTTCTGCTCATCCAGGGCAACCGCGACATTGCCGCGCCGCTGGCCAACACGAGAATCGTCGATGCCCGTTGGTGCTCAAAGGGAGCCGACGTGAATCTCATTGTGTTTTCGAGAGCAACTCACGTCACGGTGACGTCAGTGGGAAGTGCGACGATGGTCCACTGGATTTCAAGGAGATTCAATCACCGGGTAGCCATTGGTAACTGCAAACGCTGACCCACCCAATCTGGGGTTCAACCATGATTGTATTGAATGTATGATCGGTCGATCGACTTTGATGTACTGGAGCTACGCCGTCAACTACGCTCCACAACGAACACCAGAGGTGGAGAGTGGCTATTCATGGGCGTTGATCTCGACGAATTGCGGTGCCTTCGCAGGGCGCGAGACCGAATGGATCGCGAATACGCAAAGCCTCTCGATGTCGCGGAGCTCGCTCGCACTGCACTGATGTCTTCGGCGCACTTCAGTCGCCGCTTCCGTGAGGCGTACTCCGAGTCGCCCTATTCGTACCTGATGACTCGACGTGTCGAGCGCGCCCAAGCGCTGCTACGTCGCGGCGATCTGAGCGTGACGGACACGTGCATGGCCGTCGGTTGGACGAGCCTCGGCTCGTTCTCCACTCGCTTCACCGAGCTCGTCGGTGAAGCCCCGGCGAGTTACCAAGCAAGCAGCCACGAGGGGCTCCGGATGTTGCCGCCCTGTCAAACGATGGTGGTGACCCGCCCTCGTAAGAGCTGCGGGCCCGTGGGCGAAGAGGTGAGCAGTTTCGAAGAAGAAAGTGTTGACATTACGGATTACCGTTAGCGCCATGACCATTTCCCTGAGCACCGTTCACATCACCATCGACGATACGGAGGCCGCACTCGTCTTCTACCGTGACACCCTGGGACTGAGCGTCACGCTCGACGTCTCAAACGAGGGGTTCCGCTGGGTCACCCTCGTAGCTGCAACCCAGCCTGACGTCAGCATCGTGCTCTCCCAACCCCATGGAGGGCGATCCCAGGAGAACGGGGACGCCCTTGCAGCCCTGCTCGCAAAAGGCGAGCTATTCCCCGCACACTTCCGCTGCCAGGACCTTGACGCCACCTTCGAGAGAATTGCTCGCACGCCCGGCGTGGAGGTACTTCAAGTGCCCACTTCCCAGCCTTGGGGTGTTCGCGACGCTGCAGTACGCGACCCAGCCGGAAATCGGCTGCGGATCGAGCAAGCGTAGGGCCGGCGCCATGGCTGGGCAATCACTCATCGTCGAGCGACCGTCTCTTCAAGAGGGATCAGACTGTCTCTCACGAAGGCTGCAACGTGTTGCCAATTATTATTGCCAGCCATGAGCTATTCAGTAGATTTCGTCAACGTGTCTCATGTCGGCTTGGAGGCATCCCCAGTGGCGCTTGCGCTCGCCGGCCTTCGAGCGAACGAGGCTCGCTACTTCAAGAACAAGTACGACCACGTCTTCACGGTTGAACCTGCCGCCAAGGCCAAGAAGGAGATCGCCCTGGTGCAGCGCATTCTCAAGCAAGAGCGTGGCATCGTCATCGCGTCGCGCGCCCTCGAGGCCACGACATTTGAGGTCGAGAACATCCGCTGGACCTATGTGTTCTACGAGAGCGGACTGTCGATCAACGTCCTGTACACTCTCGACGGACCGGACCCGAAACGGGCGGTAGGGATCAAGCTTTCCGAAGGAATGGACATTCCCGCAGAGTTGGATTCGTTCAAGTTCGCTCGCCAAAAATCGAAACTGGCCGGGACCATCCGAGGTTCGTATTTCGTGATCAAAGGCAAGTACTGAGCCAAGAGGGCGTTCGAGGTCCAGCTAGCGAGTCCTCGTTCACACCTTTGGTTGCACCGTCACGCTGCTCCTTCGGTCATCCTTGAACGATTGCCCAGACCCGATCTATCCATGGCTCAACAGACGTTCGATGGACTCATCCCCTTGACTTGATGACCAGCATCCGCTCAAATGACTTTCAGACCCCATCGTCCACATGTGCTCAACCGATAATTGGACCGCTTCGCGTCGTCGCGTAAAACGACATCCTTCGTAAAGCGATGCGACCTCGCGCAGCGATCACTGCTTCCCCAGAGGCGTCGACCCTTGTTCAAGTGTCTGTGCTGCAGCGTCCGGTCGACCTCGGGGTCAACGACATCCAAGACCGAGCGGCGTGGAGGCGTATGAGTTTGCGGTCCTTCTCCGGCCCCCAGAAGCCGCCCGCATCAGGACGAGTCAACGATACGTGCGCTTCGTCCTTCGCTGGCGTCGCCATTTTGATGAGTCCGGGGATCACGGTCTGCGTTCATTACTATGGCGTCAACCTGAAGATTGTAAGAAGGAGTGCCCCATGGCCGCCCCTGCTCGTCGTACTGCACTACTGGAGTCCTACGAGAACGCTGCAGTGATCGTGTCTGGGATAACGGTAGAGAAAGTCACCCAGCGCACACCATGCGCCGGCTATGACGTTGCGGGTCTGATCGATCACATGGTCGAAGCCGCCCACCGGGCAGCTGCGCTCGGGAGAGGTCGGACCCCTCCGGCAGGTGACGAAGCACCACACGTCGAACTGGCTGACGCGCCCGACCAGTTGCGCCTTGCGGCTGAGGAGGCGGCGCAATCATGGGGAGACGATTCACAGCTGTCCTCGTCGTTCGCCATGCCTTGGGGTGAGAGGTACTCGGGTGCAACGTTGGTGAACATGTATCTCGCCGAGTTAGCTACCCATGCCTGGGACCTAGCGAAAGCCACTGGACAACTCGAAAGGCTCGACCCCTTCCTCGCAACGTCGGCGCTCGACGGGGCACGCGCCATGCTCAAACCGGAGTACCGCGACAGGGTGTCGACGGGTTCGCCCTTCGGGGCGGAGTTTCCGCCACCTCTCGATGCCGACGACTGGGAACTCCTCGCTGCTTTCATGGGTCGCGACCCGCGGGCATCGCTCGAGCGATGGCCCAGCGAATAGAACGAGCACCAACCTCTTCTTAGTATTCTCATCGGTCCCAACGAGGTACGGAAAAGCAAGTACCACCGTATCGGAACGTGCAGACTCCACAATGCGGAATTTCTACTACCGATCTTCTCGAGAGCCTCCAAATACAAGTACTGGAGATTCTTGGTGTCGGGGGCCCGACGCATTAGGAATGCCACCTTGTACTGGATGCTCAGAAGAATCAGTTTGCAACTGCCGCCTCAGGGAAGATACAACCAGTCCGAATCTTTGCGGAGGTGGATTGATGATTCGCTCACATTTGAACTTTGAGGATCAAATCAACAGGAATGATCTTCTCAGAGTGTTCGCTTCGGGGTTAGTCGCAGCTTTGCAGAAATCAGTCGCAACGGATCATGGATTGGTGAGCCCCCTTCAACAAGCGATCGCAACTCCTAGCTTCCCAGTCGTTCTCTGAGGGGAATTCGCCATTCGTCAGCGAGCGAGACGTGCTTCGCGAGGCGCTCGATCAGATTGCGATTCGTCAGCTGACGGTCGGCCATTGCTTGGTGAGCATCGGCGATGCTCAAGCCTGCTGGATCTCTCTCAATCACTTCCAACTGAGAACCGACCTTCACTTCGCCAGGCTCTAGCACTCTCAAATACCAGCCGGTGTACCCACTAAAGCGCATCTTGGTCTGAATATCTGACCTTCCACGATAGAGGGCCAACTTGAAACATGGCCACCGCGGTTGACAGACTTGCAGCACGGCCTGGTCCCAGCGCCAACGATCACCGATGCATACGTCGTTCTCGAGAGCCCCTCGTGTCGAGAGGTTCTCGCCAAAAGGAGCCTCTCCGAGGGTTTCGCCCAGGTCCGACTCCCATTGTGGAATGTGTTCACTCGGGTAGCTGTACACCGCCTTATCCGGCCCGCCATGAACAGAAAGATCAGCCTGACCATCCCCGGCGAGGTTGAAGAGCGACAACCACAGTGAGGTACCGTTCGGGAGCGGCGACTTAACAATACCGCTGTACACCTTCGTACCTTGATGTTGACCTAATAGTCGAGGCACTCCCACGTTGACCGCAACGATCTCAATCATCAATGAAGGTTAACCCGACGTCCGTGAACGACGAGCGGTCCAACTTGATGAGACTTCCATTCCGTTGAAAATCGATCGTTCACTGAGTCCAGTTACGTTCAGACGCTAGGAGTGCTTTCTGATATCGAATCGTGATCCCTTGCATTTGCGGTCACGTTACTTTGGCGAAACGCGAGCAGCTAAGGCCACAAGATAAGGCCATGGCGCCGGAACGCGAAACCGGAGTTGTAGTCCATGTCGACCCCCTTCGCCGATGGAATTGAGAGCGCAATCTCCCTTCGGAGTCAACGCCGAAGAAACGTTCGTACCTGTGTGCGAGCCGCACCGCAGAAGCACGTCCTGACTGGTGTCGGCCCGACGCAACAGGAGTGCCACCTTGCACTGGAGGTCCGATCCGTCTCGGGCACCTCGGGCTCGAACGGAGGCACACGCGTGAGTCGGAGGATCGCGGACTCAATCAATGACTCAGTCACTTTGGAGTCGAATTAGTTGACGGGACTGCATCAACGCTCATCGTCCAGCCAAAGGCCTCGTTGCCAACAATCTCGCGCGCAACATCTAAGTAGAGGCGAAGGATGATTTCGCGGGCGATCTCTTCCGCGTCCCTCTTTCGGATCGCTGAGATTCGAATCACCACCGCGGTGGTGTGTGGCCATGTCGGAAAGTCAAACTGAACGATCGAGATTTCAGGCTCCGTACCAAGTGCCGCCTGAAGCATCCCAGGGAACGCATCTCTGTCGGTGACATTCTCGATTCGACCGCGAACCGTGACATCCCACTCGCGACTGTTCGACATGTTGAACACGATACGTGGACAAACTTCAACCTCGCTGGCTGGTAACGGCCCGACGCGACAGTTCTGCACCTTTGCACTGGCGACTCGAAGGAATCGAGCAGTCCGCTCGCAAAGGGTCCCGAATCCGTTAACTAAAGGTCGCCAACCAACTTTGCACTTCCGCCCAGTAGTTCGCGACGAGACTCAAGTGGATCTCCCTCGACGAGGTGAAGTTCGCCTGAAGGTATGTTCTGTGCCAGCCATACTGCGTGCTGGTACGGAATGTTCTTGTCATTCCGTGCCAAACCTGGGTCGGCGCTGCAATTGCTTTCAGGTCATATCCCCATGAGCTGCTGTGAACACAGTGGTCTTCCCACATCCCTTCGAAACCGGGAGCCAAACCGAGTTTGATGCGAGCGATGACCCCGCGAAAGTAGTCGAGGGTGAGATTCGCTTCTTATGAAGCATTTGCATGTTGTATAGCAATCTGTTCGTCCGTCAGACCTAGAAAGTTGTCCCGCATTTTGTCGAGGTTCGAGCGGAAGATCGCAGGGTCATCGTAGACGACGCGGAGTTCGGCTTCACGCGGTGGGAGCATTCCGAACCAAGGGTCAAACGCGGTCTTTGCCATTGGCCCCAAACCGCACAAAGTGGCGGCGGCGGTAACACAATCGGGCAAGAGTGCAGCGGCGGCAAGAGCGTTAGGACCACCTCCTGAAGCTCCTGCGACGGCAAACCGACCGATCTCGAGTGCGCCTGCGATTGTCACTACGTCGTTCACACAATCCACGACAGTTCGTCCAGGCCGTCCCGTCGACTGGCCATAGTTCGGACGGTCGTAACTGATGAGACGGACACCACTACTCTCAATTTGTTCAAACGGCGCGCAAATCATCAATCTGCTACCCGCAGAACCATGGAAGTAGAAGCTTGGTACTCCCCGTGGATCGCCATTGGAGTCGACGCAGAGGACGCGTCCATCCGACAATTCAACAAGTGTCGTGTCGGTTGTCTCGAATTGACTCTAAACGACGAGGATTTCAATGCCGAGTGGCGGAGGCGCGACACGACAGATCTGCAACCACGCATTGGCGCCTTTGCCCGAGACGAGACCTCGCGCAACCGCGGGGCGATTTGAAGCTTCCGTCGCAGGGTTCGGCGTTTAGTGGAGATTCTGGTGTTTTTAGATCGAATCTGGCCCTGAAGTTCTGATTTGGTTAGTCGGTGACCGGGGCGCAGAGCCCAGACCGCCAGTGATGGCACGGTCGCGGTGCAGCGCAACAACGCGAGTTTTACCCGCCCTAGTCCTCGTCGGCCCGGTCGACGAAGCAGTATTCGGTGCTTACGACGGAATACTTCGCCGGCTTCGGCTTACTGGTCCCGCTGGGGGACTACTCGGCTTCTGGAGTAACTCGAGAACGCTGCCGTCGGCAAGCGTGAGTTTCACGATGAGGGGATTGCGCTTGTCGATTCGGGCGCTCTTTATCTCCTGACCGACCGCCTCTGAGAGCGCCGCCTCGAGGGGCGGAGTCCGAAGCACGTCCAAGCGCGCAAGAGCGTATCGGAGTAACTGCCTTGCCTCTTCACTGACAGATGTGAGACGACTCACGTATCCAATGCGGTCGACGGTAACTCGATAGCTCAGATCGACGACTGCCTGGGGGATAACTTCAACGCCAGCCACCACGAGCGGGGGAACAGGTAGGTAGCCAATCACGCGACCACCGAGCAGCAGCGATTGATCGACTGATCGACCGGCCACCTCGACGGTTGTGGGATCCAGAAGAGGACTGACCTGGAACTCGCGATCCAAGGTAGGGTCCGCCTCCACCTCTGCCATGACGGCGAAGAGTTCCTCACTGTCCTCCTCGCGGATCCCCCTCTCCTCCAGGAGGCGGTCAACGACAGCATTGAACTCCTTGTCGTGGCCGCAGTCGTGTGTCGTAACCATTACCAGACTCCGGCCGCCTGCAACTCTGATCGCCGGAAGATCGGCCTCGCTCGGGGACAACTCCGCAACGTTCTCGTCGAGAACGCGCCACCGTGGTGGCGACCACCTGTCGTCCCCGATAACCCGGGCCACACTGGCGAACAGGATGTCACCTTGGGCTGGCGGACCGTCGTCGACGATGTAGAACCTGTCAGCGGCGAGAGCAGGCACAGCTAGCGGGCGTTGTTGAGAGTTCCGACTGGAGACCTGCGCCTGGCAGATCGCTCGTCCGGGGATGGGGCGAAGCCTTGCGCATCGGCCTCGTCCACAATGTCAAGTGAGGATGGTCGGCGCACCGCGCGTCGCCTCGAGGTGGCACCCTCGATCACGCCGGATCGAAGTGCCGCCAGTGCTGCCTCGTAGAGGGGCCGCGGTGCGTCCGACGGGGTGGATTCCACGTGGAAAAGATCGGCCAGGTCGCATCCGTATCCGGCGAGAAGCTTGGCCAGAGTCTCGAAGCGGATCTGAGTCGTCTCCCCCTTCTCGATTCGAGAGAGCTCGTCGCGATTCAGGCGTACCATCTTGGCCGCCTCGGCAAGACTGCGGTCTCCGCGAAGAGCCCTCGCGTGCCAGTAGAGTCGTAGACCATCGACTTCCGCCACGACCGGGTTCGCGGCGACGTTAACCGAACTCAAGAACTGGGATGGGGCTGTGCGGGACATGCCCTGTATAGTACCAGGCGATGCCCCGTTTGGCAACTAGGGATTCTGGAGTCATCGGCCTGGTTGGGAGCGGGAGTGCCACGCTGCACCGCGACGTTGCCATCACTGGCGGTCTGGGCTCTGCGCCCCGGTCACCGACTAACCAAATCAGAGCTTCAGGGCCAGATTCGGTCTAAAACCACCAGAATCTCCACTAAACGCCGAACCCTTCTGAGGTTCCCCAGTGAAAGTGGACACCTGATAATCCGACTCGAGGGTCGGGTGAGAGGATGTCACCATGGGAGCAACGAGAAGGAA
>VFSW01003493.1_pt1 | contig 23561 bp, 19 predicted proteins | sample 5358111 | NCBI WGS metagenome assembly VFSW01 (sample SAMN11554181, study PRJNA540505) | mine drainage metagenome | isolation source: sediment from site ElyBrook_90M | place: USA: Ely Copper Mine, Vershire, VT | collected 2017
CGTAGGCTTTTTCTTGGACTAAAACCCGGCGCTCATAGATGCGTGATGAACCGGGTGTAACGGCCAAAACCTGTGCACGATTCAGCGCGCCCGCCCAGGGACCTAAGCTACAAGGCCCGCTATTTATGCGGGGATGCGCGATTTGGAACCATATCGCGCCCCCAGGAAGCAGAAAGCCACGGCGTGCCGGCAGCAGAGGCTCCGCACCACCTGGCCGCGGCGTTTTTAATGAGATTGCAGATTAAAAATGGTTGCGCAGGGGTGGTTGGCCTCAGGCCTTGTATCAGGGCATGGCTTCAGCCATGCCGTGAGAGCCCGACGCCCTTGCGTTGGGCTTTAGCCCCTGCGGCGTCAGCGGCTAAAGCCGCCTGCATATACGGGGGCGGCGTTCGGCACGGCTGAAGCCGTGCCCTGATACAAGGCGTCTTGAGGCGATGCGCGGATTTTTCTACACCGAAACGAACCCAAGGTTATTGATAATAAACCACATCACAAAAAACGAACCCAATTTCAATGTGCGAAGTTGACTTAATTGGCTGAAAATAAATGAGATACAGCGTAAAAACGAACCCAATGGGGTTAAGCGATGTGTAATCAAATGAATACGGTTATGGCTGGTGGCAGATTAAAAGCTTTGGGCTGGTGCGACACGACCGGCGCCATAAGATTCCTGGTTGCTGCTATACTGGCGATGAAGCAAATCCATTGGCATCATAACCCGGGTTATAGGGTGTGTGTTCTTATGAATACCGATCACCTTAAGGAACTATTGACACAGGTCCGGGAAGGCTCCGTTGACGTGGACCAGGCGCTGAACCGCTTGCGCGACCTTCCATACGAGGACCTGGGCTTCGCCAAGATTGACCATCATCGCGCCCTGCGGCAGGGGTTTCCGGAGGTGATTTTTGGGCGTGGAAAGACGCTGGAGCAGGTAGAAAGCGTTGTCGACCGCATGCTGAAGCGTTCGCAAAACGTCCTGATTACACGCGGCAGCGATGACCTATACGAGCGCATCCGCGCCCTTGATCCCACGGCGCAATACCATCCCCTTTCGGGCGCCATCGCCATCCGGCGCGACAAAAAGATGTACGGCAAGGGGAAAATCCTGGTGGTGTCGGCAGGCACAACGGATATTCCGGTCGCCGAGGAAGCGCTGGTGACAGCCGACATTATGGGGAACGAGACGGTTTCGCTTTATGATGTTGGCGTCGCCGGAATCCACCGATTGTTGGGCGAGAGCCACCAGTTGCGCGATGCGCGAGTGATTGTGTGCGTGGCGGGGATGGAAGGAGCGCTGCCCACGGTTGTGGCCGGCCTGGTGGGAGTGCCGGTGATTGCCGTGCCCACCAGCGTGGGTTATGGCGCCAGCTTCCACGGCCTTGCGGCGCTGCTCGGCATGCTGAATAGTTGTACTTCCAACGTCGCTGTGGTGAATATAGATAATGGTTTTGGGGCGGGCTACCTGGCAAGCCTGATCAATCGCTTATAAGGCGGGCCTTCAGCGTTGCATCCGCTGCATTGAGCAACGCTGGGGCGATAAGCGGCCCGCTGGCAAGCCTGGCCGCGCGGATCGATCGATGGGAACGGCACTGAAGGCGGTGAATCCGCAAGGGCGGAATACGGAATAAGACCATGCCTGATCAAACGGGACTGACAGCCCGCGTAAAAGCGGCCGGTTGAGCGGCCAAATTGAGTCCAAGTATTTTGGACTCCGTGCTCAGCCGGTTGCCGAAGCAATCCGATCCGAACGTCCTGGTCGGGTTTGACACATCCGACGACGCCGGAGTGTATCAGTTGCCTTCGAATCTCGCTCCAAACCTGGCGCTGGTGCAAACCGTCGACTTTTTCACGCCAATTGTTGACGACCCCTTCACCTTCGGACAGATTGCCGCCGTCAACGCGCTTAGCGATATCTACGCCATGGGCGGACGGCCAATTTCAGCGCTCTCCATTGTCTGCTATCCCAACGACGGCAAAGATGTGGTTACCTTGCAGCGCATTCTTGAGGGCGGCCTGGCTAAAATGGAAGAGGCCGAGTGCACGGTGATCGGCGGCCATAGCATCGGCGACGATGAGATTAAGTTCGGTTACGCCGTGACCGGGTTGATTGACCCCAGCCGCATCTGGGCCAATTGCACCGTGCAGGCCGGCGATCATCTTATCCTCACCAAGCCACTGGGCACCGGCATTATCGGGACCGCCATCAAAAAGGGCCGCGCCGGCGCCGAAGCCCGGCAAGCCGCCACGGCCTCCATGCTGCAATTAAACCGTATTGCCGCGGAAACCGCCCAGGAGTTCACGGTGCACGCTGTGACTGACGTGACCGGCTTCGGATTGCTGGGCCACGCGCGCGAAATGGCGGTGGGCAGCGACGTGAGCCTGGTTGTAGAGGCAACGCAGGTGAAACTTTTGCCGGAGGCTCTGGCCTTGGCGGGCGAAGGCTACATTCCCGGCGGGTTAAAGCGCAACATCGAGTTTGCCGGCAGTTGTGTTGAGTTTGCGCCTGAAATACCTGAGCCGCTCCGCCACTTGCTGTATGATCCGCAAACAGCGGGAGGACTGCTGCTTTCCGTGCCGTCTACCGAGGCCTCCAGCCTGGTGCGGGAGCTGCGGGGCGCGAACATTCCGGCGTGCGAAATGGGCAGGGCCATTGAAAGAACAACCCCGCTGATCCGGGTAATTTGACCGTTTGAGTTGATCAGGTGGAACTCGCTGCTATTTTTCGTATCAGGTTACAATGTGACTTATGAATAATCAGCTTCGTGTAGCGCTTTACATTCTGGCCGGCGGTTTGGTGGTGTTGGGAACTGAAGTCCTTCTGGTTCGCTGGTATCCGGGGCACCACCAGCGCGAGGTGGAAGCGACTCTGAAAATGCAGCCTTATAGCAACGACGCCTTTGGCATCCAAATGCAGGTTGCCAATGGCATTGCCGGAAAGTTCGAAGTGATGCCGGGAAGTCTGAGGATCTCGCACCCCATTTTCTGGGGGCAGGGACCATCCATCACCATCACTTCCCAGCCCAACCCGGCGGGCTCCAGCGAATTTTCTCCCCAAACCATTGCCGAAACTGAGACGGAAGGCGCGCGCAAGGGCCTGTTGGGTTTTCAGTTTGACCATACCTCGGTCAATGGCCGCGACGCGATGATCACCGAGCAGTATGACTCGGTTCGCCGCTGGATGGTGGTGACGGCCAATATTATCGCCCCGGACCGCATTATCCAGGCTGTTTGCACGACAGGCGGAGAGGATCAGACGGTGTACTTGCAGGCCTGCGAAAACAGCTTGCGTACCATTCAACTTCCCGGCTCGCCGCCCCCGCCACCGCCCCCGCAGCAGACCTCGGGCAATGTCGAACAGGTGAAATAAGCAAGTCAGCTTCTCGCTATTTGTGGTCTGCACTCCGCTGTTGGAGGATCCCAAAAACATGTCACGGTGGAAACTGATTCCTGGTAACCTGGCAAGCCCCGCAGGCTTTCTTGGCGCTGCTACCGCAGCCGGCATCAAGAAGAAGCCAGGCGCTCTTGATCTCGCTTTGATCTTGTCAACCGAGCCGGCCACAACGGCCGCGGGTGTGTTCACAACGAATCTGGTGGCCGCGGCGCCGGTGCAGATTTCGCGCCTGCACTTAAAGAAGAGCCTGGGACGGGCCCGGGCCATCGTGGTGAATTCCGGCAACGCGAACGCGTGCACAGGCAGCGCGGGCAAACTGGTGGCCACGCGCACCGCGCGCGCCGCCGCGCGGATGCTGGGCATTCCACCCGATAGAGTTCTTCTGGCTTCAACCGGCGTGATCGGCGTGCCGATGGCCGCGGAAGCGATTCTGAACCGCCTTCCCGAGTTACAGGCGCGCCTCTCCGCCCAGGGGGCGGACGATGTTTCCCAGGCGATTCTGACCACCGACACGTGCGTAAAAACGTGCGTTCTTGAAAGCCGCCTGAACGGCAAAACGGTTCGTTTGGCCGGCATCGCCAAAGGGTCGGGCATGATCCACCCGCGCATGGCCACCATGCTGGCTTTTATAACCACCGACGCTGCCATCTCCTCCCGCGCGTGGCAGGCCATGCTGCGCGACGCGGCGGCGGTTTCCTTTAATCGCATCACCGTGGATGGAGATACCTCAACCAACGACTCCGTTTTTGCTTTGGCGAGCGGCGCCAGTGGAGAGGTGGTGAAAGCCGGGAGCGCCGCGGGCCGGGTGCTGTTCGAGGGGCTGGTCGAGGTTTGCCAGACTCTGGCGCGCAAGATTGCCGCGGATGGCGAAGGGGCTAAGAAGCTGGTTACGGTTGAGGTGCGCGGAGCAAAAACGGCCACGGCCGCGGAGCGGATTGCGCGGGCTATTGCCAATTCGCCGCTGGTCAAAACGGCTCTTGCGGGCAACGACCCCAACTGGGGCCGCATCCTCTGCGCCGCGGGTTACTCCGGCGCCGCTTTCGACCCCGCCAGGGTGGATATCCGCGTCAATCGAGTGCTGCTTTGCCGCCACGGTCTTGACGCGGGGTTTGATGAAGCTGCGGCCAAGCGTCAGATGGACGGCCCGGAGGTGACGCTGCGAATCGACTTGCACCAGGGCAGAGCCGAGTATCAAATGTGGACGTGCGATTTAACCCACGACTACATCACGATCAACTCTTCTTACCGGACCTAGTCTTCCCGGCCGCCGCCGGCCTTGACGCGCCAAAAACGCGTTTGAAGATCGCATCTATGTGCCGCAACGGGCGTTGAACGGAGAACGCTTTCGCAATTTCATCCGGTGAGAGATAGCGCGCAATATCCGCGTCACGCTCAACGAGAAGCCGGAAGTCTCCCTGCGTTTTCCAGACCTCCATGGCGTTGCGCTGAACCCAGCGGTAGGCTTCCTCACGCTGCACGCCTTTGTCCGCCAGGTCCAACAGCAACTGGCCTGAATAGATCAGGCCCCGTAAAAGGCCAAGGTTCTCCCGCATGCGCTCCGGGTATACAAACAGCGTCTCGATCAGGCGCGTTGTCTTATCCAGCATGTAGTCAAGCAGAATGGTTGAATCCGGCAGAATGATGCGTTCCACCGAAGAATGCGATATGTCGCGTTCGTGCCAGAGGGCGACATTTTCAAAGGCAGCCTGGGCATTGGCGCGCACTACACGCGCCAGACCGCAGATCTGCTCCGCGGTGACCGGGTTGCGCTTGTGAGGCATGGCCGAGGAACCCTTTTGCCCGGCCGCGAAGAACTCCTCAACCTCGCGCACCTCCGTGCGCTGCAACCCCCGGACTTCCAGGGCTATTTTTTCCAGCGACGCGGCGATCACCGCCAACGTGGAAAGGTAAAACGCGTGTCTGTCGCGCTGAATGACCTGTGAAGAAATCGAGGCAGCTTTCAGTCCAAGCCTGGAGCAGATCTTTTCTTCCAGTTGGGGCGAAAGGTGGGCCAGCGTGCCGACAGCGCCGGAGATTTTTCCCACCCTCATCTGCTCCGCGGCAAACGCCAGCCGCTCCTGGTTGCGCTGATTCTCCGCGAACCAGTTGGCCAGCTTCAGCCCAAAGGTGATGGGCTCCGCGTGGATTCCATGGGTGCGGCCCACCATGGGCGTGTGCTTGAACTCGAAGGCCCGCTTTTTAAGGACCGCGGCCAATTGAGCAACGCCTTCCCGCAGCACTGTTGAGGCTTCTTTGATCAGCAGTGCCTGGGCGGTATCGACCACATCATTGGATGTAAGGCCATAGTGCAGATAGCGTCCTTCGCGCCCGATGTGCGAGGCCACGTTGGTGGTGAACGCAATGACGTCGTGCTTTACTTCGCGCTCAATTTCGCGGATGCGATCTGCTTCAAAGCGGGATTTGCGGCGGATCGCGACGGCAGCCCTTTTGGGTATCAGTCCGGCTTCAGCCTCAACCTGAGCGGTGGCTATTTCAACCTGCAGCCACTTGCCAAACCGGTTCTCTTCATTCCAAATACGGCCCATCTCCGGGCGGGTGTAGCGGGCTATCATCTCGTGCTCCAGTTCGCAGAACCACCGGCGGGCGCCGGAAACATCCCCACCCTGCCGCCTTAAGAATATAAAGGTGCAGGCCGGGAAAAGACGCCGCGAGCGCGTTCCTGGGTTATCGGGGAAAAGCTCCCGCGCGGTTCTACCATCTAAACAGGTCGCTGGGAGCTGTCTGGCTTGCCAGGTGTAACTCGGGCTGGCCGGTCATATTACGGCGCGAAAGAGCCTCCACGGCTGAGAGTCGCGCAACTTCGGGGTGATTGTTGGTTTCACTCAAGTGCGCCAGCACCAGCACCTGTGTGCTGCCGTCCAAATCGTCTGCCAGAAAATCTGCCGTGGCATTGTTGGAGAGGTGCCCGTGACGGCCCATCACACGCTGCTTGACATGCCAGGGATACGGGCCAACTTTCAGCATATCGAGATCATGATTTGATTCAAATACCAGCACCTGGCAGCCGCGCGCGTGCTGCTTCACCACCTCGGGCACATAACCCAGGTCTGTAATGACTCCTATCTTGATGCCCTCCGCTTCCAGAGTGAAGGCCACCGGCTCACTGGCATCGTGCGGCACCAGAAAGGGAGTCACTTCAATATCCCCCACCGCAAATTTCGTTCCGGTCTCGAATATCTGGAAGTTCACCTCGGGCGGGTTCCATTCAATCGCCTGGTGTGTGGCGCCGTTCAGGTAAACCGGCACTTTCAAATGCCTGGCCATGCGCCGCAAACCGTTCACATGATCGACGTGCTCATGCGAAATCAGAATCGCCTTCATGTTCTCCGGGCGCTCTCCCACAGAGGCCAGGCGCGCGAAGGTTTCTTTTTCACCGAACCCGGCGTCAACCAGAACACACGTTCTCTCAGTAGCAACCCACGTGGAGTTACCCCGGCTGCCGCTGCCTAACACGCACACGCGAACACTCAATGGGCACCTTTTGCCTGCAAGGGGTCAACGATGAAAACACCAAGGCTGCATCGGTGAAATTATAGGCGATGCCGGCATTCGGTTAAAGCAAAAACCCACAACCGCAAAGGTTTGCCGCGGGCCCGGCAAAGCGCTCATTCGCTTTCTTCTAGCGTTCATTAACGGAGAGGATCGCGCTCCCGTAGGGGGCGAGGGCGACAGGCAAACCGTTGGCACTCAGCGTTTGAGCGGGTAAGTCCTGCCGCACGCCGCTCAGATAATCCGTAAAGCCGTATGTGGCGTCAGGCTGCAGGCGCCCGTCAATGGCCACGTTGCCGCTGGAAGGTTCACCGCCGAGGTTCACAACAATCACTGACCATTCTTTGTCGCGCCGCCATTGATGAGCGATCAGGTTCTTTGAAGAATCGCCACCCGCCACCCGCAGCAACTTCCATTCGCCGTCATGAAAGAGCTGTGAGTTTGTGACCCTCAAGACCTTCTGATATAGCTCCTGCAAGTGCGGCTTTACGGGCTCAGCGGCCGCGCCACAGAGCTGAATGGGCAAATGGATGGCACGCCCTTCCAACTGACCTTGATGATAAAAGCGCATGCCGGGTAGTGTTCCTGCCAGAACCAGTGCTGGCGGCAGCCTGGCCTCACCAAAGGCGGCAACAGCCCGAAGCTCATCATGGTTTTCCAGGAATCGCGCCAGCTTCGACTGATAATCCAGCCCCGCCGTCAAGTGCAGCATGACGTTGTACGGAGAATCCTTGAGCAACCGGTCGTAGAGCCGCTTATCGTAGGTGAATTGGAAACCCATCTGCTGCAAATCCCACTCCAGATCCCAGTAGACCTCGCCCATAAAAATAAAGCCGGGCAGCGAGGATATGGCAGCAGGCCAGAATTCGCTCTGCGGATGGGCAAAGCTTTTCAGCAGCTCGCCCCAGGTGCGCTCGAATACCGAATTCAGCGCCAGCATCGCCATATCGCAGCGCACTCCGTCGCAATGCGCCGCAATTCTGTGGAGTTCTGCCGTCATAGCCCAGCGGGCAGCGGGGTTCCAGTAATTGATCTGCGCCGCATCCATCCACGGAGCAAAATACGGATCCTTGCCGCGCGCCAGGATGCGGACGTCACTTTGTTCTTCAAGCAGGAAAAAAGCCTTGGGATTTTGCCTGAACTCGTTGAAGCTGCCTTCCACGTAAAACTCCGGATGGCTCACCGTCCAGGGATGGTCGAGCGCCGTGTGGTTGGGTACAAAATCCAGCATCAACCGCAGACCGCGATGCCTTAAGCGGGCGCGGAATTGATCCAGCGTTTGCGAATCGCCCAACCGCGGGTCGGGTGAATAGTCGGCCACAGCGTAGGGCGAGCCGGTAACATCTTCCAAATGCCACCCCGGCAAAGCAAGATCAAATTGCCCGAAGAGCGCAGGATTGCTGCGGTCAATCGCGCGCCCGGCCGCGCTGCGCTTCCATACGCCCATCAACCAGATAATGTCGAAACCCTGTGCGGCCCACACGTCCAGCGCGGCATCGGGAACATCCGCCAGGGTTAACGGCTTTCCGGCAGTTCGTGAAAGCTCCTCCAGCCATGACCATGTATTGACTTCGTATAAATGAGGGTGCGGTCTAAGCGGCGGTATTTCCTCTAGCTGGCAGGCAGCGGACATACTCTTTGTCTCGTTTCACTATAGACCCGTGAGGGGCTGCAACGAAAATGCTTTCTGAGTTGTTAAGAATAGCCTGGTTTCGCGTTGCAATAATGCTTGCTCAACTGTTCAACCAACTGGGTCAGGTTAGAGTGACGTTGGAACAGAGTTATTGCGGCAATGCCGTGCGCGCCCGCTTCATAGCAAGCCGCGGCGCGCTCCGCACTCATACCGCCGAGGGCCAGAACGGGTATGCGAAGCCGGGATGTAACTTCCCGCAATCGAACCAGGCCCAGCGGGGGACCATAGGGCAGCTTGGAGGGGGTTTCAAAAATCGGGCCCAGCAGGATGTAGTCTGCTCCGCCTTCCTCAGCTTGCGTTGCTTCCTGTAGAGAATGGCAGGAAACGCCAAGCACGAACTGAGCAGAAACTACCCTTCGCACCGCCTGGACGGGCATCGATTTTACGCCCAGATGCAAGCCTGCAGCCCCAGCGGCAAGCGCCACATCCAGCCGGTCGTTCACAATGATCATCCCACAGTCAGTGGCTGTGGCTTCAACTGACTGTCGTGCCAAATCCAGCAAGGGGCGGGGTCCACAGCTCTTCTCACGGATTTGCACCATGCCCACGCCTGCCATGACGGCCTGGCTGATGAGCCGCGGCAGGCTTTCGCCCTGCAGACTTGAACTGTCCGTAATAAAACAGAGCCGGGGAATATACGGCATGGATTGCCCCTCTTACCGGGGTGGACGAACTTGCGCGGGATGAGCGTGGGAGCCAAGCCGCCAGGTTTCGTACATGGCAATCCACACATCGGCCAAGCCCAGGCCAGAGACAGCGCCTCGCACAAAGTTGTTGTGCATGATGCTGCCAACCCATGGGTAATGGCTGGCGAAAAAGTTCTGGCTCCAAAGCGGAGCCCATGGCAACACGACCAGCGCTAATCCCATCACAAAATAGAACAGTATGCGAAACATGAAAACAAGCCCTTGCTTATCCTTACGTGGAGTTTACGCGAAACCAATGCAGGGCCACGCAGGGGAATCAAAAAACCTTGACCTGTAACGCCTGGATCCGTTCTGCCACATCCCTGTAGTCGATGTTTTGCGAATAAACTTCCAAATACTTCTGCATCGCAGCCTGAGGCCGGCCCAAATCTTTATAAACCTCAGCCAGATCGTAATTGAGAGCCATCATCGTGTCATCGTCCAGGTCCGGCATCTCCAAAGCCCGCTCAAACCACCTGGCTGCAATCGGAAGCATACCCTTTTCGCGGAAACAATGCGCCAGTAACGTACAGGCTTCCAGGTAACAAGGCGGGAAGGTTCCTTTCCTCAGGCCCTTAAAAATCTTCTGGAATTCGCCAATGGCTTCGTCCAGCAACCCCATCTCGCGAAAGGCAACACCAAGATTATAGTGCGTGACTGGGTTTTCAGGGAAATTGCTTGCACTTGGCAAAGGTTGCAGTTCCGCAAGCAGACCGGCCAGCTCCGCATTCAGGTCAGCAGGCTGCGATTGCAAAATGGGTGCAGGGTTCGAACCGCTTCGGGCCGACGCATCCTCAGCATCAGCAGAAAGATCGATCCCTGGATCAAGATCACATAACGAAGCGCTGCCTCCCGGGAATGAACCTTCCTTTTCGTCAGGCTTTTCGACTCCATCAATCAGGGCTGTCGCATCCAGAATTGCAGGTTGCGGCGCCGGCGCCGGCACAAAATCCGCGCCCGCGGTTAAGGGTGGCAAGCCCTCAGGAACCGCCAGATCCCCTGGTTCAGCATCGCACACTGCCTCCAGCGGGGGCCATGGCAAATTCGTAGCTTCGGAACGTTGCAATTCTTCTCCAGGCATTTCACCACCCAAGGCAAACTCCACCGTCCCAATTTCAATCCTCTCATCCGAAAAGGGAAGTAAAAGGGATGCGTCAGCAACCTTCGCGCATCCCACCGTTTCGCCAGGTAAAGCAAATTCCAGTTCGGGGCCTGGCCAAACGAAGTCTTCCTCCACCAACTCGAAGCTGCTTTCTTCCTCACGCATGAAAGTCTGCTCAGCCGTCAAATCGAAAACGGCCTCAGAGAACGGCGCTGCTGCCGGTTCATCAATCATCTCAATGCGGTCAGCAATGGATCGTGCCGCCGCAACCGCATCCACCTCCGGGCTCGGATCCACAAGCGGTCCCTGTAACTCGCTCGATGGGGACAATTCCGCAGCCTCGGGGTGCGGCAACAACACGGCTTCGGTGAAAAGCGCATCGGGCGACGGCTCAGGCGTGGCCTGCGCCACTTGATCCAGCGGCTCAACGGCCTCCGCCGGGGCTGGCAATTCCATAACTGCATCAGGCGGAACAGACTCCTGGTCTTGGTACTGTTCAGGCGCAAAGGCTTCAACGCTCGCCGGACTCTCCGCCTGCTTGGCCGCTCCCGCAGCCAGTTCTTCGTTTTGCGGCTCCGCCAAGCCAGTTACCGGGCCATGCGTCTCCCCCATTCCGGCCCCTAAACCCTCGGGGTTGACTACCGGATCCCCATGCTGTATCCTCCCCGCTCTTGTGTCACCCGTTTCCGTCTGCCTGGTTTCAAACGGCCGCAGGAATTCAAGCTCGGGCGCCACCAATTCCGCTTCCGCCTCGCCGGATAACCGCAGGGCTGCTTCATCATCCATCTCAACAGGCAACCCTGCCATCCACTGCGGACGCAGCTCCAACTGATCGTCCTGCATGTTCCTGGAGTGACCAGGGTCCGCTTCCTCACGAGGGGGCGTTGATTCTGCCCCGTTGTGCGCGACCATATTAAAGCCGCGAACTTTATGCTCCAAGGCCAATAACTCCGGATGGCTCGGGAAGGAACGCATCAAGGCTTCAAGAAGCTGTCGCGCTTCATTGATGAAACCGTATTGAAGGTAGAAATCGATTTCTGAAATCTGCTCGCGCAGCTCCGGCGAGAATTCGAATGGGGAAGCAACCCCTTCAAAAGCTCTTCCGGAAAGAAATTGTTCCCATTCTTCTGAAAGGTCGATTTCTCCGGCGCCATTGGCATCGATGGGTGCGGGTTCGGCAGCACCGGCAGAAATTGCCGCGCCGGTGGACTCGGCGATCTCAAGACCTTCAGCAGATTCCGAAGCCACAGCCGTGCCCGCGCCTGCAGAAGCCTTATTCAGAGCTTTCGCAATCGCGTCGGATTTCGCATCCTTTTCCGGTTCCCCAGGTTGAACTGAGTGCACGGCAGCCTCTGCTTGAACGTTTAATTCCAGGGCGCGTTTGCGATACAACTCCGCGCGAGCGGCATCGTCCAGTTCCTCATAGCGCGCTGCGGTTCTTACCGCCATCCTCGCTGCCTTGGCAGCGTCAACCCTTGAAGCCGTATCCACCAGCCTGGCCAGCAACTCCACCTCGTCCGGGAATTGTTCCAGGGCTTTTTCAAGCGATTCGGCCGCCTGATCGTCCAGACCAAACTTGACAAAAAGATCGCTGGTTTCAATCGCCTCGCCCAGGGCCCCACCCAGGGGTTCATCCGGCCCGGCTGGCAAGATGGCGGGCTCCGGCGCCGCTGCGTCGGGATCAGCCGCTCGAGCGGCCTGAGGGTTTCCGGGCTCATCAAGGCGCCCCAGTTGACGCAGGGATTCATCCAGTCGATGTTGCCAGGTTGGGTTTTCTGGCTGCAAATTCAGCAGACGCCGGTAGACCCCCTCCGCATCCTCAAACCGCCGGACCTTGCCGTAGGCCTCGCCCAGTGCCTCCAGCGTGGCGGGAAGCGACTCCTGTCCGCCCAGGGCATCCTCAAGACGCAGGCACTGTTCCAGCGCGGGGATATGGTCCGGATGCCGGCTGAGCACGGCTTGCAGACTATGCATTATCTGCTGGCCGTGGCGATACTCCAATGCAAGGTCCCATGCGTCCACAATAGGCCGCAGGGCAGCATCGTCGCCCTTAGTTTCAAGCAACCGGAGAGATAATTGGCCGAGCGGCGTAAAATCCTGCGGATGACGCCGGAAAAGCTCAATGGCTACACGTTCCGCTTCCTCGTGCCTGGCCAGTTCCAGATAGGCCTGCAACAAAAGTTGATTGGCTTCATGTTGGTTTTCCAACGCGGGTTCGGCCCGCAATACCGACACTGCATCTTCCGGCCGTCGGTTGGCTAAAGCAAAGCTTGCACGGGCCAGATGTATTCCTGGAAAGTGCGGATCAATCTCGCAAGCCTTGTTCAGCGCCGACTCGGCGGTCTTCACGTCACCGTGGTCAAACGCCAACCCGGCCGCATCGACAAAAGCGTGCAAGGCTTCGCGGGTCGATCCCTGGCTCTGGTAGGCTTCGCCCAACTGCACCCGATATACCAAATTCCCCGCATCCTGCACCAGCAGCTTGCGCAGGATCTCGATCGTCCACGAATAGAGCGACCGCTCTTTACAAAAAGCAAGCGCGGTTGAATACTGCTCCTTGGCCTCGCGCCCCAGTCCCTGTTGGGTGTAAAGTTCGCCTAGCTTCAGTAAAGGTTCAACCGAATTGCTTTCCAGTTTGGCAATCTTGCGATAAATCGCAATGGCCTTCAGCACAAAGCCCTCGCGCACGTAGGCCGAGGCCAGCCGATGGAACTGTCGCAGCGCTTCGGGGGAATTGTTTTCGCGCAGGCACAAGTCGCCGATCGTATTCAGCAGGTTAAGGTCGGAAGGATCCTGTTCAGAAACGGCCAGATATAGCTTGACTGCCTGGCTGATCTTTTTCTGGTTCACCAGCTTCGCAGCCTCTTCCAGCGCTCTGGCTTTGTTGAACGCCATATGCTTTGCCGCCGTGTTGCCGGCAGTCTGCCCGCAGCGCAACTAGGTATGGTGCCTGGTCCGTGGCAGGCTGCTGCCGTACATTGCCCCATATCCGGCCCGCCCGGCCCATGCGAAAGGTACAGGCGGCCGCATCGTTTGGGGTGCATGCAGGGGTGTCATCCGGTCAAAATCACTCAGTAGAATGACATACCCCCGCTTGCTCCTTGATTATCGGCAGTAAGCAGATAGGCTCTGGAGTCAATGCCGTGACGCGATAGAACATCGCGAATCGCCTCGCCATTGCCGGCCGCATCCTCATCGACAATGGCCAGCATTGTGGGACCGGCCCCGCTCAACGCAAGACCCAGCAATCCCGTGCGACGCAACGATAACGCCTCCGCCAGGCCGGGGACCAGCGATGTGCGATAGGGCTGGTGAAAGCGATCATCGAAGAAGGCATTTTCAAAGCTCATCCGGCCGCTGGCAAATTGCGCGGCTACCATCACCGCACGCTGCAGATTGTGGACCGCGTCCGCCCTCGAGTACTGGTCCGGCAGGGCGCCGCGAGCCTCCGCGGTGGGCAAGGCGTAGTCCGGAACAACCACCACAAACCCCAAGCTCTCAGGCACGGGAGATGAAAACGCCCAAACGTGTTCTTCTTCCTGCACGGCGATTGTAAACCCTCCGTGCCACGCCGCTGCCACATTGTCCGGATGCCCTTCCAGCCTTGTCGCCAGCGCCAGCACGGCCTCATCGTCCATGGGCATGCCCACCAGCCAATGAGCGCAAACCAAGGCTCCCACAATGGCTGCCGCGCTTGACCCAAGCCCCGCGCCCACGGGAATCTGGTTGTCTATCTCCAGGTCGTAGCCTCGAACACTGCCCCATGTTTCAAGAAGGCGGCGGATGGTAGCCACTATCAGGTTGGAATCGCCGGAAGGGATTCGCTCCGGGGTGACGCCGCGGTAAGTAAAATTCACCAGGGCGTCGTCGCGGGCTTGAATGCGCAAAGTTAAGTGCAGGTCAAGAGCCAGCCCACCACAATCAAAAAGGCAGCCCAGGTTGGCGCTGGTGGCTGGAATGCGGATGGAGAGCCTTTGAGGCATAGCGAGGTGGCGCCGGAGCCTTCAAAACCAGGTCAGCAGGAATTGGACGCGGACTGTAATTCTCCGCCCTCCGGTTCAAGAAATCCTTTCGTCGGTCAAAGCCTCCGTGCAACCGCCCCTCAGGGGTGGCATCACCGTCTATCCCCGAGAGTGCCGCTGCCTTAAACCACGGCTGCCACTGCCAGCGGACTCAGCATGTAATCTTCAAACTCGGAAAGCTTGGGCCGGATGGATTCCGTTTCCTCTAAGTGGCTGCTTACCGCCCCAATCGTCTTCAAGCCGTTGCCGGTGATCGTCAACACCGTTGATTGACCGGGATCAATCAGGCCCTTGCCAATCAGCTTGCGCGCCACCGCCACGGTAACCCCGCCCGCGGTTTCGGCAAAAATACCTTCAGTCGAGGCCAGCAAACGGATCCCGTCCACAATTTCCTGGTCACTCACGTGATCGCCAGTTCCCCCGCTGCCAAGCATCGCGCGCACGGCAAAGGCGCCATCGGCCGGATTCCCAATCGCCAGCGACTTGGCTATCGTATTGGGCTTTTGCGGGGTCAACTCCTCCGTGCCTTCCTGCGCCGCCTTGGCGATGGGTGAACAACCTGTTGCCTGCGCACCGAAAAAGCGCACCGGCTGCCGCTCCACCCAGCCCAGTTCCTGCAGTTCGCCAAAGGCTTTGTGAATCTTGGTAATCAGCGAACCGCCCGCCATGGGAACCACTATATTCTGCGGCAGCCGCCAGCCAAGCTGCTCTGCAATCTCAAACCCCACGGTCTTCGAGCCTTCAGAGTAGTAGGAGCGCAGGTTAACATTCACAAACCCCCACGGGTATTTCTGCGCAATTTCGGAGCAGAGACGGTTCACTTGATCGTAATTGCCCGCCACGCGCACCAATCGCGCGCCGTAAATCTGCGTGGCAATAATCTTCTCCGCCTCGATATCGGCTGGCACAAAGATGAAGGTCTTGAATCCGCCCGCCGCCGCCTGCGCCGCCACAGCGTTGGCCAGGTTGCCCGTTGAGGAGCATCCTACCGTGTCAAAATTAAATTCGCGCGCCTTGCTCAGCGCTACTGCAACCACGCGATCCTTAAAAGAAAGTGTAGGGTGGTTTACCGCATCGTTCTTGATGTAAAGCTCGCGCACACCCAAGGCTTGCGCCAGTCGCGGAGCCGCAACCAAGGGTGTAAATCCAGTGTGCTGGCCCACGAGGGGGTTGCCTTCCAGCGGCAGCAGCTCGCGATAACGCCACATGTTCGCCGGCCGCGCAGCAATATCCTGCCGCCTTACATCCGCCCAAAGCCGCCCGTAGTCATATACGACTTCGAGCGGCGCCCAACAGTCTTCGCACGCTGCCACCGGACCCAACTCGTAGGTCTTGCTGCACTCTCGGCACTTTAAATGGGTTGCGTATGTCACCGGCTTTTCTCCTCGGGTCATTTTCCGGAGTGGCCGGCCCGGTATGTCGCGGGGTTTGAAATCAGAAGGCCATAAACTAAAATAGCCTCCCGGGATTCCAATGGGAGGCTAGCGATAAATTCTCGGCCCCTCTCATCTTTCCCTTTACCGGGCAGGAGTTGGCACCTGTCCCCCGAACTTAATCGGGGCGGTTGCCGTGGCGTCATAGGGCCTGACCCTCGGCCACTCTGGATGAGATTCAAGCATGCTGAATCAGATATTCAGTTGTAAAAATACATATTAATCTCACTCTCTGATACTTGTCAATAAAAAAATTCCAGGAAAATTCATGGCGCTAATTCCTTGAAGCGCAGGCACCATTACTTATACCACGGGTACAAGCGCGGCACCCAGCGGCGGACGTTCCGGCAGTACTCATCGTAGTCCGCGCCAAACCTCCTGCGGAGTGACGGTTCCTCGTAGAGCACCACGAACAAAGCCAGGCCCAGCACCGCCGCGCACGCCACGATGATCGCCCGTCCATGCGCACGTCCGAATACCACCCACAGCCCGGCCCATCCCACAATTAAGCCCAAGTACATAGGATTCCGCACGTATCGATAAACTCCTGTCACAACCAGCCTTTTCGGCGGCGCCATAGGCGCTGGAGTCCCGTGCCCCGTCCATCCAAAGTCCCACACGCACCTTAAAGCCACCGCAAAGCCCAGCACTGAGGGCAAAGCCGCAACCCAGCGCCATGACACAGCCGCTGCCGTTTCCCGGCTAAAGCCCAGCCATGATGGCAGTAACCAGAACCAGAGCGCAAAGAAGGCTGTGCCTGCGGCACCTGATGCGGCCATCATTGCCCAATTTCCACCGCCGGCACCTTTTCCCTGCTCTGGCCGTGCCTGAATTATCATCATGCACGCCCTCGCCGCGCCGTAGTATACACCGCAACAGGCAGTCTTATAAATAACCGACAACCGCAGTCCTAACGTGCCGTTGCCCCCAGGTTGAAACGCCTCCAACGGCCTTGCCGGCAGCACTACGGGACGTTCTACGCTGAAAGTGCTTCCCCTCTGCCAGCACAGTCAGATACGGATATGGAGAGTGCCGCCCATGCATTGTTACCCCAACAATCGAATTTCGGGCCGAAAGCGAGAAATGATGTATTCTTCTGCAATGAGCCGCGCCTATCGGCGAAGGCCCATTCAACGTGCACGCCGCTGCGGTGTGCTCGCCGCGAGCGCTGCGCACCCTCTTAATGTTAATGCGCCGACCGACGAAGGGCGCTACGTTTCACCCATTTACTGAGCCACCAATGGGGACTCCGTTGCGGATGAAAGCGAGCAAAGTTCTTTTCAGGGTAACGGTATTTCTTCTTCCGGCGGCAGGTCTTTGCCAAACTCCGACCGCCGCCGACATTCTGCGCAAAGTTGGCGCCACTTATCAGGGGCTGCGACAGTATCGCCTTGTTGCCCGGGTTCAGGATGTGCGCACCAAGCTTGAATCCTCGACCCGGCAGGAGTCTCATCAGGACATGCGGATCGACCTTTCGGTGGCCCAGCCGGCGAATGTGTACCTGTACATAAAGGACAATAATCGCCAGGGAGACGTGCTGGTGCGCTCCGAACAGACTTACGTCATCAGCAACGGACGAAAGGCCTGGGTATATCTTCCAAAGCAGAACGAGTACACCGAGGATCCCTCCGAATCCGCATTTGAAGCCCGAAAACTGGCGATCTACGCCAACAACCTGCTGGTGACGCAGTATCTTTCCATGTGGAGGCTGAGCGGCCACGCCGCCCTGGAGCGCGATAAGAAATTGGACTTAAACGGGCACAAGGTGGAGTGCTTCACCGTAAAGATTTCCCAGCCTGGCGAAGAGCAGGAACTCTGGATCGATAAGCAAAGCTTTCTGGTTCTGGAATCAACGGAGAAGGTTAAGGCGCAATTCAATTCGCATGGACAGACGGATTGGGACAATTGGGTGATCCGGCTTGAGTCCGCGAGCGTCAATACACCTTTGCAAAGCGCCCAATTTGAATTCACTCCGCCGGCGAATGCTCACGGCGTGCAGCCCTGAGGCGCGCACGCCGTTTTCCGCCGCGCCACCCTGGTCCTGAGATGGGCGTCGCGCGGCATAACCCAATTCGAGGCGGCACCGGCTAAGGCGGAAACGGCAACCGAATTATCTGCAGCTTCTCGTAGCTCAGGAAGGCGAGCCGCCTGCCGTCGGGAGACAACGCAAACAGTGCCTGTTGATTTTCAACTGGAATGCCTTTAAGGGCGACCGTGAACGACGGCTTAAGAGAAGGAAGATCAAACACCAGCAGCCTTACCAACTCCGGGCGAGGGCCGGAATTCGTGCCCGCGGCTTCCTGCATCGAGGTGTATACAGGCACCACAAAGCGGGTTCCGCTTACTGACACAGCCGCAAAGTCAAAGAATTCGTGCGCGGATTGTCCGTCTTCGCTGAAGACTGTGGCGCCGTTTTCGGCTGAAACCACGGAAACCAGCCACGGCTGCTTTTGATCCCAAAGAAACAGCAGATGACTGTTGATGAACTCCGGCCACGGCGGCGACCAGCCAGCCGCCAGGCTCACCGTGCCGCCCTCAAGCGGCTTGATCGTAACCCTGCAGGAAGCAATAATCGACGCGGGACATCCTGAAAGAGCAACTTTGTCATCCGCGATAGCGGCCTGCCACTGCCGGGTATACTGCCAGGTGTGAACCGTCCGCAGGCGCTCCGTTTCCAGCCACACCCAGCGGCCGCGTCCGTCTTCCCATTGAACAAACAGGATGCTTCTGGCCGAAGGCGAGGGATACGGCGTCCATAACGGGCGGCGCGAAGATGGCAGACGGACGCGGCTGACCTGCTTGAATTGCGAATTGTACAGCGTTACCACGTCGCCCGTTTGCACCACAAAATCACCCGGAATCGCCGCAGGCGTAATGTCTGAGACGGTGGCGTTTGTCGGCCACATGGGTGTGTTTTCAATTTTCCCCGTGCGCGCATCCACAAACACGGCTTGCAGATCAATGGGCGAGTCCGCCATCGATCCCCGGCGCCGGATCAGCTTGACGGCGCCTTCCCGCGTAATGAAGCCCGCGGCCACGATGCTGTTATCGGTAAAGCAAAGTGACGTGGGAAGCGAACCCATCACCCGCCGCTGCCCTATCTGCACCGGGTAGGCTCTGCTCCACTTGCTCAGATCTATCTTCCATTCAACCTGAGTTTCCTTTTGCCCAGTATTGTGGTCAACGCCGGCCACAGACGTGAGAGAAAGCAGCATTGCCGCTGCGCACAAGGGCAGGCGGGGCGAAATCTTTGGTCTGAATAAAGGCATAAGAGGTATGACGACGCTTCTGGATTTTAACCCGGAATCTGGAGTTGAAGCTGAGGTTTTGGGCCTGCTTAATGCCCGTGACATACGTGACATAGTCCGTTGGTCTTTGCGACCTTTGCAGGAAACCCGCAGGCCGGCGGGCGCGGCAACTGAAACCGTGCTTGCATTCCGGCCGTAGCGCCGCCATAATGAGCGCCATTCACGAATTGTCTGCGCGGGCTCGCACGCTACGGGAACCGATCGGGAACCGTCGTAACTTGCGAGGAGGGAGACCACGATGGGCGATCTGATTGGCCACCTTACTGATGCTCCCATTCCCAACCTGCTGGTGCTGGCGGGGCTGGCATTTGTCGCCATCGCCGTGCTTGGGAACATTACGGCAAAAGTCAATCCCAGCAAAAATGGACGCATTGCTTCCGGCGTGGTGGGGGCGGCGCTGCTTGCCGGAGGCCTTATGCTCCACGCCTCCAGCGATGCCACGCGGACAGCGGCCACGCCGCCCATCAGCCCCGCGCCGGCAATGGCTTCAACACAGGCGGCCGCCACAACCGGAGCCGCCAGCAGCCCAGCCACGCCCGCAGCCACTGGCGCGGTATCGCCCCAGCCGGCAAGCGGCGCCGTCCCTGGGGCAAGTTCGCTGGATGGCACATGGCTTACCCAAAAGGCGCACGGCCGGGCTATCAATCACATTGTGATCCGCCAGGAAGGCGGCCTGGCTCTGGTGCATGCCTGGATGAATTGCGCGCAACCCAGCTGCGACTTGGGCGAGCAGCCCGCCACACTGAGCAATGGCGCCGCCGATGTGCAATTTGTGAGTGGGACGGAGGCGCGCTCCGTTACCATCACGCCGATTTCCGCCACCCAGGTGCGGGTGAAAATCCACTTTATTGACGCCAGCCGCAAGGCGGACCGAAACTTTGATTGGATCTTTGTTCGCTCGCAGTAGCAGCGCGGTGTTGCAAACCGCCGGCGCCAAATTTCCACTCCGTTGAGTGGAAAATCCCCCAAAGGAGCGTAGCGTGTTCCAATTTGACGTAAACGCCTTTCTTGCGGCTTACGACCAGCAGATTCTTCCCGTAAGACCCGCTGCAAGCGCGGGTTTTACTTCGCTGCTTGAGGCCTTGGCGGAAGACCCTGCCGTTTCTGACGTGCGCTGGGCAGCATACATGCTCGCCACGGTCAAGCACGAGTGCGCCAACACCTGGCTGCCCATCGAGGAATACGGCAAGGGCGCCGGCCGGCCTTACGGCGTGCCGGTACAGGTGACCGCGCCTGACGGCACCGTGTACACCAACACCTACTACGGCCGCGGTTACGTTCAATTGACTTGGAGGCTGAACTATGACCGCATGGGAAACGCCATCGGATTGAGCAACGGTCTGGTGCTGCACCCGGAGCATGCGCTGGAACCTGGGACGGCTTATCGCCTCATGTCGCACGGCATGTGCAACGGGTCATTCACCGGCAAGAAGCTGCAGGATTACATCCACGATGACGTGTGCGACTATGTGAGCGCGCGGCGTATTATCAATGGGCTGGACCGGGCGGATTTGATTGCCGGCCACGCCCGGCAGTTGGAAACGCTGCTGCGCGCCAGCCTGCTGCCTGCCACAGCCGCGGTGGAGTCAGGTACGACCACAGCAGCGAGTCAATCGGTGGCTGTCAATCCGCAAGCAGCGCCCAGTCAACCCGTAGTCGTCAATCAGACCACAGAGCCAAGTCAGGCCCCGGCTGTGGCTCCAATCGTGAAGTCGCCGCCGCAACTTGCCCCAAGCGCCATTGCAACGTCCTCACCGCAGGCCGCGCCAGCGCCGGTCTCATAAAAGCCTAGCTCCAATGGAGCGAAGTTATGGCATCCGCCGCCACCGCAACTTCCACAGCCATGCGGCCGGACTGCACCTGCACCGTCTTTGCGTTCCCCACGTTGGTCAGCACCAGCGCCTTTTGCCCGTTGGGGTTCTGGTAGGCAACGTGGTAAAGGCCGGAGGCAAGTACGGGCCGCCGCCTGGTCGCGCCGCCCCAAACTTCCGCCGGACCTCCCTGAGAATGGAATCGCCGCGCGCCCTGGCGGATAGAGCGGGCAAAATGGTTCATGGCCCAGAAGTGTCCGCTGCGCGTGATCTCCCCGGTACCGCTGTGGATGGTAACCGTGCCACCGCAGGAAAAAGGCCCGATATTGGGCTTGCCCTTTTCATCCAGCGCCAGGTTCCAGCCAATAACGCTGCGGCACCAGTTGCGCAGCACGCCGGTGAACGTGCGCCCCCAGTTGGACCAGTCGGTGGTGTAGTCCGGCTGCGTAATGTCGGGCCCGCCCTCAGTCCAGAACATTTCCACCTCGGGATAGGCATTGTGCACGCGGCTCATCATGTCGGGAGCGCCCACGTAACCGTGCCACGCCACGGCGTTGCAGTATTCACGCAGGCCGCGATCCTGCAGGCTGCAAACCACTCTGCCCCATAAATTGTAATTGTGATCCAGCAACCAGATGCGCGTCCCAAGTCCGCTTTTCTTAATCGCCGGGCCAAGGTGATCGGCAATGAAAGAGATTTCGTATTCCTGCGGAAAGGCGCAGGCGGGCATGCGGCCGTCCTGCTCCGTATCCACCTCGTTTTGCGACGTGACGGAGTTCACCTGCACGCCTTCCTTCTGGTAGGCCTGAAGAAACTTTACAAAATAATGCGCATAAACGGGCATGGTGCTCGGATGCATACAGCCGCCCAGCATGGAGCCGTTGGGCTTCATCCAGCCGGGCGGGCTCCAGGGCGAAGCCAGCAGCCACAATTTGGGATTCACACTTCGCGCCTGGCGAAGCACGGGCAAAATATAGGAGCGGTCGTGGTCAATGGAAAAGCGGGAAAGGTCCGGGTCTGGAGCGCCCTCGTCAAAGCTGTAAACCTCGCGGGAATAATCGCTGGACCCGATGCAGATGCGGCCCGCGCTCAATCCCATTTCGGAGGGGTGGAACATTTCGTGGAACAGCGCTTCGCGTGCGGGCGCCGAAAGCTGGTGAAACACGGTGCACGCCGCGTCGGTAAACGCCCCGCCAAAGCCCAAATGCTCCTGGAATTGAATGCTGGCGTTAAGATGAATGGGCTCGGTGGACGAAGCTCCACCGGCCGTGTGCCACTCGAGGTGCGGCTCTGGGGCAAATTTGCGGCTGGCGTCGGTAACGCGAACCTCAACGCTGCCGGAGGGCTGATCCTGCGCCGGATAGTCTGCGGCGGCCTCTGATTGCGCACCCATGCCTGCTGCAACTCCCGCTCCGGCTGCCTTTAGAAAATCCCGTCGATTCCTAAGTCCGGCCATAGCATTCCCCCTTTTGAGATAGGCTCTGACAAACTGACTCCGATTATATGCCACGCGGCAGGCAGGGCGGGTGGCTTCGGTGCGCGAGCTTGGGATGGGGAGTCATTAAAGTCCTGGAATCAAGTGGCGCTCATGGTGTCAGATTATGGTCGTGGAAATCCGGAGTCAAGAATAAGATTGCCTGGCCTGCCACCCGGAGACGCGCCGGATGGGTTCCGAAGGATACCATTCCTAATGGCCGGTAACTAATTGTGTACGGCTTTCCGCCTGATCCTGTAAGAAATTATTGCCGGCGTTTGGCCAGAATTCCCTTGACGAACGTGGGGAGGCGTCTAGACTTCCCTGCACAGGAGGTGCTCCAGCACTCGGCGCACGTGTAACGCGGCTGCTTCGCCGCCCCATCCGAGTGTGAGTATGCGTATAATCTCTACTATCATGTGGGGCCTGGTTCAAGATCTGCGCATGGGGATCAGGCTGCTGATGCGTCGGCCCCGCTTCACGCTTCCCATGCTCGGGTCGTTTGCGCTGGCTATCGGGGCTTCCACAGCCGTCTTCAGCATCGTTAACGCAGTCCAGGTCCGCCCCCCAACCTATCCGGAAGCCAACCGCTTAGTGACCATCTGGGATCTGGATCGCCGACTAAGCCCCGATCCCGTCCGTATTGAAGAGGGCGTCCTTCGCATGATTCAAAAGGCTGCCAGTTCATTTGAGGAAATCGCCGGCTTTACGCGATGGGAACCGGTGATCCGGTACCAAGGCCGTCTTCGTTCCCTCCACGCCGCGACGTGCACGGCGGAACTCTTCCGGGCGCTCGCCCTGGAGACATTGTACTGATGGTGCTGAGCCAGGAGTTGCGGCCTGTCGCGGCAGGCATTGTGGTGGGACTGGTGGCTGCGCGCACCCTGGACCGAGCTCTTTCAAGTCTGCTCTTTGGCGTGGGGCTGACGGACCCATCCGTTTTCCTCGCTGCATCCCTCCTTGCCCTTCTCGCCGCGGTGGTTGCCTGCTATGCGCCTGCGCGCCTGGCAGCTCGTGTTGACCCAGCCATGTCGTTGCGGGCGGAGTAAGCCCGGGCCGGCAACTTAGGGTGTTGCACCTCCGTGATAATGTCCCCATTTGTCCTCGATAGAAATGTCCCCTAATGTGACC
>VFSW01003494.1_pt1 | contig 23557 bp, 20 predicted proteins | sample 5358111 | NCBI WGS metagenome assembly VFSW01 (sample SAMN11554181, study PRJNA540505) | mine drainage metagenome | isolation source: sediment from site ElyBrook_90M | place: USA: Ely Copper Mine, Vershire, VT | collected 2017
CGTATCACCTCGTCGATAACCGGCGAGCGCACCAGCGGATTCCCGCCTTCGGCCGCGGATTCAACTTGAGCTTGAGCTTATCGGGCAGCAGCGGGTCTTCGGCGTGATAATGCGGGAAGGTGCGATCGTCGAGTCCGAGAATGAAGACCAGGTCGAAATCGAGGCCGCGCGCGTCGAGGATCGGAAGTGCGCGCACGCCGGAGCGCCGCCCGCCCGGCGCTGCGAGCGGCTCCGCCGCGAACGCGCTCTCGAGCAGGTCGGCGAAATCACCCGCGCCGATCGATCGTTCGCTGATTCCCAGCGCGGCGCATCGCTCGAGTTCGTCGAGCACTGCGCTAATCGCCCCGCCGGCGCGAGCCGCATCGTCGACGCGGTCGCCGCGCCCAGGGTCGAAGCCCATCGCGCCGAGCGCTTTGCGCATTCTCGCCAGATGGCCGGCCAGCGTCGCCGCCTCGCCGAGCGGCGCGAGCATCGCGATGAATTCGATGACTCGGGCGCCGTCGCGTTCGAGCCGTTCCATCCGCGCCGCGAGCCGCACGCGAGCGTCGCCGTCCGACTCGGCTTCGCGCGCCTTGCTCATCTCGCCGAGCCGCTTGGCAAGACACTCCGCGAACGGGCGCGTCGGCTCGTCGATATAGCCAGTCTCGTTCATCACCTGCGCCGCGAATCGCGCGTGCGCTCCCGCGTGCGCCCCCAGATGCGGTGAGCGGAGAATCGCGACGATCGCGCCGCGCTGGAATCCGTCGATCGGTGCGCGCGCGATCTCGATTACCAGGCGCGCCGGTGCGGCCGAGAGCATCGCGGGCGCGTACGAGAGATCGAGCGGAATTCCGTAGCGCTCGAAGACCGCTTCGAGATGCGGTCCGTAAGGCGTCAGATCGCGCGCGAGGATCGCGATCCGCGCCGGCTCGATACCGTCGCGCCCATTATCTATCTCGCGCCGGATTGCGCGCGCGGCCTCTTCGACCTCGCCGATTCGCGATGGCGCGCAGGCAATCTCGACCGTATCGTCAGGCGCGGGCGGAGCGGCCGGCTCCGCCTCGAACAGATTCTCCAGCACGTGGCCGAGCCGTCCCGGACGCCCGTCGCGGCGGACAAAGGCCGGCAGCACCCGGTCGGCGATCGACTCCTCGCTGACGAAGCGACTCCAGGTGAGCTCCGCGAAGCGTCCGGCGTCGACCGCGCGCGGACTCGCCTGAATAGTCAGTTCAGCGTCGCCGACAATTCGGATGATCGACGCGACGATCATGAACTGAAGCAAACTGAAGTCGTAAATCTCGGCGACCAGAATCCGCTCGACGCCCGCGAGAATCGCCGGGCGCCTGCCGCCGTCCTCAACCGCGTGGAGCGCGGCCAGCACGGCGCGTTCGCGATCGTGGCCGTCGGCCAGTCGCCGTTCGGCGAGGATCTGTTCGTAGGCGCGATAGATCGCGGCCAGGTCGCGAAGGCGGTCCGCACGCGCATCATTCGCGGACGGGTCCGCTGCGCCGGTCGCAAGCGCGGCCTCGAGGTCGCGCGGCTCGATCGCGGCGCTTTTGAATTGCCGGATTATCCCCGCGATGTGGTCGGCCGCGATCCGCGTCTGCGAAAGCCCAGTGTTGGCGCGGCTCATCGCCTCGGCCACCGCTATCCGTTCGCCCGCCTCGCCGATTGAAAGCCGCCCGTCGGCCGCGCTGGCTTCGCGCCACAGCCGATCCACCAGATGTGGCAACGCCATCACGCGATGGCCGAGCAAGCTCGCGCCGGCGCTCAACGTCCGCAAGACCTCTTCGACTTTGCGCGCGGTCGGGTAAATCGCAAGCTTGCGATCCATCGCCAACGTCTCCGGCGGCTAGCTCAGTTTCGCGGCGCCGCCCTTGCGCCCAGCTTCATCCGAAGTGACTTGTAATGACCGTGCGTAGCGCCGCGCCGAGGCATTCAAAGCTCGACCGCCAGCCGTTCCACCAGCACTGCTTCGCCTGGAACGCAGCTTACGTACGCGACCCATCCGGCATTGTCCGTGGTATAGAGCGGCGCCGGCGTCCCGCAATAAATCGCGCGCGTCGCGCCCTTCGACACGTCGCCGAAGACGTGGATATGCCCCAGCGCAACGTAGTGGTACGCACTCGCTTCGATCTCGTCCGGCGTTATCGGCGAGGACCGCATCCCGTCAAGATCCTCAGTATGGAATCCATGGGCCAGTGCGATATACCACAGCCCCTCGATCGGCGCGGGCACCCCGCCCAGCGGACGGTAGTCCGGCGAATGCTCGACCATCGCCCGCCCCCACACCCGCGTCTCGAGCGTGGGAAAGTCTATCGTCCTGCCCTCGGGCTCCAGGATCAGATGAAGATTCTCCGGCAGATGCTGCGGACCCAGCGGCGCGTATATCGACCGTTCATCATGCGCGTCATGATTCCCCGGAATCGCGACCACCGGCATCCGCGCCCGCCCGATCTCGCTCATCGCGAACCCCAGCGTCGCCTCGCTGATCCGCGCCGAGTCGAACAGGTCGCCCACGATCAGCAGCAGGTCCGCTTCGCGTTCATTGGCCAGATCGATAACCCGGCTGAAAGCCCGCTTGACCCGCTCCCGCAGCGCCTCGCCGCCCGGTCCCGACCCGAAACTGTCGGTCTCGAGATGCACGTCCGAGGTGTGAACCAGTCTAAGCGCTTTGGTCGGTCCTGAAGGCAAATTCTAATCCGCACGGGCAGTGGGCGCGCTCTCGGGCGTCGCCCCGAATCAAAGTGGCGTCACCTTGAAGACCCCGCTACGCAGATACTAGACTTCACAGGGCGGGTTTTTCAACTTGAGCCGCTCGAAAGCCCCATCGCGCCGAGGCGCGTTCCCTATCAGGAGCCAACACATTTGATAATCGTAATGAAGGCCGGCACCACCGACGCCGACGTCTCCGCGCTGGTCGAGATGGTCGAGCAGTTCGACTATCACGCCCACGTCATCCGCGGCGTCGAGCGCACCGTGGTCGCCTGCGTCGGCGACGAGCGCGGCGATCATCAGCTCCAGCGTCTCGAATCGCTCGCCAGCGTCGACCGCGTGATGCCCGTGCTGCGCTCCTTCAAGCTCGCCAGCCGCGAGGTCCGTCCCGAAGGCTCGCACGTCCAAGTCGGCGCGGTCGTGATCGGCGGCCGGCTCCTCGCCATGATCGCCGGTCCATGCGCCGTCGAGAGCGCCGAACAGGTCGAGGCCGCGGCCGACGCGGTCAAGCGTGCCGGCGCCAATATGCTCCGCGGCGGCGCCTTCAAGCCGCGCACCTCGCCCTACTCGTTCCAGGGGATGGAGAATCGGGGACTAGCTCTGCTCGAGGCCGCCGGCCGCCGCACCGGCCTGCCGATCGTCACCGAAATCATGGACGCCCACGATATCGAACTCGTCGCCGCCCACGCCGATATGCTCCAGGTCGGCGCTCGCAATGCCCAGAATTTCTCGTTGCTCCGCCGCCTCGGCCGCATCCGCAAGCCCATCCTGCTCAAGCGCGGGATGGCGACGCGGCTCGAAGAGTTCCTGATGGCCGCCGAGTACATCCTCTCCGAAGGCAATCCCAATGTCGTGCTATGCGAGCGCGGCATCCGCACCTTCGAGACCGCGACCCGTAACACGCTCGACTTAAGCGCCGTCCCGCTGCTCAAGGAATGGTCGCATCTGCCGGTCGTCGTCGATCCCAGCCACGGCACCGGAATTGCCTCGCTGGTCGCCCCGATGGCTCTCGCCGCCATTGCCGCCGGTGCCGACGGACTAATGATCGAAGTCCATCCGCACCCTGAAACGGCGCTCTCCGACGGCCCCCAGCAACTCAGTCCCGCCGCGTTTGCAAACCTGATGGCCCTGCTTAGGCCGGTCGCCGAAGCCGTCGGCCGCACGCTCTGATGCCGCCCGCGATGCCGCCGCCCGCGCGAATCAAGCCGCCCGCGCGAATCAAGCCGCCCGCGCTTCAACCCGGCGCAACTATTGGCGTCGTCGCGCCCGCTTCCGCAATCGATCGCGACCATCTCGATCGCGGCGTCGCGGCGCTGAGCGCACTCGGTTATCGGGTCAAGCTCTCGTCGCATGTGCTCGACCGCAGCGGAATCCTCGCCGGCGACGATCGCACTCGCGCCGCTGAACTCGCCGCTTTCTTCGCCGATCCCGGCGTCGATGCGATCTTCGCCGCCCGCGGCGGCTATGGATGCGGCCGGCTGCTGCCGATGCTCGATTTCGCCGCCATCGCCCGCTCGCCCAAAATCTTCCTCGGCTTTTCGGATGTCACATTCATCTTGAACGCGTTGGTCGGGCGCGCCGGGATGGCCTGCTTCCACGGCCCGATGGTTGCCATGGATTTCGCTCGCGGACTCACCTCCGCCTCGCTGGCCCATCTGCGGACCATTCTCGCCGGCGACTCCGCCCGCTTCGATCTCCCTGCCCGCCGCGCGCTTCGGCCCGGCGTCGCCCAAGGCGACGTGGTCGGCGGATGTCTCTCATGCGTCGCGGCCGCGCTCGGTACTCCTTTCGCGCCGCCCTTCGACGACGCGATCCTGTTTTTGGAAGACACGGGCGAAAAGGCATATAGAATTGACCGCATGATGGTCCATCTCGAGCAGGCCGGCGCTCTCGCTCGAATCAAGGGCCTCGTCTTCGGCGCGATTCGCACCGTCGACGGCAGTGAGACCGAGCGCCGCATGATCGAGGAGTTCGTTGCCGATCGCACCGCCCATCTCCCATACCCCGTCCTGTGGGGCCTCGAAGCCGGCCACGGTAGCGAAAATTTTACGCTTCCGTTCGGCGTTCGCGCGCGGTTGGACGCCGAACAATGTACCATGACCTATGTGGATCGCGCGGTCAGTTGAGGGAGGAATATTCCGCTTTGGGATGGCGTGAGGTCGAGAATGCGTTCGCCGAAGCGGTCGAGAAGGGCGTTATTCCCGGCGCGACGTTAGTCGTGCGCGTCGGCGCCGATATCGCGTTCGAGGGCGCGTTCGGCTTCCGCTCGCTGGTGCCCGATCGCTCTCCCATGAAGCTCGATACGGTCTTCGACCTCTCCTCCCTCACCAAGCCGCTTGCGACCACCGTCGCGATGATGCTTCTGGTCACCGAGGGCAAGGTCCGTCTGAACGATCGCGTCACGCGCTTTTTCCACAACTTCGGCGTTCACGGCAAAGGTAATGTCACCTTCCGCCACGTTCTCGCGCATTGTTCGGGGCTCGTCGCATGGCGTCCCTTCTACCAGCAGATCGCCACCATCGAGAAAAACGGCAAGGTCAACTTCATGGCCAGCCTCGGCGCCAGGGAATGGGTCTATGAAGAGGTCCATCGCGAAAAGCCCGAGGCGCCGCCCACCACCAAGCCAATCTACTCCGACTTGAATTTCATGCTGCTCGGCGAGACCGTCGAACGAATCACCGGAGTCGCGCTCAACCGCTTCTGCCGCGATCGCATCTTCAAGCCGCTCGGCCTGCGTTCGACCGACTTCATCGATATCTCCTTTGTCCGCACCCGCCGCCTCGAACCGGTCGTCGAGATGTTTGCCCCCACCGCCTACTGTCCGCTGCGCAAACGGCTTCTGCTCGGCGAAGTCGACGATGAAAATGCCTTCGCGATGGGCGGCGTGGCGGGCCACGCCGGACTGTTCGCCTCGGTCAAGGATGTCGATCGTATCGCGTGCGAGCTGATCGCCGCTTACGCTGGCTCTTCCGATCTGCTCCCGCAGAAGACCGTCCGTGAATTCTGGACCCGCGACACCACCGTGCGCGGCTCGACCTGGGCGCTTGGATGGGACTCGCCGTCGCCGCAGTACTCGAGTTCCGGCCAGCACTTCTCGCCCAAGGCCGTCGGCCACCTGGGCTTCACCGGTACCTCTATCTGGATCGAGCCGGAGCGCCAGCTTGCGGTTTCGCTCCTGACCAATCGCGTCCATCCGCGGCGCGAGAATCAAGCCATTCGCGACTTCCGCCCCCGCATCCACGACCTGATCATGGAGGCACTCGCCTCCTCCGCCCAGTAAAGGAAACGCCACTACAAAGACTCTCGCCCTTGCCTCTTCCGATAGTCGGTGCCTCGCCGACGGAAATGCCCTCATCGTTCTGATAGCTTGATTCTTATGCCAGTGTCGCAATTCCACAGCTGCGTGATCATCTACGAATCGAATTCGCCGCGCGCGCGGCGCGTGATCAGCCCGCGGGTATCGCGATGAGCACAACCGCCGAGGCCGCCGACCCTGCCGTTCGCGATCCCGTATGCGGGATGCGCGTCAATCCTGCCACCGCCAAATACTCGCATCGGCACGAGGGCACGACCTATTACTTCTGCGGTGACGGATGCCGCCGCAAATTTGTTGCCGACCCCGTGAAATATCTCGCGCCTCCCGCCGTGGACTCATCACTGAGCGCGGACGGATCGGCAAGCGCGCACGCCTCGCCGGACGCGATCGCATCCGCGGCCGCGCCCGCCACAGACGATCGCGGCGCCGGTGCCGCGATGGCCTGCGGTGCATCGATGACGCGCGGTGCATCGGTGACGCGCGGCGCCGACATGAAATGCGGCGCCGCGATGGGCTCGCCGCCGCACGCCCATTCCCTCGGCCCGCATCCTCATCCGCCCGCAGATGAGCCGGCGCGTCCGGCCGCCGCCCTCCATACCTGCCCGATGCATCCCGAGGTCCGCGCCTCCGGACCCGCCGCCTGCCCGTCATGCGGCATGGCGCTTGAACCGCTCGATGTCGTGCCCGTTCCGGGCGCGGTCGAATACACCTGCCCGATGCATCCGCAGATCGTCCGCGACCGTCCCGGTGAATGCCCGATCTGCGGGATGACACTCGAGCCCCGCGCCGCAACCGTCGCGCAAGGACCGAATCCCGAGCTCGCCGACATGACGCGCCGCTTCTGGTTCAGCACCGCGCTGGCGCTTCCCGTGCTGATCCTTTCGATGTCCGACATGATTCCCGGCCGCCCGATCCAGGCCGCGCTCGGCGCGCGCCCGCTCATCTGGCTCGAGTTCGCCCTGGCAACGCCGGTCGTGCTGTGGGGTGGCGCGCCGTTTTTCATCCGCGGATGGCGCTCGGTCGTAAACCGCAGGCTCAACATGTTTACGCTGATTGCGCTCGGCGTCGGTGTCGCCTACGCCTACAGCGTCGTCGCGGCCTTCGCGCCCTCGATTTTTCCTCCCGGCGCCGCGAGCGATCATGGCTCCGTGCCAATCTATTTCGAGGCCGCCGCCGTGATCGTCGCGTTGGTACTGCTCGGCCAGGTCCTCGAGTTGCGCGCGCGCAGCCGCACCGCCGGCGCAATCCGCGCGCTGCTCGGTCTTGCACCCAAGACCGCACGGCGCATCATCGACGACGGTCGTGAAGAGGACATCGATCTCTTTCGCGTCGTCGCAGGCGATCGATTGCGCGTGCGCCCCGGCGAACGCGTCCCGGTCGACGGCGTCGTCCTCGAAGGCGAGAGCAACGTCGACGAATCGATGATCACCGGCGAACCGGTTCCCGTGCCGAAGCGCCCCGGCGACCGCGTTGTCGGCGCGACGATCAACACGACCGGCGGTTTCGTGATGCGCGCTGAGCGCGTGGGCGCCGAGACGATGCTCGCGCAGATCGTGCGGATGGTCGCCGACGCACAGCGCAGCCGCGCACCGATTCAGCGCCTCGCCGATACCGTCTCGGGCTATTTCGTGCCGGCCGTTATCGGATGCGCCGCAATCGCATTTGCCGCGTGGTTCGTCTGGGGTCCCGATCCGCGGCTGCCGCACGCGATCGTCGCCGCCGTCGCGGTGATGATAATCGCCTGTCCATGCGCGCTCGGCCTTGCAACCCCCGTTTCGATCATGGTCGCCACCGGAAGGGGCGCGAGCGCCGGAGTTCTGGTCCGTAACGCCGAGGCGCTCGAAGTGCTTGAAAAAGTCGATACCGTCGTGGTCGACAAGACCGGCACGCTGACGCTCGGCAAGCCCGCCTTGACCGCCGCTGTCGCACTCGAACCGTTCACCGAAAACGAATTGACCCGCCTTGCCGCAAGCGTCGAACGTTCGAGCGAACATCCGCGCGCCGCTGCGATTGTGACCGGCGCGAATGCGCGAAGCGTTGCGGTCGCGGCCGCCACCGGCTTTCGTTCGGTAACCGGTAAGGGAGTCAGCGGCCTCGTCGATAGCCGCGTCGTCCTGGTCGGCAATGCCGCGATGCTGCGCGAGAACAGAATCGACCCCGGCCCGCTCGAAGCCCGCGCCGAGGCGCTGCGGCGCGAAGGCCAGACCGTGATGCTCGTCGCCGCCGATGGCCGCGCCGCCGGAATCATCGGCGTATCCGATCCCGTCAAGGAGAGTGCGCCCGAAGCGCTCCGCCAATTGCGCGCGGCCGGCGTCCGGGTCGTGATGCTCACCGGCGATAGCCGCGCGACTGCCGAGTCGGTCGCGCGCCGGCTCGGAATCGACGAGGTCGAAGCCGAGGTGCTTCCGGATCGCAAGGCCGACGCGATAAAGCCCCTGCAGGCGCAAGGACGCGTGGTCGCGATGGCGGGCGACGGAATCAACGACGCGCCCGCGCTCGCGCAGGCGCAGGTCGGAATCGCGATGGGCACCGGGACCGACGTCGCGATCGAGAGCGCCGGAGTCACGCTGGTCCGCGGCGACTTGAGCGGAATCGTTCGCGCAATCCATCTGAGCCGCGCGACGATGCGCAACATCCGCCAGAACCTCTTCTTCGCCTTCGTCTACAATGTGCTCGGCGTTCCGATTGCCGCGGGCGCTCTCTACCCCTTACTCGGCCTGATGCTCAACCCGATGATCGCGAGCGCCGCGATGAGCGCCAGCTCGGTCTCGGTCATCACCAACGCACTCCGGCTGCGACGGACGAAACTCTAGCCGTTGCGCGTCATCTATCCGCTTGAGCACCACTGACCTTTCGAATTCAAACGGCATTTCGCCCGAATCGGCTTCGCGCATCGCCCGAGTTCCGGAGCATGTCAATCACGTCCATCTGCTCGGCGTCGCGGGCACTGCGATGGCGGCGCTGGCCGGGATGCTGGCCGAGCGCGGCTATCGCGTCACGGGCTCCGACAATCAGCTTTACGAGCCGACCAAATCGCTGCTCGCGCGACTGCGCGTCGAAGTCTATCCGGCGTTCGATCCGCGCAACCTCGCCGCGCCTCCGGACCTGGCCGTCGTCGGCAACGTAATCACACGCGTGAATCCTGAAGCCCAGGCGCTGCTAGGCAGTTCCATACCGTATCTGTCGATGCCCGAGGCGCTGTGGCATCTTTTCCTGCGCGACCGGCGCGTCCTGATGGTCGCCGGGACGCACGGCAAGACCACCTCGACCGCGATGATGGCGCATGTGATAGCGGCGGCGGGCCGCGACCCGTCGATGCTGGTGGGCGGAATAGCTAATGATTTTGGCTCGAACTACCGGCTTGGCCAAGGCGAAGACTTCGTAATCGAGGGTGACGAGTACGACACCGCGTTTTTCGACAAGGGACCGAAGTTTTTACATTACCGCCCGCGTGGCGCGATAATCACGGCGGTCGAATTCGATCACGCCGATATCTATCGCGATCTTGAACACGTCAAATCATCTTTCAGAGCCTTGGCGCGCGCGATGAATCAGGCAAGCGTGCTCGCCGTTTGTGCTGATTCGTCAGCCGCCCTGGACGTTTCACGTGAAACGTCCGCGCGCCGACTGACCTTCGGCCTCGAAAGCGGCGATTATCGCGCGATCGACATCGCTGTCGGATCAGCCGGCGCTCGCTTCTCGATAACGCGCGGTGGCACGCCAATCATCAGCGACGGGCTGCTACCCGTCGGCGGACGGATGAATGTTGCCAACGCGCTGGGCGTATTCGCGCTGCTCGCCAGCTTTGGCTTCGACGCCTCGGAGATAGCGCGTGGGCTGGGATCGTTCACCGGCGTGGTGCGCCGCCAGCAGATAATCGGCGAGGCTGGGGGCGTGACGGTGGTCGACGACTTCGCGCATCATCCGACCGCGATTCGCGTTACGCTCGAAGCGGTCGCGGAACGGTTCGCGGAACGGCGGATTCTCGCCGCGTTCGAGCCGCGTTCGAACACCGCGCGGCGCAACATCTTCCAGAGCGAATTCGCCCGCGCCTTCGACCGCGCCGCGCGAGTCTACCTGGCGCCGGTCTATTTCAAGGAGAACGATCCGATTCCATCGGGCGAGCGGCTTTCGATCGAAGCGCTCGCAAACGCAATCGGAGCGCGCGGGCCGCAATCGGTCGCATGTGAATCGACGGACGAGATCCTGGAACGAATGTTGGCCGACGCGCGCGAAGGCGACGTGGCGCTCTTCATGTCCAACGGGCCGTTCGACAATCTGAAAGAGCGGCTGCTCGCCGCGATCCGCGCGCGTCAATAGCCGCGCCTGCTGGCCGGGACGGGCGAACCGGAAGCTCAAAGTTCAGCGGCTGAAGAAGCGCAAGACTTCGTCGAGATCGATTTCGCCGATCGCGGGCCGGACAAGATCGGCGCCGGCCGCGAGCAGTTCCGCCGCGCCCGTATCCTGGGCGAGCGCGAGCACCTTCATCGCAGCGCGGCGAGCCGACTGCACGCCGAAAATCGTGTCCTCGATAACGAGGCACTCGGCCGGCTCGATCGGATGGCGCAATCTCATCAGGAAACCGATCCGGCCGAGCGCCGCGATGAAGCAATCGGGCTCGGGCTTGCCGCGCTCGACATCTTCGGCCGCGACGATATCGAGGAAGAGTTCGCGAAGTCCGGCGCGGCGCAGAATAGTCTCGGCTTCGTCGCGCAGGGTGCCGGTGGCGAGTACGAGCGGGAACCGCTCGGCGCATCGGCGAACGAACCTGGCGGCGCCGGGAAAGAGCACGTCGCGGTTGGCGATCATGCGCTGATAGAGCGCGGCCTTGCGTTCGATCAATTCGTTGATTCGCGGCTCGCCGGCCGGCCGGCCATTCTCGGCGAGGATGGTTGCGAAACAATCGCGATCGTTGAAGCCAATCAGGCGGCGAAAGTATTCGTCGCGATCGAGAGTGATTCCTTGGTCCGCCAGAATTGCGGCGAAGGCTTCGAAGTGGAGCGGCTCAGTGTCGGCGAGCGTTCCGTCGAGGTCGAAAATGATTGCGCGGATCATCGGAGGAGTCGCTTGCGGTGCAACTGGATCGGTGCGCGCTTCAACGTGCGCCGGGAGCGAGCAGCGCGGCGATCGCGGTCTGCGCGGGCGCCGCGCTGACGCGGGCGCGACCGTCTTCGATCGTCATGTTGAGTTCGGTGCGGACGCCGAAACGGCCGGGCAGATAGATTCCCGGTTCGACCGAGAAGCACGAGCCTTCGACCAGCGTGCGATGGTCGTCGGTTTCCAGCGAATCGAGATTGGCGCCGGTGCCGTGCACCTCGCGGCCGATCGAATGGCCGGTGCGATGGACGAAGCGGGGGCCGAAGCCGGCGGCCTCGATTACGGCGCGAGCGGCGCGGTAGGCCTCGGCGCCGCTGATCGTTTCACGCGCCGCGGTGCGATTCACAATCAGGGCGACGGCGCGATCGCGCGCCTCGGCGGCAATTGCGAAGACGCGGGCGTACTCGTCGGGAACGCGCTCGCCCGCATAGGCCATCCAGGTCTGGTCGGCATAGATCGCGTCGCGATGCGGCTGTTTGGCCCACAAATCGAGCAGGACAAGGTCGCCGTGGCGGATAGCGGTATCGGCCTCGCGCGCAGGGGCGAAATGGGGATTGGCGGCGTTGGCGTTGACGGCCACGATCGGCGGTTCCTCGGCGACGAGGCCGTGCGACTCGAAGCGCGCGAGCACGAAACTCTGGATCGAGAATTCGGATATCGGTTCGTTCGCACGAAGGGTGCGGCCTATTTCGGCGAAGGTTTCATCGACCACCGCGCGGACGATCGCCGCGGCGCGATGATGGCTGGCAAGTCCGGCCGGCGTGAGGCGGGCCTCGAAGGTCTGAATCAGATCGGCGGCCGATACGACTTCGACGCCGAGCGAGCGGATCAGCTCGACCGTGCCGGCATCGACGCGCGAGACGTAAGGGATGGCGCAATTGGGCGAGTAGTCCATCGCGATCCGGCGCCTTCCGGCGAGCATCGAGCGCAGCGCATCCAGCATCTCGGCGGCGGAGCGGTAGACGATTTTTTGCACGCCGAGCGAGTCGAGCCGGTTGGGCTCGACGGCCGAGACGAGCGCGATTGGCGGAGCGCCGGCAGGCACGAAACAGAACCATCGGCGGGTGGTAATTCCCGCGCGCGAAAGGCCGAGCACGCGGTAGGCGAGCGGGTCGCTCAGACGGAAGTCGTAGAAGAGCCATCCGTCAAGCGCCGCCGTGCCGAGCGCGCGCGCGATTTCATCGAAGCGGCTCATCGCTGATGCGGCCTCAGCTATCCGGCGAAGCCGCAGGCTTTTGGAAGCGGACGCCCCAGGCATGCACGCGGTCGGGCTCGATACGCACGATTGGATTGCGGTCGTCGCTGAGCGCCATCGAGCGGTACTGCGGATACTTGTCGCGCAGGCCGCGGAGCGCGAGCAGATATTCGTCGCGGGCTTCGACCACATTGGCGTGTCCGTGAACCATCACGAAACCGAGGTGCGCCCAATCCTCCTCGTAATGGTCGACGAGCAGGGCGACGCGGGGATTGGCGGCGATATTGCGCATCCGCTTGATGGCATTGCCGGTGCGGCGCTTGGGTTTCTCATCGACGACGAAGTAGAAGCGATGGCCGTCGAACCAGAAGCAGAGCGGCACGTTGTGCGGAGCGCCGTCCGCGCCGGCGGTCGCCAGATGCGCCACGCGCGCAAGCGCGATGAAGTCACGGACGGCGGGTTCGGCAAGTGCGCGGACCGCTTCAGGAGCCATCGCTAGCGCTCCTCACCGAAGAGGAACAGAGCCGAGCCCAAAATCGCGAACGTCATATTGGGGAACCAGGCGGCAAGCCACGCGGGGATAAGCATCGAGCGCCCGAACGACGATGTGAGTCCGAACATCAGCCAGTAGCCGAAGCCGATCGCGATCGCCAGTCCGAAGCTTCGGCCGACGCTGACGTTGCGCGGCAAGGGGTCGAGGCTGAGCGCGAGGCCCAACGAGGCCATTATCAGGCACGCGAGCGGCATCGCGTACTTGAGGTCCCGATCGACGAGGTAGCCGCCGGGGTCGAGGCCTTTTTCGCGCAGGCCCTTGATATAGGAGTCGAGCTGCCAGAGGCTGAACTCGTCGGGGTCCATCTTGAGCAGGCTGAAGTCCTTCGGTTTGGCGTCGATGTCGAAGGTTACGTCGGCGGCTGGAATGATACTGTCGTTAGGGCCGAGCTTGATCGCGCTGACGCCGCTGGGGGTCCATTGATGGCCGTTCCACGAGGCGCTCGGGGCCTGGGCGATCGTGCCCAATGAGTAGTCGGGACTGACCGCGTAGAAGGTCACGCCATGAAGCATCTTGTGGCGCGCGTCGTAGTAGTCGGCGCTCATGAAACCGTCGCGTACGCGGACCCAGATGCGGCGGTTGAAGAAGATTCCGAAGAGCTTACGCTTCTGCAATTCGATCTGGTAAAGGTACTGCGCCTGGCGAGTCGCGGCGGGCACCACTGTTTCGCTGATCGCAAAATCAAAGATCGAAATGAGCGCGGCGATGACGAGGACCGGCACGGCCATTTCGAGGCGGCTGATTCCGAGTTGCTGGCAGGCCAGCACTTCGCCGGTGCGATTGAGCAGCGCGAAGCCGAGCAGCACGCCGGCCAGCGAGGCGACCGGGAGAAGCTGCGAGACGATGAGCGGCAGCTTGAGCATGAAGTATTCGAGTCCGAGCAGGCCGAAGCCGCCGTACTGGATCAGATCATTGAAGCGATCGAAGATGTCGCCGAGCAGGTAGGCGACGGTGAAGGCGGCCAGGCAAACGAGGAACGGGCCGAAGAAGTGCGCCGCGATAAAGCGGTCCATCGTGGGCGACAGGCGAGGGCGGATGCTCATGCCGCCACCTTGCGCCGCTCGAAGCGTTCGATGAAATCCCAGATCAGATCGCCCGGGCCGCGCCCCTCGTCGGAGCGGTCGGTGGCCGCGCGATGGAAAAACCGGATGGCGAGAAAAGCAAAGGCGAGGTCTGGAATGCTCATCGCGGCGTAGGCGTTGAGCGAGCCGCGCTCGGCGAGCGATTGTCCGAAGCGCATCAGCATGTAGTAGAAAAAGAACATCGCGATCGCGACGCCGAAGCGCTCGGACTGGCCGCCGCGCGCGGGCTTCAGGCCGAGCGGCATCCCGAGTATGCCGAAGAGCAGCGTGGCGAAGGGCACGGTGTATTTGGCGGCCATCTCGGCCTCGGCGATATAGTCGGGTTTGCCCGCCGTGCGCGCCGCTGCGATATCGGAACGCAATTCGGAATAGGTCATCGACTCCGGCGCATGGCTCACCAGGCCCACGTCCTCCTGCGGTTCGATATTGAGATCATAGACGCGGAAGCTGGTGACGTGGCTCACATTGCTCGCCGCCTGGACGCCGAAGATCGACCCATTGAAAAGGCGCAGCGTAATCGTTTTAAGGCCGCGATCGGGCAGGATGATGCCGCGGCGCGCGATAATCGTATTTTGCTGGTTGCTGTCGCGGGCGTCCGAGATCAAGACGCCGCGCAGGCTGTCGTCGGAGCTCGAGATATGGTCGACATAGAGCACGATTCCGGCGAAGTCGCTGTTGAAGATTTTCTCGCGCAATCCGGCGGTGCTCTGGGTGCGGCTCATGCGTACTATCTCATCCTGCAGATGGGCGTTGGCCCAGGGGCGGACCGAGAAGGCAAACCAGCTTGCCACGATGTAGATCGCGAACGAGGCGGCGAGCACGGGAATCGCCAGCCGATAGAGGCTTATCCCGCAGGCGCGCGCGGCGATAAGCTCGCGATCACCCGACATCCGGCCGAAGCCAAGTAGCACGCCGAGCAGGACCGCCATCGGAAATGTCAATTCGAGGAAGGCGGGCATGATGTAGCCCATCAGGCCGGCGACCTGGGCGAGGCTGACTCCGTGGTTGACGACCATCTCGGTCAGCTTGAGCAGCTTGCCGGTGACGAGCGCGAAGGTGAGCAGTCCGACGCCCATCGCGAAGGGCCCGAGCACCTCGCGAGCTATATAGCGATCGATCGTGGTAAATCCGGGTGTTCGCAACTCCGTCCGCTCCGCAGTCCCGCACAATCTCGGCCATTAAGTCTAGACTCCGCCGCTGCGGATTGAAACGCGCGCCGCGTTCGAGTTCGGGGGCGTCGCGGCGTGACGCGGGCTTGGGCGGACGGCTATGATCGCGGCGATGAAGCCGCGCCGATGGCACAATCAGCGCCCGCATCGTCCGCGCGACACCGAAAGCGCCGGGCCCGCGATCGTCTACGGCGTCGAGCCGGTGCGCGAGATGGCCGCCGCCGCGCCCGGCCTCGTCAGTCTGCTCTATGTACGCGCCGGGCTGGAGGAGCGTTTCGCACCCGAGATGGCGAGCGTCAGATCGGCGGGCGGGCGCGTGGCGATTAGCGACGAGGCGGAGCTGGCGCGCGTAGTGGGGCGCGAGGCACGCCATCAGGGGATCGCGGCGGCGGTGCGCGACTACGCGTACGCGCTGTTCGAGGAAATCCTCGAGACCCGGCCCGATCCGATCGTGCTGGCCGATGGCGTCACCGATCCGCGCAATCTGGGCGCGCTGATGCGGTCGGCCGAAGGCGCCGGCGTGCGCGCGATCGTTATCGCCCGGGATCGCACGGCCCAAGTGACGCCAGCGGCGGTCAAGGCATCGGCGGGCGCGTGGGTCCATCTCAGGATCGCGCAATGCGGCAACGTGGCGCGGGCGATGGAGGATTTAAAGGAGGCGGGCTACTGGATTGCGGCGCTGGCGCCCGGCGGCGACGTTTCGATTTACCAACTCGACGTTGCGCGCAGGCTCGTGATCGTGGTCGGAGCGGAGGGGCGCGGCGTGCGCGAGATCGTGCGCAAGCGGTCCGACATGACGGTGAGTATCCCGATGCGGGGGCGGGTGGAGTCGCTCAACGTATCGGTGGCGGCGGCGATCGCGCTGTTCGAGATTGCGCGGCGGCGCGGCTAGTTGCGCACTCCATCGCGGCGCTTGCGCTCAGGATGAATGCGAGATCGAAGCGCCTTGACAGGCGGGGAGCGGCGCGAATAATCGGATCGAAGGATGAATTTTCGCGGCTTGCCGACTCTGCGCCGATGTAGCTCAACGGTAGAGCAACTGACTTGTAATCAGTAGGTTGCCGGTTCGATTCCGGCCATCGGCTAGCAACAAAGCCTTGATAGTATCTGCCGCTTAGTCGCCGTCGCTCGGCGTCTCACGACAGCGGGCATTCAAGCAGCGGCGCCGCGGCGCTCAACGCCTTGGAGCATGCGAGCTCACAAATATACGCCGCCGGTCCAGCGGTTAATTTGTTAACGAAGTACGGACTCTTCTCCTTGCGCTATTATGAAGAGTTCGGCGCTCAGGCCACGCCGTCAGGCAGACAACTGATGTTCAGCGTCACCCTTTAGATGACGGAGTTAAAAAGGCTAAGCCGACGAAGAGCCAGGGCTGACACGAATGCGATCCCACTCTTTGGCGCCGAAGCGGTCGAACAGATCGCGCGGCGACTGTTCGTTCGGCGCGATTGGATAGGCGCTTGAACTCCGGAGCGCGGCCAGCGCCGATTCGCAGGCTTCGACCGCGCGCGCCAGAAGCAGTACCGGTACAATCGCGATTTTGTAACCGAACATCTCGGCGGTTTTGAAGTCGATCAGCGGACTCTTGCCGGCTCCGACCACGTTGAGCAGGCAGGGACCCGCGACGCGCCGGGGGATTTCCGCGATCTCTTCGAGCGTTTGCGGCGCTTCGACGAAGACCGCGTCGGCGCCGGCCGCCATCGCACCGTTGGCGCGAATCAATGCCTCTTCGAGACCGGCCACGGCGCGGGCGTCGGTGCGCGCGATGATCGTGAAGCCGGGATCGCGGCGGGCGGCGACGGCGGCGCGGATTTTTGCGATGAAGGCGTCGCGGTCGACGATCCGCTTGTCGTCCAGATGGCCGCATCGCTTGGGGAACTCCTGATCTTCGATATGAATTGCGGCGGCGCCCGCGCGTTCGAATTCACGGACGGTGCGCGTGACGTTCAGCTCGTTGCCGTAACCGGTGTCGGCGTCGGAGATAAGCGGTATGCTGACGGCGTTTGCGATGCGGCCGGCATTGGCGACCATCTCGGACATCGTGACCAGGCCGTAGTCGGGATAGCCGAGGCTGATCGCGGTTCCCGCGCCGGTCATGTAGACCGCGGGAAAATGCGCCTGCTCGATCAGCCCGGCCGTGATGCAATCGTAGGCGCCGGGCGCGACGACGAGTCCCGGTTCGCGGATAAGATTTCTCAGTTGGCTGGCTGCGTTCAACATCGAGCGTCCTCCAGATTTTGAATCGCGAGACCTGAGGCTTATCCGATTCCGCTTCCGCTTTCGAGCTTCAAGGTTTGGCCATGAGCGGAAGATATCCGCACGCTTATTCCGTGCGACGCACGCCGCTTCAGGCCAGGAGGGGAGGTCGCTTTGCGCGCCTCCGGAGCGCATCATGGAAGCAGGGCGCAGCAGGAGGAACAGATGCAGCTAGGAATGATTGGACTGGGACGGATGGGCGCCAACATGGTGCGGCGTCTGATTCACGGCGGGCATCAATGCGTAGTGTACGATGTATCGGCCGAGTCGGTTAAGGCGGTGGCGGGCGAGGGCGCCGTCGGCGCGAGTTCGATGGACGACCTGGTGAAGCGCCTGAGCAAGCCGCGCGCGATATGGCTGATGGTGCCGGCCGCGGTGGTCGATTCGACGCTCGGCGAGCTTATCGGACGTCTCGAGCCGGGCGATATCGTGATCGACGGCGGCAATTCGTATTACCGCGACGATATCGATCGGGCGAAGCGGCTTGCGGCGAAGAAGATTCATTACGTCGATTGCGGTACAAGCGGCGGCGTATGGGGATTCGAGCGCGGCTATTGCCTGATGATCGGTGGCGAGAAGGACATCGTTGGCCATCTCGATCCGATCTTTGCCACGCTGGCGCCGGGAATCGGCACGATCGAGCGCACGCCGGGACGCGAGAAGCACGGCGGCACCGCCGAGCAGGGCTATCTGCATTGCGGACCCAACGGCGCGGGCCATTTCGTCAAGATGGTGCATAATGGAATCGAGTACGGCCTGATGGCGGCCTATGCCGAGGGACTCAATATCCTGCGCCACGCGAATGTGGGAAAGACCAAGCAGGCCGCCGACGCGGAGACCACGCCGCTCAGGAATCCCGAGTATTATCAGTACGATCTTAACGTGGCGGATATCGCGGAGGTCTGGCGGCGCGGCAGCGTGGTCGCGTCGTGGCTGCTCGATTTGACCTCGTCGGCGCTGGCCACCGATCCGAAGCTGGAGCGGTTCGGCGGGCGGGTTTCGGATTCGGGCGAAGGGCGATGGACGCTCGACGCGGCGATCGACGAAGCGGTGCCGGCGCATGTTCTCGCGGCGGCGCTGTTCGAGCGCTTCAGCTCGCGTGGCGAGGCCGATTTTCAGGATAAGGTGCTGTCGGCGATGCGCTTCGAGTTCGGCGGACATCTCGAAAAAAAATAGGCGCCGCTGACGAACAATCGCGGCGGTTGAGGACAAGTGAGGATCGAATGAACGCGCCCCACTCGGATGCCCTGGCATTTTTTGGCGCCACCGGCGACCTCGCTCACAAAATGATATTTCCGGCGCTCCACTCGATGGCGCATCACGGGCATCTGAACGTTCCGGTGATCGGGGTGGCCAAAGCGGGCTGGAATCTCGAGCAACTGCGCGAGCGTGCGAAGCAGAGTATCGAGGAGCACGGCAGTGTCGATCCGGCCGCGCTCGCGAAGGTTCTGAAAGCGTTGTGCTACGTCGACGGCGACTACGAGGATCCGGCGACCTACGCGGCGTTGCGCAAGGAGCTGGGATCGGCGGCGCGGCCGGCCCATTACCTGGCGATACCGCCAAGCCTGTTCGGGCGGGTCGTCGAGGGGCTGGGCAAATCGGGATGCGCGCGCGACGCCCGCGTAATCGTCGAAAAGCCCTTTGGCCGCGATCTCAAGTCCGCCGAGGCGCTCAACCAGACGCTGCATTCCGTTTTCGACGAATCGGCGGTGTTTCGGATCGATCATTTTCTCGGCAAGGAACCGGTGCAGAATCTCCTGCTGTTCCGCTTCGCGAATACTTTTCTCGAGCCGATCTGGAATCGCAATTACGTCGAGAGCGTGCAGATCACCATGGCGGAGAAGTTCGGCGTGCAGGGGCGCGGCTCTCTCTACGATGATGTCGGGGCGATCCGGGACGTAGTGCAGAACCATCTGATGCAGGTGATCGGATTTCTCGCGATGGAAGCGCCCGGGGCGCATTTTCAGGATTCGATTCGCGACGAACAGGTGAAGGTGTTCCGCGAGATCAAGCCGATCACGCCCGCCGAACTGATCCGCGGGCAATTCACCGGGTATCGCAAGGAGGCGGGCGTGAAGCCTGCCTCGACGGTCGAGACTTTCGCGGCGCTGCGCCTCCATCTCGATTCGTGGCGATGGGAGGGCGTGCCATTTTTTATCAGGACCGGCAAATGCCTGCCGATCACGGCGACTGAGGTTTGCGTGAGGCTCAAGCGGCCACCGATTCGAAGCCTGGCGCCGAGCGTTCCGAACTACTTTCGCTTCCGGCTTGGCCCGGACGTGACAATCGCTGTGGGCGCTCATATCAAGCGGCCCGGCGAGCAGATGATCTCCGAGCCGACCGAACTCAAAGTGATGCACAATCCGGACGGCGATGAGATGGAGGCTTACGAACGGCTGCTCGGCGACGCGATGGCCGGAGATCCGACGCTGTTCGCGCGACAGGATGCCGTCGAGGCGGCGTGGAAGATCGTTGATCCGATCCTAGGCGACGCCACCCCGGTCCACGAGTACGCGCCCGGTTCGTGGGGTCCGGCGGAGGCGGCGCATCTCGCCGATCATGTCGGCGGCTGGCACGATCCGTCCTAGATAAACGAACGCGCACTATCTTAGATAAACGAACGCGCGCTGCGCGAAATTCCTACTGAGATAGCGCTGGTATCGCGGTAATTCTGTGCCGCGATCGCGCATTATTAGTCTAAGAGTGGTTTGCTGATCGAGGCGAGTGCTAGAGCCGCCTGGGCAAGTCCTATTTTGTCGTCATCAGATTCGGCGTGGGAAGGCATGTGCTGACGAGTGTCTTTAATGTCAAATGACTCTTTTTTCCTCTTGACATGGCCAGTGATACCTCGTAGAAGGCATATTGGGGGAGTTACCACCTAATTACTCCAGCGTCCCCCAACGGTGAGCGCGGGTTATCCGTTGAGTACAGGAACTACAGTTCGAGGTCGCAGGTTCGCGTTTAATCGCCAGAAGGGTTTGGCGGCGGGCCGTCGGCCGCTGACTCTCTCTGAAGATTCTCAAACATCGTTTGCTCACAAGCGGCGACTCCGAACTCTGGAGTGCACTCCGACTCCCGCCGGGGAAGAACTCCGGTTTGGCCGTGGTCCGCCCAGCCGATCAAAAAAAGAGAGCGTCTGGACGGGGAATGAGGAGGTGTACTCATTTCACGAAACAGAAGGAGCTTAAGATGAGACCGCTAAAACTGCTCGGAACCATGTTACTGGTCGGACTGACTGTAGGATTCTTTAGCAGAGTGTCGTTTGCACAGGCGCTGTCGCTCCTGCCTAACTACGCTGTTACTTACTTCAGCGGCAATTCGTCCGGACATCCGGATGAGACCCTGCGGGTGATCAACATTGGCGCCGTCGGCGATGTCGACCTGCCATCGGGTGATATCTGCGTGAACGTTTACGTCTTTGATGCCGCTCAGGAGCTGCAGGAGTGCTGCAGTTGCCCGGTTTCAGCTAATGGCATGCTGACTTACTCGGTTCAGAGTAACCTGACCGCCAACTCGCTTACTGGCACTTCGCCTACCACAGGGGTGATCAAGGTTACGGCGAGTTTGGTGCCGCCCACCGGTTGTTCCGCGGAAACGGCGGGCACCTTGCCTGCCGAGGACGTGCTGGCGGCTTGGATGAGCCACCTGAATCCGGCGCCTTCGGGGATATCGGTGACCGAGGACGAGCTGGCTACCAGACCGCTCAGCCCTTCTGAGGCCGCCGATCTGATACAGGATTGCACCGACGCGATAGAGCTCGGAAGTGGTAAGGCCACCTGCACTTGCCCTCCCGCCGCCTAAACCCGCGTAGTACCTGCTGACCGGCCGGGGCGCTTCATAAAGGAGCGCCCCGACCACGCCTAACACCAAAGACTAGTGTGGACCTCCCCGGCACTTATCCGACAACAAGGATGCGCAACAATCATGAACAAGCGAACGCATAGAGTCATGGTTCGGACGACCCTACTGAGATATTTTATTCTGTTCCCGTTTGCGCTGGCGATTGTTGGCGCTGCCAATATTTTCGCGGCCACTGGCCAGTCTGAGATTTCAGCCGGTTCGAATCGCGTGTTCGCCCGAGTGGGAAATCATGAGGTTACAGAGCAGGAGGTTGATTCCACAATCAGGCTTCAACTCTACAATCTGCGCAAACAGGCTATTGATCAGGTGGTGGCAAACTACCTGATCGAGGATGCGGCAAAGAAGGACAACTTGACCGTCGCCGCCTACCTGAAGCGTGAAGTGGATGACAAGGTTGCCGCCGAAGTGACCGATGCGAAGGTCAAGCAGTTTTACGACCAGAACAAAGACAAGATTCCAGCGCTCAAGGCTTCGCCGTATGACAAAATAAAGGGCCGCCTGACGCAAGTGCTTCGCCAGCATGATACCACGGTGCAGCTCGGAAAACTCATTGAGACTCTGCGCGCGAACTCCGATGTCAAAATGCTGCTGGAGCCTCCCCGTTTCGACGTCGCCAGCAACGGTCATCCGGCGCTTGGTCCCGAAAACGCGCCCGTGACGATTGTCGAGTTCGGCGACTTCCAATGTCCCTATTGCAAGGGCGCAGAGAGCACGCTCAAGAGTGTGCGCCAGAAGTACGGCGATCAAGTCCGCCTGGTATTCATGGATTACCCGCTGAGCTTCCATGCGCACGCGCAGGACGCCGCCAACGCCGCGCTTTGCGCCGGGGACCAGGACAAGTTTTGGCAATACCACGACGCATTGTTCGCCGATCAATCCAAGCTCTCGTCCGACGGTCTTATGGCGACTGCGAAGAAGCTCGGGCTCAACATGGATAAGTTCGACGCCTGCTTCAAGGATAACAAGTACAAGGCGGTTATCGCGCAGGATATTGCCGAAGGCAACCGCCTTAATGTACGCGGCACGCCGACCTTCTTCATTGACGGACGGCCCTTAGTGGGCGCATCGATGGCAGGCTTCGAGGGCGTCATCGATCCGGAGCTGGCCTCATCGAATAAGCCTGGCACGAAGACCGCATCCAGGTAATCCCGCGACCCGATCTGGCACGATTCGTCGGAGAGGATCGATTTTCGGATCAGGCTGCGATGGTCAGCCGGGAATAGCCCGTGCTGCCGGGTTCGCATGGCCGGAGACTGAGTTCCCGGTTCTCCGGCGCCGCATTTATCCACCACTGTTCGGCCAGATCGAACCATTGCATCCCCGGCAGCCGGCGGATATTCGCGTCGATACCGCGCATCCGGTGAACACCGATCGCCTCGGGAAACAGGCGCGGGAGATGTGGTCAGGAGCCGTGGCCCGCTTCAGGGCTCACGGCTCTCAGTTTCAAAGCCTGGGTCTTCTCTGATCAGTTTCCGCCTTTGCCGTTTTCGCCCGGCTTTCCTGCTCCAACAAGCGCGCCATTGATGTCGATGTTGTCAAGCACCGCGAGGCCCGGCATCCCTCCTGCGGTATCGGTGCCCTCATCGAAGGTGATCGAGATGCTCTGGATGGTGGCACCGGCCGCGATCACCGGGAAGGACTGAGAAGGGTTGGTCGGATCGATACGCACGCGTGTCCACAGCGGATCCTGGGGAGCGGGAGTCTGAGTCCCGTTACCGCAGCCGCCCAGAAAGTGAAATCCGTCGCTCGCCTGGACATCGAACCGCGGAGAGCCGCCACTACAATGCGAGCCGTTGCGGATGTCAAAGCCGATTTCGGTGAGCGTTATACCCTTGACCTTCGTGATATTTGCTCCAGAGGAAGAGCAATCCGCGGTCGGACCATTCTTCGACACAAGAAGACCCGAATGCGGGTCTTTCTTGTTAGGGTTGTTAGTGGGGTCCAAAGGGTTGCTGTTCAGCCCCCCGTTGTCCGGCAGCCCTAAACCCGTTAACCATGCCGCTGTGACGATCCGTGATCCGGCGGCGTATCCGGTACCGCAATCACCGGCCTTTCCAACGAACGTTGCTGGATTTACCTGCTGCGCAAAGGCTGGGAGCGCCAAAGCGAGACTTGCTAACGACGCAAATACTATCATTCTCGACTTCATCCCTCTTTACCTCTTCTCCGGAATTTTCCTTTTGGATTTTGATTCGGTATCGCACATATACCAAGCGGTCCGCAAACGCAATGTTCACCGCCGGAAAGTTGGGCGTCAGCCATGAAACGAGCGCGGCGGCAATCCGAGCGGCCTTCAATCCGGCGTCCTCCCGCCTGAGTAATCGCGGTTGTGCG
>VFSW01003495.1_pt1 | contig 23556 bp, 16 predicted proteins | sample 5358111 | NCBI WGS metagenome assembly VFSW01 (sample SAMN11554181, study PRJNA540505) | mine drainage metagenome | isolation source: sediment from site ElyBrook_90M | place: USA: Ely Copper Mine, Vershire, VT | collected 2017
GTGGCGCAGCGCGCTCAGGGAAAACCCCTGCAAAAGATCAAAGACATAAAACAACATTACAGAAGCAGCCATGTTGCAACCACTTAAAAATAAAAAGGAGCCAAACATTGTCTGACTCCTTGATTTATTGAAGTGATTCCGGTGCGACTCGAACGCACGACCCACAGCTTAGAAGGCTGTTGCTCTATCCAACTGAGCTACGGAACCAATATTACCAGAACGCTTCTATTACTCACGACCCATCCCGATAAGTCGGGATTGCTCTGTCCAACTAGGCCACGGAACCATTTTCCGCCGCAAAATTACACCTTTTTTCAAATCCTGCAACCTGAAGTTCCAAATGAGTCCGGGATATTACTGGTGTTGCTGGTAAGTCAATAGGCTTTCATGTAGTTTACAAGGCCTTTCATATCAATGATCTTCTTCAGTTTTTCCGGAAGCGGCTCAAAAGCAAATCTTTTTGTTCCTGTAATAATTGCCGGATTATCAAAGTCAACGTCAACGGAATCACCTGGTATGTAGTTATCTACAGCCTCCTTACTGATAATAAGAACTAATCCCTGATTTATAGAGGAACGGTAAAAAATCCTGTTTGCCGACTTTACGATAATAGCCTTTATGCCAAGATGAGCCAGACCTACAGAGGGATGTTCCCGGGAGCTGCCGCATCCGAAATTTTCTCCGGCAATGATTATGTCACCGGCTTTTGCGTTTTTAACGAAACCCGGATCAAAATCCTCAAACAGTAATGGGATTATAGCCTCAGGATTGCTGCTCAGAACGTTATAGGTATGTTTACCGGCAAACATCTGATCGGTATTTAAGTTATCAACATCTGCATAGTTCCATACGTTACCGGAACGCCTGTTCTCACCCGGCTTAATTACCGACGTCCTGCTTTGCGGGAGCTTAAAAGGATAGACCTCCACGCCATGTCCCGCCGCGGGGTGTGTAATAAAGCCGGTCAGTGCTGATGAGGCCACAGTGGCAGGTGATGCAAGAAAGATACTGGCCTCTTTATTACCCATTCTGCCGAGGAAATTCCGGTTAGCAGTCGATATTACAGTATGCCCGTCAGCCGGGATTCCCAGCCCGGTGCCAAGGCATGGCCCGCATGATGGAGTCAGTATGTTAGCCCCTGCCTTAAGAAAAATTGCAATGATCCCTTCCTCTACAGCCTGCAGGTAGATCTTTGCCGAAGCCGGAATAATGCTCAGCTGGAAATTCTCTTTAATGACTTTTCCTCTGAGGATCTCTGCTGCGATCCTCAGGTCCTCAATCCTTCCGTTGGTACATGTTCCTATGAGCCCCTCCTGCACCTCCGTGCCCTCCACTTCAGCCACTGATCGAACATTATCAACGTTATGAGGGAAGGAAACAACCGGGAAAACATCGCCAAGCTCAATATTAATTTCTTTGTTGTACCGTGCGCCTGGATCGGCCCATATTCCGCTTATCTTTTCATGATAATATTCCGATAAAATCTCATCAGGCGGAAAAACTGCATTTTTCGCTCCCATTTCCGATGCAAGATTCGCAACAGTCATCCTGTCGGAAATATTCAGCGATCTCACACCTTCTCCATGGTATTCAACTGACATGTAGTTTGCACCATCCGAACCGATCATCCCTATTATCCAGAGGGCAAGATCCTTTGCCGAAACATGACTTTTCAACCTGCCGGTCAGGTTTATCTTAAGCGATTCCGGCACCCTGAACCAGGTCTCCCCCTTCTTCCAGATGCCGGCTGCTTCGGTGCGGTCAATTCCTGTGGCAAAGGTATTGAAGGCGCCTGCCGTGGAGGTGTGACTGTCGCTGCCGGTAATCAGCATTCCGGGACGGGCATGGTACGACATCACCTGGTGACAGATCCCTTTCCCAGCATCATAGAATTTGCTGATCCCGTGCATTGCAACGATCTGCCGTATCTGCTTATACTGATTTGCCATGCTGGCATCAGGCGGAGGTGCATTATGATCAAGAACGACAAGCATTTTATCAGGATCTGAAGGCTCACTCCCTCCCATTTTCCTGAATGTCTTGTAAATACTCAGGGTATTGTCATGAGTGAGAATAATGTCAGGCCTGGCAAAAACTATAGCCCCGGCAGGAGCATTAAATATTTTCTCGGCAAAAGTTTCTGGCATGATTTTGCAAATTAATAAAAATAATTGGCGTAATGGCGTAAAGGCGCAACGGCGTAATGGCAAATAAAAAATGGCGTAATGGCGTAATTGCGTAATGGCGTAATGGCGTAACGGCATATAAGGAATGGCGTAATTGCGTAATGGCAAATAAAGCCCCCCCCCGGGGGGTTGGGGGCTCTCCCGTCCTTAGGTTTGGGAGCCGTGTAATCGTCAGTTTTCAAGTAACCCTCCCCTCTTAAATATTTTTAACTGGATACCGGTGAAGGGATTAGCCTGGTAAGTAGCCATGTTACGGGTATTCATGATCTCTCCCGTCTCCAGGTTGACTATGATAAAGTCGCCCTCTTTCAGTTCCATTTCTCCAAGTGATGGACAGGTAACAGCGGGAAATGCGGCATTTATCGCATTTCTCTCATAGATCACGCCAAACGATTCGGCAATTACTGCCTGGATACCCAGTGAGAGAAAGCAATCGACAGCCTGCTGCCTGGAGCTTCCGCAACCGAAATTTTTCCCGGTTATAACAATATCCCCCCGGCCTGCTTTCCGGGCGAACTCCTCAAATCCTTTCAGGTTATTAAAGGTGTACTGCCCCATCTCCTTTATGTCAGTTATTGAGAGATACCTGTTGTGAAATATCATATCCGTATCGATATTATCATTTCTTACAATATGTATTCTTCCCTCAATGACAGTTTTTCTTTCGACGGATGATGAACTTGAGTCCCGGGATTCCGGAGCATGTTCGGCTTCTTTTGCTTTAACGGCAAATATTGCCGGTTCTGACGGAATGGCTGAAGGAGTGGTAATAAACCCCGCTATAGCTGATGCGGCCGCTACTTCAGGTGATGCCAGGTACACTTCTCCTTTGCCCTGCTTTCCGGGAAAATTCCTGTTCCCGGTACTGACAGTAACTTCACCCGGACCGTTCTGTCCTACCTGACCGGCAGCGCAACCGGCACAACCTGCATTGGAGACAAGGGCTCCGGCATTTTTGAATACACCTATCAGGCCCTCTTCAAGACATTGTCTCCATATCCGGTCAGTAGCCGGGACAATTTTGAGAACAACACCCGGTGCGACCTTTCTCTTGCCAAGGATTACCGCAGCTTTTCTCATGTCGCTTATTCTGCCGTTGGTGCAACTTCCTATGAATACGGAATCAATTTTAGTCCCGGTGACCTCTGTAACATTCACTGTATTGTGTGGTTCGCCGGGAAGTGAGACCATCGGCCTGAATTCAGAGACATCGATATTAAACGTTTTAAAATATCGTGCATCAGGATCGGCCCGGGAAATCTCAAATTTTGTTCCTGAATGTTCCCGGCAGTAGCTGATTATCTCTTCCGACGGAGGAAATAGAATTATCACCGCTCCCATTTCAGTTGCCATAGAGGAAATAGTGATCCTGTCATCGAGGGTCAGACGCTCAACGGCAGTCCCTCCCATTTCAATTGAATACCCCAGGAGAGATGAAGCTCCAAAGCGTCCGAGAAGATTAAGCACGATATCCTTTGAGCTGACATCCTCAGGGATCTCTCCTTCAAGATTTATTTTAACCGAAGCCGGAATCTTGAACCAGACTTTCCCTTCATGCCAGGCAGCTGAGATATCCATATCTCCCATGCCCTGTCCGAAAGCCCCGACAGCACCAAGTATATTGGCATGAGAATCGGTTGACACGGCAGTTGCACCCGGAACAACATATCCCTCTTCAATCAGAATATGTGTTCCTATCCCTGCATCGATATCAAAAACCTTAATGCCGTTTTCACGGGCAAAGAGCCGGCAAACGTGCTGGTTTACTGCATATTTCTGATCAGATCCGGTTGGATTGCAGTCAAAAGTGAACAGCGTTCTTCCGGGATCGTCAATATTCAACCTGTGTTCCTTCAGGTTTTTTACCACGTTTGCACCACCGAAATCACGTGCAACCCTTGCATCGACTGTTACATCCACAACCTCTTCCGGATGAACAACGCTGTTATTTGAATGAGCTGCAATGATTTTCTCAAGCAATGTCATTGCCATTATTTTAGAAATTTGGTAATTAATCTAATTTAAATTACTGTACTATTCCCGGATTGAGGTCCTCATTTGAATTGCTCCCGGTAATCTCTTGGGGATATCCCTTCTGTTTTCCTGAATTGTTTATTAAAATTTGAAATACTGACAAAGCCACATTCCCCGGCAATATCCTGCACTTTGTAATCTGTCTCCCGTAAGAGGTAGCAGGCTTTGTTTGTTCTGACCCTGTTCAGGTATTCAACAAATCCTGCACCACAATTTTTCTTAAAAAATCTGCTGAATGAGATAGGACTCATTTTTGCTACATCCGATATCTTCCCGAGGGAAATGGGCTTGAAATAATTTTCCCGGATATACGTATAAACATCAGTCATGCGTTTATTTCCTCTTTCATCAAAGTCAAGCTTATAATTCTCCGAACACAGAAAGCCCCATTTGTCAGATGCAATCAGAATTTTGATTGCACTGAAAAAATCAATTATTTTTTCGATTCCCTTATTTTTTACCATCTGTTCCAGATGCTTTTCTGCTTTTCTGGCATCCTCCACAGAATAGAATATCCCCCTTTCAGCATCATTCAGAAGTTTTTTCAGCCTGTGCATTTCATGCTGTGATAAAAACGACTCCCCCAGTGAATCGTATTTGAACTGGACTATTATCCCGTGTTTTTCAGGCAGTGCGCTGTCGGTCATGTAATAGTTCCAGCAGTGCGGAATATTTCCCGCTATAAGCACCATGTCGTAGCGGTCAAATAGTTCAACACTGTCTCCGATGATCCTGGTACCGTTGCATTTAATATTCAGCACGAGCTCATACTCCGGATGAAAATGCCAGAAGCCGCCGGAATCTGTAATGTAGGATGCCCTGAAGCCACCTCCGTCATCATACACTATTCTTTCAAGTTCAGCAACCATACCTGAAATAATAAAACCGTTTCCTGTTATATCAAAAATAAGAAATTATTTATCATTTCTCAAGTGCAATAAATTTTAAATATTTTTCAGATATACTTGACATTGTAATTTTTATTTTATACTTTTGTTACCAAGCTCATGCTATTGGTATTAAGAGGAGATGAGTAAGGGTTGGAAGTTGAAATCAACAGGATTGTATTGCAGACATTGACTTTCACATCAGGAACCTTCAGGTATAGCGCCCGCTAACCTTGGTTCCATCCTTTTATCAGACAGTAGACACGGGAATTATCTCACTAATAACGCCCGCTCTCTGATTTTCACAACCAACCTTTCTCCTCTTTTTTTTTGTCCGGCATCAATCTCCCTCTCTCAGTTTTTAATAGTATCGGCCCGTGGCAGGTAAAAAAAATAACATATATTTGATGTTTATGGAAAAGGGGATCAGTTTCTATTTAACAAGCTGTATAGCGTAATATGAAGACCTATATAAGCAGAAGGGAAAAGAATAACAGGCTTGTACTTTTGTATGGAGGCTGGGGCACAGACGAGAATGTCTTCACTCCTCTTCTCAACAATGAATTTGATTTTATCCTGTTTTACAATTATTCGGCTGACGAGGCTTTTGTGTTTCCCGAGATCAAAACATACGAAAAAATAGTTCTTATCGGCTGGTCGCTGGGCGTATGGGCAGCTGAATACATGGCGCCAAAGACGGGAATAAAACCTGATGTTACAATTGCCGTCAACGGGACACCTGTACCTACAGATAATAAGTTTGGCATACCTTTGAATGAATTTGAGAGTATTCTGAACAATATCTCGGAAGAGAATATGGAAAAATTCTATATTAACATGTTCGGGGACAGGAAAACCTTTAAGGCCAACATTGACCGTATCCCGGTCAGGACCATCAAATCATTAAAGGACGAACTCAGGTGGTTATATAACAGGATAATGGAACAGAAAGAGCCCGGATTCAGATGGGATTATGCTGTTACAGGTAAGAAGGACAGAATATTTCCCTCAGAAAATCTTATAAGCTACTGGGCAAAGGAAAAACAGACTAAACAGATAATACTTCCCCTGACGCATTATCCTTTCCACAAATGGAGTTCACTGGAGGATTTCATAAGTTTTGTTGAAAATTATGATGTGAAATCACCTTTATCAAAGATTGAATAAGCCCGGAAATTTACAGGTCCTTGATAAGTATATTTAAATCCGATTTGGCAATCAGCTTGTCAAATTTTTCCATTATCAGAATAACTTTTTTATAATCAGAGGTTTTGCTGACAAATATCTGAGGTATACCTTTTTTGTCAAGACGTGAAAACACAAAGCTGATGCTCAACTTGTTAATATCTAAAGCCGGCTGATATAGCCTCTCCTTATGTTCATTTTCATGTAAAACAGAAACCAGTTTTGCATTAGAGAGGTCCTGAAGTATATCGCGGGCCAGCCGTACCGGGATCTTAAGATTGTCGGCAATATCTTCTGCACTTATTGGCCGTTCCCCAACGGAAAAATTCCTGATAATAAGGTGAAGGATAAGTATTACAAGCGCACGTTTCTGATAGTGGCTGATATTCAATGATTCAGATTCAAATTCATAGTGTGATATGTTCTGGTTCGCAAAGGAAAGCTCCGCCCCCAGCAGCACCACTATCCAGCTGCTCTGCAATAACAGAATTAATAAAGGAACTGCTGCGAAGCTTCCGTATATTGCACTGAGCTTTGTCAATCCGAACTGGAGATCTATATAAAGCCACAGCAATATCTGCAGTATACTCCCGGCGACAATACCGGAGATCATGGCCGGTACAAATTTTACTTTTGCATTTGGCATTATGATGAACAGAACAGTAAGAACGATCCAGCTGATCAGAAATGGCAGAAACTTCACCAGAATAATTATGACAGGCTTTAAAAGATCCAGAATAGGCGCCTTGTTCATATATTCAACAAGGTCTGTCCCGATGAATACTTTTATGCTGCTGGATAGTATAATAAATAAGGGAGCTATAAGCATAATGGTAAGATAATCGGTAAATTTTCTGTACCATGGACGGGAGCTCCTTACCTGCCATATAAGATTGAATGAGCTCTCAATACGATTAAGTAACGACATGACTGACCAGAACAAGACTATTACACCTACTCCGGCTATAGGACCACCCCTTGTCTTCTCAATTGCATTTGTAGCGTTATTCAATACCCAGTTAAGCACCTCCTGCTGATCATCAAGCTTACTGGTTATCAGTTGCTTAAGATTCTCATCGAGGGAAAAGCCCTTGGCAATTGCAAATGCTATTGCTACGATCGGTACAATTGTGAGGAGTGAATAAAATGTTAAAGCGGATGCCTGCATCTGGACCTTATCATTTAAAAATCCCCTTGTAGCCAGTATTATTATCCTCAGTTGCTTGAACAGGAAGGTCTTTCCCCTGGAAATTTCAGAAAGCGGTGTATGCCAGATAATATAGTTCAGCCTTTTTAACTTTTCAATGCTCCATAAAACAGGATTTGTCATAATCTTCTTGCCTTAGGTTACCATTTGGAGATGCGATGACTCAAAGTATCAAATATACAAAATACAGGAATATACTTCAGGTTTCAGGCGTTAAACGCCGGAAATGACACTGACAAATAATTAATACACACCCCGGACAAAAATTATTACTAATTTCACCCGTTGAAATTATTGAAATGCGGGTAAAAATTCTGGAGTTTGTCGAGGGAGCCGGAAAGGCAGAAGGGGTGGCAGTGATAATAGATGTTTTCAGAGCCTTTTCGGTAGGATGTTATGCTTTCGATGCGGGAGCTGCTGCAATCATTGCAACATCTGATATTGAGAATGCTTTCAGGTTAAAGACAGACTACAAAAACGCTGTTCTTGTAGGAGAAAGAGACGAGAGAAAAATTGAGGGATTTGATTTCGGGAACAGTCCTACTGAGATTATTCAGGCTGATCTGAACGGGAAAATTGTTATACATACTACCACAGCGGGAACACAGGGACTTGTGAACGCTACAAGAGCAGATATCGTGTTAACAGGTAGTTTTGTCAATGCCGGCGCTATTGTTACTTATATTAAAGCGCTGGATCCGCCAGTCGTTACCCTTGTAGCAATGGGATACAGAGCCATAAGTACTGCAGAAGAGGATCTTTTGTGCGCCAGACATATTACCAGCAGACTGCTTGGCGAAGAGGGTGTTTCCGATGAGTCTGTCGCAGGACTTATGAACACTTCAGGCCGGCGCTTCTTTGAGCCCGGAAATAAAAATTTTTCTCCTCCGTCCGACTTTTTTCTCTGTACAATGAGGGACAGATTCAATTTTGTTTTAAAGGCTGAAACAAGAACCGATGGAAATATCTCTCTTGTCAGAATTGATGTTTAACAACTTTTAAATTGCATATCAGGCTCTTCAAATCCGATGCGAATATATATAAAAACCTACAGCTCATATGCCATTCGCACAGGGGTCAGATAAGAAATGAACGTCAGAAAATAGGGAATATCTTTCTTCTTCTGTGAATTTCCCTGTAAGTGCAGAACATGCACATCCTGTAAAACCGGAACAGCATAACTGATATCCTGGCCGAATCGAGACGTATCTCAATGCGATCGCGGTACCTGATATAAATCCCTGCGAGGATCCTTGTCAGTCTGAGGAACCGCAACCTCTGATAATTCCTCAGCAGATGGACAGTTTCTGAAAAGGTCTTCTTATCTGTTATATTATCATAGAGTATGCTGAGATTTTCAATCCCCAGCCTGGTCTTGTTAAGAAATTCCTTGTTGCTTTCAAGACCTTCGTGAATAAGACCATTATCAATATGAAGAATGTCTATCCCTGCTTTTTTAAGCTGATATCCCATAAGTGTATCTTCATACCCGTACTGTTTCAGGGCTTCATTGAACCTGATCCTGGAGAAGACTGATTTATCAATAAGTACATTGAAAGTTGAAAACCAGGCATGCGGGTGCTTGTTCTTGTCAGATGCCCTGCGTTGTTCCATTACTTTTCCATATTTCCATCTCAGCATTTTATCAGGATCGCCGGGAGCGGCATTATGGTATAATATTCCACCGCAAATTACCTTGTAGATGGGCATCATAGGCAGCCATTTGCGAAAATAAGCTTCGGCTGTTCCAGGCAATACGGTATCAGCGTCAATAAAGAGAAGGAAATCTCCTTGGGCTTCCAGTGCCAGCCGGTTTCTTATTGCAGCCCTTCCAATATTTTTTTCAGACGAGACCAGCCTCACACAATCAGCTTCGAGTGATTGATATTTTTCCTTGAATTCAGGAGAGGATCCATCATCCCCTATCAGAATTTCACAAAATTCCGGAACTTTCCCGAGAGCGCTTTTCATTCCATGAACCAGTGCCGCTATATCGTAATCGAAAACGGGAATAAGGAGAGAAATCTTCATTTGAGGTTGTAGGTTGACAAATCAAAAATACAACATATTTTATTAATATTTACCAAACTTACTTTGGCAGAGTAATTGCATTGGCTAATTTTGCACATTATTTAATAATCTCCTTTTTAATGGGAAAATTATTTTTCGTTGTTTTGATGACGATGTTGCCGGTATTAATGTTCGGGCAACAGAAAAAAGGTTATGAGATTGACATCACTATTGACGGGCTGAAAGATTCTACTGTTTATCTGGCATATCATCTCGGAGATAAGCAATACATCAAGGATACGCTTAAACTTGACATGTCAGGTCATGCAACAGACCGTGGCAGGGAAACCCTTCCTCAGGGCATCTACATGATAGTCCTCCCGGGAAGAAAATATTTTGAGATCCTGATGTCAGACGATCAGTACTTTTCGCTTCGTTGCTCCTATCATGATTATTTCAACACCCTGAAATTTACAGGATCCGATGAGAATTCTGCATTTCTTGTATACCAGAAAAAATGGGGATCGATGCAACAGAGAGCCGCGGATTTTGCCCGAAGGATCCAGAATAACAAGCAAAACAGTGATTCTCTGAAATTCCTCCAGGCAGAACAGAAATACCAGGAGATGAAAATGAAGTCCTATCTGAAAGAGGTAATAGATGCCAATAAGGGAAATCTGCTCTCAATACTTGTAAAGGCGCTGCTTCCTATCGATGTTCCTGCTTTTACGGTACCGCCCGTGGTTGCCAACCCTGATTCGGTGCGATGGGTCCTGAATTACAATTATAATAAAGATCATTTCTTTGATAATATTGATCTTACCGATGAGAGATTGCTCAGGACTCCCATCCTGTATGCCAGGCTTAATGTTTTCTTTACCAATGTTGTCATTCAGGCTCCGGATTCCATCAACAAAGAAATTGATAAGATAATAAAGAAAGTTCAGCCCGATTATAAGGTTTTTCAGTTCGTCGCCGTATATCTTTTCAACCATTTCAGGGAAAGTGAAGTTATGGGACACGATGCCGTAATGGTCAAGCTGGCAGATGACATCTATCTTACGAGCAAGGCCGACTGGGTATCAAAGGAATTTAAAGACGATCTGAGGAAGCAGGTTGATCTCATCCGGCCAAATCTCATAGGTAAAAAAGCACAGGATCTGATCATGGATTCCTATAAGGGAATACCCGTATCACTTTATGATGTCCAGAAAGAGTTTACCATACTTTATTTCTGGGAGCCTGATTGCGGCCACTGCAAGGAGGCTACCCCGAAGTTGAAGGCATATTATGAAAAGGCAAAAAATGAGAATATCGAGGTATTTGCAGTATGTACCCAGTCAGATAAACAAAAGTGGACCAAATATATTGAGGAAAATAAACTTACATGGATAAACGGCTGGGACCCCAAAAGAAGTTCGCATTTTGATTTTTATTATAATGTGCAATCAACTCCTATGGTATATATACTGGATAAGAACAAAGTGATAATCGCGAAAAAACTTTCTGTCGAGGATATAGGGCCTTTTATTGAAAATTATAAAAGAAGAGTCAGATAGCTCCTGAATTTTCTTCACTTATCCCTTTCACCAGGTCATACAGTGAGCCGAACTCAAGGGTATAGCTGCTTCCTTTAAGCTGCCAGTTTTTGTTTTTATCCGATGGTATTCTGAGGTAGGGATCCGTTTTTTCACCTGAGACGGAAAACCCTGCACGGTTTATTGCCTTTATGGTCCAGTTCATCAGGATTCCTTTCCCTTCAATATACATTGATCCCCTCTCCTCCCCTTTAAGGGAGTAGGTTCCGTGTTCGGGATTGAATTGTACTGCCGGGGAGACAAACAGGTGATCAAATGAGCCGTCAAGCATCAGATCCTCAGGAGCTCCCTCCAGCATCCTGTTTTCCAGGATCAGCCATATCTTGTCAGCCTGACCCAGGGCAGCATTCAGATCATGAGTGGAGAAAATGATTGTTTTTCCGCTTTTCTGCGAGAGGATATGCATAAGATGAAGTATCTCGAATTTACTTCCGATATCCAGGAAGGCAGTAGGCTCATCCATAATCATTACCCCGGTATCCTGAGCCAGTATTCTTGCTATCATGGCTTTCTGGCGCTCTCCGTCTGAGAGCTCGGCAACGAACCTTCCGGACATCCCTGAGATTCCGGTCTTTTCAATTGCATCAATTATTATTTCATGATTTGCATTGTCAATTCTGCCGAACCAGTTTGTATAGGGAAACCTCCCCAGGGCAACCAGGTCATAAACACGCATCTTGCTGACCTTCACTATCTCCGTGGAAATATAACCGATATTTTTTGCAAGCTCTTTCCTGGAATATTCCCTTATATTCCTGCCATTATAAGAAACTTCTCCGCCAAGGGTTGGTTGTAAACCGGCAATTGTCCTGAGCAGGGTACTTTTACCGATCCCGTTTTTACCTATTAATGCGATTAATTCTCCCTGATGTGCACTGGCTGTAAGTGGTGGCAGAAGAAGATTTTTCTTTCCGCCTGAAGAATAGCCGATCTCAAGTGAACTAAGAGATAATATTTCCTTTGTTTCCCGCATTATCAGAATATTCCTGAATATTTCCTGTTGCGGAAAATGACCCATATGACAACAGGGATACCTATCAATGATGTGACCGAATTGACCGGCAGTACGCTTTCAGAACCGGGAAGCTGTGAAATGATGTCGCAGATCAGCATCACTGCTCCGCCGATCAGTACTGTACCCGGAATAAGTAACCTGTGGTCAGAGGTCCTGAATACTATCCTTGTAATATGCGGGACCGCTATGCCTATGAAGCCAATCGGACCGCAAAAGGCAGTAACACTGCCTGCCAGAATACTTGTGCATACAAATATTACTATCCGGGAAAGCCTGACATTCAACCCGATACTTTCTGCATAGCTTTCGCCCAGTGATAAGGCATTCAGCATCTTGGCAGAGACCAGACTCAAAAGGATCCCTGCCGAGATGCATATAAAAAGTACTTTCAGCTGACTGTAGGTCAGATTACCCAGGCTCCCCATAGTCCATACGACATATGTCTTTAACATCGATTCACTGCTGAAATACTGCATTACGGTGAGAATGGCGGAGATGCCGCTTGATAACATGATCCCTATAATAAGGATCGTCATGATATCTTTGATCCTTGATGAAATGAACATTATAAGAATCATTACGGCTCCTGCTCCCGTCCAGGAAGCCGCTACAAGAATCCAGTTTCCCAGACCTCTCAGGCTGTCAGGCGAAATGCCGGCTGAAAATCCCAGGATTACAAATGCCACACCGAGGCTGGCACCTGAGCTTATGCCGAGTACATCAGGTCCAGCCATCGGATTTCTGAAGACGGTCTGCATCTGCAAACCACTCAATGATAAAGCTATGCCCACCAGGAGAGCCGTCAGGGCTTTTGGGATCCTGAAATCAAGTATAATAGTTTTAAGCGTACTTTCCGATGACTGGAACAGCGCTTTCAAAATCTCATCAGGGCTGATACTTACCGAACCGAGGAAAATGTCAAGTACAAGGAAGATGGCAACCAGAAGGACCAGACCCGTGAAGATCAGGATCTGTTGCCTCGCTGCAGGCAGATAAAGATCTGACGGGATCCCATTTCCGATATTCAGGGAATTTTTCATTACTCGATCCTGTTATAAAAGAACAGATCCCTGTCAGCGAACAAGTCAGGATGAAAAATTGTTGCCATATCCTTCAGTATGAGATGCGGATATACGGCTCCGCTTTCCCAGAAGTCATTCCCGCCCTCCGGGGAGATCCGCTTATTATTGTTATAAAGGTTTCCTTTCTTAAAGCAGGGAAGCTCGCCAAGGCGCTGATCAACAGCTGTTATTTCACTTTTTGTTCTGGCGGTTCCGATATTCAGCCAGTAATCTGCACCCAATGCTTTCAGATACACATTCTCCAGGCCGAGAGGCATTGATAATGCAGATCTTGAGTCTTTCCATAGATAACTTCCCCCGGCATCCCCGATGAGAGCGCTTATAAATGAATTACCCGGGGATACGAACCAGGTATCCCTGAAAGGGAGTCCAAGCAGGACTTCAGGCCGGTAAGATACCTTTCCTGAAATATAAGATTTCAGATCGTTGTAGGTGGCAGTTTCCCTGTCAAATATGCTGTCAGCAATCCCCTCCCTGCAATAGAGCGCCCCGAATAATTTTATCCATTCGGCTTTTCTTAACGCATCAGTCTCGAGGTAGTCAGCATTATAGACCACCTTTACTCCCAGTTCCTGAATTTTCCCCACGTATCCGGCTGATTCACTTCCAATTCCATAAATCATAACCAGATCGGGTTTGATCTTCAGGATCAGCTCCTTATTCAGATTGGCTTCATATCCGACGTCTTCAATAAGGCCACGCTTCACTCTCTCATTGAGGCTCTTTGAATATATAAATCCTGTTCCGGACATTCCCGCAATTGAATTTTCTTCACCCAGTGCAGAGATCATTGCGACATGTGTTGTCGACATGCAGATTATTTTCTTCACCGGTACAAAGATGACCTGCGAAGAGTCAAGTCCGGCAGGAAGAGCCGTCCCGCGGGTTACAAGATAATATTTACTGTTAACGCCGTTTGCGCCCTGCCATGGATCAATGACTGTGACAATGGTCAGGTTACCGGATTTCCTGAGGCTGAGCCTTTCAGCCATTGAGATCAGTTCATTTCCAGGGGCAGCTTTTTTTGTACTTCCGGCCTCGCTGTTTCTTCCACAGGATAATAATATCACAGCCAGCAGGATCAGGTATGCCCGCGCCGTCTGTTTAAAGTATAGCATTTCATCCTGTAAAAGATCCATCACACTTAATTATTTATCAGCAGCCTTGAAGCACATATATCCGGGAATTAAGTCAGCCCGCGCTGATGACACCGGAGTACCGTCATTCTTATAATAAAGAAGGTAACCCCGTTGCTGATAATCAAGAGCGTCGGTGAGAAAAATATCATTATTGACGGGATTTATTCCAATTTTATAGAAAGAGTGGTCAGATTCAGGTATAAATGGTACGGAAGGAAGTGAGGAATCTGTAATATCCAGTTTCTGAACGCCGCTCTTCAGATAATATAATGTTTCCCCCTTTCCGTCTATCCTCAGACACGAGGGGGAGTCGAGCTTTGAAGGAAATTCCAGCCTTCTGACCACTCCATTTGTAATTGTATTTATTTCAGTAAGTTCGGCAAAATTTTCCCTGGTCCAGCCTCCGTTGCATAACACCCAGAGCATATTATTTTTATCAATCACCATGCTTTCCGGTTCAATTCCCACTTCAATTGAATCGACGACTTTATCGGTGAGGGTATTTATTACAATGACCTCTTTTCCCCTGACCCAGTTAGCCACAAAAGCCTTTCCCGCCGTGACCGCAATTGATTCGGATGACCTCCTAATGTTGATATAACCCGAAATTGTATTATCTGTCAGGTTTATGATAATTACAGAGTCTGAATACATGCTTGTCACATAAGCTTTCGAGCTACTGACAAATGATATATACCTCGGTGAGATCAATCCGCTGATCGTGGAGACCGATTTCAATGTCGATTTATCTAAGACTTCGATCTTGCCCGAATTATTTACAACTACATAAACATTATCCCCGTTCACTTCCGCGGAATTTGGCACGTCGCCAAGCGGCCGGCCGTTAACTTCGGAAAACAGGCCGTTGTAAATTTTCGAGGAGTCATATGAATAATATGAGAGGGATCCGTTCCCTCCCGTAAATTTACCTTCATTAATTATAAAAACGCCCTCTCCTGTCAGGAATGATCCGGCAGGTTCATCCTGTTTTTTTTAACAGGAAATTAAGACTATAAGAAAAAGAAGAAATGTAAAACTTTTCATTTATGAGTTATTTAAGTATTGTTAGCAGTAATTTTAGTGAGTATGATCTCCCGGGCAGGGGATAGTGAGCTATTGTCTGGTAGTTGACATTGAACAGGTTATCTATGTGAAGATTAATATCAAGTGAATTTCCTTTCAGATCCAGCTTTAACCCGGTAATAATATCGTTAAGGATATAACCGGGAAGATAGTCTGAATTATCCACGGTCAGGTAGCGTTTATCGGTCATCGATATCAGCCAGGAGGAATAGAACACTCCATAGCTGAATTTAAATGAGCAGTTGGCCTGGTTTTCCGGAACATAAATAAGCTGCTTTCCGATTTCATCAGGGCTACCTGAAGAGGCAGTTGTCGCTTTCGTGTATGAATAGCCGGCATCGATGCCCGCGAGGAGCTTGTTAATAGAATAATCGAGTGAAAAGGAAGCCTCAATACCAGCGGTGTTGACGCTTTTAATATTTCCGGCAGTCCAGTAGGAAAATTCACCCGGATACCACTGAATCATATCTTTTATCTGATTTCTGAAAGCAGTCAGGTCCGCTCCCAGTGCAAGTTGGGAGGATATCTTCCTTTTTACCTTGTAGCCCAGTTCATAAATAAATGCGTATTCATTTCTCAGATCGGGGTTACCGCCAGGCAACCAGTAGAGATCATTCAAGGCAGGTAATTTTGAATTCCTTGAGATATTTGCTTTAAGATAATGCTCCTTCCCTTCGACTATTCTGAATTGCATGCCCGCGGAAAAATCAGGAACGAGGAGTCTGTTATTGTCATAGATCCCCCGAATCAAAACCGAAGTACTGATCCTGCCTCCCCTGTTACTTTCTGCAGAGGCAGTCAGGTTTATTGTATTGCGGGTGACGTTTCGTGTATAATTATTTGATTGGATGAAATTAAATTCTTCACTCAGATTGACTTTGAGCAGGGTAAATGCTCCCGGATGGCTTTCAATTCCTGACTTAAATGTCACCGTTTGTGATTGGTTACGCGAGTCTATTGAAGCCAGGGAGTTGTAATAATTCAGCCGGTTCATCATCCACGCTCCTGTAAAGCTATAGTTGAATCTACGGGCGACACCATCAAGATCAAGCATGGTACGCAACGATTCGTCAAACTGGGTTTCATTCACGTCTGGTATCAGTAATGATGACGGCAGATTACGGTGGGTGGATCCGTACCAGATCCTGGCAGAAGTAACATTCTTCGGCATCCTGAAATATAACTCCTGGATAAAGCCCTGCTGTTTAACCTGGCTGTTTGTTCGTTTTTGCCAGACGGGCTCCGAGCTTATCTCCGTGTTCAGGAACCTGAAATCATTTTCAGATGACTGGAAATAAGCCTTTGTAACTGTCTGAAAGTCAGTTCCTCCAGTTCGAACCTTCAGGAGTCCCGTATACTGTCCGAAGCTGCCTGTCCCGGGGCTGAGTGAAATCATTGTCTCCTTCCGCCAGACAGGCTTTGACTCAAGGTTGATTATACCTCCGATTCCACCGCTGTTCAGAGGCATTGAGGCGCCTCCGAAATAGATCCTGATTTCGTCTATAAGTCCGGCAGGTACCAGGGCAAGGTCTGACTGCCCGGGCATTGGTGAATTAATATTCACGCCATTCCACGCGACCTGAGTCTGGCCTGCTCCCGTTCCCCTGAAGGAGGGCGAGGCTGTTCCTCCCATGCCGTAGCTCTTGATGAATATATTTGAGTGTGCCGCCAGAATATCGGCCAGGGAACCGTGACTGTTGTTTCTTAACACTGAAGAATCAACAGATTGCGTTTTATAGCCGGTTAGCGCTGCGTCATTTTTGCCGCCATTTATTACAACCTCCTGAATTCTCACAGTGTCGCTGAGAAATGACATCTGCCCGGTAACCGGGAGGCAGATCAGGACAGCTATATATAATAAGGTATATTTCAAAGGTTTCTTCTTAAGGCCGGTATTGTTCTGAACATAATAGCAGAGCATCACAATAATTCGTATCACTCAACCAATATCGTACAGCCGTGGGAATTTTGAAAGAGGGAATCAGTAAGTGATCCTTCGCTTTTTTTCCCGAAAGCCTTGAATATTAGTTTGTATGGCAGGTCTTCTGACTTATCCCGGTTTTATGAAGCCTTCCCATAACAACTCATCGTCACAGTGGCAGGTATTTCATAAAACCATCATCACGCAAAGCGTGACCGGGCATCACAGCAGCGGGTACTGTTGCGGATTCTGACCGCATTCCCTTTTCATTACAATGACAATAACTCATTGTAACACCAAAACAATGCAAATATAAATGAATTTATTATCTGATACCAGACCTGAATATTTCAGATATCAACAGTTATTAACATTTGCGTGATATCACGGGGTAGAAACCGGACAACTATCTGGCGTATCTGAGTATCTCTTCCCCGATTCCTATTCTGTATCCTGAGGAGGTAAAAAGAATATTTCCATCTTTGCCGGCCATCACCAGGTAAGGTAATCTCATATCTGACATATCGCCTGATTTGAGCACCTCTTTTAATAACCCGTTATCCTGAGCGCAGAGAGTTCTGACAGGCAATTTCTTCAGCTCTTCCTTACTGAATCCCCCCCACTTAAGAGAAGGATCGGATATGAAGATAAAATATCCTCCCCATGAATCAAGCTCTTCTTTCAGATGGGGCAGGTCGTTGAAAATATGCTTCGAGGGTTCCTTGTCAGGTTCGACCCAGATTATTACAACTCCCCTGGCAGTAATTTTATCAATGTTCAGATCAGACCGCGGGAAGAGCCCTGTAATTTTTTTCGGATCGATACTGCCGTATTTCACCGGTATGGTGACTTCTTTCCTGAGATTAACCTCTATTGTCCTGTGTTCATTTTCAGAGAGGTCGAAAAATTTAATATTTGTCAATATCCTGCCGTCATTCAATCTGTTGCCAGTGACAAGCATATAGCTTCCAGGCGACAGGGGGAGCTCATCTTTAAACCCGGTAATCTTTTTATTGTAATCATATTCCAGAGTGTTATACCGGCCATTTTCAAATCTTGCCAGGGTGAATTGGGTATAATATTCCGGTACCGGTTTTGTTTCGGAGGATATGAGCTTCAAAAACCCTTTTTTCCCCGAGGGTCTGTTCTGATCTGAGAAATAGACATCATTCCAGGCTGAATCCATTAAATACTGGGGCACATTGCTTCCCGGCTCAAGTCGTGAAGGAATGCCCATGCTGCGGCAGATCGCAACGAAGCATATTGAACGTGAAAAAGAATCTGACACTCCGAGCTCACAAACCCCGACCGGGGAGAGAGGCGTCATATAATAATTTTCTTCATCATCGAGCTTAATGTTTTTTTCAAGATATTCTGCTATAAGAGAAGGTTTTTTTGAGGCACCTTCCAAAAGTGCTGAAGGAAGATTTTTTCTAAAATAACCACGCCATGGAACAATCATTTCATTTGCAACTCTTGGATTAAGCACGTACTCCGTGAAAATTTTATTTCCGGCAGCAGTTTCCAGGCTGGCAGGTTCAGAGCTGTTTCTCAGATGATCTGAAAGAACAGAGCTCTTTATATCCCTGAGATCCTTATCTGCAAGTATCTCAAGCAGATCGACCGCCATCGTTCTCAGCGGATCAGGGGTATCTGAAAGAAATGATATGATTTCTTTGTAGTTTCCCATGCTCCTGGCAAAAATGTCAGTTGCCCTGGCCGTATCGATGTTCAGTTTGATTGCTAGCATTCTGACATCCTCAGGCTTTATCCAGGAATCGACATACAACTGCCGGATCGAATTCTCTTCATTTATCCTTTTTAAATTTTCTGCGGCAAGCGCCTGAGAGGGGCCCGGGAGAGGTGAACGGACTATTGGCACATTCAGATCAAGATCGGTATCATAGGTACCCCCCGGCAATTTATCGAGCTTCAGAGTGAGAGTATCGGTCTCACTGACTGAAATTTTTTTATAGTTGAATGCATCTTTATTATGGGCCCAGATTAAAAGATCGCCCAGCCCCGTTTCAAACCTGCTTATCCCCTTTTCATCTGTCGGGACTACCGCCAGCGGATAAAACTCGGCATAATTATAAAGCTGGAATTCAACATCAGCATTCTGAACAGGTACACCTTCCCTGTCAGTTACCTTAACGAATATTGTTTTTGTTACGGCATACATTGAAAGGTTGTTTACCTCGGTGTAGTCTCTGTGTATAGTCACAGGATTCTCGGGATGGATTGAGGCTCCGAACGATTTTGTATGTATAAGCATGGCTCTTCTTGCAGGTTCCGTGAACCATCCACGGTCAAGCACGGGCTCTGGTTCACAGGCACCCATATAGTGCCATTTCCCTTCCGACCAGATCTCGACCCATGCATGATTATCATCGGTATGCGCCCAGCGGGGAGTATAGACCTGTCTGGCAGGGATGCCTGCTGTTCTGAGAGCTGCAACTGTAAATGTAGATTCTTCACCGCATCTGCCCCGGGCTGATAATATTGTACTCATCGGAGCTGAGGTTCTGATGTCAGCCGGCTGATAACTGACCTTTTCGTGGCACCAGTGGTTAATTTCAAGGGCAGCATCAGGGAGAGTTTTGTTCCTGATCCTTCCCATGATCTCATCATAATATTTTATTCTGAAAGAATCGAGATTTTCATTATTTACCCTGCAGGGAAGGACATAATGCAGAAAGATCTCTTCAGGAATTCCCTTTCCCCATTCAGTTTCGTCGCGGGCGCGCAAGGCAATATCAGCATTGGCAAGAAAAAAATCACCATTATAGTCGGCCAGGTCACTTAACGGCATATATGCAAAGAGGAATTTAAGGGCTTCCGATTGTCTTGCCGACAGTGACTGATCGAAAACGGAGAACAGTTCGGTTTTTCTCCGGACGGCAAGAATTTTCCTTTCGGCAAAGGACTTCTCAACCATGCCAATATATTCCTTATTATTTATCAAATGTTTTTCAGCGCAACCTGCAAGAAGAAGAATTGTAACGGCTATGACAAATCTCACTGAAAGATTCATGTCAATTGTTTAGTTTAAAAGTGCCGCTTGAATTTCTTATGACCAGTTCCGGTGGAATATTTACCTGCCTCCTGAACTTTCCCTTGCCCGAATTCTTTACTTCTGACCAGATCATATTTGCGACTTTCAGTGAGAGGTTTGGTAAAGGCTTGCGCAGACAGGTAACAGGTGAATACATAAGGTCGAAGCCAACCCCCTCTTCCATCGAGACAACTGCAACATCCTGAGGAATACGCAGTTTATTGTTCCTCAGAAGGTTCATTATAGGGTAAACCAGATTGGCATTCACTATTATAAAAACATCTGCCCTGTAAGGAGGCCGAAGGAATTTCTCAAATTGTCCGGCATTTATCTCCTCTCCTGAGATCTTATTATCAAGCTCCATAATAACAGGTTTGTTAATACCGGGCTTTCTTGCAATGGCTTCAGTGATATCCCTGATAGCTATTGTATCATTGTCGAATGAATTGCTTCCGGCAACTATGATAATGTTCTTATATCCCATTTTATCAATATGATCAATCACCAGATTTGCTCCCGCAGCAGAATCAGAGTTGACGGAATTAAGTTTGAGGGTTTTCATGTGACTCTCCAGGAGCACAAAAGGATAATCAGTTGCCCGAAGAGTTCTGATTGTATTTTCATCGGCGGTTTCTCCAACCAGAATAAGACCGCTGTAGAACTTCTTTAACGCACCAACGAGACGGTCAAACCGCCCGTCATCAGGATCTCTTGTGATTATTGAGAAACCAACCCCGATACTTGAGAATGCTTTTTGAAGGAACGGCGTTATCTGAATGACAAAAGGATCGTTCATTGAAGGAACCAGCATTCCCAGGATCCCCGGTTTTACCTCTGCCGGTGAAATCTCATTCTTTTCAGCCAGGGTTTCAAAGTAACCCATTTGTTTTGCCAGTAAAAGAACCTTTTCCTGAGTCTCTTTTCTGATACCCTGCTGGTCAGCTTTGTTATTTAGCACCAGAGAAACTAATGTACCTGACACACCCAGCCGTGTGGCTAAATCTTTATTTCTGAATTTTTTACCCATTTCCCCTGTTAATAGAAGAAATAAATATAATAATTTCTTTGTAACACAATCTTAATTTAAAGATTTTTAACATCTCATCAGAGGTAATGCAGTGCAATACCTCTGAAAGCAGATACCGGGCATTTTATTTTTTACTTTTAGGAGGATTGATTCCCCTTTGTTTGGCAGCAGCTTCAAGGCGTTGCTGCCACGCGGATTTCTTCAGTGGCTTTTTCTTGTTCTCCTCCAGGGTGGCCAGAACGGCATCAGCATTAATGAATCTTTTCGAGATTATATTCTGTACATATGTAAACATATTGGCCAGGAAATAGTAGTATGTCAGACCGGCAGAGAAATTATTCAGTATGAGCATGAACATCACCGGCATCATATACATCATCATTTTCATACCCGGCTGATCAGAACCGGGTGAGGATCCGGTCATTTTCATTGTAAGAAGCGTCGATGCCGTCATCAGGAGGGTGAAGAGGCTGACATGATTCCCGTACATAGGTATTGTAAAAGGAAGCGTCAGTATCGAATCATATGTCGACAGGTCGGTGGCCCACAGAAAGTGTTCCTGTCTCAATTCAATTGAAACAGGGAAAAACCTGAACATGGCAAAGAGTATCGGCATCTGAAGCAGCATCGGAAGGCATCCTCCCATAGGATTTACCCCTGCCCTCTTATACAGGTCCATAGTAGCCTGCTGCTTCTTCATGGCATCTTCCTTTTTCGGGAATTTCTTGCCCAGCTCTTCCACCATAGGCTTAAGAACCTGCATTTTTGCAGTCGACTGGTAGGATTTAAAGGTAAGCGGAAATAAGATTATCTTTATAATGAGCGTCAGGATAAGAATTATAATTCCATAGTTGCTGATATAGTTATTAAGCCAGTTAAAGATTGGAATTATCATGAACCTGTTTATCCACCCGATAATGTTTTTTCCGAGAAATACGAGCTTATCCAGGCTCAGCCCCTCTTTTCTGAGAATTGTAAAACTGTTGGGCCCGTAATACATCTTCATATTGATTGTGTTGGATGCAGCAGGGTTATAGGGCACTCCGAGCTCAGAGGTGTAGTATCTTGTATATTTTTTGGATGTCAGTAACCTTGTAGATGAGAGGGAGCCATTTGAGAAGAAATCGTCGGATATGATAACTGACGAAAAGAACTGATCCTGAAATGCTACCCAATTAATTTTTGTTGCAACATCCGTTTTTTCCACCTCTTTGCTCTGTCTTTGCTTCAGGTAAACAACATCATCCTGGTAGTATCTGTATGTAACATCAGAGTAATTCTCCTCATTCTGCCTTCCTTTTTCCTGTTGCGGAATATACATCCGCCAGTCAAGGGTAAGACTGTTCTGATTTGAAGCAATCACTCCTTCAAGAGATTTGAATGTAACGCCAAAATCAACCATGTACTTATCCGGAGCAAGTGTATATTTATACTCCAGGTATTTATCGTCCCCGGCCATGAGTCTGAGCACCACGCTTTGCGGCTGGGTGTTTGCCATGTAGGCCTGCTGGTCAGATACAGGAGTAAAATACAGGTTGTTGGTCTGAATAGCTTTATTATCGGAAGTGAAAAAATTAAAGCCGAAAACAGTCGAATCACCTGAAAATAATATGAGAGGCTGCCCATCAAAGGTCTTGTAATCTTTAAGCCTGGCTGAATAAACCCTGCCACCCTTGAGCGATATCTTTAGTTCGACAACGTTATTCTCAAGAGTTATAAATTCGTTTTTCCCGGTTGCATCCCGGGCAAATGCTCCCAGCTGACTTATCTCTGCGGGCCCGGAAGGATTTGTGGCGACAGGCATTTCTGCTGCAGTCTTTGCTGAAGCTATCGTATCCTGTTTTGCTTTCTCAGGAACGATACCAAGCTTCAGATTTATCTCATTAATTTTTTCCAAAGCTGCCGGTTGATTCGGCTTAAATCGTAAGGCATTTATATACTCGGCTCTTGCGTTCTCTAATTCTCCTTTCGCATAATAAGATTCTGCTACCGTAACTGCCTTTTTATACTCATTATTTAATTTATTGTTATTATACAGACTGAATCCGATAAAAATTATAAAAATCAGAATGATGCCTGTAATCGTATTTCTATCCATTCTATCAATTGAGTTAAATTATATTATAT